>Ga0123342_1000445_pt1 | contig 65166 bp, 34 predicted proteins | sample Turbeawhitnodule_FD_89960 | JGI IMG/M metagenome (GOLD analysis project Ga0123342, IMG submission 89960) | Root nodule microbial communities of legume samples collected from Mexico - Turtle bean Mexico white nodule | ecosystem: Host-associated > Plants > Roots > Nodule | place: Mexico: Nepantla... | reverse complement strand
TAATATTTAATAATATTAATAATATTTATTAATATTTAATAATATTAATAATATTTATTAATATTTAATAATATTAATAATAATTAATCATGTTAATAATTTTAATAAAATTATTATAATAATTAATAATGTTATTAATATGAATAATAATAATATTAATAAAATTAATAATATGAATGATATTAAATATATTAATAATATTTATATTATTAATTATATTAATTTTGATAATATATTAATAAGTATAATAATAAGCATAACATAACATGACAATAAAAATTAACTAGTGTAATGGTTAAAATTTTTGGAACTTGGTTTTGTGTTCCATTTATTCTGTTTTTTTTTTTCATTGCTAGTTGGATCAATGTTATTTAATTTTAAATATATTTGTGTTTGAAGAAGATTTGGATAGGACACTATCGCTTCCACCAATTTGTTTGATAAATTATGAAAATTATAATTCTTAGTATTCCTTCTCCATTTTTGTATTTTCAATCTCACTGTGCACTTTGTAGCATGAATTTTTAATATCGTAAAAGAAGGAATGTGACAAGTGCCATTTTGCTCTCATTAGAATCAAGAGACAAAAAATTTGAAGAGTTTGATAAGGATAAGTGTTCATTGTACAATATTACTTTATTGGATGTATTTCCATATATAACTTAATTGACATACATGTGTTTGATTACATAGAGTTATGAGTTCATACTAAGTAATGGTGAAAGGTAACCACTAAAAAGAGGTAAAAAAAAAAAGGATGGGTGTTGTCACATGAAAGTGTTTTTGTTTTTTAATTTTCTTTGTTTTAATTTTTAATTGGTTATATTTTTTTAAGTTGGTTAAATTTTATATATACACAAATAGGAAACCATAGATGTGCCATATTTTTCATTTGACGAACATCATTCAAACACACATTGATTTATTTGAAATACACTTTTTTTCCATAAATAGTTTTGTATAATATTTGTGGTGTTATAGTTTTTTAATTCATTGCTTCAAAACGGTAGATATCCAACAAATCAAATCCTTTCTCTTAAAGAAAATTAATGATTTGAAAATGACAACTTGCTTCATTCATACTCACTACATCCCCATAAGTATAATGTGTGATATATTAGATTTGTTTTAGGTTATCATTATACATAGATGAGTAAATATTGATATATAAAGTTTGTATTGATTATATGAAAGTAGTTTTCTATGAATTGGTCCTATCAAGTTAACTGTGTATGTGATTACGTATATAGTGCAAATGTATATGGCAAGTCTTTTATAAATGGTTTCTCAAAGTATAGTTCTGTGATATGTTTATTGTGTTTCAATATACAACGAAATTTGGTTGACAAATTTATTAAGGTTAGGGATGTTGTTCATTTAATGCATTAAAATAAAAATAAACTTTCAATAATAGTTCTGCCTCCTCTCCATATTATAAAGGAACCAACTTGTATTTACTTTCATACTAACTTTCAAGATTTTTTGCCTATAAAAAAACATTTATTAAATTTTACTTATGATAATAGATATTTGTCATCATACAATTAGTAACAATGTCATTCATTATTGAAAATTATTTTTCCCGAATACTAATAATAATCCTATATTTCATTACAACCAAAGTTAACATCAATGAAAGATAGCAATTAATAGGCATAGGATATATCTATTATTTGTTGATATTTAGGAGAGGAAAAGAATCTTCGGGAGACATCTTGTTGAAGCCATTTTAGTCCATCCCATTTAATTTTTCTGTTTTACCACATGACATTGGCTAGTCAAAGTTGCATATTGATTTTCCCACATGAAGACCACTTTGGGTAGTTTGGATATTTATTCGGCAATTTTTTGTAATGGTTCAAACCTAATATTCTGTTATCTTTTATAATAATAGTTTCATGGAGGGATTGGTTGAACCTTTACTTGGTTTGTGTTTACATTGTTAAACCTTCACTTGGTTTGTGTTTACATTGTTAAACCTTTACTTGGTTGTATAATTGTTTTCTTGGTTTAACTCTAGTGGGGAGGAAATCTTTGCTACTTCACCATCGATCCCTAAGTGTAGAAATGGTACTTGTTTAAAAGTATCAAGTTATCTAACATTTCTAAAAATTGAATATTCATTTTTTCTGTCTATTTTCTGGTTCCGGTTGTTGAAATCAGTTCTGACATTTATTGGTCAATCTTATATAACGTAATTCAATCCTCCTTTATTGAGTCATTAAGAACATTTATATGTCTTTAACACAAGATCTTTGACGTAAAATTTCTGTTACCAAGGGTCGGACTATGATCCACCTACTACATATTCGGGTGCAAGCCATCACTCTACATTACTGAAATTAATCCTGAATTTATAGATTTTAAGTTTTTTTTTTCTACACATATTTACACAAAATCAGTTATAGAATATCTTAAAAGTGTTAAGATGGCAATTGATAACTTTGATATTGGGTGGAGTTATTTTCGCTCACAATGAATATGAACCCAAAATGGCTATACAGAAAGCACAGAATTAGGATGATGAAAGCATCTTTATCCATTAACTTAGGTATGGAGGTGGATTTCCCTTAGCACCTAGCATTTTGGTTGAGGATGTGTGGGGCAGGGTGATGGAGAGTGTCTTTCAAACTGACTTGGCAGCGGGCTCACCTTAGCTTTCAAGTGCTTTTTTCGGAATGAATGGGTACGGCTTGAAAGTGATATTAAAAAAGAGTGCAATCTGATCCTGTAAATTCGATTGGTTTGGTTTAAAAGGACAGCCAAAAAGATAATACTATTAAGAAGGAAGGCTAGACATCATGACTGAAGCTTTTGTCCTTTTGCAGTGCAATGTATGTGTGATGATGTATCTTCTTCCTGGCGTTAACTATGAGAGTATAAGACTGTGTCTCAGTGTTTCTCTGTGTAATGTTACCAATGTATCTCCACAGAGTTTCGTTTAAACTCTCTAGAAATTTGGGATCTTTCTTCAAATTGGAATGCCAGATCTTAAGACGGAAGGTATGTGCCATCATATCTCCCTCTCAACCACTATTATTCGTTTCCTTCTTCTAAAATAGTAATCAATGTACCCTTTCTTTCCTCATCAAAATTATGATAAATATTCCATATTATGTTATATGTCTGTTGTAATGGTCATTTTGCTTAATTGTTCTTGCTATTAATTTATTTTTCGTAGAATCTCTTCCTTTTAGAGTTAGTTAAACTGAACAGTGAAAAATTAATAAATGTTTATATAGAATTGAACATTTATTTTGATGTGTTTATTAGTTAGAACTTGATATATATACTCCCTTCTTTCTTCTTTACAAGTCATCACATCACATCCTTAAAGTTTTATTAATCCAGCGGAAAAGTCATGTTATAAAGTGTGTTTTGTTTTTATGTATCCTTAACCCTAGTTACGTTTGTTAAAAAGTAGGCTCAGTTTAAGAGGGGTAAATTGAGATTTTAATTTAAAAATTTAATTATAAGGAAAATCAACAGATTAGAAACATCAGATTCAAAATGCTTATAAGTAGTACAAATAAAAAAATTAATTAGTTAAACTTTATCATATAACTTCTATTAATCAATTAAAATTCTTAATACAAGAATCACTTAAAATTTGATTACAGAAATGTAAAAAAAAAAAGAAAAAAAAAGACAATCATAAACTTTTTTTATAGACTTTTGCTGCTAACCCTAACCGCAAACCTCACCATTAGCTGAAATCGTCCACCTTCACCTGAACCATCGTCATCTCTGATCATCTGTGATAGGCTTCATTTTCATCCTCGAAGGCTAACGCCACGAGAAAATGACGTTCGCGACGAGAATTGGTCACCTTCCATTCTTATGCTAACTCAAGAAAGCACAAATAAAGGACTCAAAAATTACAACGCTTAAAATTGACATCATTGAAACTTCATCATCCTATATACTTTTAGACTTCGTCTCTTACTTTTTCTACTCACGGATGTTTAATTATTTGGCTTGACAGAGAGATGATTTCTTTGTTGCACGAGGTTGAAATTAGAACAGAAAGCAAAATTATATAAAAAAAAGGTCAAATGTGTGCTGGCAAACCTCCGCCCCCATCGTTGCCATGCTTATACGGATCGAAATTCTCTACAATTGTTCTTCGATAGATTCACCAACTTATTAATTTAGAACCATTATTACGAGGAAATTGAACAAATCATATTTTATTTCAATAAATTCAACTTTTATGCATTCGTATTCATTTAATAGTTACAGATAAATTAAATTAAATGAGTGAATATGTAATCAAATATAGCAGGGAATCCTTTTCTCTCTTGTTTAGTACTACAACATTTAAGGGATTCTAAGGTTGCCAAGGTAAAATTGATCTATTTAATATAAATGTTTTTAGAATTATTTCTAAAAATTATTAGTATTCTTAAAGGGTTATTTTTAAATAAATTTTCCACGGAAGGAAATGAGCATCTAAATATTTCACATATAAATAGATTTCTCATCCTAAAAAATATTCAAGACATCAACCATATTTATGACATTTTTTATTGCATTGTAAAAAACACTATTTTCAACCAACATGATTTTGAGAATGAACATATATCAGACTACTACTACTAAATTTAGTAAAGATTATTTTGTGTTTATTTTCTAGAATGTATCTCCTTAATCAATAAAAAAATTTACTTGTTGATTATTGTAAATAAGGTTATGAGACTCGAGAGTGTACTTATGGAAGGCGTGAAGGCTTGTAAATCTAACTCGTAAACTCGACTCGTAGATTCGTGTTCATATAAAAAAATTAACAAAAAAAATAATTTTACAATCTTACACCATTTCCAGACATCTTACAATTTGTCAAAAATTTAAAAACAACAATCAATCTGTTAAAAATCTAAAAGAATTCAATCTGTCAAAAAATCTCCAATATAAAAAAAAATCTCAATCTATCTAGAATTTTTGAATCGGCCAAAAATCCTAATCTGTCTGTCAAAAAATTCTTAAACCCAACCTAAAAATAACCCTAAACCAAATTAACTAAAAAGCTCAAATCCAACTTAAAAAGCCTAACAGTAGTACATAGCAGTGGTGCTTCGCGACCCGAAGGTCTAATCTAGAAAAAAAACCGGGGGTTTTGGATTTTTTTTCACCGGGGGTTTTGGATTTTTTTTCGTAACTCGATGACTCAGTCTCAAACACACGAGTTTACCCAATTTGACTGAATCTACACTGAATTTACTAAAAAACGGATTTACTCCTGAATCGACTCGTAATCCTTGAACAGATTCTTAAAATCGGATTATCAGTAGGTTTGATAACTTGATTGTGAAGGTATACACCAATTTTGAAGCCATACATTTCATAATACACTGTTTAAAAAAAAAAAACACTTAAAAAATCAAATTTATTTATCATAAAGATAAAATTTGAAAAAAAAAATCATCTTATTTTGAAACTTGAATATGCAGTCAGCCAAAACACTTATTTTTTTCTCATTTTTAAGTAATATAGTATATTCTACTTAAACATAAAGCAAAAGAAGTCTTACAAAATTGAAAATTCTATAGTTTATGCATACAGTGTACTTTCAGCAGGAATAGTACAACAGTGCATAAGTAACATAAGAAAGGGTATAATCTATATTATCACCCACCCACATACTTCACAATTTTCCCATATCACCCTTGACACCTTCCATTTTTACATGACAATGCAAGCATTTGGGTTCTCATCGCTGAACATCTGGGGAGGGTAGGCATGGTAATACCCAGGGTATGCAGGGTGTACAGGGTGTACAGGGTGTGCAGGATATGCATACACCTCCATGCCATACCTTGGTGAGTTATAGAAGGATTCATTAATCTTCACCTCTGGAACAACCTTGTTGCTGTCTTCACTAGATGCTGCTGTTTCCTCTGCTTTGGTCTCACCCTTTGCTTCTTCCTCTTTCTTTTCCTTGTTTTCTTCTCCTTCACCACTCTTCTTCTCTTTCTCAACCTCCTCCTTCTTCGCCTCCTTTGTTTCCTCCACCTTCTCTTCCTTTTCTGGCTCTTGCTTAACGATCGCTGCGTGCTTCCCAGTTCTCTTTTTCACGTACTCAACCAACTTCTCTGGATCATACACGCCCTTCACACTCACTACTGAGTTCTTCAGATCGGGTTCAGCTGATTCCACTCCTGCACAATTTTGATATAGTAATAATAATAAATAGTTACACCATGGGGCTGGTATTCACTAATTGCAATGAATATTAAATGGGATTATAAAGGCACAGAATTTTACCACACCTGCATCACTTCAGCCTAAATCTGACCGACTTTAATATTTGAATTAATTCAATTTAAAGTTCAGGGCAGTGGAATTAATAAAACGAGAATAATGAAACAACAATAAATAATAAGAATAACCCTTTCACATGGGTGATTCAGATTCAAACAGAGAAAGTACTTGTTCTGCTTAATTGACCCAACAAACAATAGACCTCGTGCTGATGGGATGTAGCTTAGGAAAAATTAAATCAAACATATACCCTTCATTCTCTGTATGCGTCTCTTGATTTCCAGTGAACAAGCTTCGCAATGCATGTGAACTTTCAGAACCGTCACAATCGGAGTCTGCGCAGAAGGAAAAGATAAACGCCGGCATAATTTGTTAGAATCCCACACCGCAAATAGGTATGGTAAAAATAATGCATAAAATATTGGTTATAGGACAAAACAACAAGCCAGTGTAGAAAGAACCAAACCTCTTCAACTTTCTCTTCGAGCTTGGGCTTTTCTTCTTCCGGGACCTTCTGCTCCTCTGGAGGTTTCGGGATCGGAGAGAGAAGCTCGACCAGTCTGTGATTCTTCCTCTGTATTCTCTCCAAAACCTTCAGAGGATCCGCTTTCTCTCCCTTGACAACCACCTTGTGAGATTTGCAATCGGTGAGTACATCTTCGACACCTAAACTCAAACACACACGAGTGGGTTCAGATATGATGCCACGAATCAAAATGGGTGTTGTGTGAAAAAAGTGGGACCCACCTGGGAATCCTTTGAGGGAGCGACGAACCTTGCGAGCGCAACCCTCGCAATGCATGAACACTTTGAGCACAATCTCCTGCGGAGGCGGTGGCGGTGGAGGAGTCACTTCTTTCTTCTCCTCTTCTGGTTTTTTCTCTCCCGCTGGTTTTGCCGCAGTTTCTTCCTTCTTCTCCTCTTGTTTCTTTTCGGGTTCCTCTGGTTTTTTCTCCTTGGCCTTGGGTTCCTCTGGTTTCTTTTCCTCCTAAATCACAAAAGAAGCACAAAATCAGAAGGAGGAATAATAATAATAATAGGGGTTAGTTCCACGTGTCTGAAACACATAAGAGTGAATAGAAAAAAGAAAGGTAGAGAAGGGTTACTAAGACCTCCCCCATGAGTGTTACTGAAACTACTGGAAGTGGGTGGAGTATGGCGCTGGGATAAGCTTAGGGGAGGTGCTACTTTTTGCTGCTAAGCCTGTTATTTCCCCCTTTGTTTCTTTCACCCTTTTCCCTCACTTCTCTCTTTCTTTTCTGTACTACCACTTCTAAACTAGTTATATATATAACACAACATTATATTGTATTCTCTCTCTCTTTTATTTTTATTTAATTTCTTAAACGCCCATATTAATTATTTATAATTAATCATTTATTAATATTGTTAGTTTTCTTTCATAATATTACAAGTACATCTCATAATGTTTTAAACATAAGTTTAATATGTCACCAAAAACCATTTAAGTATTAAAACTATTTATATTATTTAATATAGGATTATATAATATCTTAACACTTAAGCAAATAGTTGTATAAATTTATTAAAAGTAGTCCTTGTTAATAACAAAAACGTTAATTAGAGAAATATTATATGTAAAAATTCAGAAAATGATGATCAGATTTAATGGACATGTACAAAAAAAAATATAAGTACATTTTTGTGCAAGTCTAACTATTATAAGAATTTGAGTTAGATAATTGGAGGATTATTTTGAATCCGGGTACCAAAACCCCACCCAAACCAAAATGAAATAACAAAACCACATCAAAAACCAAATCTCCACATGTATACATAACGTACATATTATATAAATGTGATTTTGATTTCTTTTGAAAGAAACGGAGGGAATCTTAGTTTAGATTAATAATTCAATTAAGAAATTATCAAAATACAATTATGGGTAAAATTAACAGGTTATAATAACTTATTTTATGATAACTTATTTAGTGTTAACTGTCCGTTATACGTTAGATTAGACTTAGTTAAGAAAACTAAGGGAAAGTATTGATAAAAACTAATTAAAAAATCATATTAAAACTTTTAACTACCAAGAGTTTTGAAAATCATTTCCAATGCTGACTCAATGTTTTGTTTCAGTCACACTCAAAGATGTTGAAAACTTTATCAATGTTGAAGTAAAACACAATTTTCTCATAATATCATATAAATCAAGATTCAGTCTCTTATTAAGATGTATTCACATATAATGTATACTAATGCTTTGCACAAAAATTATTAAATTGGTTATAGTTGATATTCAAACTTTAGACCATGTATTTTTGTGATATAAAAATATTGAAATAAAGTATTTTGTATATGGAATTAGTTCAATTTAAAGTTTCATTTCATCAACTTATTGAAAGTAGTTACACTTAACATCAATATGCAATCAAAATAATATCAAATTTTGAAAAAATTAAAAATCTTTGAAAAAACTAATAATCATTTCATATACAAAACGACCTATTTCAATAATTTTCACACTACAAGTACGCGATGATCTAAAGTTTGAACCAATGATGAAAATTAATTTCATGTTATAGTACAAAGATCATCCAGGTGTTTGTAGTATGAAAATGATTGGAATAAGTCATTTTGTATCTGAAAATGATTCATTTTGAGGTTTCACTTTATCAACTCATTAAAAGTAGTTATAGTGAACATCAATATGCAATCAAAAGAATAACGAATTTAAAAAAAAAAAACTAAAAATCTTTTGAAAAAACTAACAACCATTTCACATACAAAAAAGTTGTATTCCAATCATTTTCATAATATAAGTATTTGGATGGTCTAAAGTTTGAACCAATGACGAAAATTATATTATGGTACAATACCAAAAACATATTTAATCATTTTATTAATAATAGAAACTATTTTATATATCAATAATTTTTTAATATGCAAAATAATATTTAATATAGTTGATATAATAAATATTTTTTTTATTTTTAAAATTAATTTTTATTTAATTATTTTGTTGTTGTAAACAATTCAAATATAAAAACCTTTTAAATCTATTTAATTGATAGAAACAAAATTAGTCTTCAAGCTATTTAAAAAAAGTATTTTTTTTTTATCATTGTAAGTTTTATGACTGGTGGGTTTTAAGTAAACTTTCTTCTTTTTACAAGACGTTTTCATATTATATATTAATTAAGTTAAATGATTATAAGTTAAGATAAAAAAAAAAATTACATGATTAATTAATAAAAGGTATTGTTAACATAATTTTTATATTATTTATTACAAAAGTAAATACTTTTATGCATATGATAATTCATGATTAGGGAATTGTATTTAACAATATTTGCATATGATATATTTCTCTTATATATTTTTCTATACATCTATTTTAACATTAATATTTTTTGTTTAAAATTATAATATAGATTCTTAATTATTAAGAGGTTATTATTTATTTAAATTGCTTTCTCAAATAATTCAGTTACTTTATGTATTAAACAACTTAGATTGAGTTTGATAAGATTAATAAATTAGCTTATTTTACCAATTTATAAGCTAGTTTTATTAATACGAAAATATTTGATAAGATTATTAAAGTAATAGATTTAGTTTATAAGTGGCAAGCTACTTCAATTAGTTACTTGAATTAGTTTATAATTTATAACTTATTTAATTTTTTTTATTGTTATCCTTTATATTTCAGTTCCTTTTTTATTTTTAATTTATTTCATCTATTATGCATTTCAATTTTATAGTAGAGATAATTAATTATTACACTATTTATAGTATTTATTAAAATATTATTTATTTTGATGTAGTTCAATTAAAGTAATTAGTGTTTCATGATATGTGAAGACTACAGACAATAGAAATTTATAAAACATCCAGTATAACAGTAATTTAAGTTGAGAAATAAAAAATTTAAATTTTATTAATACTCATCATATCCACTTATTTAAATAAAATAATTAGCATAAATAAAAAATATATATAAAAATTTAAAAAAATCAAAATTTTAATAAATATTTAACTATATTAAAAACTAAAACTATAATTACATATTAATATATTTTTTTCTAAATAATACAAGTTTCATTTATATAATAAAATTTATTTAAATATTTGTTTTTTTATGTCAGTATACATCTAGCAATAAATTTATTAATTCAAATCTTATAAATAAGAATTTATATAAGTCATCTTATTAATTACCATCTATCTTCTAAAGTTAATGTCACATAACAAATACGTTAGAAAGTTAGACCAATCCGAAGATAAAGTCATTATATTTATTCATAACTTGATAGCTTGGTTATTGATAATTATTAACTATCAATGCAAAATATTAGTAGCTATTTACGACTATGTGTATTAAGTCATCTTTACTGTAAGTCTTGTAAAATTGTTTAAAGTGAAATAATGTCGAGTCACATTTATTTTTAAAACAAAATATGTAACATACTTATACCAATTCTTTAATTTATATAAGCAATATTGTTTAAGAAAAAATTATGATATGAATAAAAGAAATTAATATAGAAATATTTTAAGTATTAGTACAATATCAATGTATGATTTATGAAATCAAGTTAAGCACTTACTTTAACGATTTTATTATTAGAGTAGATTTTTTTAAAAAATCTATGTAGCATTGTAATAATCACATCAGAGTAAAAATAAAATAAAATATATATATATATATAAATTACGGAAGTAATTAATGTAAAAACAATTTTTAACGATAATTAAAAACGATTCCAAAATTGTTCTTAACAAGCTGTTGTTATAAGACCGTTATTTTTAATGGCGAGCATTATCATACTGATTTTAACTAAAAAAAAAAGGTCAATATAAGTGATGAATTAACAACGAGTAAAAGAATTTGTTGTAAACAAATTTGCTACTTTTAATGATGGTTGTAAGTAGAATTGTTGTTAAAATTATATATGACAGTTTTTCTTACAATCGTTGTTAAAAATGACTAAAAAGTTTGTGACATATGCAATGAAATATTACTATCCTCACATATGTATATCTAAAAAAAAACTCAAATAGTGCTAGTTTAAACAATTTAAATATAAAAAAACTCCCAAAAATATATAAATTTAAACAAAAAAATTTAGTATATCAAAAAGTTCAATAAAAACCTAATGTCATTTTAATCAGTCATCTATCCTAAGATGGTGTATATGGTTACAAATATTTCATATTGGTCTTCAGGTAACACGAAATGAAAGTGGTGACACGAAATCTCAACAATCAAATATACAATCGAAGACCAACACAAATTGTAATGTAAGTTAAGTAAAATATATGAAATGTTAAGTTGAATATAACATAAATTATTATGAGGGTGGTGGTGAGGGGAAAAAGTGTGCATTGCCTGAGGGTAGGAGGGAAGGAGGTGCGTCAGGAACGGGAGTGTGAGTGTGCACAGGGGGAAGGAGCGTTGGGCGCTGCATTGGGTGGTGGTACCCGAGCGCTTGGTGTTGTTGGCGGTACTAGTGAGCAAGTCTGTGCAGAGGGAAAGAGAACAACAAAAAAAGAAGTGAAGATGAAATTTTAAAATGATACTTTTAACAACAGTTTTTCAGTAAACAAGTTATGTAAAGTCTTGTTTTCACTAGAGGATTATTTAAACGAGTCAATTTGTGACAAATTTGATGACCGATAACACATTGAATATGCAACAATTTTGGTGACTAATTATACAGCAAAATTTACCATTTTTAAAAATATATTGTTTCTATTTTGGCTTCAATAGTGATTGAAGTAAGGATTGATTTTTTTTAGTCCCAAATCAATTACCAATTTACCTTTTTTAATATGTTTTTTGTTTTAAAAAAATTATGATATACGTAAACCTCTTAATTAAGAACAACCATTTTTCTAGAATTCATCTACCAATACATAAGCTTAATACTAATTTAATACTATGATTCTTGAAAAGTATTAAAACACATTAAAACATAGTATAAAATAACAACATAAATAATAAGTTAAGAGTTACCAAGATAACTACACACAAATATTAAACCTAATAAAAAAATTAAGTATTAAAATATCTAGAATGAGAATAACTAGTTATATAAATAACTATGAAAAATATTTATGTTTGCATAATATCTTTCATCTTCAGAGTAATATGATAAGACTTAAATAATAACAATTATATCTTTTATCTTCAAAATAATATCACAAGAGATAAAATATTTTTTTATCTTTTATCTTTAGAATAATATCACAATAAATAAAATATCTCTTTATATTTTTCTTCAAAATAATATCACAACAGATAAAATATCTCTTTATATTTTATCTTCAGAATAATATCATAACAAATAAATTATAATACCACAACAGATAAAATATAATATCACAATAAATAAAATTAACAGATAAAATATAATATCACAACAGATAAAATATAATATCACAAATAAAATATAATATCACAACAAATAAAATATCTCTCTATCTTTTATCTTCGGAATAATATGATAATAATAATTATATATTTTATCTTAATTACCTTTTCTAGGCTAACCAACATCTAGGCCAAACTCGTTACCTACCATTTGGATCCAATAGCCAAGGTCCCGAGCCCTCGAGCACTCTTGTTCAGTACAATGGTTATTATGACAATCAAAGACTTCTCACCATATTATATTCATTCTATATGATGACGTGAGAGAAGTCATGTCACCATGAAACTACATACATATATACCATATACATTACTACATACGAGGTAGTATAAATCAAAGACTTTTTGTTATAAGTTGTTCCTTGTTTAGTTAAGAGGTGATGATAAGTTATTGTTTACATATTTTTATAAATATATAACGTATTATGCTTGGATTATTGTATTATATTTTTAGTTGTTTGAAGACTACTTAGTGATGTAAATATTATATATATATAATTAATTAATTAATTGTATAGGTTAAAGTATCAAAATGGTGCAATATTTTTCTTAAATTTTCTGGAATAGGTAAAAATTTAAAAAATTATGTAAATAGACAAATCATACTTAGAAATGCAATTTTTCTTTGTGAAGTCATTTTACCACCCAAATCCAACATGCAACAATATATACAAACCTTTGCTACCCTTGTTTCTACCACCAAATTCAAATATATTAGTTAATGATTATCAAAATTGTGACATCTTTGCATTTAAATGAATAATAGTGATAGATTTTAATTTCAAATCTTATTCATCTTCAAACTTCTCATTCCTTTTACACTTGTTATATTGGTAAAAAAGGTTATGCACGCATTTATGAAAGCAGTTTTTAATGCGGGAGTTAAGAGCGTTTGCAAATGTGAATAATTTAGCCTAAATTAGTTCTTTTGACACTTTAAGGCAATTTAAAGCTTGAAAAACTTTGTCAAGTCATATTTATCACCTATGATAAACTATACATTTACCTATCATTTCATTAAAAATTAAAGTATTGCAATTTGAAAATATCATTTCATTAAAAATTTAGGTATTGCAATTTGAAAATATACAAAGCAACTTTAAAGTATAACCAATGCTATGTCACAACTATGACTACTTTAATACAATCCCATCCTTAATACACTTGTAGTTTCTTTCTCAGAATACTTAATATAAGGTTTGTCCCTTGTAATGTTTTGCACTTGGTATGCTAAACGGTATATTTTTTAATGTTATAATATATGAATAGGGTTCAAGTGTGTGGCAGTTCAATGGGCATTGAGGATGAACCTATTATAAGAGATATTATGGATGACTTTGATGAGAACGAAGAATAGGACACAATCCCTCTTGCATAATACCATTGGACAGCCATGCCTCTCTTAATAAAAAATTTTAGGAAAACAACCATAACCTTCCAATTGATGCACAAACATCATAAGAAATTTTAAACTTATATAAGAATTATTAAATTCGAATTCATATTTATAAATAAATTTAACATTACATATTAATTTTTATCTATATATTTGTATCCGTCACAAATTTAATACATATAAATTATTATTCATAAATATGAATTCGTAGGTAAATTATCCATAGATATATATATTCTAAATAAATTTAACTATGGATATGTATGCGTAGGTAATATTAATAATAATAATATTATTAATAAAATTAATATTAATAATAATAGAAATAATTTTAATAATAATAATATTATTAACTATAACAATAACAATAATAATAATATTATTATTAGTTGTAATAATAATAAAATTAATAATATTAATATTAACTATAACAATAACAATGATATTAATAATACCAATACCAATAATAATAATAAAATTAATAATAATATTATTATTATTAAAAATAATAACAAAAATAATATTAATATTAATAATAATAATAAAGATAATGAGATTATTAAATTTGTGTGGTTTAGTGTTTTATGTTTAGTCCTAAGCTATGACTTTGATTCCCTTGTTAATATAATAATTATAATTATTATATTTATTTATAATTAACATTGGTGGTATGTAACATACTATTTAGATTCAATTAATTATTATTTTATGACGTACAAAATGATATGGACGACTAAAAAAACACTTGTCATGGAATTTGGAGACTAAGAAGATCATATTACGATCTTTCTAGATGGTTGCATGTTTGCAATAAAATCTACATAGCATAACTGATAAATTTGGTAGTATATGATGGATGGTGTGAAAGATCCATTGTTATTTATCATAGAGTGTGTTTTTTGGTTTTTAAGTCATGCATTGACGGTGGGGCAAAGGTGAATTTAATGTGGTTCCTCCAACTTTTACAACAATATCTAATGCGTTAAGAAAGCTTATATACTATAATAGACAAAAAAAGAGAGACTATATTATCAATCTTACGAGTAAGTTGGGTCAGATGCATAAGATTCATAATCACTGTACTATATTTAACATATTTCATTAAACTTTTACATAAAAAATTCAAGAACATTAAGTTAAAAACATTGGTAATTGGTAATGTATTTTAACTTTACTAATGATACTAACATTTAATTCCATTGCTAATTTATTAACTCATTGCTAATTTATTAACTCATTTGATTTATTAACTCATTTGATTTATAGTTTTTGTCATAGGATACAAGATCATACAATCAACATTTGAAAGCATAATTGTTTTTTATGAGGTTAAGTTTTATGAAAACTACATTTAGGATAAGAGATAAAGGAGTCAATACTTCTAAAATATTATGAGTTCGACAAGTTATTTCTTAGTTCGAACAAATTTAGTGACTATTTTAAAATTTTGTACTACAAAATAAAATGATTTTATTATTAGTAATAATTTTTAAACTATTAAAGTTAATATTAATATTTTGCTGCAAGAAATGGTTAAACCCAGGTCCACTAAGTATAAAAACATGTAACTACTACACCAAAAACTTTTAATGATCAAATTATGATTATTATTGTTATTATTATTACTATTATTATTATTCTTTATATTATTATCATTATTAATATTAATAATAGTATCATTAATGATGTTATATTAAAATTATAATTAAAATTATTTTAATTATTATTAATAATAAATTATATCATTATTGATATTATTATTATATTTATTAATATTAATATTATTAATATTAATATTATTAATGTTAATATTATTATTATTATATTTACTAATGTTTTTTCTATAAAAGCTTTTATGTTAGGTATCACTATGTAACTTGGCATCTCAGCTAGGCTCACACCTCAAGTAACAACAATCATCTGTCATCACACGAAAAAAAGTATTATTAAAAAAGAAAAAAGAAAGAAAATACAAAAACAATATGGAGAAACTAGACCAAAACTCATGTTAATAAAAATGATACATAGGTAGACTATATTCATAAAGAATTCTAAGAACATACTAGATGAAAGCCTATTATACTAATGAAATGATTATCTATGAATAAATCCTAAATTAGCCAACTTATCAACACATACTTTCCCTTCACGAAACATATAAGTAAACCTAAACCTGATTTTCCCATAGTAATTAAGACAAGTATTTCATCGATTACGAAGCATCCACGAAACATTAGTCTTAACAATAAATGCAGCACAAACCAAGGCAGAATCACATTCAAGTCATACATTAGTAAGCCCCATCTTTTGAGCTTCCTCAATAGCATATATAACTCCATAAAACTCAGCAATCATAGCAGTCTGAACTTCAAGAAACACATATAAAACATCAATAAACTCCCCGATACTCCCACAAAAAATACCTCCACAAGTAGCAAAGATATCCCCTAGCAGCCCCATCAGTGTTAATTTTAACACAACCTGGTGAAGGGAACTCTCATCTAACAGGAAGAGGACGAAAAACTTTACCAGTACGAGTATTAATACCAAAAAAAGTTAATCACGTTGAAATCCAACTTATCATTCTTCATTGAAGCTTTAAACGAATTTCCCACTAGACAAGTTAATCTTTAATTACCGAAATAGCCCTAGAAACATCAATCTTATCCTAAAATCTAACATAATTCCTCATACGCCATATCATCCAAATAGAAAAAGTTATCACATCAAGCTTAATCAATTTAACCAAAAGACTACCATCACTCTCTATAAAAGAAAGAAGATCATCCTTATTAGAGAAATGAGAAGTGAGAAAAATTTGTCGAACTCAACTCCAAATATGTAAAGCATTAGAGCATTCAAAAAATAAATGTTGAATAGATTCCTCGTGCTTTTCACAACGCGTACACATAGAACATATATGCAAACCTTTATTCTGAATATGTTGATCTATAGGAAACCACCCATGAAAAACTTTCCAAAGTATTAGAGTTTTGGAAGGCAAAATATATGAAGACCAAATGAATTTACCCCAACCACAGGGAACTCCTGGTTTCAAGAAAAAAGTCTTGGCCAATTTAGGAGTGAAACGACCAGACTCATCTAGAATCCAATTAGGGAGATCTCGTTCCTCGCTAACCATGATATGATTAAAAAAATGATGCATCTGCTGTAAAGACAAGGGAATAATCCAATCACAACCAGTCCAAAACTAAGAGACGATATCCTAAATGCTAGCACCATTAGATAATCCTACAATATTTGCTAAAGAAGTAGTAGAACACCATTTATCATTCCAGAAATTAATAAAAGTACTTGTACCAACAGTCTAGAAGAAGTATTATCAAGTATAGTAGAATAAAATTGCTTAATTCCAGGCCAAAGAGATGAGGATTTATAAACCATTCTAGACTCGTATTTTGATTTAAGAACCCTGACTTTCAGGAGAAAAGACCAAGCTTGTTGCTATAAGCAAAGTTCCAAGAAAGCTTAAGAAGATACGCATTATTTTCATGATGAAGGTTAATAATCTTCAAACCTCTATTCTCAAGAGGTGAACAAATCGTCCTCGAATTAACGGTAGCTATGCCTTTTTTCAGAATATCACTAGTCCAAATAAAATTTTCACACCACTGCTCAACTTGCTTAAGAAGTGAAATAGGCCATTTATACATATTAAAGCTATAAGCTAGAAATTCAGTAATCACCGTATTGACCAACTGAATTCGACCCATCATGTTAAGAGATTTACCTTTCCAAGATGCTAGCTTCAATATGACTTTATCAGCCAAAGGTTGAAAAATCGATACTTTGGAGCACCAACAAAGATAGACACTCCTAAATAAGTGAAAGGCAAACAACCATGACTACAAGAAAGAATACATTGAATTTTGTTGACAAATCTTGCAGAATTATCCTGGTGAAAAAACTATTCTTAGAATTATAAACATATTGACCCGAAAAATCACCATATGTTTTAAGAAAAATACTCAAATTTATAAGAGACTTATTATCTGCCCTATATAAAACAAATATGTCATCAGCATATAAAATATGAGAGGGAGTGAGATAACCTTGTGGACTAGCCATATGTAGAATCTTCTTATCATTCACAAGCTTAGAGATATCTCTACTAAGAACTTCCTCTGCAAGACAGAAAAGTAAAGGAGACAAAGGATCACTTTTCCTGACACCTTTACTATAAGGAAAAAAAAAACCACCAAACTGCCATTTATTCTGATAGAAAGCATAGCTAAACGAAGAATTGTACTAATCCAACCGACAAACGAGGGTGAGAACCAAAGCGTGTCAAAACAAATAATAAGAACTTCCAACTCAGAGTGTCAAAGTCTTTATGAATATCAACTTTGTAAGCCACAGTACCTTCTCTAACCTTTTTAGAAAGCATGTTAATAGCTTCAGAAGCAATACCAATATAATCTTGAATCTGTCTACCCTGCACAAACCCATATTGATTAGGAGAAATAATTCTAGTAGCCATAAGTGCAAGCCTATCTGTTAATATCTTGGAAACAATCTTAAATTTGAAATTAGCAACAACAATCGGTCTGTAATCTTTAATGGATTCAACATCCTGAATCTTAGGAATAAGAGAAACCACATTACTTTTCATTCTAGGGAGAACCTAGTTTTGTTTAAAAAACTGTTGAATAGCATTGCAAACATAAGTCCCAATAATTTTCCAGCAAGAATGATAGAAAACACCACCAAAACCATCAACACCAGGAGCACTATTACCATTAAGATTAAAAATAACATTCTTGATTTCCAAAAAATCAGGACATTTAATCAACATCATATTCTTCTCAGAGGAAACCAGCTCAGGAATATAAGTACCAATAAAATCTTCCATATTGCTTGTATCTTGAACATTAGAAATAGACTCAGCATAAAGATTTTTATAAAAGTCCAAAATATGATTCTCAATGAGTTTAGGATCCTCAGTAACCTCATTATCAATCTGTACTCGATGAATCCCACCAGAATTATTTCTCCTCTTGACCGCAACATGGAAAAAAGCAGTATTTTTATCTCCATCTTTAAACCAAAGCATGTTGGTCCTTTCTTTTCAAAACAAATATTGATAGTGAAGAGTATGATCAAGCTCCTTCTTAGCAATCATTTCTTGATAGAGAAGCCCATCAATATCAGACAAACTAACAGTCTCTAAGGTTTGTTGAATACCAAGGAGGAGACCCTACTTAAGAAGAACTGCATTGTAAACATTACCAAAAGAGTTTTTATTCCAGTCTCGGAGCTCAATTTTCAACCTTTTTAACTTATGTTGCAAAATAAACATAGGAGAACTAACAACCTTATTAGTCCAAGAATCATGAATAAGCTTCATACATGAAGTGGCCTTAAGCCTAACAAAAAAAAACGAAAATTGTTAATCTTCCTTAAAGAATTACTAGCAAGACTAACAAGAATATGGGAATGATCAGAACAATTTTTAACAAGAACTTCATAAGTACAAGAATATCATTCATCCAGACACACTCCATTACATAAAACCCTATCCGGTCTTCTTTGAATTCTATGCAACATTCTCCTTCCATTAAACCAAGTATAACAAGGTCCAATAAAAGACATACAAGAAAGATCATTAGCATTAATTTAATAATATTATTAATGTTAATATCATTATTATTATTATATTTACTAATGTTATTTATTAATATTATTAATGATATTCTTATTATTATCATTATTATATTTACTAATGTTATTTATTAATATTATTAATGTAGATATTAATATTATTAATAATAATAATTATTAATATTAATAATAAGAATAACAATTATTAATATTATTATTAATAATAATATTATTAATGTTAATATTAATAATAATGTTAACAATAATACTACTATTATTACTATTTCTAATTTAAATATTATTAATATTATTAAAATTAGTTTGAGGGTGGGAGAAGTGCGAGGGAGTGAGTTGAACGTGAAAAATGGAAGTTAGAAATATATATAAATTGTTGGGAAATAAAAAAAAAAATTGTGATTGATTTAGTGACAGATCTATGATTGATTTTGTGACCGATTTGGTTACCAATTTTGTAATTAATTTTATGTGATTAATTTTTTCGATCAATTGAGAACAAATTTGATAATCGATTTTGTGATATTTTTTTGTAACTAAAATTATAGTAATTATTTCGGTGATATTAAATTACAAAACTGACTTTTGATAACTCTTTTGGTCACGATAGTGACTACACTTTTTTTTATCACTAATTTGATTATTAATAATAACACATATTTTTTTAAAACATATAAACTTTATTTTCATCTAATTATAAATCAAAATTCTTGGTCTTTGTGTATAGGTATAAATTGCATTCTTGATACCAATATAAAATTTTAATAATTAGGAAGATGAATCAGTACTCACAATCATAAGAAAATTATAACGATAATAATTATTCATACTTAAATAAATAATTAAATCGTTTTAAAATTAAAAATTGTGCAATTTTAGTATAAATTACAATATAATAAAATCTTAATTAAGTACGAATTCAACTTAAAAATAATAAAAATTCTAATATTATGCTTGTAAACTCAATATTTTTTTAAAAATATCATTTTTTTGAAACATGACTTATAATGCAATTTTTTAAAAACAAAAAACTCTTATAAACACATATTTTATATCTATTTAAAAAATCATTAAATTATTTAAAACTGTCCTACAAAATACAATACTTTTTTGAAGAAAAATAGTTAAAAAGTGTTTGAAAACACAATTTTGTTTCTAAAATCAAATTTTCAAATATCACTTACATTTTAATATATATATATATATATATATATATTAAATTTACTCATGTAAGTAAAATTGAGAAAAGTATTTTTTGTATGTATCATTTATATTAACAATAATGTGTCTTATTTCTCATAGTTGTTGTTTATTGGCTTAGAGATATCTAACTTTATTTTGGTACATGGGGCTTGGTCCCTGATCTTTTAAATATTATATTTAAAGTAAATATATTAGTAAAAATGTATGCAGTTAATTATTATTATTTTAAAAAGTTATAAATAATTTCTATCCATGATTTTTTAATTATTTTATATTTATCTGATATTAAATTTTATTTGTTAATTTTTGTCAATAATAAAGTAATCTATTTCATTTTACTTTAGTATTAACCATAATGAATAAAATTTATTTGAAAATTTATGGTAAACATAAATATAATTTTTGACTTATTATAACCGATAAGTGTTTATTATAACTGATAAATGTTTGTTTACATAAATCTGACCGTTTGCAGTGTTGAATCTTTAAAATTGTTTTATTTATCTTTTATGCAAATATATTTTTATTATATTATTGAATAGTTTTAAAAATATAATTATAAATGTTTTATATGAAATTTTATTTTTTATTAGTTGGTTTCTCAATTCATTCTTCCTGTGGTGGTTTATGAGTAAGTATTTGTGTTTTTTTAAAAATTATTCTGTATTTTCTATTGATATTTTCTATTCATCTAATCAAAATTAATTATTCACTACTTACATAATGTATCTTTTTTGTTAGGTGTGAACAATTATGCTCTAGAGATGTGATAGTTACAATTATATAAAGTGATTTAGGTGTGAACAATTATGCTCAAGAGATGTGATAGTTACAATTATATAAAGTGATGTCTAGGTGTAACATGGAATTATATGTTCATATTAATATATGACACAACTTTTTTTCTTATTTATTTATTTATGAACATTATTGTAAAATCTAAATTTTTTATTTGATAATTTTTGTGTGAAAATGAATAAAAAGTATAATAAAAATAAATTATAAAAAATGAGTAAAAAATAAATATGTAATTTTAGTACATAAAATATCATAATATATCAATTTAATTTATAAAGTAACATTATTAAATGATTTAATTTACTATGTTATGTCAGGACATCAAATGTTAAAATATCATCAACATGATAGTTGTCTAATTTGCTCTTGATTCTTTGATGTTATCCATATTTATCTATTTTCTTTTTCTTTATATTTTATTTTATAAAAAAAAAGGAATAAATGAAAGTATTTTAGGGATATCTTAACTCTTATGCAAAACCAGCAACTTTCTTCAGCCTATCACACACATTGATAGTTATAAAGCAGACAACGCGGGAAAAGTTCGTTGTCTACCCATGTCCAAATACAAAGTAATACCCCTAACTTGGATCAGACCAACTCAAACCGACCTCCCCCTCTAACCTTTCCTATTTTTGATTGATCTCATGCATACCAAAGGTTCAAAACATCAATCTGAGTAGGAAAAACATGTTAAACGTACCTTCGAGGTGACCCATGACCAGACCTACACTGTACCTACCATTGTGAAGATTTATATGTGATCTATGCGTCCAGCCGTTCTTGAAAACCTTCTTATTCCTTTGTTTCTAAATTTCGTCTATAACTATTACTCACCCATAATAACAGATCCGGTTAACGTCTTCACTTTCCTCGTCATCCTGAAATGGGGAGAAAAACATTTTTGGATCTTGATGAACCACCACTGTCATGCTCACCCACTCAGAGCATTTTACCCAAACCAGCCACGCTACCCTATACGTACCAAACAGATGAAGGGTTGTTTCCGCTTCCTCCTCACATATTACATATGTTGCTCTCCACCGTGATTCCCCTTCTCATCAAGTTAGCTTTAGTTGCAATTTTGTTCTCCAACACTGTCCATGCTGTAACTTAGGCTGATTGATGGTTGTAACTTCTTTCTATTTTATATATTTTATATATTTCTCGTGGGGGTGGATAATTTATATAGATTATTATTGTTTCCTATTTGTTTAAACTAATTATAATATTAAAAAAATCTTAACTAAATATATTTATTAAATATAAATTAATTTTAAAAATAAAAGGTAATTATTAATTTTTAAAGTAATTTTAAATTAAGATTTTAGATATTAATTATTTTAGATTATGAATTAGTTTTTATAGTAATTAATTTAAAATCTAAATTACTTTGTAAATAATATTAGATACCAATAAATATATAAGAAGTATTTTATAAATTAAGATATTAATTTTTATTTAATGATTTTTAATAAAAAAATTTAAAATAATATAATTTTAAAATATAATTAAGATAAATAGAATTATAATATTAAGTTGTTTGATATTTATTTTTATTTTAGATTTTAAATTAGTTTTTATAGTGATTAATTTAAAATGTAAAGTTGTTAGTAATTAATGTTAGATACCAACATAAAAACTAATTTATAAATTAAGATATTAATTTTTATTTAATAATATAATATTTAAAATAATATAATTTTATAATTTAATTAAGACAAATAGGATTATAATATTATTTTTATGATATATTGTTATAGATATACAAATTTCTCTAAATTAAAAAAATAAAAGAAAAAAATCATAATATATTCTAAAACATTAATTACTATAAAATCTGATAGTTATAGTAGTAAAAAAAAAAAAAAGAGGTAAGACTGATAGTGTTAACTTATAACAATATGTTGTCATTTTCTTGAACAATTACAATATTAATCTTTGTTTAACAACAGTTATGTTCATTGGAGTTCACTGTTGTAGGTAAAGAGAATATAACTCCTGTTCAGGGTTGGAGTCAATAATACCCCACCAAAGTGTTTTTTTCTTCTTATTCTAGTTATTCTAGTGTATCTCAAAGTAGAATCTTCAAACTCCAAGCAATCTAACAAATTAATCATTTGCTTCAGTTACATAAATTATTCTTGAGCTTCAATCATGGTAACCACTCATAACTACCTAATTACACACTAACCAGAAATCACACTCATACTCAATGACTTCAAATTATTTTTTCTCTCACATCTTTAGTTATTAGATTTCACAAGCATACTTTCTATTATGTTAACGAGTATGTTTGCATCTAATTACAAATTAATTTATGTATTACAATATTGGCCAAAAAAATAGCACTTCCCAACAAACTTATCAAATGTTATTTGGCATTTCCTAGGTTGTTTTGGGACCTTTTGGGTAATCAGCAGAATACGGTGTTATATTGTGGTCCTACCCACCATTCGGTTCAACCAAAGTATAATTATATTTAAATGTTTTTTGCAAATTAGAACAGAAGGAAAAGTTGTTTCACATCTGGATTCATTCAGTGAACTGGACCCAAAAATTAGATTCAACCACTTTCTTAACTGAGATACTGATGAGGAAAAGAAGAACAAACAAAACGGGTCTGCCAAATCTTATCCGTCCAAAATGGTTACGGTTTGGCTTTTAACACAACACAGGTTATACTTATCTGGAGTCAGTCATCAAACAAAATAACATGCAACAATAGTCTTCATCAAGAACAAGTAACTTGAGGATAAGGTAGAAAGTAAACGATTCCTTCGACAATGATAAAAGCAGATGGTATATGGTATACACACGTGTGAATGGTAAAATTGAAGAAAACATACCTATGATGAAAAAGTTAGTTTACCTTTCATGACTCACCTAATCAACAACTTTGTCTCTTTGGTTTCATCTTTATTATTTCACAGTATATATGATATGCCAGCAAAGACAATAAAATTTGATGACATATTATCACATAATGAGTAAGAAAATATATGATTGAATTGATTGTCCACTGATCTTAGGAAATAGTTCGCAACAGCTAATACAGAAAGAAAAATTAGTAACACTTCTTACCCTTACTGCTTTAAAGCTTTTTCATATTATATAAATTTATTTCCTAGATGTATTAATTATAATAATAATAATAATTAAAGTGTTGATTAGTTTTAATATTTTTCTTGGTATTATCATCATTATAATTTTCATATTAGATATTCTTTTATGTATTTCCAAAGAAAAACATCTTGCATATATAGAAAGAAAGAAAATACATAATTTGTTATCTGTTTGAATAAAGTTGACATTCACTCAAATCTCCCTTTACATACCAATTAAAAATTAATTTATAAATTTTTTTATTAATAGAAAATATTTTAAATACTAATAATTTTTTAAATTTTTTAAATAATATTTAATTTAATTAATATAATAATTAATTATTTTTTGTTTTTAAAATTAGTTTTTATTTTATAATTTTTTTAGTAGAGGTTTAAAGCTTAATGCAGGTAAACAATTGAAGCAAGTTGGTAAGATAATTTTGACCGGATGTAGGAGACTACAATGCAATGCCAAATACAAGAGACTTCATGTAGATTAGAGTTGGTGTAAATCTAACAAATGTTATCATATTTTACTAATGAAACAACAAATCCTTCTTGATATAAATTCATTTGTAACAAGAACACGGAGCCAATGTAGAGACTTATGGAGATATATGGAATTCACATCTTGAAGTCACTTTTTTATGATTGAGTTTAGAGAACATGATATGTTGTGTTGTGGTTAAAATGCTTTTTTTTTTTTTTATGTGAATTGAGACCATGTCATATAGCTTTTTTATATAGAGTTAAAGTATCTCTTAAATGTGCTTAATTTATTTCTTATTTTTTATTAATAAAAAATAACATTCTTTTAAACTTTTGTGATAAAAATGATAGACATATTTAGACAATTTTTTCTATAAATACTTTGAAAAAAAATATTTTTAAATTAATTGTGACAATTTTTGTGATAATAATATAATTTTTTTTCTCCTATAACACTATTAGAAAATCATTAAATAGAAATCAATTTTAAATTAAAAAATAGTTATATTGACTAAATTAGATACTATTTTAGAGACTAAAAAAATTATAAATATCTAAATTTATTTTTATTATTGATAAATAGTTTCTAAATTTGTATTAGCTACTAACACTTTAGTTAACAACTATTTAGATTCTAATGTTGGTAGCTAAATCTTTGATATTATATACCAATTTAGAAACTATTTATCAATAATAAAAACTAATTTAAATACTAATAATTTTACTAGTCTTTAAAATAACATTTAATATTATTATTTTTACTTCTAAAATTATTTTTTATTTAATAATTTTCTTATAATATAACTTTTAAAAAATATTATTTTAAATACACATAAAATTATTTTAGTTTAAAAAGATTTTTTTTAACATATGAAAATCACATAGGGTAGTCAAACATCCCCAAATAATAATGATGATACTTTCAATACCATTATTCTACAAAAGTCCCATAATTATTATTATTCCTTTTTGTCTGCTACCATTTTCATTCCCTCCATCAATTCCCTCTTAATCAAAGAAAAACTTAAGTGAAATTTTGTTTTTCCAAGAAAAAAGTTAATTTCTCGTCAAAGAGAACTCTTTTCTCAGTATTAAATTTGTGGTGCATCTCTCTTTTGGAAACTCTCATTTCTACCATTTTTGAGAAATTGCTTCACTACACAAGATCGCACCGTTGCTCAGCAACTCTGAATCACATAGTCCTTACCAAATTGTTTCATCGTTGATAAAACCTCTAAACCTAATTGTGTCAAGGTTAAGTTAATACTTCTGCTTAGGATTTTGTAGGGCGAGTTTCAAAAATTTATCACCAAGGTGTCTGTAGTTGTTGTGAATCATATTTTCATGGAATTTGTGGTGTTAGGTTCATACTCTCGATTAAGAATTTTAGGATATGTTTTGAATTTTTGTTTGTCAGAATGTCTTGTAGTTGTCGTGAATCACATCTTGCGATTGTTTTAATTTGTTCATACTCTTCTTTTCTATAGAATGTCTTGTAGTTGTCGTGAATCACATCTTGCGATTGTTTTAATTTGTTCATACTCTTCTTTTCTATTCTCATATCTTGTGCCACTGTGTGATTTTATTTTGGTATAAGGTTTAAAAAGTGATTTGATTTAAGCCTGCACGTTCTATTTATTGAAAGTATCACTTAACAAGTCAAGGATGAAATTGAATTCTTTATCACTATGCTTCTTTCGCTAACTTCTATTTTTGCATATTGAAATCTTCCAATTATCCTAATTATATTGTACTGCTATCTTCCAATTATCCCAATTACATTCTAGTGCTATGAAAAAATACACTAAAATAAGTTTTTTAATATATTATGTTTTTGGTTGGCTGTTGTATAAATTTTTTCCCACCTTTTTGTGTTTTTTTTTCCTTTCATTTTCTTTACGATAGTAGTGTAGTATGAAAATATTGTGCATGACGCAGAGAGGTAACCATTTGATCATTGTAATCATTCAAAGCTTGGGAAGTGTACATGTTTTCAAGGTAGAGTCCATCCTCAATTTTGTTTAATGGTATTGTGTTGTTTATGTGGTATAATGAAACCTAACAATTGCGAATTGGAGGACCATGTTATGTTGATGTATGATATATTTTTACCTTGAATGCTTTAAATACACAGATGCCTAGCTTTTACTTTTCAAATATATAAAGTTTGATATACTATATATATATATATATTAGTTTTCTTTATTGATTATTATTATTATTATTACTTTGTTATGTTTAGGTTTTAACATTCTTTGAGGGAAGAGTCCCTTTCAACTCCACTAGTTGTACCTTATTTTAGGTTAGTCCATGTAAGTAAAAGTGGTATTCAAGTTGATTGATTCATTTTGAGTCAATATGTTTAATTGTATATATCTTATAGGATTAGGTTACCTATCCACTTTTCTCACTTAGAGTCTCAATTGACTTTATTGTAAGATGGGTAGATCACCTTGAGTGTGTATACACCATACTCCTACTAGGTCTAATATATTTCTGAATGTTCACTCAACCAAAATAAGCATATAGTAAGTCTGAAACATATAAATTTCTAAGGGCTTTGACGAGTGACTTTAGAAGAAACTTATGTTTTCCACCCACTTATCATAGTGAAGACTCAACTACTACTAAGTTGCTAACGATATAAAGAGACATGTTTGCTAATTTATAGAATTGTAACAATTTAGGAACATTCATTCATTTCACTCCTTTTTTTCTTTGCTGCTTTTGTGCTTAATTATTGTTTGTTTGTTGGTATGAATTATTTTTCTTGTATCAATATTGGAATGTTATCCATTGTCTCATTATAGTGTTTGTGAGGTTATGTGTTGTTATTTGATATTGGTAATAACCTCACTTAGATTAGATTAGATTAGTTTAATCCATAGAATGTGGTCTTTTACTGGTGTGGATGGTCATTTACCTTAAGTTGATGAAGGATATTTATGTCTTCCATTATTTTTCCTACAAGAAAACAGTGATATAGAGACCAAATTTAAGTGTCGGTCACATGAAAGACGGTGTTAGAGTGGGTTATATTGATGCGAAATTCACATGCACAAAAGTATGGGCAATGGAGACGCAAAATGGACACAAATGGAGACAAACAACACTGTGTAATGCAAATTGACGCACGCAAAGCCTACATACAAAGATTTTTTCTAGGGATGGACGAATTCTAGATGGGGCTGGACCGTCTCTACTCTACAGTGGTTTGGGGCATGCAAGGTTTAGGTCGTCGATCCATACAACTCATGAAGAAAAGTAATCAGGGCTTGGACGATGCAAGGTTTGAGAAAAGAAAGCCAGGTCTTAGTCGGCGCTGTGTGTGAACCAGGGTTGATAGTGGGTTGGACCATCACCAATGTTAGGTGGAAGGTAGGGCTTAGCCTTTGCTTGACCATCGTTGGTTGAGTGACCTAGCACAAGATACATGGTTGTCTCCACACCACCTTTCTAACTTTTCGGTCTCCCCCTCATTTTTCACTCCCGCTCTCATTTCACCGTGGCTCACATTTCACTCTCCCTCTCATTTTATGTCTTCCTTTTCACAGATTTTGTGTCTTCCTCTTCACATATTTTCTGCTTCCTTTTCATGGATGTTCGTGTTTGGCCATTGATTCGTAGGTGCACGCTTCTTTTGAAGCACATTGCCTTCTCCTTCTAAGAGCCTCAAGCTTGAGGTTTATTGGCCTCCTACCAAGAACCAAGAGGCGTTCAAGAGGAGTATTTTTGAGCTACTCAAGTGGATTCATAGAGATTACAGTTGCACACCATCTTTGCAATTACATTAAAGTGCCAAGAAAAAAAAATCCCTTGACTTTTTGTGTCATGAAATTTTGTGTACATTTTTTTTCTGCATTCTTTAATTTTGTGCAACATTTTGGAAAATGCTCCTAAAGCAATCCCACTCAAAAACCCTGGAATAGTAATCTCGACTTCTTAATGTGAAAGTGTGTCAATTCACTTTGAGTGTTAGTTGAACTTTCACTTAAGGTTCGTCTAGAATTTGTCTTCACTACATGACTTTGTTTTTCTTTATTTGTTTAGATCTCTAAGACACCTAGTGCAAAAATTTCTTTCTTCAAATACCTAGTAGACCTTTTTTTGATCTTTAGGACTCATTGTTTTTTTTTTTTTGCACACACACACACTTGTGTTGTCAAAATGTGTTTTGAAGGCTCTTTGAAATTACTCTAGTGAGCACTATCTATGGTAAGCTCTGGTACTTAAGCAGTTCTAGTGACTCACTTCACTTTTCTGGGAGTGAACTTGGAGAAATCTCCTATTGTAGTTTTGAAGGACTTCACCTAAAATAAAAATATTTTATGAATTTTTTTTATCACCTTTGTTGATTTCAAACCTTTGTGAAAACTCTTTCAATTTTTAATCAACAATGAGTGATCATATGCATCACATGCACAAAACCAAGAGAAATGAAGAACTTAAAAGGGAGTTAAGAGAAACTAGGAATGAAGTTGCTAAATTAAAACAAATGTTAGCTCAATTTCTGAAGACTTCTAAAAAATCTATGACTCCTCATAGGGAGAGAAATCTAGGAAACTAACAATTTTTTCTTCCCTTTCTTCTTCATACTCAACTTCTTCTTTCCCTACTTCCACTAAGTCCACTCCCAATACAAACAACCTTGACAAGCAAATGACTAAGGACACAACAAACACTTCACAATTAGGTCAGACATCTCAGCATACAAGACCAGACCCCAACCAAACCTCAAGAAATTCTAAGCAAAAGAAGAACAAAAAATAAACCAGAATATCATGTGTTCTTCCTTCTAGTCTTTTCACAAGAGAAGTTTATGTAAATAAATAGGGCTCACTTTGGGGGTCTAAATAGAAGAATAAGTTAGAGTAGGGTTCATTTAGCATAAATTGGGATGTACTTAGCATAAATTGGGTTTGTGCCAAGTCCACCTTTCATGACAAGTGCACCTAGGTTTAGGGATTTTTGACCTACTTCTAGAAAGTTTCTCACAAATACGCCTATACCCCTCTCACTCTTGCTCCCCAAGTCACTCTCTCCTATATAAAGGGTGCCCTGCCTCATGTAATTTACACTTGAATTTGAATTAAAAAGAGAAGCTCTACTTGAGTGATTAGTGAACTTTGTCTCTAAATTGTTCTTGGGTCTTATCTTGAGAGTAGTGCACCTCAAGTGGCGGCTCCTCACCACTCATATTAGAATTCCCTCACCTTTCAAGTGGCGTGATCATCCCCTTCATTTCACCTAAGCTTATCTTTTCTCTATTTTCCTTTTCTTCATTACACCATTTCCCTATCCATCTATGCACTTTATTTCTCTTTATAATTCGGTCATCTTCTATCTTTACTTGTCTACATTTCCGCAATTCATCATCATCATTTTTATAATTGTATTCTCTCTTTTGCTCTCTAGAAGAGAACATTCACACTTACTTAACCATTTGATTAAGTTCGTGTCCAGTGACAGTCTTCATTGAGTCTCACCTTACTTTGATTAAAACCAAAAACTCATAAACAAGTGCAACTCATAAAAATGTGCAATTCTTGATGCAATCCTAGCTTGCATTGTTATGAGTCTTTTGTTATGTATTTTGGGGTGTGGAATTTGGTGGCATTGAGTGGCTAAAATGGGTAAAAGAAATTTTGAAATATTGGTGTATGATGATAATGAAGCTTAAGAGAGGTTAGGCCAACTCCTAAGAAGATTCAAGCAAAACACTAATAGAAGTGCAAACTTGAGAGTGAGAATTTGAAGAGAATGAGCTAGCAACTTGGGCAACATTTCATTATCAATTCAAATTTGATTTACAAGGGGGCTAACACTTGTATTTATAGTGCTATGGACAGCCATGGTGCAAGCTTTAACTCTAAAAAAACTCTTCAGATGGTCTAAAGTTGTATTGGGTCCAAGGAGGCCCAATTGTAACTCTAGTTAGACTTTTTTTTTCTATTTACACCCCTGGTCTAATTGGCAAAATTGGCCTTAAAACATGGCCCAGGTTAGTGGTCGAAATACAAGTCTAAAATAAATTCTATACTACTTTGTACAAATTTATAAGACTAGGAAATTTGGAAGAAAAAGATTAAAAATTAATTTTCCACAAAAATAGAGTTTTCTGAACTCCTTCTTCTTCTTCCATTTTTCTAACCATGGCCCTAGTTAAAGACTCAATACGTGTCCTCCGGATGGTCCTCCATCAATTCTAAAATCAAATCACATCAACTCCTTATTGTTAAAGGAGCCCTCTTTTAAGTATCCTTTGAACTATGATGTGAGTTGATTTTATGATTGTTCATTTTATGGTGTGACACTTTATTTAGATTGAGATTTTAGGAATTTAAGAGTGAAAATCTTAGGAAAATCTCCATTGGACATTAACTTAACCAAGTGGTTAAGTAGATGTGAATATTTATTTCACAAAAGAAAAGACAAGATATGGTGAGAATGGTTGCAAAACTCAATTGATAAAGACAAAATCGAAAACAATACAATGAAGGAAACAAAGACAATGAACATAAAATGGAAGGCGAAAATGAAGGAGAATGGAAGAAGGAAACTTATGGAAAATGAGAGTGATGTTCACGCCACTTGATGGGTGGTAACCATCAAGATGAGTGGAAGACCACCACTTGAGAGCTTCATTCTCATCAAGATAAGACCAAGGGAGAGGAGATAGCACTCACTCAAGCTCACACAATATTTGTGAAGAGTAACTCTTCTTCTATTAATTTCAACTTGAAAAATACACCAGGTAGGCCTCCTATTTATAAGTGAAGGAGCCTTGGAGAACAAGCTAAAGGGATAGGATGGGAAAAAGGAAAAATGGGCAGCCTTAGGGTTTGACTAAGTCCAACTTGCATCCTAGGCTTGTTCTTCTAGAAACTAGGTCAAAATGTCTTCCAAAAGGGCTAGGAACAAGCTAAAATGCTACCCACACCCCCTATTATGCTAAAGACACCTTATTCTAGTCTATCTTTGCTATTTGGACCTCTAAAATGAACTCAATTTATTTACATAACTTTTCTCCTGTGGAAAAGACCAGAAGGAAGAACTTCTGATATTCTGGTTTATAACTTCTTTTTCCACTTATGCTTTCTCGAGGTTTGGTGGAGTCCGACTTTGTATACTAAGATGACTGACCATTTTGTGAGGTGTTTGATGTGTCCTTAGTCATCTGCTGATTGCTTTGGTTTGTATCATGCCCCCCAGGTTGGAAAGAATTCGTCCTCAAATTTAGAACTCCTGCAAATAACATAGTTAGTTTGTTCCCAAAGAAGATTTCTAAGTTTAGGATGTGAAACAAACTTATGTTCCTGAGCTTGGAGAGTTCACATGGGTGAATTCTAGATACAGGCCATGGTTGTAGAGAATGTTTAGGGAAGAGATTATTTGTTTGTGAAAATCTTCTTAGAAGTAGATAACCTTTAGGAGGTTTTTGAAGATCATTCCTAAACTTCTTTAACATAGATGTCAAGTATTTAGAATTATTTGGGAATAAAAAAAAGAAGGAAGAAGTATACCTAATCAACAAGATCAAACTCACTTTACTTTTTTTTTTCTTTTTTTTTTTTAGCTTTTGTTTTAATTTGGTCTTCATTTACTGTAACATTGTGGTTCTTTATTTTGTTAATTATATATGTACAGAGAGAAACTCATGTCGTTTCGTTACTCTCATCCCCAACCACGATCAAAACAGGCTATTGAAATCACATGCAGGTTAATTGGACAAATCAAACACTAATAATGATTTGGTTTTTACAAGTTTTGTAACTTGAATAATCTATTGATACTTTTAAAAGGCTTTCTAGCATAAGAATCAGTATGAAATAATGAAACGGAGTTTACTTGCGTCTAATCTGAATTAACCATTTTAAAAAAACTTATAAAAGAGAAACATCTTCAACACTAACGTGACTGACATTTTTCGTTTAAAAATGTCAAAAGGGTATTTGCTAGGGTTAATAAATATTAAAAAAATATCTCTTATGACTAGTGTACGTAAAAGGATCTCAAAAGGAACGATATATATATACACACACTAATAGAGAAAGAAGAAAAGAGGAATACGAAACAATGACATGTATGTACGATTGTGGCTTTATTTATAAATTTTTGGGATAGAGATAAAGAGATGTGTTTTTGTTGATATTGTCATTTATGGAAGGCAGAAAGCGAAGGGGTAGGTTTAAGGTTTGAGTGCATTTGCTGCAAGGATGTGATGGGTGGGTGAATGTCTTTAATTTTTCATAACAACAATGATAAAAGATAGTGTTTGGTGCAATGAAAGGAGAGAATGCTTTAGGTGATGTATGTACCTAACTCCAATGAATTCTCTCCGAATCATTATTGTCAGATAGAGCTTAGGAGTTGTGTTGGCTGAGGAAGCACACCTCGCTCATTAATTTGAAGATAAATTCTTGTATGTAATGCATAAAATTATGATTTTGATTATGGTGACAGCGATTAACTCTACCCTGTAAACCCAAAGTGGCTTTACAAACTTGGAATAAAAAAGTTAACTAAAGTAAGATTAAAATCTTATTTTCAACTTTAATTGCAGCTTTTTACTTAGCTTTACCATTGCTCGTTTATAAAATGTTTAGTGTAGTTTAACTTTTAAGAAAATTATTAAAAATTCTTCTAATTGTTTTTTATCAAATCAACATTCATTTTTTTTAATAAAGATATTCAAGTAATGAAAATTCGAAATCAAAACTCAGAGTAAAAATTATGCAAAAATTGGTAGTAGATGGTTAATAGTTCCTCGTCAACCTATACTAGAAGGTCTTGGAAAAAGAAGTTGAGGTTAGTTAGTTTTAAAATCAGTTTTTGGGCACGAGTGAAAAACACATTTATTTCTAAAGATTAGAAACTCGATAAATAGAGTAAAAATAACACTTAAAAAGAAATTTACGAAGAGTTTTAATGATGGAGGATCATCCATGAAGACACATGAGACCCCTTACAAGGACAATGACTAGAAAAACACATAGAAGAGTCACATCATAAGACTCTTCTTGCATGCACCACAACATCTTCTAGCCTTGTATAAATCTATAAATAGTAGAATAGAGTTTTCAGTTTCTGACCTTGTAAGGGAGTTGTATCTTCCTCATGAAACATGTGTGAATTAACTCCACTTTCTTTAGGGAAGTGGAGGAAGCTTAGAGAATGAGGACTAAAGTAAAGCTATGGGATAAAGCAGGATTCCTGAAGAAAGGAAAATAAGGAAGGTACTATTAGTTGAAATCTAGAGTCATTGTAGTGGAAAGAAAAGTATAATTGCTCATTGGGAATTCGAGGAATTCAAAACAAAAATACAAAAGAGGAAGTGGAACAGATTAATCACACCCTGCCCTTATTTTCATGAAGAAACAATGAGAGAGTTATTTGCAAATGCCTACCTAATGAACTTGAATGAAATTTACAGATACTCATGGGTAAAAGGATAGCACATTTGTTATGATGCAATTGCTATAGGAAGACACCTTCCAATTAATTTGGACATAACTGAAGAAATGAACAGAGAGTTGAATAAAAGAAGGAAGGACATCTCCATGGTAGTAGTGGCAGAACATTTGGGAATATCTAAACAAGCAATTGGAAGAGGAAGAATTGGTCTTCCTAGGAAAATGTAAAGGTCAAACATGAGTATGGGTAAGCATCATGTTTGCTAACATTATTCCCATGACTCATGTTTTTTACATGACCTTAGACAAGAACAATTACTTTATTGTATAACTCAGGGAATCATAGTGGACATAGCATAATTGATCATCGAAGAGATACACAGATCATTTATCTCTCAGACCACTATTAGAGGTACTGCAAAGCCTTTATTTTTTCCATCTTGATCTCTAAACAATGCAAAAGTATGGACTAAGAGTGCATAGTTATCCAGTAAGCATCATCAAACCATCCATCATTAAAGATTATATTTTGACTAACTGCACTAACCAAATTCATAATTAAGTGCCAAGAAGGAAGGTAGCCACTCCAACAAGAGAATAATCTACAGTTAAGCAAGTCTTACCTTAAGCTACTCAACCTCAATCAAGGATGAAGGATGTTGTGGAACATATTCAACAACAGTTGGTTGCTAATCATAGAGCTCACATTTTGTTATTTAATTTGTTTTCTTTTTTTTTCCTAAAATCAACCGTTGCACCAGTGATAAGTGCATACTTGTAAGACAATTCATAGGTTAAATGACATGTAAATTAGGAAGAAATTTTATAAATATCAACAAGAAGCATGCCAAAACACTCTAACAATGACTGCATATGAAGAACACGAAGAGAAGAAAGAAATTACAGAGAATTGTGTAGAAAAGTGAAGAAAAGCAAGCAACTAGGGATGAAGTAGGAGAGTCAATATACCCAATGCATGAAGAATGGCTCAGCAGTGTTGAGACAAATCAGTCTTAAACGATCCCAACGGTAAAACTTTCAAACCTTGAGAATATCTTAGATGCAACAAGTTGTATAGATCTCATAATAGACAAAGTCTACAAAGAACTCAATGGATCAAGCGTCATACTCAAGTGTTAGACGAAGTCTAAACACAAAATGCACAAAGACAAATGCACCAAACGATGTTGATCGACGCACTACACACAGTAAAGTTTGAGCCTTACACAGACCAAACAATGATCGAAAGAACGTCACAGACGAATATCATACACTGGACGAACAAATGTTAGGGAAGTTTCCATACTTAATCCTTTCACTTTTACATGTTCTCAAAAGACTATTCAATGTGTTCAAAACGTGTTTTGATCATGTTGAGTTATACAAATCATATTTAATAAAAAAACAATGCTTTAATTGGAATTCAAAATGTTTTTAAATAAGTTTTAACGAATATATTTTAAGGCTAAATTGTTTATGTTATGAAAACAGTCTCTAAAGCGTAATGAGCTTAATTGATATATCTATGCAAAAGATATTTTGTGAAAACATAGTTCTACTTAATTAAGATTTAAATCTATGTTTGAAAAGGTTTTTCAAAATACATTTTGTGGTATATATTCAAGAGAAATTATGATTGATAAAAGAAGAGATTTAATTTGGATAATTAACTTGAATATATTGATTATGTGTTTGAATTAATATCTAAGAATGAAATGTATTGATAATTCATTTGATATTCTAAGATATTAAGAAATTTTTATTCAGGGATATAATTGCTTTGAAATGTTGAAATATTAATATTACTAATCATCACAAAAGTTTCCTTATGTGATTTTAGGAATAATTAAGACATAAAGGAAAATGAGAGCAAGTTTCTTTACCAAAGGTCCAACGGATACCATAAAGTTGTTGTGGAGTGCAATTCATGGAAAGTCATTGATGAAATTCAAGTTGTTGCACATAACAAGAAAAAGAGAATCTCGAAAGAGATTAAATTAATAAGAGAACAAGTGAGAACAAGACTTTAAGATGCAAACACAACTTTCCTTATTCAGTGTCTAATGTGATGAAGAATTAGTACAATGTTCGAGAAAAGCTGATTTAAGAAAATGTGTGAAGAACAAGTACATGACCAAGTGAAGAGCGTATTTTACGTAATGGAGAACGAGATTCAAGAAACATCAGATAAACGTTTCTAAAAGATAAAGAAATTGAGAAAACCTATGATGCGAAAAACAAAGAAAATATTTCCATACTCAACGTCCAAGGTAATTACAGTGAAAGCATATGTGGCAAAGATATGAATATGATTGAAGATTCAAGTCACAAAGCTTTAAAGGGTTAATGTGCTTATGACCTAATTTGACAAGTGTATCGAGTCAGAAGTAATACTTCGTCTCAAAAGACAGATATCGAACCCATAAGGAACAATTTCCTTAAAATTTTAATATGTAAAACTCACTAAATATTGAAATATGTACAATAAATTGATTCAAGAGATATGAACATTGTTTCAATAAAATGTGCTCATAATTTAAATAAAAAATAGAATAAATGATTATGCGAAGTTGATTGATAGAATTGGGATTGAAGTTAATCTTTCTTACTGATAAATGCCAAATTTCAGTAATATTTCATATTAAAATATATACACTTATGGGTATTAATTGCTAAAATAAATATAAAATAACCCCTAATTTATGAAATTATACCTTTTTATATATTTTGTGATGTTAATTTAAATAAGAACAATTTATTCCCAAATTCGTGTTAATTTTAGGATTCTAGGAAAGAAAGGAGATGATTGGGTGATACAAACCAAGTAGTTATGATGATGATCAAGGAAGCAAAAGACAAAGCACATGACGAACCATCATCTCAACAAATAATTCAAGACCCCACCAAGGATCTCATGGACCTGACCAGAGGAGATGGGCATAAACCAGAGCACCAACTGTTCTTCCTTTTGGTCTTCTTAAGCGATAAAATATGTTGTAAATAATTTTGGGCTCACTTTAAGGGTCCAAATAGCAAAGATAGGCTAGAATAAGGTATTTTTAGCATAATAGGGGGTGTAGTTATTATTTTAGCTTGTTCCTAACCCTTTAGGAAAGAGTTTTGACCTAGTTTCTAGGACAAGCTTATGGTGCAGGTTTGACTTAGTCAAACCCTAAGGCTACCCCTTTTTTCCCTTTTCCCATCCTACCCTCTTGCTTATTTTCCAAGGCTCATTCACCTATAAATATGAGGTCTACCCATTGTATTTTACGAGTTGAAATTGAATGAAGTAAAGAAACTCTGCACAAATTGTGTGAGCTCTCAGAGGTCTTATCTTGAGTGAATGGGAAGCTTCAAGTGGCGGCCAACACACTCATCTTGGAGCACATTACACTCCAAGTGGCGTGACATTTCTCACCCACCATCATAAGTTTTCTCATTCCATTTCTCCATTCCAATTTATGTGTTTGTCTCTTAGTTTATCTTCTTTGTTGCTCTTGGGTTTCACTCATAATCATGAGTATGGTGCATCATTTGGGAGGCGATGACCACCATTGATGTTACCTTGTGCCCATTTCAATTCCGCAATTGCATTGCATTCTCACCATATCTTGGTTAAGTTCGTGTCCAGTGAGAATCTTCCTTAGGTACTCAACTCTAACTGTTAAAATCTCAACCTTAAATAAAAGTGTCACCATAAATGAAAACATCTAAAACTTCTTTTCTGTCAACTTTGTCACGTCTTTTTGTTATGAGGTTGAAACTCGAGCTAACTGCTCACTATATTTATGAGGCTTTCTTTATAAAATATGTATTGATAAAAAAATAAGAAAGGAAACTATTTAAGTTTCTTCTTTAAATTAAAATATTACAAATATAAGTTTATTTTAGTATATGGAAATTTATTTATTTTTCTCTAAAAATACTTATGCCTGTGATTATCTAAATAAAGCGAAGCTCAATAAATAAACAAAATGATAAAATTCTAGCACATATCTTTTGCTACCACTTTTTTTAATACACTCTACCGAGCTTTTATTGGAAATAAAAATTGGTCTCACTTTTTATTCAATGAACGTATTCTATAATTTTTCAAAAAAAATAAAATTAACCAACAATAAGGAATGTGTTAGAAAGTATATTATTAGCAAAAAAATTATTAAAACAGTCTGGGACTACCGAGTATATCCATGGTCGTGGTGAATATTTATAAAACATGTTACGTAGAGATTAATTTATAGCATAATAGTTTCAAACAGTAATTTTTCAAACAATAAATCCATTATGAAAATATACATTTAGTCATTATCACATAAGTAAAGATGGTTACCTTTTCTTCACGAGTAGTTAATTATTACTTTTTTGGACATGGTAGTTAGTGATTCAATTCTTCATGTATCACTATTTATATTTTCATTTTTTTCATCTAACATTTTTTTCTCTATTTAGCACTTAATTTTTATTTTGAATGCATTAAAAAATAAATATTTATAATTTTTAAAATAGTTATTAATGAATAAAGAAATGAGATTTTACAAAATAAAAATAAAAAAGTAATAAATTAAAAATGTTTAGTTTAATTTTTTTAACAATGGAGAAAATAAAAAATAAAACCCTACAACAACATAAAAGTTGAATCTATAAACATAAATTAGTATTTATTTTTATTATTATTAATGATATAATAATGTTAATTTCAAATAAAAAATACGGGACATAATTATAAAAGAAACAAAGTCAATTAGTATTAATTAGTAGTGGACACACAAATAATATTGAATAGTATTGGTCTGCATACACTGGTCAAATACTATGCCCATGAAAAAAACCTCAAAGGGAAGGCCTAAGTCGTCGAATAAGGACTGATATGAACATAAGAGAACAACGTGAACGAAAAAAATATGATTCATATGGTTAAACACCACGACACACAAAAAGAACGTGTCCCAACAATACTAAATTGTCTACTTCTCGTCATTAATTATGTTTTCATTCCGCATAAACTATTTAATGTACCATTGAAGAAAACATTAAATGAATTATCATCTCTCATTTATTTTCCTTTTTTCTTTTTATGTTCAACATATACTTATTTAGTATGGTCTTATATCTCTTATCTTTATCTTGTTTTGATTTGTTTTTTTTATATCTTTTATCTTTATCTTATTTTGTTTTGTCTTCTAAACCCTAAACCCTTTTATATCTTTTATGTTTTTAGTTATTATTTTTTTTCTGTCATTCTTTATTTATTTCTGTTTTTTGTTTTTATTTTTATTGTTGATGTTTTTATTTTCTATATTTTATTTATTTATTTTATGTTTTCTCTTCTCATTTTTAAGCATTAAGTGTAACATTTCCTTTAGTTTTTTTAGGATCTCTTCAATATCATCTGTGTCTACTACTAATTAATACTAGTTGTCTTTGATTTTTTTTATATAATTATATCATGTATTTTTTACTTGAAATTAACATGATTACATCATTAATAATAATAATAAAAATACTAATTTTTATATATAGATTTAACTTTTATGTTGTTGTAGGGTTTAATTTTTTTATTTTCTCATTCTTAAAAAAAAAGTAAACTAAACATTTTTAATTTATATATTACTTTTTTTTTATTTTGTAAAAAATTATTTCTTTATTTATTAATTATATTTCTAACTATTTTAAACATTAAAAATATTTATTTTTTTAATGCATTCAATTTTTTTAATTTATTAATTTATTTATTGTTTTACTTTTTAAATTGTGCTAGATAGAAAAATAAAAACAAAAAGGTGCTAAATAGAGAAATAAAAACAAAAAATTATAGATAGAGAAATAAAAACAAAGAGTATTAGATGAAAAAATAAAATGATAAATAATACTATACGAGGAATAGGAATTGAATCGGTAATTTGTACCTCCTCATATTATTAATATTAAACAAAACAGTTAATGTTGTTTACACATGATTTTTTTAAGCAAAAGAATTTCAGTTATATAACTAACATACCCAAAACTACAAAATTCACAATCAACACGATGCATAAGCTTTGCTCCTGGTTCTTTTGTGATAAAACTGCATCTATTTTAACACATAATTGTTCTCAACAACTTTCTGCACAGGATTTTCATAATTGCATCCCACCTAAACAGCCTGTAGGACTCGTAATCCGGTTAGAAAGAGAATAATGAAAACCCTTCATTGCCTTATTCATTAGTGAATTTTTTATAAAATTCAATTGTAACATCCACCAAATTCGTGGAGTTCGTCTTGGACATCCACCAAGTACTTCTTTGACCAAACAAAATTCGTGAACAAGTGGGCACATCAACTTCTGATCGTAACAAACCATCTCATCTTAACAAAAATTTATAAGTGATGTTTCAATTAATTAAGGAACTTTTTATGATTGCACCATCGTACTTGTCATCGACCATAGCGTTCATTACAATAGTCATTTTGGTTACCGCCTCCCTCTATACTTTGTTTGGATTAGAAAGTGAAAATGAGGGAGTAAATTTGAGATAATTTGAAGAGAAAGTGTAAAGAAAATTAGGATGTTTGGATTAAGGTAAATAAAGTGGAAAGTGTGAGGAAAGTTTATGAAAGTTTGTGATGGGTGTGATTGAAATTGTATTTTTTTAATTAATAAAAATGTAACTTTACATATTTGCCCTTACATTTAAAAATTATTAAAAAATTAATTTTATTTATAAATTATAATTATTTTTTATTTAAATACTTATTATTATAAATATTTGATAAAAACTTATTTTTATTATAAATAACATTATTATTTTTAATTTTAATTTTTTAAATTAATATAATTATTATATAAATTTATTTTTTTATTATTAAAAAGTATATTTATGTTTATAATTTATTATATATATATAATATGATTAATTATATTATTTTATTTTATAATTTTAATTATATTTTTTATATTTAAATTATAATTCTGTTTTAAATAAAAATAATAATAATTTTAATTTAAAATATATGGGTAAAACAGTAAATTAATATTAATTAATTAAATATATATATACACATACAACTTTGTTCGCACATTTGCGAATGAGTGAGAAAATATTCTCGATTTCTGTGTTTTTAAAATTATTTTGCATTGATTTTCCAACTTTTGTTTGTGTATAGTGAATAGGCGCTTTTCCGCTCCCATAAACAAACACTAAAACTTTGTTCATTCCATGTGTGTAACTAATGTCAGTTTCATGTGTGTAAACTAATGTCACTCTATGTTATAACTGTTAACGTCGTAGTTGGAAACTTAAACGGACATGACCAAATTAAATCTTTTTTAAAAAACTTTGAGACCACATTGATTTTTCAAAAAACTACTATATTGAATATTGACTTCAAATGTAAGGACAAAAAGGTAATTTATACCTAATCAGTAATCAAAATTAGTTTCAAATTAATCAGAAAATTATTAAACAAAAATTAATTTTAAAAGTAAAAAATAATTAACTATTATATTAACTAAATTAAATACTATTTTATAAACTAAAAATTTATTAGTATTTAAAATAATTTGTAAATTTATAAACTAGTATTTAATTAGTTAATTTATCTAATTAGCTATTAAGATTTCAAGAAAAAAGCAATTGTACTTCATACATTCCATCCTCCCTTCTTTGTGAGAAGAGATTAATAGTAAAAGTTTATTAGAAAAGAAAGAAATATTAATTGGTTATAAACATACAGCATTCCATCAAGGCAAAAATGGCCAAACACCTTCCGAATTTTCTCATAATTTTATGGTATGAACTTGTCTGACGTGGTTAAAATGACGGTTTGAAAGTTTCATTTACGGCATCGTTTGACATATAAAACCTTTTTTTTATCTATAATTAACTTTTGACATGTGATACTCTTTTCTTAACATATACTCCGGATAATTTCATTAGATTTGCTAGTATTTAGGACACAACTTGTCTTTTCTATACCGAATTTACCAAGCATATTGTCTCTGTTGTAGCTATATATGTGCTTCTATAGTTTCTCTTTCAATCTTGACTCGTACGCCCCCTCATTTTTTTTCCTTTTTTAATATGCATATACATGGCCATCACCTTTTGTTCATTGTGTGTGTATATATATACATACAACATATGACTTTGGTGTACAGCTTTCTAGCTAAAGATAGCTGGCCTACTTTTCACTCAATGGAGAAACACCAAGTGATGCTCCCTACCGCATCTACATCATTAATAGCTTTATCATCTCATTTAAACATGTTCAGAAAGAGGTTTTAATATCTCAAATGAAGGAGATATCATCTCAGAACCAAAGTGACAACTAACAAGTCCTCAATCGAGCTTTAAGGGGAGTGGTTATTCTAGGTGAGGAGCTAAGGTTGTTTCGATCTCAAATTTGAGAGATAACATCGTTTCTGTGGATTGAGAAAGAAGAGAGTATATAAACTGTCATTGACTTGGAACGATTATTCGCAGAAACAGATTTCATTTCAAAAGAGGAGTCTTGTTTGTATGATGGGTACCAGTGGGAGAAAATATGGGAAAAAGATAGTGAAAAACAACAGTTTCCCAAGGTTAGTGCCATACTGCTACTTTGTATTTTAAATGGTTTGTTTTGTCTTTTTCATGGTATAGTGTTTATCCTGTTCATCCTCAGCCAAAGTTTAAATCTTAACAGTGTACACCTTAGTAACTCGTTTCCATTTAACATGGTACTCCTCGTTTTATATTTAAATTTTTCATAATTTCTCCCTGAAACATTCCATTCACCTTAAATTCCTAAAATATTCTGGTGGTAGTATTAGCTAGCATCTTTTAACAAAACAATAAACTAAGGTTATCATTAATAGAGCATTAATAAGTCAGCAGAAACCTTCAACCAGATCTTGCACAACCTTCTCATAGGCAACCACCTCCCACATAGAATAGAACATGAAGGGATTATTAATAGAAGTTAATCGCATTGTGTTCTTAAAACATAGCACAATATGCTCTTTTATAGATTCAATAATAAGCACCAAAAGCTACAAAGATATTTGTGCAGATGCATATATAAGTTTCTAACTGTCACACTCAAATACTATATCGTACTCCTAAAAACAGTTTATACATAATTTCATGTTGGAACCAAAATCATGTCACAATCCTCTCCACCGAAACTCCTTGCCAAGCTCATGTACATGGCAATCACGAGCAAGATAACAGCAACCCCGCCTAAGAAAACAGCGTACCTCCTTCTTCCATTGCCACGCGTACCACTAACACTAGCTACTCTCATCTCTGCTATCATTGCCATCAAATGCGCCATTTTCTCCATGTCTTGGTCGTCTTTGTCATCTCCAGCGAAACAAGACGAAGAAGACGAAGACAAAGAAGAAAGTTCACGGCTACAATAATCATGCACCCCTTCACTTCCATTAGATTGTTCCTCTGAGTTACAGAAAGAAATTGATCTCACTTCTCGATCGCTACTCTCGTCTTCTGAAGTTGATGACTGAAAAAGTCGTCGACCCTTCAACTTTCCTCTTTCGATAGCCTCCCTACGCTCTTGGAGGATCTCTCTGACTGCCACGTCTTTGATTCTGGTCACGTTCTTCCATGCCTCTGGGGGTGACGGGGACTCTTGTTGAAGGTTGAACATGAGTTCTCTGGAAGAATATTTGTGTGGCTTCTGAATGGTTTTGTTGGAAGGAAGAAGGGAATGTTTGCGTGATGCTTTTGGTTTGGATTCCTTATAGGCTTCCCACTCTTGTTCCAGCTTCTTGAAACGTTGGCGGAGTTCTTCTGTTCTTTTTCCTTTTCCTTGGGAGCTTTCCATGGTGGGGACGCTGAACTGTTTCTCTCTTCTTTGTTACGTGTTCTGTTTTAAGCTTCTTCTTTTTTTATCTCAATCTCATCATTTGTGTGGGGTTCTTCAAAAGATAACTAAAATTTAGCTTCTTCCCTTTGTTTTGAATATGACAAGATTACAGAGGAGCATAAAATAACTAACCACTTTTTCTTAAAAAAACTAAAGTGTAAGATTTTTGAAATAATTAGTTTAGATTATGAGAATCTATCTAGATTTACTTGTCATGAATAGGAAATTTGATTAGGATCCTATTTAAAAAGCATCATATACAGTTATTGTTTTTATTATAAGAAGATTTAGCTGGTTAAGTTACTAAGAACTGTTTTGGTTAATTTGTATATTTGTTAACAAAGCAATTTCATTTTTTTAATCACTTCTGATTATAATTTAATTAAAACAAATACTAAAATTTAATGTAAGAGATAAATAAAAAATAACAATAGAATGAAAGTGGTAAACGGTTACAATAATTGAAGTAATTGAAGCTCGAGAATAATTTATGTAACCTCGAGAATAATTTATGTAACTGAAGCATACTCTTTACTCACAACAGTGTACTCCAATAAACATAAACAAGGTTGTTAAACAAAGATTAATATTGTGATTAAGTTCAAGAAAATGACAACATAGTGAAGAAACAATCTCAGGGAAGCTACTAAATATGTTCATAAATGTTCTAAGAATAGTTTGTGTGTAAATTAATATTTAATCACATATTAAAATTACTTTATTATTATTATTACTATTATTATTATTATTATAATAAGTTAACACTATCACTCTTACCTCTTTTTTCACTATTATAATTATCAGATTTTATAGTAATTAATTCTTTAGAATATATTCTCTCTTTTTTTCTTTAATTTAGAGAAATTTGTAGATCTATAATAATATATCATACAAATAATTTATTGTATATATATATATATATATATATATATATTACAATCCTATTTATCTAAATTATATTTTAAAATTATATTATTTTAAATCTCACACTAAGAAAAATGTGATCAATATTATTTTTATTCAAACTATAAATTACACATATAAATATAAAAAATAATAATGCATATGCACATATATATATATATATATATATATATATAAATGAAAAAATTGAAATTAATATAAATATAAAATTTTAATTAAAAATAACAACCCGCACTAAATAAAAGTAACTACCGAGAATAAAATGTAATATCATGAATTATAACTACATTTCATCTGAATAATGGGTAATTGTATATTTTTTATCTTTTAAAAATTGTGTCTTTAATAGAACTGTATATTTTTTATTTTTTTTAAATACTATATTTAAATTTTATATTTTCATTATTGAAAAGTATAATTTATTTTTTATTTATAATCCTCATTAATAAAAATGATTAACTAATATATGAATGGCATTTAATGAGAACTTATTAACAAAATGGGGATGAAATTTATTCCAATGGGGATGCTGAACTGTTTCTCTCTTCTTTGTTATCTGCTCTGTTTTAAGCTTCTTCTTTTTTATCTCAATCTCATCGTTTGTGTGGAGTTCTTGAAAAGAAAACTAACTAAAATTTAAGTTATTTTCTTTGTTTTGAATATGATAAGATTACAACTAGCATAAACTAACTAACCACTTATTGTTAAAAAACTGAAGTGTAAGATTTTTGAAATAATTAATTTAAGATTACGATAATCTATCTAAATTTACTTATCAGAAATTTGATTAGCTTAAGATTATGAGGATCAACATCACACAGTTATTGTTTTTATTATAAGATTTAGGTGGTTAAATTACTAAGAGCTATTTTGGTTAATTTGTATTTTTGTGATGAAAGCAGCCTTTAAGCGTTAGCATAAGAACAAGTTTAAACTTTTTCCCAAAATTTAAAATTTAAAAGGAAAACTTAAGAGGTATCACACTTTTTAAATTTTTGAAAAACAAGAAGACAAACTTTTGAAAAACAAAACACAATTTTTTATAGATGTTTAATTTTTATTCATTTTTAAAGTGATTACAAAGAAAGAGGATAGTTCTCTATTTATAAGAGGAGAGACTCAAACACTTCTTCGTACATTAGGAAAAATGTGACAATAAATCCATGTTTGTTTCAATGGAAAGATTGTTCATAAGAGGAGATGATGACTAATATTAGCTATTTAGATCCAGTGAGTGACGTGCCAAGAAGTGTGAGGAAAGAAATCCCTATAAACAGTGAAAGTCATGTTCCTCTCACATGTAACATCACAATTAAAGATTTTTCCATCTTATCCTCTTATCCCAAATTTTGTTGAAGGAAAAAAAAAATATAAAGACAAAAAATATAAATAGGAAAAAACAATAAAAGAATATAATATATATTTTAATAAAAATACAATAAAATTTATTAATTATATTGTAAAAATTATATACATAATTGATTATGTATATAAATTTTATAATATAAAAATATTTATATATTTATAATAATAACATACTATTAATATTAATAATATAAAAAATTTATAAAATAATATATAAAATTAATTTATAAAATAATGATAAAATTATAAATAATAATATCAACTAAAATAATTTTTTAAAATAATGATAATAAATATAAATTAAATAAAATTATTAATAATAATTTATTTTATTTATATAAAATATTCAATAATATTACTAATAATAATTATTTATTATTAATAATAAAAATAAAATTATAATATAATATAATAAATATACATATAATTTATTTATATAAAAAATAAATTTATATCATATTATTATTATTAATTAAAAAACAAATATATAAATTAATTAATTAATTAGTTCTTTTCAATATAAAAATAAATTTTTAATCTTAATCTTTTATTAATTAAGAAAATTAATATTTCAATCATACACAAATTTTTTATTGTTATAAAAGAATCATATTTAATGATGAGAAACTCGTGTTTTTTTAAAAAATAATTATTCAAATATATTGAAAATAATTTAAAAAAATTAATTAACTCAAATTTACAAATACCTCATATTTCATTATTCAAATACTTTTAAGGTGTGTTTGGATTAGGGAGGAGATGTGTGGGGATTTGAGAAAGTTGATGTGTGAGGATTTGAGATGAAAGTGTGAAGAAAATGGGTGTGTTTGGTTTAGGATATAATAGAGTGGATCTGTGAGTAAAATTTATTGAAATTTGTGAGTGATGTGATGATTGTGAGAAAATTTTGAATTTTGGATCAGGGTATGATAGAGTGGATGTGTGAGTAAAATTTATTAAAATTTGTGAGTGATGTGATGATTGTGAGGAAATTTTGATTTTTTTAAAGGTGTAAAATGTAAGTTTACAAAGTTATCCTTGTCTTTAAAAAGCTAAATAAAAAATTGTGTCGGATACCCCGAACTCAGAATCAACGCATTCAATACATACAAATACAATCTTATTCAATATCAAACTAATTAAATATGACAACAAAAGAATCAATAATTTAAAAAATTAACCTCAAATTAGGACGCACGAGGTTAGGTAGAAAAGTCCGTGAGTGGCAAGAGGAGAGAAGTGTCGTAGTTAGTGGTACGCGCATGGGAGCGGGTAAGAAGCGTGATTCGCGCACCGATGACGTTAGGGAGGTTGCACGATGGTAGGGAAACGGGTTTGCGCGGCAAGTCTGGGGGAGGGGGTCCACATGAAGGTCAAAAGGGGTTTGTGTGGTGGTAGGGAAAATGAGGTTCGTGCGGGGGTTGGGTGAGGGGGGTCGTTGGCGGTTGGGGGGCTGCTCGTGAAGGTCCGGGGCATCTCGCGAAGGTTGGATTGTAGTCTGCGGTTTCTGGCGGCGAAGGGCTCGTGTAGGTCGGGTAATCGGTCGACAAGCGGCTGGGCGCGATGGTCAGCGATATGTGAGATGGTCAGGCGATAGTCCGGGTTCTTCTCGCGCGGTCTGATGACGGTTTGGATTTTGATTGTAGAAAAGGAGAAATGTTTGACAATCGTTGCATGAAAGGGAGAAATTTGGATTTAAGTTTTCAGATATCAATTTAACGAAGATTCAATACAAACGATTGTTGTTTCCTCTCATAACAACTTTTAACGACAGTTCAAATGTAACTCGTCTTTGTTTTCCGCTTAACCATTTTGAACAACAGTTCTATGTGTAATTGTCGTCGTTTTACAAGTTTTTTAACGATGATCTATAGCTTGATTGTCATTATATCTCAATTCGTTACATTGAACAATGGTTCTTGACATAATCATCCTTGAAAATATTCAAATAATTATAAAAATACTATTGTATTTTTTTTTCACAACAATTTTGTGTGAAATGTATTCATCATCGGAGTTTGAATATTTTGTAGTATTGTCTTTAAATAATTCAAGTATCAATCCTTAATCTATTTCCACTCTTTAGATCACTAACATTTAAAATCCCTCAATATAGTTTGGGATGGACGAGAGAAAATTATTAGACTAAATAAATTTATGAAATACAAATTAAAAAAATATAAAGGAATAATAATCATTATTATTGATAACATAACATCTAATAGAGAGAAATTAGATATTAGAGAATTAACCGAAAGTGTTGCGTTGTAATTTTTTTATTTACAGAAATGAATATAAGAACAGATGATGATAATGAGATTTAGTATGCAGTTTTTGTGAAAACTATTTTTACATGAATAATATATCACTTTTTAAAATTCAAAAGAAAAGTATTTCAACAATTATCTAGTGAAAAATAGAAAAAATAAATACTGAATCAAAATTTGTAAATAAACTCAACCCCGTATAAACTATAATTAAATTCGTTGTTCTTGTATTTTGTAGCCCCAGTTGTCGTGGGTTCCTTGGTCCCCTAATCACAATCATAGTGCAAAATTATTGTGTCTTGAGAATCACTGAGAACCCTTTTCAATTCAGGTTATGGGGTCCAACCTTCTATGATTGTCTTCTTCCATCACTCCTTTTAATTAACTTTTACAGACACAAGGACCCCTTCAAAAACTTCTCCAAACAAAGCTACATTTGGTTATGTCACAGTAAGAAATCATGTGGCATAGCAAAGGTCACAAAAACTAAGTCGAGTAATTTTTACATGCAACTTTACTTTCTACCAAGGTTTATGTACAAAAAATATTTCACTTCATACATACTCTAACCTTCAAATGCTGAAAGTTAATGATTACGGAAAAAAAAATAAAATCTGAAACTCACCTCATAAAAGTATACTCATTTTATAAACTCACCTCATAAAATTAAAATTAAACTCGATTGCTATTATAATTATGTTTTCTAGTCAAATGGGTTATCTTGTAAAGTGTCATAATATTAGGCTCATTTATTAACATAAAAGGGTTTTCTCTTTTTGTTAGTGGGAAACTTATATGACTATATATTTACTAGTTATCCTGTATCATTTAGTGATTCAATCTAGGATTTGTCCGTTACATGCATATATAATATAATGATGCTTGCATACTATTTGATATATATAACGATTTGTTGAAATCAATTTCATCCGTACAAGGGTCAATTCCTAATAAATCGATAGCTAGATAGTAGATGAAAAAACATCTCCAACCTTAAGAAGAATACACTATTACACAGTGTGAGATAATATTATATATATTAAAGGGTAGTTTATTCCTTATATTATTATATTTATATATTTATACACTATTGTGTTTTGTTTTGATTATATTATGGTTAATATAAAAAATCTTATTTATTTTCTTTTTCATGTGTCTTCATCCTTTATTTTATTGTTATCATGGATAAACATTCTTTGTTTTATTTATCATAGTATCTAAAGTTCGTTTTTTATTGGGAGTTGTTCTGCATGGTAAAATGTTAGTGAGGTTTGGAACCTTGTTTGCAACGATCCAGTTTGTGCCTTTTTTGCGTCATCTCTTTCTTTCGTGACCTAATGTGTTTCACCATGCATAGCTACCCGACTTCTCCATTTCTATTTTTTCTATAGTTTGGTTTAAGTAATCTACCTTGGTTTGTTTTAGGTTATTTAATTTGTAGTGTTTCTTTTTATTTTGTTGTTGGTACTTTGAAAAGTTTTTCATTGACGACTTCCTACGGATCAACACATTCAGCACAAAGGTTTACATATATGTTTTATGTGTACTCTTTGTGAAAAACAGGAAGAATCTATTCAATATTTATTTTTTGAATGTCCTACTACATTGCGTATTTGGAGTTTGGCTCTACAACTTTTTCTTAATTCTCATTTCTCTAATGTGACTGATCTTCTTTATTTTATTAAGAGTGATGGTAGTTCTTTGGTTAATTTGATTAAACTTGTTGTGATAACATTTTCTATTTGGATGATATGACGTTTGAGAAATTATTATAGATTTCAAGTTAAGAATTTTTCCAGGGCCATTTACACCATTAAAGATTTCAGCCTAGTGGGTAATTTGTCTAAAAGCTCTACGAGAAATGATATGTTTGATTTCAATGTGCTTAAGTTCTTTGATATTAATACTCATAGTGGAAAAGTTCTTCATCCTCATCCTCTTCAACTTCTAATTTGAGAGGATTTGCTTCGATTAGAGAGAGTCACTTGTCCTTCTATGAGTGTAGAGTTTTTAGGGTTAAAGCTTGCACCTTGGCTACCCATATATAGCACTATAAATACAAGTGTTAGCCCCTAATAAATGAGATTTGAATTGATAATGAAATGATGCCCAAGTTACTAGCTCATTTGTCTTCAAATTCTCACTCTCAAGTTTGTACTTCTATTAGTGTTTTGCTTGAATCTTCTTAGAAGTTGGTCACACCTCTTCTAAGCCTCTACCTCCCCTCTTCATTTCATCTTCTCCACAATTTTTGCTTCATGCACAATCCAAGAGGTAAATTGTAAATAACTTGTAAAACAGAACATGAATTGCGATTCGTATTCGTATTACCAAACAAATTCATTCTTTCTATAGCTAAACCAAGTCGGATATTTTCTGACTATTTACCAAACTCTGGAAACTCGTCATCAAATTTATTACATTGAATAGAATCAGCTGAATGGTGGTACATGTCATCGCATTTCCTCTCATTTGCATGCTATCTAAGATTTTCAGCATCATTTAAGTTTGCAAATAAACGCTTCATCCTTGAAATGATGAGAAGATACCACACAACCTTCATTGGGGTCCATGCTTTTCCATCTCTTCAATAGTATCATCATATTTGATGTGAGTTGATTTTAGAATTACACATTTTTATTGGTTGCTCTTGTTTATGATTTTTTATTTTTAGCAATGTAAGGTGGGAACCCAAAGAAGATCCGAGTTGGACACAAACTTAACCAAGTGGTTAAGTAACTGTGAAGGTTCACTTCTAAAGGACAAAAGGAAAACACAAGTATATGGTGATTATGATGAACGGGGCAGAAATTAAAGAACAAATGAAGTAAAGGATGAATGAAGATGACCGAATGGTAGACATAATCAAGAACATAAAGAAGGAAAGTAAATGGTGTAATTAAAGGAAGGAAAGGAGAGAAGGTGAAGGAAGCTTATGGAGAATGGAGAGAATGGTCACGCCACTTGAAGGGTGGGAAACCCCAAGATAAGTGAGGAAGAGCCGCCACTTGAAGTGCTCACACAACTCAAGATAAGACCCAAAATAGTAGGAGACTAAGCTCACTAATCACTCTTGTAGAGTTTCCTTTCTATTTCAAAATTCAATGTGTTCATACATGAGGCAAGACACCCTTTATATATGAAGGAGTGACTTGGAGGACAAGACGAGTGTGGGGTAGAAAAGGAAGGGGAGAGGGGTTTCCTAGGGTGTTGACCATGGTCAAAACCGCACCTTAGGTTAAAAACCTTAATTCTAGGTGCATGTGTCATGAAAAGTGGGCTTGGAACAAACTCATTTTGCTAAGTACACTCATATTTATGCTATGTAAACCTACTCTAGCTTCTTCTTCTATTTGGACCCCTATAGTGAGCCCAATTTATTTACAAACATTATGTCTTGTAAGAAGACTAGAAGAAAGAACATTTGATGCTTTGGTTTAGGCTCAATTCTTCTTATGTTGAGGTCCTTCCAACATTTGGTGGGGCTTTGTCTTGGATGCTGAGATGACTTATCAAAGTGTGAAGTGTCTATTGTGTCCTTGGTCATCTTCTTGACTATTTGGGTTGTACCAATATTTTTGTTTCAACTTATAACGTGATAATCCACACCTCGAACAATTTTTCAACAATTCAAAATCCTTCTTGAATAAAATATAATCATTAGGACATACATGTATCTTTTTATACTCCATACCCATCCGACAAAAAATCTTTTTGGCCTCATAATTACGATTATGTAGAGTATTTCCCTCTAAAAAAATCCTTCTTTTATTTTTTTTATTTCATGTACAATATAGGTGATAATTTATTTAATAATCATCGTTTATAGTTGTATAATAGATTATGGTTGTTTGACCATTATTCACAATTCAAAGCTATAGACGATGTTCGTAGAATACGAATCCAAAATTATTGTCTAAGGATTTTAAAAACCACCGTAAAAAGGCATTTTTACACTAGTAAATATTTATAAAAAAAAAGTAACAAGTAGAAATGGACGTTAGAATAATGGAAGTAACATCATTTGTCTAATTCTATATACAATTCAATTTGAAATATCTATCTACTCTTATATTTCTTCTATTATAAATTATAATATACAACTTAAAAATTAATATTTCAATTTCTTCATTCTCATAATTAGATATTCTCAATGTTTTGGTAGAAGCATTCTTCACATATTATTAGCACAATTAATTAAAAATTACTTCGTATTTTTATTTATATATAGTCTATCCGTTTTAATCTACCATACTTTATTTCAATATTTAATTAAATTTAAATTGTAACCATAAATGTATATATAAAGCAAGAAATAATAACATTATTATTTTGTATTGAACTCGGTTTACCCTAAGTCTAGCAATAACATGATTGAGTCCTTAGTTGACCTAATTGAGGCCCAACTATAAGCCCAACGTAGCACTCCACCGAAACATCATTGACCATGTCACCAGCATTGTCACAAGGTGGCATAATAATTTTCCATTGACCAAGAACACGGAAGATTCGAAAGAGCTTGAGCATAGGGGTGGTGAGTTAATGGAAGCAGAAGAGAAGACGTGGTTTATTTTCTTTCCTTCTTTGTGTTCAGTTTCACCCTTCTCTGGTTACAAACTGGAACCAAGTACTCACGTTACGTACCAACCTGGTCCTACGTTGCTCCTGCATGTCTTGTCTATCTTTCATCTATTATGCCCACTTTACCCTTCAACACTCTTTTCTAGTACCAATATAAGCATGACAATGAACATGCTCTCGATATGACGTTATTCGACACTATTAATTCTACTGTTTTTCTCTCCAAACTCAACTATGCCCTTTTCTTACACTTTTATCTACAAAAAATACTTACCACTTTAACATCAACTTAATCCAATCTTTTATTTATTATGTATTTTATTTCTTCAATAAATTTATATTCCAAAAAATTAGTGATTGATTACATAAAATTTTCATTATTTTGAAAAAAAAAAATCATCTCTTATACTATTACAACTCAAAATAACAATTGTACTGGTATAGGACGAGACCGAGATTATCGAGACTCGGTTTTCCTGATCGAGACTTCCACGGACGGCTTGGTCGACCGACACACTTAACCATTAACGTTCAAACCAAGGTCAGTGAAACTAAATTACCATTAAGAATTAGGTAATGCAACCATAAGTATGATTCATTCCATTAATGAGGTCCAATAAGGTAAGCTCATTAAAATAATATAAATAACGCATATTCCAAGAAGAAATGTACGTCATTATTACGGTACACACCCGAGTGTCGAATACCCTCTTTACTGACTTAAGTGTTGAAGTGTCTTCTGCAACTACCTCTCACATTTGACATTCACCCGAGGCTGAGAGTCGAAAGAGTAGTGCGAAGATCAGAAGGATCACTGTGAAACCTTAGCAACCTGTCCGAAAGGAGGAAAAAGACTAAGCCTTCAATAATTCTCTATGTCTCATCTCCCTAACAGGAAAAACAACATTAATGAATATATTTCTTGTTGCAACTTGGGACAATTTTGATTCCTTTACGAATTTAATTGTGCGTTTAATTTTCCAATTTTTAAAATTAAACAACTTTATTATTTGCTTATACGTTATAAAAAATGTATTAGACATTGAACAACTTTTATCCGCCAGTAACAACAATCTTAGTTACTTTTTATGTAAGTCATTAACAATTAATAGAAAGAGTAAATTAAATTTATACATTAGTTTTTCAAATTACATTTATACTACAGTTTTTTAATAATTCTACTTAACTCTTTTTTTTTTTGTCTTGAAAACATTACTTTTTCGACCCGTCCTACATTATACATACATTTACTTCTAGCATATTTGAATACAATAAATTTAGAGAATAATTTATTTTTAATAAAAAAAATATAAATATTTTATGTCAAAATATGCTTTTGAATATTTTTAAAAATAAATTAAAATTCTAGAAATTATTAAAGTGGTTTGGTAATTTTAAATTTTAGAATTTCGTATTCTAACTGAAAAATTAGAAATTAAAACTATTTGTTATCTTCATTTCTCACAAAGTCTATTATGTTTTTTTAATGTCAGCCAATTGATTTTTATTAATATTTGTTTGATTTATTTTCTGATGTATGTATATATATGTTTTTTTTTCGAACAATATTTTTTATATTACTTTTTATTCAAATTTGATTATAGTTTTTTTAAATATTAATTAGGGTAGTTTTTTCAACAACTATGAATATGGTTCTTTCTGGCTAATATAGCTGAAGAAATTTGTAAGTCGATAATGATAGAAAATATCGTACCCATTATGTTGAATCAACAACTCTACTTAAAATGTATAATATTAGGTCAACCCAAAAGCACTTTCATTGACATTAATTAAAAAATAAAACAAAAATCAAGTAAAAAATATATAAAAAATCACCTGATTCTATTTTGGAATCATTTAATATTACTTAGTTTCTAATATTAAAATATATTTATATTTAATAATAATTGGAATATTATATCCAGTTGAACCATAATAGAAAGATTCTACGTGTAAATGATTTTTTAAATATAATTATAATTTAGTCTTTTGAAAAATTTGAGCACCAAATATGTTAATAAAAATTTATAAAAAATAAAATTACACCCTAACGAAATTATAAAAAAAAAGTGAATTCAATTCTTTAAAAATATAATCTCGATTCAAATAAACTGTAGAAATTGATATTTTCAAAAGAAAAAATTGGCATTGTTGCGAAAGTTTAATAACACGCTCTAATAAATACTGTCTCCAGATGTAGATAAGCCTATCCCTACACGACACTGACAACGAAGATACTTTTTATAAAATATATTTATTGTTTTTTGACTATTTTTAATTTTTTTAACAAATATATATATATATAATATTAAAAATAATTAAAAAAATAATAAATTTAAATTATATATTTGAATTTATAACAGAAGATTAATAAATAACGTATATTAAATAATGTAAAAAAATACCTTAAGTTAGTCCGGTAGAGTTAAATCCAAAAACAAAACATACATAATATCAATATAATAACTATATTATTCGTAACAGTTTCTATTTTAGTTTAAACTGAATATATACTTTAGTTCTATATAACGAAAAGTTTAAGAAATTCAAAATCTATAAGTCGGTGCACGTCAGATGTGCATATATATTTTAATCTATATAACTTGAATATTACTAAAGTTAAGGATTTCTATTATATGTTTCGGTGTTTATAACATATCATTCTAGATTAGTGATCTCAAATTTCATATATTTCATTCTTATACATCATAACATACTCCATAAATATAATTTTGTTCATATACATTTCAACTCAATTTATATTTTGAAAATATACATATCATCATCAACATCGATACACACAAATTTACACTTCACAACTAATTGTTAGCAATTTACAATACGCAACAGACACACATAACTAAAAGTATAATTCTCAATTATATTTTATATACAACACAATCTACTTTAATAAGGTCAATAAATCAAATTAATATTATATATATATAACAATTATACTCATTTAATTATGAAATTATATCTTTAAAGTCAAAGAAGTTCAACAAATTCGATAACAAGGTGATTTTCTTATTTTTATTTGAGCGAAAATTTTATGACTAGAGTGAAAATTGATTCGAAACCAACTCAAAATCCAAAACCCTAAACCCTGAACAAAAATATCAAATAATATAATCTTACTTGAGCGAAAATATAAATTGATATAATTGTTTGAGTTAACATAATCTAACTTAATAAAAATTATTAGATAATACAATTATGTAACAAAATCAATTTACCACTTACTTTCTAGTCTAAACAATGTTTTAGACAAGCTAAAAAATATCACAGACAAATTACAAATTGTTTAATCATTATTCCCCATTCATTTCAAACAAATTGTCATTCAAGCCATTAAAACATTCATTCACTAGACTTCTCAAATCTATACATAATTTATTTTGGGAAATCTAAATTTACCTTTGAAATCTAGGTCCAAAACTACATTTTCAGACAAGTCTAAACTCAAAATGCGAAGTTGTATAGTTTTTCCATTGTATCAACTTGCCAATAATGATAATAATTTCAACTACGCCAAATGAATTGTTTATAACTCAACTCCTAATTCCACACTTTTAACTCTAAACAACATTCTTACTTCAACACATTGCATTTTTCTCACAAATGGCAATCAAATAATCTACCTTACTTTTAAAACTAATTCAAAAGAATAACTCCAATTCAACATGCATCAAATACGCATTCCAATTTATCCACGAGGAATTAATGATATCAAAGTATAATTATTTTTTAAGTTGAAGTGATACATGATTGGGAAATGATTTGCATATAATGAAGCACTCGTGTTATTGTGTTTTGGAGGATGATGGTGAAGGAAGCGGAAGTCTTGGGAGAAGAAGAAGGTTGCACCGAAATGTGTTGGAGGAGAATGGGAATAGGCCAACTTCCTTGAATTTTCACTAGGCTAGAAAGCATCTAGTAAAGAGAGAATTGCAGAGAGTTTTACTAAAATTTCAGAAAACACATTTAATTTCATCCAAGTATAAGAATTACAAGAGAGGAGCCTCTTATTTATAGGCTTAAAGAGTCTCTAAACCATGCCTCTTGAATGCCTTCACCTTAGTTTGGTTAAACTTAATTATGGTGAAGGTAAATCCATGCTCATGATCGTCCAAGGTGCTATAGAAACCTTTGCTTAAATGTTAAGTGAAGATTTCTAGAGTGCCTTCAATTTATTTTTAACATATTCTAAAAATTGGCTCAAAAATACAAAGCCAAAAGAAAGACTATTCTACTATTTATAAATTTATACAAGCTAAGTAACGCAATCCATGTTTGTGGTTGATGGAATGAATGGAGTGGCAATGAAATAATGTGAAGAGAATGCACCAAATTAAAGAGAAAGTGCAAAGATTCATGAGGTTTGAAGGTGCAATTGAAGAGGGAAGAGGTTTGACCTACCTTCCCTAGGTTCACTAGGCCTAATAGGCTCACTATTAAAAGATATTTGGGAGAGAATGAGTGTTTAAGTTCATAACTATCCATTCAATATATGCAAATCTAAGTACATGAGAGTGATTTACAGTACTTATAGATGAAGGTAGCTTTCTTTTTAAGCTACCATATCTCTAGTTAAGTAGACTTAACTATAGTGAATATGGTGGTTTAAGGAAACCATGTATACTCTTTTAAGGTGCTCTAGAAGCCCTTACTTGTGTGACAAGTTAAAGTTTCCAGAATATCTTTGTTTCATCTATAAAGTACTCTAAAGAAATCCAAATGCAATTCCTATACATGTTTATTCTAGTATTTGTACAGATAATTCATCTATCTTTTATTCTTGTGTATGGTGGCTTGGATGATCCTCCATCAGGCTCTCTCCCTTCAAAAGGATTTGTTGATGTGAGTTGATTTTATAATTGCACATGTTTTTAGAGGTTTCACTTGGATTATGATTTCTTATTAGAGCTATGGTGATAAGTCAATGAAGATTGTCACTAGACACAAACTTAACCAAGTGATTAAGTAAGTGTGGAGGTTCTCTTCAAAAGAAAAAAAAAACACACACACACACACACACATTTTATGATGAATGATGAACACAAAATTTTAACAAGGCATAATAGAAGGAATTGACCGAATAAAATGGAAGAAAATTGTACAAATAGATGAAGAACATTGGCGGAAAAAGAATGGAAAACAAAGGAAAAGAGTAAAGAGATGAATAAGCTTATGGATAAGAGAAATGGTGGTGAACCACACCACTTAGGGGAGGGAGCTCCAAGATAAGTGAGGAAGGCAGTCGCCACTTGCAGTCATCTCTGCCAAGATAAGACTCAAAGGAAAATTTAAACACTCATGAATCACTCAAGCAGAGTTTCTTTACTATTCATTCAATGTCCTCTTTACAAGAGGTAAGGCACCCTATTTATAGATACAAGTGCCTTGGTGAACAAGATAGCTAAGAGGGGGGCAACATATGAGGAGAACATTCTAGAATCTAGGTTATCCAAGGGTTCCATACATGGAGAGGAAACCTTCTAGGAACTAGGTTAAAAATGGCCTTTCTAGATGTTAGGTTAAAAGAGTGGAACACATGGACGACACATGGGAGGATCTTCAATAAACTACGATTTTTGGAGGCCTGAGCTAGATTATTCTTCTATTTGGGCCAATGCGAACCCAATTTATTACATTTTAGTCTTCTCTTGTAAGAAGACTAGAAGAAAGAACAATTGATATTTTGGTCCATGTTCGAGTGTTCTTCTTATGAGAAACTTCTGAGGGTTGGTGGTGATGTGAGTTGATTTTAGATTGTTCTATTTTAGAGGTCACACTTTACTTATGATTGAGATTTTTAACACTTATATGGTGAGACCTAGGGAAGATTCCCACTGGACACGAACTTAACCAAGTGGTTAAGTGTGAAGGTTCACTTCCAAAGGCAAAAGGAAAAACACATTATTGGTGAACATGATGTATGGTGCGGAATGTAAAAGACATGAAAGGAAACACATGACATGGAAGGAAACCGAAATGGAAATGAAGCAAAACAAGAGTACCAACACAAAGATAAAAGTGTAATGGAAAATGGAAGAAAGGATGAAGGAAAGAAAGCTTATGGTGATGAAATGAGAGTGAATATTTAAATATAATATTTTGTTCTTGATTGATAATTGGTATTATCATTTTATTCTTAACGCTTGTTTTATCATAATTTTGATCCTTATTTTTGACTAAAAGTACTTCTAAGCATCTGACCTAAATGATAATGCTTAACATATTTGAATGTCGGGAATAGATTTGAATGATAATTGCTACTAATATTTGCTCGTAACGATAAAGAGTTTTTATAAATATGTGAGGAATCGATATTTAGGAGACTATCTAATTTTATATGAGAAGAATCGATTGATATAATCCAAGTAGCCAAGAAGATGACCAAGGACTCAAGAGACAATTCAGACTATGAGAAGTCATCTCAGCAATCAAGTCAAGGCCCCACCAAATATCAGATGGACCTCACTAGAAGAAGAACTTGGCATAGACCAGAACATCAACTGTTCTTTCTTCTGGTCTTCTTAAAAGACAAAAACATTTTTGTAAATAATTTGGGCTCACTTTTGGGGTCTAAATAGCAAAATAGGCTAGTGTAGGTTCACATAGCATAAAAGGGAGTGTACTTACCGAAATGGGTTTGTACCAAGCCCATTTTTTCAAGACAAAACACCTAGAATTAGGGTTTTTAACCTACCCTCTAGAATCTATGCCTAAAAGTGAGGTTTTGACCATGGTCAACACCCTAGGCAGTCCCTCTCCCTTGCCATTTCTACCCTTCATCCATCTTGCCCACCAAGGCACCCTTTCCTATAAATATGGTGTCTTGCCTCATGTATTTTCAACTTGATTTTGAAAAGTAAAGAAACTCTGCAGGAGTGATTTTGTGAGACTTGTGAGCTCTCATGTTGGGTCTTATCTTGGGTGGGTAATATATCAAGTGGCGGTCGTTGCATCACTCATCTTGGAGTCCCTCTACTCCAAGTGGCGTGACTTCCTTTCTTCCCATAAGATCTCTTCATCCCTTCCTCTTTTATCTTTTATTTACACCTTCTTCCATTCCATACATGTCTTCTTCTAATCTTTAATTTGTTCTTCTTCTTCTTTACTTATTCATTGTCTTAATTTCTGCTACATCATTTTTCACCTTATAATTGTATTTTTTTTCTCTTTGCCCTTCTGAAGTGAACCTTCACACTTACATAACCACTTGGTTAAGTTCGTGTCCAGTGGGAATCTTCTTAGGGTTCTCACCATAATTGCTAAATCAAAAATAATAAACAAAGAGCAACCAATAAAATGTGCAATCCTAAAATCAACTCACATCATCGATATAAATGAATTCTATATGGGCATCAATATCAATCAAAGATAAAATATTATTATGCTTTTGAAAATACAAAAGAGTGAGAAGGATGAACCTCAATCCCAATTTTCCCAATTGAATCAAACAACTCTTTACTTTGTTTTATTTACATTCTTGCAATCTCATACACAACAAACATCCAACAAACTTTTACTTCTTGTTTTCTATTTAGTGAAACTTATACTTAAGAATTCAATTGTTCCTTGTGGGTTCGATATTCATCCTTAGGGATAAATTATTACTTCTGACACGGTACACTTGCTGTAAAATAGTCATTAGTGAGTCTTGCTCACTTTCTCTTTTGCTTTTGTCTGATCTTGTACTATACATAAATGAGCTTTGTCATATCACAATACACTTTATAGTGTTTGTTGCATCAAAACATATAAACATTCATATCATGAGATCATCTAATGAGTATTGTTTCGTCTACTGACTCAACATATGCTATGGTTAAATCATCGTCTATGCATGTAATGAAAGGGTAATTAGAAGATATAACAATTTTTATTTCACTACATATAGCACACAAATCATCATCACATGTAAAACCCTTGAAAATCTCATTATCTAAGTCTATAAATTGTAAAGAATTGAGAAAATTCACTATCTACGTCTACATCTACTCCTACATCTACTTCGGTACATACAACATCATTGTTTTCTACATTTACAACATCAACCATAAAAATAGAGTAATCGTATAAAATGGAATGGCCCTCCACTAGATGTTTCATTGCTTAAAAAATGTTGAATTGGACGATATCATCTCTAAGTTCCACTGATAATGTGCATGTATAAACATCAATCTTTGTCTTGGAATTCATTAGAAGCAGTTTTCTGAAAATTAATGTCAAGCTGTGAACAGAGCTTTCATCCTGCATGTCAAGAATATAAAGTCGGCTAGAAAAACTAATTGATTAATTTTACTAACACATCTAGAAATAATCACAAGGGTTTGAGTTTTCTTCTATTTGTGAATTGAATGATCACATTAGTTGGTTTCAAATCTCCCATATGAAGCGTTTTATATATAGTTGATGGAATTACACTACCAGATGCTCCCTAGTCCAACAAAGTATTAGAAATTATTAATTCTCCAATAGTACAAGGTATGGTGAAGGTTCTTAGATCATCACATTTTTTAGGCATACTAGATTGGGACAAGGATGAGACCATCTGAACATGTATTTTCTTCAAACTCTTTTTATATGTACAGAGTTCTTTCAAAAAAAATTGTGTACCTAGGAATTTATTTAATAACATCTAGCAATGGTATATTTATTTCCACCTTTTTGAATGTATCAAGTAATTCTTGGTTAGTTTCCAATATCTTTGACTTGACTCTGGAAGGGAATGATAATGGAACTTGTTGCTAGGTTTTTTTTATAGACCATCTAATTATTTGAGACCATTTGGTTAGCTAAGACCATCTAGTCATTCTCAATTATCTCTTTACCACTTCTCAAAGACATAACACTCACATTTCCCTTTGGATTCAGTAATGGTTGAGAAGGAAGTGTTTTAGATCCTTGTTGTCGTAAATTATTCAATATGGTTGCTAATTGTTCAATTTGAGTTTATAAATCTTGTACAATGGCTGAAATATTTTGCTGAAACTTCGTGTTATGTGTAGCCCTTTGTTTTGTCAATTCCACCAACGAAGGTCCTGTGTTGGCTTGTTGTTGTGATTGTTGTTGTGCTCTCTACAATTGAACTAATGCAACATTTTGTATTGGTTGTTGTCTCATTTGAGGAAGCAAGTACTTTTGTTATCCATGTGGATGCTGAAATTGATTATTATATTGCTTATCATAAGGATACTTTGGGTGTTGCGGTGGAGGTGGTCCATACCTTAAATTTGAGTGATCTCTCCCAATATTCATAGAAAGTTTCTCCTTGTAACTACCTTATTCCGCTTATTTCCTTTCTAATAGATGTAGTCCTAGATGTAGGGAAAAACTTCTCTAAAAACGTTCGCTTCATATTTGTCCATGTGGTGATCATGTAAGTTGTAAATACATTTAAACCTTAGTTGTGTCACATAGTGAAAATGGGAAGACCTTCATGTTAAGACGTTAGACGATCTATAACCCATCAGATGATCTCGTAACACGAGAGTCTATATTTTTTTAAGATAACAAATACTATAAGGTATGTTAAGATGTCTAATGAAGTTAATAAGTGTGTAACTTATTTGAAGAACCATCAGACGATCAAGCATTGTTATAGGTGTTAAACGTTTTTGTTGGATATGAACACACTAGACGGTCTATCACCCAATAGACAATCTCATATGAGGGTCAATATGTTTTGATGATAACATACACTATAAGATGCATTATGATATAAGAAAGTTCACTCATATGCAGTATGAGATTAGACAAAAATATTAGAGAAAATGAGTAAGACACACTAGAAGATGTCATAATGAAAAGATTTGTTAGATGATCTAGTAAAGGCAGAGCAGACGATCCAATAGTAGAAGACCATTGAACAATCCAATCTTGGTCTCAATGTTAGACAAATTTCTAAGAGCTTATAAAGATAACACTTAAAGAAGGAATGTTGTCAAAACAAAGACTCAAATGAGAAAAGATACATCAGACGATATCAAGGAACTTCATCAAACAATTTCACTGGAACAGATCAGACGATCCTAGTGTTCATGGATACATCAGAAGATCTCATCGGACAATTTCTTTTGATACCACAAGGAATACGATATCAAAGCACTTGCTTATAAGCACGTCAGACGATCACTGAGGCTTGAAGTATACATAAAAGAATGAAAGAACATCAACAATAAGATTTAATGACATGTGGTTCCCCAATAACAATGCCATTTTGATGAAACTCTAGTCGCAAAAGTTTCTAAAACAAAACTAAGTTTCCCTTCAAATGCAATACAAAGACCAACTTAGGTTGAATCCTGAGAACATGTGTTGGTTTAATCCATTATTTGATTCTCTTTCTTTTGTAAAATAAAATGGGGGTTTGAATGAATTTCAAAATTAGAAATAGATAACAAAATGACAATAGAAACATTAAAAAAAATAGTAATGAAATAGACTATATTGCCTACTAGACCATTTATCAACAATTAAACTATAGAAACTGAAATTAAATGAAATTTTGTAAAAGAATTAAATGAAAACTATAAACATAATTCAAAAATTGAAGTTAAAATGGACAAAAACTAGAATTACAGTAATGAAACTAAAAAGTATGTGTTAGATGATTCAAGTGAAACTAAAATGGAAAACATGACTATTTAAAGAAGACATGAATATAAAAGTGTATTAAACAACCTAAATGCAAAACAAAATAAGTGAATGCACACCAACTAAATAAAGACTGATCTTACTTAATTTTTATAAAGAAACCATCTATCAACCATCGTCTAAGACGGTCCAATATAGATCATAATAATAATTGTAAGCATATGAATGAATTGTAAGTGGTGGTATATCATTTTTTTGTGAGCAAAGAAGTGGTGATATATCCAAACCAATCATCTAATAAGTTTGAAACAAAATAGAATTGAAATTTAAATTGCCATTGAGATAAACTAAAATTGAAAGGAATTCAATTGAAATGTAAAAATAAGAATTAAAAGGAATGTAATAAAGAGAAAAAAAATTCATTGGAGAACTAAAAAATCACTACAAGAAAAACGCGAATTACATACAGATTATTACATACGGATCAAAATCCGTATGTAAAATCAACATTACATACGGATCAAAATGATCCGTATGTAAAATCAACATTACATACGGATTAAATTCCGTATGTAAACAGGTATTACATATGGATTTTTTTCCGTATGTAATTTTTGGCGCCATGGAGCGGGAATCAAAATCCGTATGTAAATATCAACACCATAAAATAAAATTAGCAGTGAATGAGATTCGAAGCCAGGTTCCTTCAGCAATCTTTCAGCAACTAAGTAAAATTTAACCACTACACTAGGCAAATTCTTTAGTTTTATTATGATTTTTATTATACTTATTATTATTAATAATACTAACAATATTAATAATATTAATAATACTAACAATATTAATAATATTAACAATACTAACAATATTAAT
>Ga0123342_1000444_pt1 | contig 65193 bp, 26 predicted proteins | sample Turbeawhitnodule_FD_89960 | JGI IMG/M metagenome (GOLD analysis project Ga0123342, IMG submission 89960) | Root nodule microbial communities of legume samples collected from Mexico - Turtle bean Mexico white nodule | ecosystem: Host-associated > Plants > Roots > Nodule | place: Mexico: Nepantla... | reverse complement strand
TAAACATAAGGAGGGGGAGGTGATGGAGATGGTGGAGGGGGAGACTTGTACACATATGGTGGAGGAGGTGAGGGGGATGGAGGTGGTGGAGACTTGTAGACATAAGGAGGGGGAGGTGATGGAGATGGTGGAGGGGGAGATTTGTAAACATATGGAGGAGGTGGTGAAGGAGATGGAGGTGGGGGAGACTTGTAAACATAAGGAGGGGGTGGTGATGGGGATGGAGGTGGAGGAGACTTATAAGCATATGGTGGGGGTGGTGATGGGGATGGTGGTGGAGGAGACTTGTAGATGTATGGTGGTGGTGGTGAAGGAGAGGGAGGTGGTGGTGACTTATAGACATAAGGTGAAGGTGGAGATTTGTATGCATGAGGAGGTGATTTGTGATGGTGGTGTGGAGATTTGTATTCATGTGGAGGTGATTTGTGATGGTGGGGTGGGTGTTCTGCATGCTTTGGTGGAGAGTAATAGGTTGGCTGGGATGAATAGTAAGTCTTATGATCATCACCTGCAACATTGATAGCAATTAGGCAAAATGCCAATCCATAGATGAGTCGAGGCCAGTGCCTCGGCCCTGCTGATGTTCTCATCTTCTGTCAGTATGCAGTAGCAGTCGTTGTTTAGATGAGCTATGCTCTTCTATGCTTGCATTTGCAAACTATGCATCATAACCCTTTATATAGTGTTAGCCTTCAGTTATGGCTGATACTATTTATTTGTTTATTTCATCGACAGACTGGTTAAGGATTTAAATATACATGCTGCACATTACCCTTTTGTTCAAATCATTATTTGGAGTTGAAGTTGCGGGCCTCCATTATGTGAACTCATATTTCTTTTGATATGAATCAGCAACAAAGTCAAGAAAGAAAGGTGGCAATGACATGGTTGGACGTAAGTACTAGTTAAATTGGTTCACATTTTGAAAATGCGCGTTAAAGCAGCTAGCTGTGATTATTTCCATTAAACTTTAGAGAACCGGTGATTATATTTGAGCATACCAGAAGTAACAAACATCATATTGAAGTCAAATGTCAGGGTGTCGGTGAAAACAAAAACCTACCAGACATCCCCATCAATAGGCAAACTTACATTCTCAAGTCATGACAATAACTATAATTACAATTATCCCCATGAGAATGTATTCTTATAGTTTTATCTTGGTATAATTACCTTAGACCATTTTATGGTTTTTCTCATCCGTACAAAATTTGGTCTAATGAACCTTTGATCAGTTACCCATTTGATTAAGTTTTCAAGGTTTAACTGTTGATGTAATATTATTGTTACTTGACTAATGTTTGTTTTTCCACATTAACATTGAGCATCTAAGTAACTAAGACTGAAGGTCCATGTTCTTAGCTTCATTTTTAGTGGTTTCCCTATCCGATTCTAATTTTCCATTACATTACTGGTCTAGTGCGAACTCTGCAGGTAGAACCCATTTTTTTTGTAGTGATTTCATTATACTTGCTATATGTACTGTTTTAGAGATATTAGAGAAGGCTGCTACTGTTGTTACTCTGCCATCTTCGTGTTGTTTAGACTTGAAAGAATTCAAAGGCATTTATTCTATATATAAGATAATCCATTTGTTGCATTCTGATGGTCATTTAATTTCATAGATAAACACAAGTTGCATTTTGATAGTCATTTAATTGCATAGAAAAACACAACTTGCTCCACTTATTCCTCTTGCTGATTTATTATGTCCTTGACATCGTGCAGGGAACTATTAGATTTATTAACGTGCATGTCAAAATGAACTATTTCTGTCTGTCATAGACTCAATGCCAAAGACATTGGAGATTCATTTTCTTATCAAGTTAAGGTACAAATTAGTCATGAGTTACACTAGGAAGAATACGATCAGAATACCTAGTTTAGGTTTTGATGTCAGAAATAATAGATGGTAGTAAATTACATGCTGCTTGTATATTTATCTGCACCCAAATATATATATATATCATTTTTTTTATAAAAGTTTTTATGGTAGGTATCATTATGCAATTTAACATTTCAGGTTGACACCTCAAGTAACAACAATTATCTCTCATCACATAAAAAATATGGGAGAAATATATAGCCCATATTAAAGTGATCTTAGTTTTGAAATTTGGATGAACAGTGATGTCTCTCCTATAAGACATTTTCCCTGAATTCATGAAGTTTTAAATTCACTTAATTATATTATTACTCATCTCATTTAGTTTAGTATTTCTATTTTCAACTCCCTAATCAAACTCATTAATACACAGACATTGTAATGAACATGTATAGGTTTGACATGGTACTGCTACAGGTAACCTCTGCTTTGTGTTTGGCTGAAAGAGAATTGCATCATATTCCATTGCAGTTGAGTTCTAATCTAACCTGGGTTCACAAATAATTGAGGTTGACATTGTCAACGAGTTGGTGTGGCCAGCTGTGGGAAGCCATCCATAATCTTCCCTCCCTCAGGTTCTCCTTAAACCTAATTTATTTCCCTGTAAATTTCATGAAAATAGATAATATCTTCTAAAATGCAACTTCTCTGATATAGTAAGAAGCAATTTTAACCATTCCATTTTGGATTCAGGAGTAAGATTATTATTTTATGTTATTTTTCAATTCACTGGTACGCATATTCTTCATGGAAAAAAAGAGTTGAGATTAATTTTGTGTGATATGGAGTTTACAAACTTTTTAGCTTTTTGGGGAAAAGAGATAATTTTTGGCTTTTCAACTTTTTGTATTTTCTTTATTCAATATGTTGGATATGGTTTTATGTGGAAATTACGAAGATTGGTCAATTAATTCCTTAATTCCCGAACGTTAATTAAATTAATTTTCATAATTTCAGGAACTGAAAATGCAATTGTTTATGTAATTAAATTTATCAATGCTCTTATTTCATACATTATTTTTTATTTTAAATTTGGTATATGTTGGGTTCTTGCTTTTTTTTCTCTTTTTTTTTTAAATTTGAGATATCTTTTAATAAAAAAATTGAGTCGTAGTTAAGAGGTTGACTTGTTTTTATATATTTTTTGTGTTCAGACAGACATGAGATCCAATCTTTGTCCACTTACATATTTATTAAGAAGCATGATTGTCCTTCAACCATGTTAGTTCTTCATTTTTATTTAATAAAAAACTTAAAATAAGATTTTGAATCATAAAAAGATCAGTTAAAAATAATAATTCAAAATACTAAACTTTAAACCAGAACAATAATAGTTAAATACAATGAGATCAAACCATGTATCAGATTTATAACTCTTTGATTTTTGAGTTTAATAAAAAAATCACTTTAATATGATTTTTAGATAATTATTATTTAAAAAATGAATAAATGTTGGTCATATACAATAATTATTCATTGAATAATGATGTAAAATTAAAATATATATCGTTTGATCTTAACTTTTATGCATAATGTAAATTTATTTTATTAACTTTTACTCTTGAAGTAATTAGTAAAGAACTATTTGCATAAAGTATTTATTATATTATGATATTATACAGCACTAATAATTTTTTATAAAGGAATTTTGTTATTTCAATTTGTTTGCATTATTTCTTACAAATAAGAAGAAAATATAAGTGTAATACTTTAAGCTTTATCAATATTCTTCAATAAAAAAAAAAAAAAACAAAAATTTGTCTCAATGCACACCAAAATTTAACAATACCTGACATTATATTGTTAGTTATGTTATAATGAACAATTTGATCCATGAGAGTTTTCAATTTAGTTTCAGGACTTAAATAAATTAAAATAAATTCTTAAAAACAATTTCATTTTTCACTTTCATGTTTAATTTCAGATAGATATTCTTCCTACAGTTATAATAAAAAGGGAAATTTATTAAAATGAATTTTATGTAAGAATTTTATTGAAACTAATAATAAATGTGAAATATAAAGGTTATAATTTCAAAATTTATTTATTTATTAACTTTTAGTAATTTGATACGAACGTAACAAGGTGGAAGTTCCTTTTAAATTTTTTTGTTAACATTTAAAGACTAAGTTGATAGAAATAATAAAGAAAAAGTTATTACCTATTATAGATCATGCAAGATTTGAGTATAAAAATATTGTTGTTTTGTCTATCACGAAACCACGTTCTCACGTAAATTTATAAAAGAAAAAACAAAAAAATATCCACGATTGAACATTATTTTCAGACCATTTCATAATATTTTTTTAACACGTTTTTCTTTTATAGGAAAACATATTTATTAAGAATTTACTTTGTTATCATATCACAACAATTAATAGATATTATAGCGATATATTTGAATTCCCATTTAATGCATGTATTAAAGAAGGATAACAAAATACATCTATGAAAAGGTTTTAAATTGGAAAGGAAATTGCTTAATTTTTTATATAGTTAGTTTAGTAACACGAGTATAAATTTATTTTCATTTTTGTAATAAAAAAATGAGTAATACTTTATAATTTATTGATGATATAATTAATTCTTATGATATTTATTGATTGAAAGTGTAATTTGTTTTACAATAAGAGTATATAGAAATTAATCTCAAAATAATGGTTTAAAGATTTATCTAACTTTTATACAATATGTGCGAAATTTAGGACAATTGTTTCCTACATCCAATGATTTTTCCACTTGCATCCAATCAACTCTTGAATTTCCAATATTATTCATTATTCTGTAATTGAAAATTTAGAATTAAAAAATATATTCTGAAAAAAAAAATATTTTTGTGTTATGAAAATAAAATTCTGGAATAAAATTGGAAAATCAAACTCTCATTCTAGAAAAAAAAAATCCAAAATACAAAAAGTATATTCTTGAAAAGAAAAACAAAAAAACATATCCAGTGAAAATATATTTCAGAAAAAAATTATAAAATCGTATGAAATCCTATTTTTTTTTTTTCTCTTTTCCTTTATACCAAGAAATATAAAGCTACTCATTTGTACTTGTCACTTTTTTTTCTTTTCCTTTTTTGGTCAATCGAATACAATGTAAACGCGACTCTATATGTGATAATGTTTAAATGCGAATGCAAAATTAGGAAATGTTTTCCAGTTGAAATGAAGAACATATTTCAATTGGTAATACAAGAAAGGTTTGTGTTTTGTTAATTGTTACTTGCATTTCTTAAATATAGTTCATCTATTTTTTCTAGTAAGGCAATGTATCTTCTAGAAGAATATTCATAAAATTTGATTGATTTAATGTAATAAAAATAAATAACTTTATAATACAATGTTTAAAAAAGAAACTAGTATTCGTCCATATATTTTACTTATTTAGACATAATTTGATTTTATTAACAAAAAGATAACGTTTAGTTACATGTGGTATATCAAACTAAACATACACATATAAATATTAGAGAAAAAATTATAGGTTTTTAAATATATTATTAGTTCTCGTTGTTCTTAGCTTACAATCCTTCTAAAATATAATCTCGGTTAAGTGTGATTTTCTTTGTTTTTGTTCCCATTAATAAAAAATATCATAACTTCAGCTGTATTTTTATTTTGTATTTGGTACTTAAATTTTAAAAACACCCTATTTTTTGTATTTTAACTTTAAAATCATAACAATATCTTAGGAAAATAGATTAATTCACATATTTTTAAAATTTGAAAAAAAATATAAACATATAAGGAACTTTGAATTTTAAATTTTTTTTTTCTATATTGTGTACTGTGGATGTTTTCGAAATATATGATATCAAATTTCTGTACCGATTACTAGAAAATCTGGTTCATTATAATTTTGGTGTGCACATGAATATAACAGTATTATATTATTTAATCGTAATATTAGTGAAAATGTGTATGTAAATCTATTTTACATGGACATTTATACTACATATTATATGCTGACTATTTTAGGTTTCGGCACTTACAGCACAGCCGGTGACGTTAATTTAAGTTTTAAAAAAATAATACTAAATTGATGAAATTAGAGTACTATTCATCCATTGCAATAAAACCATTATGCGTTTTGAATCCTCGCTGCGGCTTCCATTACTTTCATCCTCTTAGCTGCCAACCATTTATGCAGTGGGCAATGGCCTTTCTGTCCTTATTTTTGTCTGACCTCTTGAATGTGTTATGATTTTTTTCTTATTGGGAATCTATGTTTATGATTATGTCAAGCTTTGTATTGTGAGTTATGATTTATTTTTTAAGTCTTATTTGTAAAGCTGCCCAAAGCTGAAGCATAGTTTCATGGTTTGTATGTCTTTGGGAAGTGAAGTTATACCATATTTGAGTGGGAATATGTTAGATAGATGGTTATGAAATAATTAGGACAAATATTTTTAAGTTTTTTTTATTATAAAAAAAATTAAATTAAGAAAAAACATTTTATTTTAGGAGTGTTCCCGCATATAAAATATAGTCATGACAGCAATAAATAAACAAACAAAGGAATGTAATTGGGTTGCTATGCTGTAAACTTGGCATGATAGATCTGCACCAAAACAGTCAGCAGAAATGCATGATAGATCTGCACCACATTATGCAAAATGTGCTTCTTCAGCAGAAAGTGGTTCCAAACACATCTTCAAAGAGTTATACTCTAATACGTTAAATCTATAGTGACACCTCTTCCTCATCACTGCTACACACCTTATGTGACCCCATCCCGCTTCTGCCAACATCCCACACTCCCTTTACCATCCATCCAGATCACCTCTTTCTTTCCAAACACTACAACAGCTAGTGAATACTATTCTTATCAAACCAAATTATCATTTCTGACTTAATGTTTAATCGGTTTAAAATCATATTGAGTTTCTAAAACAATTCCTCCTTGATCATCATACTTCATTCTCAATGCTGCACCGCTTCCTCCACACATCGTCAATTCTGCTAGTTGCAGAAGGAGAGGTACAACCCCTAGAACAAATACTCTTAAGTATTAATTAACCACAATTTTTTGGTAGGTTGTACTAGGAAAGATGGATTATTTTTCATTTTTGTCAATGAGAATGGGTAGCCTTGTACCTGTATAATACATTATTTACTACCTGATAAAAAAAGAGATATAGGAAAAACGGAATCAATACAGGTAGGCTCGAGGGTTGCTTATTTGTGTTTTGGCACGTCCACAATCACCTCCCTGTAACACATAGGACAAGCCTGAAAACACACAAAAAAAAAATAAGAGGTATATGTCAAATTTACAAGTATTTAACGAACTCATTATTATACATTAATGAGAATCAACAACTGACAAAAATATGGATTTCAAAAAAAAATGCAAGTGAGAAAGCTTATTTTTATAAAATTTTCAAGATGTATCAGATTCTGAAGTTCGAAGTCTATTACGCGCACTAGGATATCTCATTTCTAAACAACTTGCCTTATTGATGCTAAGCCATTTGTTCCCACAGCTAGCGTGATAGGCATGTTTGCATGGTAAAGTCATTCTCTTGTCCCCTCTTCTATATTCCATCTGACAAATCACGCATCTAAACAGGAAAATGAGTCAGAAAAGCACAGCAATACCTAAGACTAGAACTCTAGTTGGTATTTGTAAAATTGTTGTACATGCACATGTAATACATCTTGTTCATGCGCATGTTGTTCTTAGTGATAGTCTTGGAGCGTCTGCGCAGTCATATTTATTAACCTCTGGTAGACAATGTAGTTTAAGAACTAAGAAAGAAGGCATATAAATCTGAAAAAAAATTTATTTAATAGAAAAACTTACATGAAGTAAATTTCTTCTTAAAAAAACTAAAACAAAATCTAGAAACGGAAAATAACCTCTCCTCCCGTGACTTCTTCCTAAAGAAGAAGAAGCGGCCACACTTGTACTTTGATACTGGAATCGATGAGATTTGTTCTTGGGAGAGACCACGACTCTCAGTTCCAACTGTCTCACCTAATTCAAGTAGTTCCTGCGATAAATAAAATGGTATGAAGAAAGAGTAAAAGAATAAAACCAAGTGAAAGAAGTTTGTATTTCCAACTATTACAAAAAAATTCAGATTTTCACTTGAACAAGCCTTTTCAACCACCAGTGGCACATCATTAGCAAGTACAAAGGGATTTAGAGAGAAGATAAAAGAATACTGTCCCAAAAGTTCTTTCATAACTAACATGAGAAAGGATACTTTAAGAAAAGTATTATACTATTATAACTAAACCGTAATAGTTGTTTGTTACATTAGTATCTCACACATCCATCCATTGGTTTTGAACCTTGATAGTTGTTTGTTACGTTAGTCTATTTTTTTTATAGGGGAAGGCAAGGGTTATCATATCATTTCTTGCTTGTTTAAAACAAATAATTTGTAAAATGGTAGAGGTTTTGCAGCGCCTTCCTTACTTGTAACTGTAATGGGTGACAAAAGGTCCTAATTGCTAAATCAATCCCACAACTGTCTCCTGTGTAACTATTCTAAGCAATTGTTAAAACCATAATAAAAATCAAGTTTCTGGATTATAATTACCATTATACAACTTTTTAACATTTTTTGGGGAAATGATGCAATTGTATGGTGGATATAACATAATGCATTATGCTGGAAGAAACGAAGGAGGAAGGTTTGTGCACGAGTAAAGCCGAAGACTAAAATCAAACAATTGCAAACCTTAGCATTATATACATCTAGAACATTTTCTAGGAAACCAAATATAAGGGAGAAGTATATGTGGGCAACAAAAGGAAGGCTAATACTTTCAGTTCAACCTCATAGGTCATGTTGTCAGGATCAATATTGTCTTCCCAACTGACCTGAAATTTTTTATAAAAAAATGGCTTAGTTCATTCTAATAAATTGAATTGTGTTGTAGGCATAAATACAACTTCTTCAATGTTGAAAGAATTTCCATTTAATTATTTAAATATTTAATGCACCAGAAATTTAATAAAAAATACCTCATAATCATTGAAATCATTATGATGCCTTCGTGGACCTGAAAGAAAAGAGATGGATTTGTTTTAATTTTGAGCACACATTTTATACATGGGTATCGAATTATAGATCTGCAAAAAGGGTACTAGGTGGATAATGTATTTGATGAAAATTATCCAGAGATGAAACTCGGTAGCATACATTCAATAGAACTGTCTAGTGTGACATTGTTTACTCCTTCTTCCCTTTCTATACATACTGTTGTCATCTGTTCATTGATTGTTGCAGAGTTTTCCGAGTGCCTTCTATACTCATCCACCAATTGTTCATAATAATTCACCTCGTAACCATTACTATCCTGATAGTACGAGGTACTACCTGGTTCAGATAGCCCAGATTTGTAAAAGTTTGTAGTTGAACTTGAAGGGTATAAACTCTCCTGTATATATATATGGAAACACTTTTTACTTGCAACTTTCAACCAGAGTTCTACTCGTAGAAAAATAACATGAATAATATTGCATATAAACCCTTTAAAAACAGAAGTTTATTCTATATTTGCAAATTTCTACACTGTATATCAAACCGAGCTAGGTCATCCCAACAAATCTACATAAAGGGGTGCAAAAATCTATTAATCTCCAAACATAATCTAGATAATATCTCTAAAGGTACCTGAGGAAGTGAAGCGCCAGAAAAAATGAAGTTAACATGTTCGTATGTAAGACCTTCAACATATTCAATAAAGCTTCCTGCTGTACTGTAGGGATAGCAGATGTTATTGTAACGGACCTCCATGTCTGGGTTCCAACTAATCTTGAATTCTATCTGCCAGACAAGTAATCTGTGGAGTGAATTTCAAAGAAAATAGTGAATCTGTAATGTGAATTTACGGAAAATAGTGAATTCACAGACAAGTAATCTGCAGAGTGAATCACCAAAAGGTAATGTGCAGAATGAATTCACATACATTTAATCTGTAGAGTGAATCACGTATTCAGTTCCGCATGTTCGTCAGTAAAAGTAAAGCACTTAACACCAGATCACTCAGCTACTCTAAAATGTTAACCTGAATTTTGAAAAAAAAAAAAACTATTACGTTTTTCTAATTACAATAATAAGAAAGCCAATAATTAGTAGTAAATCACTACTCATATAGTTAATAATGATCACGAAAATAATAAAACAATAAAGATACAGCAACAATTTTAAACATCCTTATTACTGAACAAAATTAAAATCCTAACAGATACACACTATATAAAAAAAACAGCCATCGAATATAAACGACATAAATGAGGTGAACTTGAAAGCGCACTAATCAAGTGGAAAAAAAAGAAACAGCTTAAAATTGTCGAGGTAGTTAGTTATGCAGCGAAGAACAAGATCGCGTAGAAGGAAACGTGAAATCTTCGATCTCCGGAGAAGAAACGAAAAATTCAACGACGAGTACCTGTGTAGTTGGACGGAAGCAGGGAATTAGAACATAGCCTCGCAGTTGCATTGATTCTAGAAGCATAACAAGAAAAACCGCGATAGGTGAAGAGTGAAGATAAAAAACGAATGCATGAGTGTAAGATGAAGAAAGTGAATTGAATGGAAGGAATATGAAGAAACTGACCTTGATCGCTTCTGGTGCCGAATGAAAATGAATGAACGAAGGAACGAATGAAAGGCTTTGTAACTGCCTATCTTAACTCTGCTTTCTCCACCTTTAAGCACTTCTTGAAGGAACACGCCAACTCCGTTAGATAGATCATGATCACCTGCATCGCACCTCTTCTCCAACCGTTTCGGTTTTTCTCTTTTTTCTATTTTATTTTATTTTATATATTTATTTAACTATTATATTTATTTATTTATTATATGTACTATGGGGTTTAGTAAAATGATTGTTTTTCTCATTTAAATAGTGTTTGTGTGAAAAATTAGTGACACGAGTGAAGACATAAGAGGAAGAGATGGAAAAGAGATAGTGCGAGTCATGTGAGAAAATGAAGGTGAGTTGAAAGAAAGTGCTGGCGTGGAAGTGAAGCGAAACACGAAAAGTATAACTTATCTTCACATATTCGAATCACAGCACAGTCCTTTTGTCTGCAGTGGTGAAGCCTGAAGATGAAGAAATAAAGAATAGCCACGAGACATTCGCCAACTAATTAATAAACTAAATTCAAAAAGATTCGCTGCTTGTCCTTAACGGATAGGACGATTGTGTTGTGTGCATAGGAATGCCATGACTCATGTCACAACCATATTTTATTGGGTTCAAATATCTCTTCTCTCATTTTTCCAGTCCTAAATTTTAGTTTCTCTGTTTTTAAAATAAATAAATAAATAGTCTTTTATTTTTGTCAAATTCTCATCTCACCTCCATACTTCCCATACTTTCATATTAATTATAAAAAAAAAACCGCTTTAATATTTTTTTAAATTTAAAAAAGTATAATATTACATTTTTAAATAACTAGTCATAGCATTTAACAGAACAGTTTCATCATTTAAATGTATATAAAATCATTTGAATGTATATAAAAGGATTGGTGAAAAAATTGATTGAATTTTAGTTTTCTAATCTTTTTTAGAGTTTGTAACTTTCATCAATGTTCACCACCAGCCACCATAAACAACCACCACAAGAAATCATCATCACCACCATTTGAAAATAAAGAATAAGACATCACATTCTTCATCAAATTCAGAATGATATTGTTAAATTAAAAAAAAAAATATGGAGGTGAGGGGAAAAGAATGGAAGTGAAAGGAAAATTTGTCTTATTTTTTAAAAAAACTGAATGATTTTAATTTAATAGTTTAAATTAAGACTTTGATTTCTAAAGTACTGATATTAACCCACGTACTATACAGTTTTTTTTAAAGTACATATGATGCATTCTAATTAGTTTTTTATGATTAATATTTTAACTACGAATATCTTAATTTAGATTGTTGGATTAAAATATTTCATTTAAAAAATCAAAAGATTAAATACTTATATTTTAGAATAAAAACCAAAATTAAAAATAAAGGAACCATAATTTTTATCCTTACCGTAAAATAGTTGGATTAATTTCGCCCTTTAAATTTATTGGTTTTATCCTTACCGTTATTTTAAATAGATTAGGAAAAAGATTATGAAATTAAAAGAATGGGATAAGTAAAAAATTTCCACAAAAAATTATGAATCAAATTTTGCAGACATGAATTAATCATGGTAAAGTAAAAGTTAATTGATACTTTAATATACCTAAAAATATTATTATAATGACACGTTAATAGTGGTTGCACAATCACTTAATATTTATGAAATATATAAAGAATTAACAAATATATGACATCATATAACAGAAGTCAAAGCTTAAATTTTGAGAAGTGAGCAAATATATTTTTTTATAAGCATGGAAACCAAATTTGCAAAAATGCAATACGAATTCTATTTTCTTTATGTTTTTTCTCAGTGCATTACGAATTCATTTATTTGGTTGATCATTATTGGACAAATATTGAATTATATATAATTCCATATAAATAAATAGAAAGTTGACTTTTGAATGCAGTTTTCACCACACAAATTCTTAATATATGACACTTGTGTTAATCAAGCCCCACCTGAACCATACTTCTTTCCTATAAGAAGTAACTGAAGTTTGTCATAACCAGAAAGCACACCAGCACCCGCAACTGCACGAAGAATGTTTGCACCACCACCCTTGAAGAGAGATTTTGAACCTTCATTCTTCACAATTTGCGATAATGCATCCAAAGAGCTTTTGTACTTCACAGCTTCACCCGATGTCATCATCATTCTTCTGCGAACCGTATCTAAGGGGTAGGAGGCAAGGCTTGCACCAATAGTAACCAGCCACCCCAAAGCAAAGCTAGCCAAAAAACTATCCTGAAAAATAAAAATGAAAATATTAAGAAGTGGACTTTAAGCCGATATGATCTTTAACACACCTCCTCACGCTGGGACTAAAGGTTCGAAATGACTCTTGATACCATATTAAGATATTAACTTAAGTCTAACTTAACCTCATAAAACCAACTTATAATGTGAGTTTACACTCACTTATATACTATGAAATGAAATGTTTTAATCTCTAATCGATGTGGGATCTATAACATATTGAACAAACTAAGAATACTAAGAAATGTTCTTTAAACCTAACTCAATCTTATAAAATCGAAAAACGGAATGTAAGATGGCTCACCTGCAAAGTTCCCACCAAGAGCACTGGTTTGAGAGAATCATACATGCCAAAATACAAACCACGGTAGACAATGATTCCAACGCAAGAAACGTTGAAGCCACGGTAGAGGCCAGCAACACCGTCTGATTGAAGAGTCTTCCTGTAGACATCGATCAAGCCATTGAACTGCCTCTCTCCACCCTTCTTTCCAGCCTTGGCATCATTTGCAAGGCGGGTTCGAGCGTAATCCAATGAATATACAAACACCGAAGATACAGCTCCTGCTGCACCACCAGATGCTACGTTCCCTGCAAACCATTTCCAGTATCCATCCCTGTCTTTCTTGAAGTTGAACAGCTTCTTAAAATAGTCTTTGAATGCAAAATTCAAGGCCTATAAAAGCATTAGACAGTAGTCACAAGCTTAACCATTAATGGACTATAAATCATTTTATGGTCTTAGATCACCCTAGTTCAAGGAGTTTTATTAGTTCTTACCTAAACGAGAAAATTTGTTTAATGTCACCAAGAGAATGAATAGAAACCCTCATCAAGACAAAAAAATATTAATGAAGGAGTATGATTTTATCTCCATGAAGACATAGTAGGTCCGAGGGTGGCACTTTAGGCCTAATAAACTCAGTTCTGATACCATATTAAGATTAAAAAATGGATTTTAAGTCTAACTCAATCTCATAAAATTCACTTATCAAGAATAAAATGTTTTACTTTTTAGTCGATGTGCGATCTACAACAATACAAAATTTGACGTGGAATGACAAGTATACCTGTGTTGGAAAGTAACGGATAACGTTGGCAGTGTTTCCTCTCCATAATGAAACAAACCCCTCGTCTTTGATTGTTCTTCCGAAGCAATCTCCAATGCCCTTGTAGGGTTCAGAGAGACGACCTGCTTTGATCATCTCATCCTGATTTTGAATGAGAAGCTTTACACGCTCAATAGGAGCAGCTGCACTCTTGGACACTGCCGCAGAAACTCCACCCATGAGAAAATCAGTGGCAAAGGTTCCCCAGTTTTTCTCCAAAGGCGATGGCACGAACACTGGTGAACCTATAGAATGCATGTTGTTTGTGGGTTTGCATGCAGGCATGACAGGGAACTGCAACCCTGCATTTGAATAATTTTCTAGTGAGAATCGCTGCTGAAACAGAGCTATCCTTTTCAAATCTCCGTAACAAGTTCCAACATGTGGGGAAAGGTTGGAGTTGGATCTCAAGTGAAGCTGCCCAGCAAACTTTTGTTCGATCGTTGGGTACTGTTGTTTATCAATCATCATTGCTTGAGTAGTTGAGTGCTTAGAGATACTATAAACTGCAACAGAATAAATTATGTCAAGCTATTTATGGACCTAAATGAAATCAAGAACTGGGCTATTTGAGTTCAAGAGTAACACTGAATTCCCAATTATATTTAAGCTGCTTATTGACAGCTTCTGCTTATTACTGGGGGAAGAAAATGAAGGTGTGAAGTAACTAAAGAAAAAGTAAGAGTTCTATCATATTGTAGTATTCATCACAGATGTTTCTCAGTCAACTTCAAAGTCATATTTTTCTTGTCTATAACTAAAAATGCATTGCTTACATATAGTTGATAAAACATAACATGATAGTACATATAGCAATACTTATAGAAAATCATAATGTTTATCATAGTTTTAACAATCATCCTAATGATTGAAAACTTCCTTCTACCAACATTATAACAATATCAACATCCTTCACTCTACCAATCAATATAGAGGCACAAAATTATGTTACATATTTACATGACTCAAGAACCTTCTCACTATATATTTTATACCAGAGACAATTATAACATTGTATTATATAGAGTTTAATCCTAAACAGAAATAAGATTTGTTTCAAAGTCATACTTAGAAACGTGTGGGTCTCAAACTGTCACAAAATCAAGTTTCAAGTAGATAACAGTGAAAAAAATGTAATAACCCAGGATGAAAAAAATAAAGCGTTGGATTCTTAAGCCGACTAAACCTCAGACTCAGACCAAAATAAAGATAACCTCCAAAATCACCACGCTGGCTTTTCACTAATTAATATAGTTTGGATAGGACTAAGTCTATAAATGAGGTATGATAGGTAAGATAACAACTCTGCATTGTCCGCTGCAATTACCTTACTATATTTGATCAATAGAAAACTACTTTGTCAAAGAAATTCATCCATACTCAGTCCAACTCTGATGAAACTTAAATGTCAAAATTTATGCAGTTAGAACCACACTACAATCAGAAGCACAGTTATATACCAATCAGCTATGGAATCAAGTAAACAGAGTGTCTTAAATAAACATAAATCGATCAAAATAGATAAACAAACCAGCTTAAGCAATAATCCAAGAATTAAAAGAACAAAATAAGTGACAGATACTAACATGTAAATCAACACGAACAGGGTTATAGAGAGAAACACAAATAAAAGCCATCCCAAACACTCACAGAGAAATTGTATTGTTGGTCTTCGGTTCTTGAATGAAAACCTTCGAGGCTCGTGAACTCAGGGAGACTTGATCCGTTCTGATAAATTAAAAATATTCTTTCTCCCTAGTTGGTATGAACCAGCAAATTTTACAGCTATATAGCATGGTAGGCACAAATCCTACGGTTTTGGAGCAACAGGTTGATTTTGCATTTTAAATTGGAATAATTATTGCTGAAAAATGATCTTCCACTTCGTGAAATCTGAAATTGAAGGTTTCATGGAAATTTCTGACATAGACTTGTATGCACAAGACTTTTTAAGTTGGACCATTTCTTTTAATAAATTGAAACCTGTTTGTTTATCATATAACATTTCCACTTAAAATCGCCTAAAATTAACGAAAATGGCAAGTTAACAAGAAAAAAAATGCAGAATAAAGCACTGGCCCTGATTTCGCGATCAACATTAAAAACTAACAGAAACGCTTTCGACATTAAATTATTAAAAAACAATATGTCAACCTTATAAAAACGACTTATAAAATAAAGTTTACACTCATTTATAAATTATAAAATGTTCTGATAATAAATACTTGTTAGAAAACTCGAATACCATATTAAGAAGTAAATTTTAAACCTAACTCAACCTCATAAACCCGACTTATAAATGAGACTTACACTCACCTATAAACTATGAAACATTTTAATCTTTAGTCGATATAGAATCTCCAACATTGTTGCGCCCGATAACAAGTACTAAATTGTTAGAGGTAAAACCAAACACCCAATAAGCCTATACGCCTATCAGATTGTTTCATATGGTTAAAATCTTTTTGAAGAAACCTTTAAAAAAATTATTTCTACTGAAGTAATCAAAGGCAAACACACCATACCGTTGAACGGTCCAAAACCTATATACTAAACAGGAAGCAGACAATAAAATAACAATAAGGGGAGTAACAAATAACAATACTGCGCCGGCGACAATTTTAAAAAAAATGTAGACGGAAACAACTAAGTTTTGAAAGATTACTTAAAAGCTTTCACGAAGGTGCTTTGGAATATACATAGCTAAAAATGAATCAAGCATTCTTCATGAGGCAATTTAACGTAACAAAGTTATAACAAATTCTGTACCAAAAAAGGTTATTAATACAAAGTGGGTGACATACTCCCAGGGATGCTTGTAACCTTTTTCCCCGAGTTGCACAATTATTTTTGTGTACAATATACAAATGTAACAGTTACAATTAGTTGACAAAAACAAGTTAAAGCCACATCAATGGTAAATTGATGACCAATAGGAGCTAAGTGTCTTGCAGCAACATCCTTCTTTTCTCACATACTGGCAAAATCCCACATGCCAATATATAGGGATTAAATGAGGTAAAGTACACAACTAGTTGAGCAAAACCATGCACATTCCAAATGAATTTACGCATCTCAGCTCAGTTGCTAGCGCCACAGGACTGCAAAAGGTATAAAAAAACATATATATTGTCAAGTGAACTCTCTTCTCTACAATATGGTTGGAAGCTTTGAACAAATTGCTACATAATTCATTTACTATGTTAATGCAATTTTATATCTACAACCTAGTAAACTACCTACCATGTAACCCTATAACTGTAACAACAAATTATTAAACATTTTAAACGAAAGGGTTTCATTTTATACCTCATTTAAGCAATAGTGGCTGATCCTTTCTGAGAAGCAGCTACTGTTGTCTGCCTAAGCTGACATGCTCCCTTCCCTGCGGCCGGTTGATTCCTATAGAGGCAGGGTCTAAAGACATCTCAGATGTACTGAAATCTACCTCTAGCTCTTTTTGTTTCAGTTTCAAGATCCTGTGCTCGTTTTCTAACTTCATTCTTTTGTTCTCCAATCTCAGCCTCTCCAGTTCTCTGTCCTTCTTGCTGCAATATCTTAACCACTTAAGCCGCTGTTTCTCAAGTTCAAGAGTTTGGGCTTGGTAGCTGATATTTTGCTCTTGAAGCTGCAACATCTGGATTTTAATCCACTCTCTTTGTTCGCGTAATGACTTTGTGGGGTCTTGAAAAACCCTTGCCATTTCAATCTCAAATTTGTCCATCCGAGAAGCTTGTGGGCCAAAATGGCCATCCTCCTCACTTAATATATTTCTATCACAGAGTTCCTGCATCCTCCCTCCATCCTCGTGTGCATTAATATTAATGTCATCATCCAACTCATCCTCCTCGCTATCATTGTTATTCTCATCTTCATCCTCAGATCCATTATTATCTCTTGTTGAGTCCCTCCCATGCTCCATAGAATAACCCTGCAAATCAAGTTCATGACAATTCGGTATCCTTTGCCCATTATGGTAGGCACACATCTCCTTATAAAACAAGTGTTTTGAGCTCAGGATCTTCCTAACATCATCCTTCATCTTAGCTGACAGGTTAGGTATTGAATCCATTAACGCCGGATTCTCAACCACTTGACAACAAGTTCCCCTTCCAAGTATGTCATTTAACCTCTTGTATCTCTTATTTAAGTCGTTGAACTTGTCCTCACACTGCTGTGGCGACACATGACAACCCTTGCTTATCATTATCTTGGAGACTGTTTTCCACTTGCCCTTCTTCTGTAAAACCCCAGATTTCCTTTTGTGACCATCCATGCCTGCAATAGTGCCATCATCACCCACACAACTCACCACTGTTATTAGAAGCCTAACCACATTATCCGTCCACTTCATTCGCTGCCAAGGAGACCCCTTTTTGCCCTTCCCACCATCCAGGTTCTCACAATTCCCTTCTTCTGCATAGCTAGGCTCATCCTCGTCACTCAACTCATTACTATCGGAAGGAGCAATTGCCTTTCCTTTACCAAAATTCAACGCCGCATTCAAATTTTTCACTTCAATCAGGCCAATGGGGTGATCACTTTCCAGACCACTCATGATATTCAACTGCTGTTGACCAGTAATTGATGGATGACCCAGCTGAGTCTGTTGGTGTCTATGAAATGAAGATTCCAAGTCCAAAATCCCCCCACTGGGGCCAGACAAAAAGCCACCACCCAAACCCGAACCATTCATTCTTTAAACACAAAAACAAACCCTAATTCTCAAAGATGCTGACACAAAAACAGACCAGAACAAAAACTTAAATCTCAATTGGGTCGTGCACAGAACAGTGCTTATTTACAACCAGTTGACTAAGCCTGCACCATCTCAAAACTGGGAAGCCAAAACTTTTGCTCACACGACATCTAAAACATAAAATAAAGCTCAGAATCCGCATATAGGCGATTAACAAACGCATTAACTAGAAATAATCATGACAAGCTTCATATGTTGTGACAAAAACATATACCCATGAGTTCAAATATCTACCCCAACATAAAAATATATGCTGATATTCACTGGAATCATAACCAAAGTTGATGACAATATCTGAGATTGATTACAGATCTTGTTTTGGCTTACCTGTTGGTGGACGAAGGTCATAGCACTGTAGCAGCAGCAAAAGAAAAAGACATGAAAGAGGGAGCTTTCCCCTGTTTTGATAGTGGGGAACCAACTTCACTGTTTCTTTTATCTCTTTCACCTCTACAATTCAGCAGCAGATAAAAACTCCATTATTTTTTATCTCTTTCGTCAAAACCACCATTTTTAATAAATATTATACCTTGTCGTGGAAAAGTAGTAAACAACTTGTTTTTGAAGACCAGATAAATATTTTATCTTATTTACTAAAAATTATAATATCACACAAAACAATATAATATTAATATGTTTAATTTTATAGTAATTGTTTTAAAACTAATTTAAATAATATTTTTTATTAATCTCAAAACTTTAACAGAGCATAATTTTTTTGTTAACCAAACACCAAAATTAACTCTTAAAATTAGTACCTGGTAATACCTTTCAAATAACAAAAAATGTTAAACTGATAATAAACTTATTAAATAATATCTTAGCTTATTCAATTTTTGCTTAGAACTTCTTCACACACAATTTAATCTAAATCCAAAGAGCAATATTTCATATTTATAAGGTGAGAGTAAACTAAACCTGTTTAGAGTGTGCTATTTTTTAAATTGATATGAACCCAATATATTATTAAAAAAGTAAACATTAACTGGACCGTTTTATATAATATTATATAATGTTGATATATTTGAAATTAATAATTTAGATTTACTTAATTATTATTTTTAATATGTATTTTAAATATATAATTTTTCAATACATGTATATACACATTAAATTTGAATTATTTACTTTAAAATATTTCCTATAATGTAAATTCTAATTTTATTATTGGTAGAGAATATTCCATTTACCACGAGATACTAAAACACTAAATACAAATACAAACATTAAATGCAAATACAAACATTAAATACAAATACAGACATTAATGTTTCAACCCTACTCACTTGAAGAAAAAATAGTTACTGTAAATTGAAAAAGGAAAATTGTTGTAATCTTCAAAACAATATAGTCTTGCCAATATTATTTGAGATAAATAGAGAAATAAGAAAGCAGTAATTTTAACAATGTCAATTATAAAATAATCTGTATAAATTATGATAAAAAAAATTATTAATTGAAAAATAACCTTATTATTCTTAATAAAAATATTTAATAGCATTAATAAAAAATAATTTTATTAATATTATTTAAGAAAACTCTAATTAACATTTATTGATAATTTTGACATATATTTTAATCAATGTTAGTAAAAAACAATTCCAGTTTACATCAATTAAAAATATTATTTATAAATATAAAATATAAAAAAAAGTTATGTTTAACATCAACTAAACAAGTCTACCGACTTTGAAAAATAAAATCTTAACTAATAGTAATAACAAATGATGAGTAATACTAAAAAAATGTTAGAACTAACTATTTTCATTAAGATTGAGTGAAAAAAAACACAAAACTCTTTTTTAAAAATATCAATAAATAAAATTTTAAATCTTTACTTTCCTTTTAAAATTATTTTTTTAAACAACATGTTTTATTATAAAGTTTTTAAAATTATTTATAAAAAAATCCTCTAAAAATAGAATTATATATAAGAAAATCATCTTTCCCATTAAATAAATTACAAACAAGTTTATAGTATCAGATAAGATGAATTTTTTCTTTATTTGATTTTTAATAAATAAATTATGTTACGTATTTGAGTTCTTTATTAATTTTTTTGTTATGGTTATATTATATCTCCAAATTACATTATTTTGATATTTTAAAATATATTAAATTCAGTATATTTTGAAAGTATATTAAAAAGAACACTGAAAATTCGAAAAACAAATTTGAACTCGTTAGACTTTCTTTCTATTACAAGTCTCTTTGATTATTAAAAATAACTGATATTACAATTTTTCATACTATTACAAGTCTATTTGATTATTAAAAATAATTGATATTACAAATTTTCATAGTTTAAAATTCTTAAGTATCTATGAAAAGAGATAACATTATCAAAACTTATATAATACTCATGCTTTAGACTTGTATCTTTAATTATTTTTTAGATAAATTAAAGACACTTTATAAATCCTTTGAATAAGAGTTTTTATAGTATTTTGAGAGGATATACATGTTTACATGTTTCTTCTTAAACTACCAAACCTTATAGTTAAGCTTACTTAACTAAAGTTATGGAAGCTTAAAAAACAAGTTACATTCACTCTTGTCATCTATAAATACCTATCTTACATGAAACTTTTGTATTTAAATTTGACGAAAGTATTATGAATTACAAAATCTCCCACTCTCCCAAATCTTTACGCATGAGTCCAGAAGGCTAGTGAATCTTTAGAAGGTTAGCCACACCTCCTTCCCTTCATTGCATTCATTATTGCCGAACTTCACCAATTTCATTCTTCTCCTTTTCCAAAGTCTTCCATGTCTCATTTTATTTCAATCAGCAATCAAGAACTTCATAAGGTGGATGAGTGTAGATCAAGATTCGGCCAAATTAAGTGAAGTTTTCACAATATTTTTTCTGTGTGTAGATCAAGATTCGGCCAAATTAAGTGAAGTTTTCACAATATTTTTTCTGTTCAGCTTTGTGTTTGTCACTGTTTCCATTTGTTCTTGATTGTTTGTCTTTGTGTTTCTTTGTCTTCTACCGTTTATTTTTGTTTCCACAATTTTCTTTTCCACTGTTTAACATCCATTTTCACCGTTTAATTTGAGTAAACCTTGCATCCAAAGTTTCCTTTACTGTTCCGCTGCATACCCTCATATGCTGTTTGCTGTTTTTTTTTCTTTTAATCGACAATCAAGAACGTATTGCATCTGCAAGATTGATCATTTTTTAATAATTATATATTCATAAATATGTTTTGTAATGTATTTATGAATTTTAAGATAGCTACTTCATTATTATTTGTATTTATGGAGAGAGAAAAATGTAATATATGCAAATGGTTTCAAAAGTTTCAAAACAACACGTACTTACTTTAAAATATATATTTACTCATCTTTTTAAGTTTTAATATACTTATATTTAATATTTTTCTAGTATTTACAATTGTATAATTTTATTTATGTGCATATAATTTTTAAAATTTTAGTAATTTTTTAATTTTAAAAAGTTTCGTACATGTTTAAATATTATAAAGAGGATTCTCGTCTTAACTTCTATTTTATTTTTATTTTTATACTTATATTTTATTTTATTATTTTAAAAGTATATGAGAGGAGATATATGTCATTTTGTGACTTTTTATTTTTAAAAAATAAATTTTGAATTTTGAATTTTTGAATTTTAAATTTTAAATTTTGAATTATGGAGTAATTGTAAACATAATTCAAAATGTTTTGAGTCACTTCTCTTTTCACTTATTCAACCAAACATTTTCCTTCAAACCACATTCTTCTTCCTTTCTTCTTCATTTCATGCTTTCAACAAAAAGAACTTTCATTCTTTTTCGGTATGCATATTCTCTTATTCATTTTACCCACCTTCTTTGTTACACTATGATTATATATTATTTATATCATTACGTCTCTCATTTCTCATCTCTTTTCTCTACAAATTTGTTTTTCTTTTCTTTGCAAATTTGTTCTTCTTTTTTTTGCAAATTTGTTCTTTCTTATCTTTATGCACTTTTTTTCCTCTTTTTTCATTATTCCTGTATGTGTTTTCGTGTCAATATTATGCGAGTACACATTTGAATATTTTGTGTATTTTTTTTTGTTTTTGATCTATTCTCTCTCATTCTTTTTTAAATTTTACTGTTTTTTTTAGAAGGGAGTAAGAAAGAGAAAATCTAAAGCGAGAGACAAAACAATGAAGATCGTTGTTGGAGCTTTGCACAGGTGAAGGTTATGATCCCATGATTCTCAATGAATATCACTTTGATTACTCTCACACCATATCGTTAAGGAGTTCATCGTCTTTGTCGATTGTATCACTACCAAACGCACCCCTAAAGGCCAACGTTAACATGTACAACACGAAAGTTTCTTATGTGATCAATTATATGTACCCCTCATGGTCAATTATATATTGCATTATCAAGATGTGTTTCTTAAGGTTCAACAAAAATTCTTAAAAAAGAAGGACAACTTGAAGAGAAGATGAAAATTTTACAAAAAATGTTCTTTATAAAGATATTGTTATCTAAAAAATCAGGTATTGTTCATTTTGTTTATGTGTGACACATAAATGTAAGTATATGTAAATATTCTATTTACACTATTTGTTATTATACATTAAAGGTAACATATTATATATTAAAGATACCAACACAAAACATTCACACAAGTAATTATCCATATATGTATATTGCATATATATATATATATATGTATTTTAAAATTTATTCATAATTGACATTCTTTTGTAGGAAACAAAATTTGTAAAGAATGAAACACTTAGAAGGATAATTAATCGCATTAGTTAAGTTAATTCACACCAAGAGATAATGATTTTTGACATAATAATGATGATAATGACTTTTTTTATTCATAATGTACAACAAATTTCAATTGTTAATATAAGGGTATGAATAATGACATTATTTAATATATAAATAAAAAAAAACTAAGTAAAAAAACATAACCGTTGATAAAAAATGAAAGTTAGGACCAATGTAGGTTGCAGTTAGAATTTAAAGCCCAGCCCGTATAATTACCCAGACAGGCCTGTCCATTCTGAATCGAAAGGCCCAAAGAAAAATGATCTCCTCTTCGGATGTTCAGTGTGACTGCTCGAGGAAGCTTTAGCCGTGGCGAGGCAAGAACTCCACTACACTCACTCTCTCACTCACTCCTGATTCAAACTGCACCTTTTCAACGAAACACGTAGCCAAACTGCACCTTTAAAGACGATGCTTCGAAACGACGACGTCCGCGTCGTCTCCTCTGCAATCAAAATCCCTCTTCCTTCCAAGCGCCCAACCTGTCCCATGCGAACCGCGCATTCTCACATCGCCAACGCTACAAACTCGATTGCGCAACTCGTTAATTCGTTCGCTTCTCACTCCACCGAGTTTACTCGCTCCGTCCTCCAAAAATCCTCGCTCCTCTGCTCCGCGACTCTGTCCTTGACCGGCGACAGGAAGAGAGCATGTCCGATTCGGCGTATGGCGTCGCTGTCTCTGTCGGAGGAGGCGCAGCAGAAGGCTCGACAGAACGAGGAGAGAGTGCTGATCAGCGAAGTGCTGGTTCGAAACAAAGACGGCGAGGAAATGGAGAGGAAGGACCTCGAGGCGGAGGCGGTGCAAGCTCTGAAGGCTTGTAGACCTAACTCGGCTCTCACAGTGCGCGAGGTACAAGAGGATGTGCATCGCATCATCAACAGTGGATATTTTTCGTCATGCATGCCGGTTGCGGTTGATACGCGAGATGGTATCCGACTAGTGTTTCAGGTATGTTCTGTGTTCTCTTGTTGAATAATGACAATTAGGCATTGAAATTGAGTTTATAGTGATTTTGCATAGAATTTCGCATTCTATTTTTATGTATTTAAGTCTGCAGCACTATTGACCGCTGTAATGTTAGTACGCGTGATGGTATCCAATTAGTATGTCAGCTTCCAGGCACGTTCTCTTCTGTCGTACAATGGCGGTTATGCAATGGAATGGAATTTGTATCAAATAGAATTGCGCATTATAGTGTTGTGTGTTTAAATCTGCAAAATTGTGTGCTGTAATGTTAGTAAGCATGATCGTATGAGCCATTCAATTATGACTTTACGCACCCTTCCCATGCTACAGGACATCCCCTCAACAATTGTTCCACTGAGCATTGAACTTGGCTTTGATACTAATTGTTTGATCAAGAACTTCCCATTAGGCCAAAAGCTCTAGCTATGGCTATAGCTGATAGCTAGAGCACAACTCTTTCTACTTGCATAGCAGTCCAAGTACTACAATTTGATTGTGACTTGACCCAACTAGCTTATGTCTATATCACGGATAATTGATGTACCCTACAACAATTTAAGTTTGCAACATGCAATGTTAGTATGAGTAACAGTGCCCAATTAGTATTTAACGCATGTTGTCTTCTGTTGAACAATTTCAGTTAGGCATTGGGATCGAAATTTTATAAGGATCTTAATGTTATTTGAATTGAATTTTGCATCCTAGTGTTGCTTATTCATGTCTGAAGTATTGAGTTCTGTAATCTTAGTTGTGATTTCTTGTGGCATAAGGTAGAACCAAATCAAGAATTCCAAGGGTTGGTATGTGAAGGAGCTAATGTTCTTCCAGCTAAATTTCTAGAGAACTCAATGCGAGATGGATATGGTAACTTTTTCTGCATTCTCCATATCCATGCAGTTGTTTCTCATGTGCATGCAGCTCATGTTTGTCGTTCACTGTATTCAAATTAACATGTTGTATTTTGCAGGGAAGATTATTAATTTGAGACGATTGGATGAAGCAATATCTTCCATTAATAACTGGTACATGGAGCGTGGTCTTTTTGCCATGGTAAATTCTCCTTAACTTCTGGTCAAACTTCACAGCTAATAATATATTGCTCCTGTTCGGTGGGAATCCAAAATTTGGATTCATGTTTCAGATTTTTAGTAGTTGCAGTAACTATCAAAATATTATATCATTCAACTTCACTTGCCTTCTCTAACCAGTGTTTCAATGGGGATTGTCTTCTTTCTCTTTTCCATTCTTGATCATTGCATTAGGTTTCAGCTGTTGAGATTCTATCTGGAGGTATTCTTAGATTACAAGTTTCAGAGGCTGAGGTCAATAATATTTCCATACGGTTTCTTGACAGGAAGACGTAAGCACCTTCTTTCAATTTGATTGACAAACACAAGTACTCATGAAAAGACAAACATAATCTTCTTTTATGTTTTATGCTGATTTTTTTTTTACCAACTTGTTTTTCAATCTGTAGAGGTGAGATTACTATGGGAAAGACTAAGCCGGAAACAATACTTAGGCAAATAACAACAAAGAAGGGACAGGTAATTCCTTTATATAGCACTAGCCACTCCTGCTGATGACGGTTCTTAGTTTTAAGTTAGTGTTTTGAAAGTTATATCAAGTAGTAATATAAATTTATTTCTGTGCGAAACTGTGAATCAAAATAAAGCATGAGGATTTAATATTTCTGTTGTGTAAGTTTGAGAGTTGAGTGTGGCATTATTTTATCAAATTTGGTTGTCAATATTCTCTGGTCTGTTTGATGGTAATTGAACACTAGTATTGTTCATAGCTCATCAAAGGGATATTTTCAGATGTATCCTTTTCTCTTTCGGGAAACCTGCCTCCTTCAATCCTCATCCTCATTAACAAGGATTTTGGCATCATCCATTGTATTGTCAGGTCTACAGCATGCTTGAGGGAAAAAGAGACGTAGAAACTGTATTAACTATGGGAATCATGGAAGATGTTAGCATTATTCCCCAACCAGAAGGTAATGCATGCATACTAAGAATGGGATTTAAGTCAAGGCAAATAAACTGTTAAATTATGTCAGTTTTTGGTTCTAGCCAAGCTGTTGAGTAAGCTATAATATTTTTTATTCAGGATTTTCTATCCTACCAAAATTGACTCAGTGTAAATGATTATAAAATAAAGTGAAGAATGTTTCATGCCAACCTAGGGAGAAACTAGCAAATTAAGTTAATGAAAACTGAAGAAGGCAAAAAAGAAATGAAGAAAGAAACTAGGATTTTATTAAGACAGAAATCACGTATATTCCTTTACAAAATTATAGGGCTGAACTTCCGAATCTAAAAAAAAATAGAACACTAGCACAATCAACAGTCAGCAGTTCCTCAGGGACTGCGCCTCCCAAGCCAAAGGCCCTAATTCTCTTACAAATGACAAGATGATCTGTATCTTGCCCCCTCTTGATTTTTGTAGGCAAGATGCCTTATTTAGACAATCTAACCAACTAAACTAACTTACCAATCTAACAGCTAATGAGTTACTAACCTATCATAATTAAACTTCTTACAGGGGTTATCTAACATTCAATAGTTTCAAATATAAGTTTTTTACTTTTTTATACAGTTAACTAGACCTAACAAGGAATACTCTAAGTTGCAGTGTTCTGCAAGTGTCCCAATTTTTTTCTTAATAATTTTTATTCATGTAGTGCCATTTGACAGTAAGGTGTTATTTATATATGATACCTACTGATCCTTGTTGAATATCTAGAAAATGAGAATTTTGGGAAATTTTCTGTATATTGGAAAATGAGGTAAATGAATTTAAGGTTTAGAGTTTGAGTTTACAATTGATATTTATTGTACAGAGATCAAGAACCTATCTGAAGTCAATCTGTCAGTTTCAACAATCATAAACACAGTTGACTGATTTACAATTACAGTTAATGAAGAGGTGACACATTAAGTCAATATGTCTAAAACGAAAACAGAGAACTGATGTTCTGTCACTATCTTCAACTAATGCTGGCAAATGGAAAATAAATATATTATTGAAAAATTGACTTAATCACCTTTATTTGTCTTCACACACTAGATACAGGGAAGGTTGATTTGGTGATGAATGTGGTGGAACGTCCAAGTGGGGGATTTTCTGCTGGTGGTGGGATATCAAGTGGGTAAGTGATTCTAGTCTTCAGGCATTACGAGCTTACCTCCTTTAGGTTTGATGAAATTCTTGGTAATACTGTTAACTCCCATAATTTTAATTTTGAGAAGATAAATATTCCATGGATTTTTATAATTTAGACCCCCTCGATACAGTCTTTTGTACAGCTCCATGCTGGTGATAACTATTAACTACACATAACGGATAGATGGATGGTTTTATTTCCAATATTAGAGGGGTCTGGTTGACTCTGTTGGTTGCTGCTTTATCTCAGTATCTGACTTGGTATTTATTTTTGCAGGATTACAAATGGTCCACTAAGAGGGCTTATTGGAAGGTATATTTCATACTTATGTGCAAGCTATGTTATGAGTTAATTCTTTGACTTGCTATCGTATTACCTCCTCCATTTAATAGCCAAGTTTTTACTTTAGTGCATTTGGAACCAAGTTTTAATGTTTATGTACCTCTGGTCCTCTGCTGCTGTCTCTATCTACTGAGTGGTATGCAGTGTTTATGGTATGAGCAAGTGGTGAATATGCCACTTGTAGCTGTAACTCTAAGCACACCACTGTCCTATACATAATGTTCCTGGGATAAAGCTTAGTTGAAATTTAGTTGATATAACTTTGGATAATTTATCTTGGCTTATCTGTGCTTATGTATGTTTTCCCCATTGTCAGCCCAATAAAGTTATTTTTTTTGCTGTAATTTATGTTTTCACATTTCATTTAACTTATGGTCCAACTGCTACTAGTTGTTTTCTTTATTCTCTTTTACTGATCCATTCGGTTCTATTTTATTCCATTGCAGCTTTGCCTATTCTCATCGGAATGTTTTTGGTAAAAACCAGAAGCTCAATATTTCCTTAGAGAGGGGCCAGATTGACTCGGTCTATCGTATAAACTACACAGACCCTTGGATTCAAGGAGATGATAGGCGAACATCACGAACAATAATGATTCAGGTAATTTCTGTAGGTTGATTTGTCTGAACACAATGACTACTTTTGATGATTGAATGTTAAAAACTGTACTTTCTGATATTCAAATAATTTTACTTTAGAATTCAAGAACTCCCGGAACCATTGTTCATGGTAATGCAGATGGTAATGGTAGCCTGACCATTGGCCGCATCACAGGTGGTATAGAGTTTAGTCGCCCAATCAGGCCAAAGTGGAGTGGAACAGCAGGACTTGTTTTTCAGGTGCTTCATTGACAATTTTGACAACTTTTCTGTGTGTGATATCTTTTTATTTCTAATTTTAGTCCTTCAACTCTGGCTTTCTAAATACCACTTGTAAATTGATGATTTGTTTAGTTTAGTTAAACTATGAAATCACTAATCAGATTATCTCTGCCATAAATGAAATGTTACTGTAATATAGATTCGCTATCTATTTATACTACTGACTTTTTTCCATTCAAAATTTCTATATTATTTCAGCATGCTGGAGTACGTGATGAGAAAGGTATTCCTATCATTAAGGATTGCTTCAGCAGTCCTCTTACTGCAAGGTTGTAATCTAAGTAATGCTGACAGTATGATTATCATGACTTTGTGTGGTTGTTTCTAACTTTTGTCAAACTTTCTTTGTAGTGGCAATACTCATGATGAGACGTTGCTTGCTAAACTTGAGACTGTTTACACTGGTTCTGGCGACCATGGCTCTTCTATGGTATGCTCTGAATTGATTAAGGTCCTTCTGTTTAAATTTAATACTATGTTTCTTATCAAGGATTGGTTTTGCAGTTTGTCCTTAACATGGAAAAGGGACTTCCTCTCTTACCTGAATGGCTGTCCTTCACTAGGGTGAATGCACGTGCTAGGAAAGGTGTTGAGATAGGTCCTGCCCGCCTTCATTCAAGGTATGAAATACATACCATCAAGCCAACCTCGTCATTGAAAGTAAAAGGAATGCCTTGTTTACACTAAATTAAAGCAATATAGACAATCTTATGTTTTACCTACTTTAATTGGTTCACTGGTAGTATCTCTGGTGGTCATGTGGTGGGAAATTTCCCTCCCTATGAAGCTTTTGCCATTGGTGGAACAAACAGTGTGAGAGGCTATGAAGAAGGTAGTGTGGGATCTGGTCGATCATATGTTGTTGGCTCTGGAGAAATTTCTTTCCCCATGGTACTCAAATTTATCATGCCATTTCCTGCTCAATCTTGTTAAGCATCTTTTGTTCACCTATGGCTGAATTGTGCTTATCCTAATTTTTCATGACTTCATATCTGAAATTTGTTGCTGAGTTTTAATTTCTGGGAACTGGAGTGACATGTTTTCAGAATACTAATAGAAGATGGCCTGGAAAATATTTGAAATAATTGTATGAATTTGATTGTGTTAAAATATGTGTGTGTATGTATTATGTATAAGCACAGAAAAAGGATGTCATTTTCTGGTGTTAAAAATGGGCAAAAAGCAAAACAGAAAATAGAATATTCTGTAAAAATTTCTGTAGAACCTCATTCCTATTCATCTGCCAAAAGTTGAATATGATGTCATTTAAACATTGCAAATTGTAGCAGGCAATTGGATTTTTTTTCTCCCGTTTTTACTGACCTGATCTTGTCACCTCCAATGATTTCTATTTAACTAACGATAGTTTTTTTAGACCAGACATGCCTGAGAATGAGAGAAATTACCTTGAATTAAACATGATTGAAGCTACAAGCCTCACTAGGGATAACTGCTGCGCTGAGAAAACTTTCTATAATCATAAAGATTACTAGGAGAAACTGCTCAACATCAAACCCTGAACAACTACTCCCAATTTACCAAATGTTAACTCTAAATATATGCTGGGTCTATTTTGACTAATGTCTCCATAAATATATTATGTGGGTGTTTCGTTAGAAATCACAGTTCAACCGATGTAGACTAAGAAAACTCGTTTTTGCCATTAAGCTTATCTGAAGTAATTGTGGGTAACCCAGAAAATGAGTGGACAGGTCCAGATGCCATTGTAGATAAGAAACAAAAAGCATAGGGGTAAAAAAGGAAATTTCAGGGTGCTGAAATGGGGGACCAAACTCTAGTCAGTGGAAAAGGAGGTTGGAACAAGGACAAGAGAAACTAGTGATAGAAATGGAGCCAGCGCGCGGTTGTTCCGACTGAGGGGGTTCCATATTAGTAAGAGGCACTCTAGTTCCGATGCTTGACGAAAAATCTGTGCTGGCCAGCGAGGCAGACAATGACTACTAGTTTTTGCATCACTCAATGAAATGAACGCATCCACGTGCTCATCGGAGAGCAAGGCAGTGATGGATGGTGGCATACAGTGGCGAACTCATCGAACAGTGACAAACCGAGCAAGATAGACTCTGATACCAACTTGAGATAAAAGTATTTAAAAATGCTTAAGAGTGTGTATCATCTCTTAACCCATTCATTTATAGGAGTTTCTTACATCAAAGATTTAGAAAAGTAAGGACTAATCCTACCATACAGGTCAGATGGGAAGCTATGCACAAGTTACACAATTCTGACAATGACTATAGTAGGAAATCCTGGGTTTATTTCATGTAGAAGAATCTGATGCATTTGATATCTTTAAGAAGTTCAGGATTATGGTTGAAAAGGACTCTAGAAACTATTTATTGTTTGAGAACCGGTAGAGGTGCAGAAATAGAATTATCATGAACTGATAAGAAATCTATTGCCTGAAAAAGGAGTTTATAAACAGTTTTGGCCAGAAGTTTGAAATGGACAATTTATGTGCTCAATAGAACTCCTACACTCAGCAATGAAAAAGGTCATACTTGAGGAGGCATGCAGTGGCATCAAGCCATCAGTCAAACACAGTCTTTGGCTGTATTGCCTATGCTCATGCTCCGGATTCTCAAGGGAAGAATTTAGATGACAAAAGTATCAATTGTGTGAACTTGGGAGTGAATGACAAGTCCAAGGCTTATAAGTGATATGATCATACGACAATGGAAGTTGTATGAGTTTGATATGAAGGAGGAGTTTGGTATGACAGATTGTGTCAAAGATGAAGTGTTTCCTTGGCATAGAATTAACTCAAAATGCAGAGTGGATTTTTCATCTGTCAAAAAAAATGTTGAGGGTCTGGAACGATTTTGCAGGGAGAAAAGTACCTCTGACAAATCCTATAGTACCATGTTGCAAACTTTCAAAGGATGAAGATGGGGAGGCAGTATATGCATCCTTCTACAAGTAAATGGTCAGAAGTTTGATGTACCTCAGTGCAACCAGATCAGACTTGATGTTTGTTGTATGCTTGGTCAGTAGATATATGGAGAGACCTACACAAATGCATCTGGTTTCTGTGAAGAGGAATTTCAAGTATTTGAGAGGTATGACTGAATTCGGGATCACATGTACAAGAGGAAAGGAACGTACTCTGATAGCTTACTCGGATAGTGACTATATAGGAGATGTAAATGGTTGGAAATGTACCTCAATGTGCAGTGTCCTGGTCTTCTAAGAAGCAACTATTGGTGACTTTGTCAACCACAGAAGCTGAGTTTATAGCTGTAGCTTCGTGTATCTGTCAAAAGTGTTTGGCTAAGGAGAATCTTGGAACAGCTTGGCCATCCTCAACTAAAAGCCCACAACTGTATATCATGATAACATTTCATTCATTTAACTGTTTAAAAATCCTGTGCTTCATGGTAGGAGAAAACATTAATATGAGTTTTCAATTTCTTAGAGACTTCAACAAAGATGAAGTTCTCGAATTGATTCATTGTAGTTCCCAAGAGCAAATATCTGATATTATGACTAAGCCTTTAAAGTTGGAATCCTTCTTTAGGCTCTGAAGCAGATTGGGAATGATAAAGTTGTATGATTAAACTAAATGTCTTGTTGAAAATCCAGCTTAAGGGAGGATTTGTTATTTAGTTTCTGTTGTGTTTTATTAAGCCATTAATTTGTCTGTCATAGAATTAGTATTAAACTATTTTGTTAGATTTTGTATACCATTAAGGTCAAGGTTCATGTATAGTCAATAAAATTACTGAATCTTTTTCAGCTAAACTAGAGTTTCTTAATTCCTAACAGTTTACTAGATACCTAACATGTTTTTGTGTCTACTCTCCCTGTGAGGTCTTTCCATAGGTTGTCGGGTCAGGTTAAGCCCAGAACTAAATATGCAGCCGCACATAATTTGCAAATAGTTATGCTGATGTATCTAAATGGATGATAGAAAAATTTATTGCTTTTGTCCCTGTAATTTCACTCACTTTTAGTGTTTCTGTTTGCAGTATGGGCCAGTGGAAGGTGTTATATTTTCTGACTATGGAACTGATCTTGGATCAGGCCCAACTGTACCTGGTAGGTTTTCATTTTGTTTCTTTCTTTGTTTTTTTTTTTTAATTTGGTTCTTCCTTATTTGTTTTTCACGAGAATAATGAAGATCATAGCTATCAAACCTTTCTTAATAAATTTGGAATTTGTTCTATGTTATGAAGTTTGTTGGCTGTTATATAACTCAGTCAAGGAGACAACCAAGCACACCAACACAATCATAAGACTGAAGTCATTTACCTAGCAGAACAGTTTTTCTTTGCTTATCATTGTGCTTTGGCTCCTTTGATTGACAATATCCACAACATCATTTTTCAAAAATTAAACAGTTCATGAGTTTTCAACTGTTTCGTGTTGGTAGTTTCTCTAGATGTATGCTGATATTGTTCGTGCTGTTAATTAAGAAGACATATATTTGGTGTTTTGGTATTATATTAGGTGACCCTGCTGGAGCAAGGAAGAAACCTGGCAGCGGATACGGCTATGGGTTTGGCATCCGTGTGGAATCGCCTTTGGGTCCATTGCGCCTTGAATATGCCTTTAACGACAAGAAAGAGAGGAGGTTTCACTTTGGAGTTGGGCACAGAAATTAAATGTCGGGAGACATTTACTACTAGCTGCTTCTGGGTCGTTGTATATAATCCCTCTCCCCATCCTTTTGTAGCTTGCATGGCCTTTTTCTTATTCGGAAAAAACTTCTGTATCATTTTTTGGATTAAAAAATTACTCAACTGTCTCGATCTCCTTGAGTTGTTCTTATATCTATTATGATTAAATGACTCATTTTTTAATTGGATGTGTAGTTTACCAGTGAGAGGGGAATGGATCTGTTGAAAATCTTGTATCCACTACAAATTATGATATTTCATAATATATAAGGTGTTAATTTCATCTTATAAGTTTGGTTTGGTTTTATAAGGTTAAATTAGACTTAAAATATACTTTTTAATATGATATAAGAATAAATTACCATAATATCTTTCCATAATAAGTTACAAATTATCCTTGAAGAGATGTAGCTTTTAAGTGCCTTTGAAAGTTGCATGAACTCAGTTCCTGGTGTTATAATATTGGAATTTGCTACTTCGGTTTCTTGTTTAGGAAGAAACTATTTTCCCTTCCATTTCAAATTGTTTCCTTAGCCTCTGTTCCTCAGCTTCATGAATTTCATTTTCCTTAGCAGCTTGAAAACGTCTTGATCGCTGCTGGTTCATTTTAGCACGTGGGGCAACCCCATCAATAGCCATGTAAAGGAGCCTGCGAGGTTTAACAGTGTCAACAAGTCGATCAATGTAGTCAAACACATTTCTGAACACATCTTCAAATGTAGTTGGAGATGGAACGTTGTTATTATGATCATCAAGGTGAAAGCAAGGATGGATGATGGCATTCATGTCAACATATATAAGTTACATTTTTTTCTAATACTTTTCTTCAATTCATCTTTTAAATCCTTTGTGTTTTGCTCAATTTCAACATGTGTAGCAGAAACGTTATTGACCAAAATTGACGAGTTTTTTTGAATCTGGTGCCTTCTTAATCAGAAGAGTACAATTAGAAGTATCTTCATTGCCAAGATTCGAGAAACATTTTCCATTAGTTTCTTAAATTCATCTTTTATGCAATATTTAGTCATGGTCTATATTTCTCCTAAAAAAAAGGAAGGCACGGATGGATGATGGCATTATGTCAACATGCAAGTTGATCATATTTCACTCCATTTGGGTCTTGCATGGCGGGGTCTACATCTTGCACCACACCTTGGAACATTTGTTAGTCAACCATCTATAGAACGTAGGCACCTCCATAGCTATTACTTTCCCAGTAGTTTCTCATCGATGAATTGCTGGGTTGCAATGAGAAACTAAATTTCATTGCTAAGTCAATCCTCAGAACTTTCCTTCTCAATGAAATTTCATTCATGAGGATTTCCTTCTCAAAGTAATAGCTATAGGGTGCCTAAGTTGTATAGATGGTTGACTAACAAATATACCAAGGTGGTGCAAGATGTAGACCCGCCATGCAACCCAAATGGAGTGAAATATGATAAACTTGTATTGTATGTTGACATGAATGCCATCATCCATCCGTGCTTTTTTTAGGAGAAATATAGACCATGACGAAATATTGCATAAAAAATGAATTGAAGAACCTAAGGAAAAATGTTTCTCGGATCTCGACAATGGAGATACTTTTGATTGTACTCTTCTGATTAAGAAGGCACCAGATTCAAAAAACTCGTCAATTTTGGTCAATAACGTTTCTGCTACACATGTTGAAATTGAGCAAAACACAAAGGATTTAAAAGATGAATTGAAGAAAAAAATGTGACTTACTTTGGAGTGAAAATTTCCTAATTGACAAGATAAAATTTGGACCACCTGGTTACAAATAAAGATATTATAAAGCAAAGTTTTATGTAGAATGTGGAAAACATCTACTAACATTGAGGTAAAAGAAAAGAAATAGTCCAGAAATACACCGAAAGATGGGTTCTTCAATACTATTTTTCAGTCATTACTATTGGATCACTCATAATATATCATATCGATTATTTATTTGATTTATTAGATCATCTGCCTTTGGATCACTCATAATATATAGTCTCACGCACGAGATGATAGTCTCGATGGGAGAGATGTGTGTTGAAGATCTCACATCGACTAGAAATTATGACATTTTATAGTATGTAAGTGGATGCAAACCTAACCTTATAAGCTAGTTTTATAAGGTTGAGTTAGGTTTAAAATTCACTTTTTAATAGATCTCATTTTTGGATTTTTCACATGATATACAACCCACTGATTTAATAGAACTCCTAAGAAGAAGGTCCATGTTTTTTGCCTTGTCTATTTATATCTTCACTCTTGTCGTTCTAAAATCCTACTCCAGATTATTTCTTGTTTTGTGGTAAAATAAGTTTGTCTTCCCAATTGGCACACGTGAATGGGCATTGTGGAGGAAAAAAGAGTCATTCTGAAACTTTGGGGGGGATTTCTTACCCTGGAATCATTCGTAAACTATGAGTTTATTATTAGTTTTCGCACTACGTAGACATAAAATGCAAAAATTGGAACGCAAAGCTTAAGTATGATAGTTTTAAAATATAGTATACTTTATTTTGAAGAAATCTTAAGCTATTTTATTAAACTGAAAGGGTAGTAATACAGAGAACTAGTGAATCTTGCTATTTTTGTTTGCTTAGTGTTTTAAGAACACTAGTTAACATGTCCCTACTATATTTTAATCCAGTGTTCATGAACTAGATACTATCAGCACTCTATCAAGTAACTAACCAACGTTATATAATAGTGAGAAACAAAATGTTAACCAGGTTTTATGAACGGAAAAGAATCTCACGAGCCACTCCTTCACGAATATTTGTCCTGTGTTAAATGACTTAGAGGTTTGAATTTAAGCATGTTAATTATTTTAACTTTTTAATCACTAAACCAACTTTAGTGAGTTTATTCCTTGATGTATAAGTTGGATTAATTTTCCTCTCCATCTCAAATTGTGATAAGACTTACATAAATTATTAATTAAATGGAGTTTGGAGTTGTTAATTACCAATTTAATGAGAAATTCCTAAAGTAGTTTTTTTTTACTAAGAATTGTGGTATTTGTGGATTTTTTTTACTGAAACATTTGACTTTTAATTGAACAGTGATGAGCAAAACCGTTAATAAAATATGGATTGATTGAGTTTGGAGTTGCAGAGATGAGATGGGATGAGAAACAGCAACAAACAAAGGACTATTTGAATGATCTGAAAAATGTGTTATCGGCATCATTCTTAATAGGCCAAAGCCGACAATGAGGTAAGCCCAAGAAAGTGACACGTCAGTAAATGAAAATAGTTAAAAAGTTTTACTCGCTGATGTTGTGTGGAGAGCATTTTTGGTCCTTTCATAGGAATTTTTTTTTTTTACCTTTTATTTTGTCAATTTTCTTTTAAAATAATTATTTAATGATATTTTTTTAATAACAATTAAGTTATGAGCTTTAATATATTAAATATTTTTTTAATCGAAATTAAACCTGTTTGATGAGCATATATTTATTCACACTCACTAACCTTAATAATAATAGATTATTGGACTATAATAATAAATAAATTTATTGTTTTAATTAATATTCTTATAATTAGGTTTATTTGGGCCTTAACTATTATTTTTGGTAATTTTGTGTTTTTAGGGTAAATGATATGAAGTTGTCTACCTTTGTGAATGTGTCAAATATGCAAAAGTCCAAGTTGCTTCTTTGAATCAAATCAGAAACAATCAAAACATAAACAAATGATGAGGAGAAGAAAGAGAAAATAAAAGTTACAAAATCCATGAAACATAATTGGAAGCAAATCAGAATAAAAATAATTATGGAAAGGTGGAAACGGTTTACAAAATCTAAACTGCAATATTTTCTCAATATCTTTGGAGCAGAAAAAGTCTATAAAAGGACACAAACATTAAGGAGAAAAAGAGAGTTTCATAGGATTTTCTTAGTTTATTTTCTTCTTAATAATTCTTTTGTTTTGCCTCAACATGGAAACTAAACCTTTTTTTGTTGATTCTTTTGTAATTTCCCATTGAGTTTTGAGGTTTTGTTTAATAAAAGTTTCATTTTTCAATTTTTTATAGCAGTTGTTTTTATTGTCTAATCTTTTGAAAAACTAGTTTTTGTGAGAGTTTGTACTTAAACGCATGATTGAGAGTCTTCCTTATCTTCAACTTTGGTTTATTAGTTAGTTCGCATATTGTTCTAATTAATTTCTTGGACGCATGATTCAAAAGAGAGGAGATAAGCATGTTTTACTGATGAGTTTCAGTTAAATTAGATTGACGCATGTTCAATATGGTGGTTTAACTCTGTTGGAGGATTGAAAAAATATTAATCTTTAGGGAACCTGTGAAGAATTCAATGGTGGAAGAACTTGGGATCAACCATTTTTTATTTATTATTTTAATGTTTTTTATATTTTTCTGCACAACTATCTAAACCCCTTTTTATTATTATTGTTATTGTTAATTTTTATTACTTGTATAAACACTGATTTACTAATTTTACTATTGTATTAGTTGGGAGACGACTTGGGATCATCTGACCACAATTATCTTATCATCTCTATAGTGTCAGACAAGTCTACACTAGAATCATATTAATTTGATAGCAAAACGACAACTATCACTAAACTATTTGAAATGACATTATGACTCAAGTAAGAGAATGGTGTTTCAAAATTCTCAATCCAATGTGTCAAGCAGAATGTTACCTGGAGGGGTATTTCAGTAGAGTCTTGAATAAATGTAATTGTATGATTTTGAAAATCCTTGGATATGAAGTTTAGGGTTTGCAGAACATCTTTTAAACCTTTTTAAAATATTTGATTCAAGATTTAGAAACCATGTATTGTCCTGAAGTTAGAGGTCGGTTCATGTTTGACTAAGTACATAATAAATGACACCTCGCAATAAAGTAAGTTAAGTGTTAAAGAAACTTTAAGATTTAAGTGTCAAATAACGATAAGTCATCCTTTTGGTGATGAGTATGATGGTCAAAGGATATTTTCTTTGGATGATCTAGTGAGAGAGTGATAATTTTGTTATTGAAATTTTGAAAACTCAAAAAACAACTAAATTATTAGATTTCAAAACTATTTTTTTTTTATATCCTACATCTTTTGCTTCTTGAATCAATTTTCAATATTTAAAATTATCTAATGAACACTAAGAAGGAGAACCCCTATAAATATAAATATGATATATCTTAAATGGAGAGCAACAATACCTGAAATCAATAACTTAAAATCACTTTATTTTCTACTAGAATAATTTGATCTATGCAATCAACATTAACTTTTTATAATTTTATTTTTATTCAAATTTAACTGACTAAAGATATTTGCAAATAATATGTATAACATCACAATTTTCTATTAGGTGAAAATAATAAATTAACAATAGTTAGGGTTAAAATCTTCCTAATTTTCCCTCCAAACATTAACCGCTATTACTAGTTAATTTTGATTATTTGAGAGTTATTATCTCTCTTTTAAACAAAACATGCTAATTCTTTTCTATTTTTTTCCTTGTGAAAGTGAATCTAAAATCAATTAATAATCCTAAAAACAAGTCTATATAAGACAGATGTTATCTTTATTTTTTTTTATTTGAAATTTTGTTGGAGGTTGTGTTGTAGGCCATGTCATATATATAAACTGGATTAGTTCTTTGGATGTATAGAGTTTTTGTGAATACCTATTTTGAAATGTAAAACAGTTTAAGGATAGAAACTTGTTGAAAGATGACGTCTAATCTTTCATTATTTTTTTATATTATTCTTTTATATAGGTTAGAATATTTCTCAAATATTTCATTTAATTTAATTAATATTTTATTGATAAAAAAGTCTATATATTTGAAAAAAATACTACACACTAAATGTTTAAGCAAACAATGACCTTAGATGTAGAAAAATACTTTAAATTTAAAGCTTCTAATATTCAATAACTAAAAAAGAAAAATCATCACTGATTATCTTAAAATTTCTTCAGAAATCACAAATTAAAACAAAATATATATCAGGCTCCACTAAACTCTTCTAAATTCTACTCTAAATAATACACAAATTATTCTTTAATTAGTTACACATATAGTTAACTATGATATATGTCACCTATTTTAAATATTGAATTGTATGAATAAGCTTACACGTCCATTTTGTTTGGAGAAATAATTTTAATCAATCTGGCACATTCTTTAAAGTATGATTTTTGTATATAAACTTAATTGCTTAATTCATTTATACTCATTTTAACTCATTTTATTGAATTAAATTGAATTGTTTTATAATTGAATTAAACTTTAAAAATGATTTTGATATGGTTGAACTGAATTGTATAATCATTTAAACTAATGGAACTAAGCTGCAATATGTTTTCTGTGAAGTAAACTAAATTGAATTATTTTAAACTACTTTGAATTTTAGAAACTGTTTTGAGTTATTACAAATGAACATCTTATTTCAAAATATATATTTTTAATCTCATAAGTTGTGTTTCAATTTAGTTCAAAATTATTCTATATAAGAATAAGGTTAGAAACACTAAAGATTATAAATGTATAAAGTAGTACAAATCTGTGCAAAAATCAAGTATAAGATAATTTTTTTAAGTTGAATTAGATTTAAAATTCATTATTTAAGAAATAATTTAATTTTAAAAGCAAAATTTTGATTAAAGATGTGATTTTTTTTCATCAGATTATCTCAACCACTTAGTTAAATTGAGACAATTTTTTTATTATGTATAGTGTATGACATTTTTAACAATTTTGGAACTAAAAAAAAGAAAATTGGACTATAGTTGTATATTATATAATATAATAAAAAAAATGCATTATATATATATATAACACTAAAGAGTGCATATAAATTAAATAATTGAGTATATTCTATTATGCATAATTACGTATATTATTTATAAATATAAAATAAATAATCTTATTCTTTCTTTAAATGCAGAGGATAAATTTATTTTTTGTCAAAATAAAATACATCTATGTTCTATATAGATGTATTTATATCTTGTATTGTTTTACATTTTTATATTTTTTGTAAAAACTTATATATTTTTATTATTAAAAAATAAAATGTATACTAAATATAAACATCGGAAGATTGATAGTTAATAGAGTATAAGATAGTAAAATATTAACAATAAAATTTATTGAAATTTACAAAATCATAAGACTCTTTGAAAAAAAAAATCACAAGTAAAATTAATTAAATAAAAAATAAAGTTTGCTAAATATTATACTTCATTGTTAGTTAAATAAATTACAAGTTCATTTAAAAGAAATTTCATTTTAATTTATTTGTCGGTTCACGGTTCCTTCCCAAAAAAAAAGAATTAAAGGCTGGGGTAGTCAGCATGAGAGTCAAACTCAAAGTCCTTTAATTTGTAGGAACTCAAAGCAAGTACCTCTTATGAGGTGGATAACAACCCCCAAACTATTTTTTTTTCAGACAAGTATGATAGGGACATGCCCCCACGTTGTTCCATCATGCATTATTCAGAAAATATTGAAGGTTGTACTACAACTTTCTGCATCATTAACTAGTATATGCCAAACATACTCACTTATGGTCGTTCATATGGCCTAGCCATTCTCATACATATACCTCATAATGCCCTTTTCTATTACCTCAATTTATGAAAAATATGCAATTCCATTCACACACTCCTTATGGTAATAGGGATCACATGAAACAATAAACCTATAAATTCCTTAGAAGCAACTTTGAAATGAACATGAGTTTGAGACCTTTCAAATGAAGAAACATATATGGAATAAAGTCATCATAAATTAAAAAAATTCAAATATTTTCCCTCAGTAATGTAATCCAAGAAGTAAGTAATGTTCTTTTAAGGGTAATTATTTGGTTATATATGTCAGACCAATTTTGAGGCTCTATAGTACAGCTAGCTATCTATGCTGCATTATTGGAGCTCATCAAAGTATGTGCTGCAGCCATCAGATCAATTACCACATTAGTACTATATTATTTACTCACTCTAGAAAGAAGATCCATGGAGGAAGAACACACACAGACACATCAAAAGATTGAAACCACCAACAATGATGAATATAGAGAGAGAGAAAGGAACAACCTTGTTAAAGCAAAGTAACTAGAGGCATAACTGAAAGATGGAGAGAAAGCTAACCATCCAATAGAAAAGTGAAAACAAACAAACATTCTTTTAAGGCAAAAAAATTGAACCATTCATTCCTAGTTAATTACATATTTTTCTTCTTCCTTAACACCTGAAATCAGTATTTGGTCTTCTAAATTTTAAACACAGTTCTTATTAACTTATTGCCATAATTTCTCACCTTTCTTTTTGGTGAACTTTTTACTGGGAAAGTTATTGCTTAGATTCACTCTGTGATTCCTGATCAATTCAGAATATAACTAGATTTTAGTCGTACGTCCACTTTACTTTATAATTAAAAAAATTGATTACTTTATGCAAATAAATATAAGCCTGCATATTCATCAGAATAAAGTTACAAAAGGGAATCCAGAAGTAATTAAAAATGAGCAGTGACAAAAATTCCAAGTCTTTCACTCAATAATTTTTTTTTTCATAATCAGTTTCAATCCTCTTTCTTATCCAGGTTAATGTTTTCATTAACGTGGTACCAAACAATAAATATGTACAATATAAAGACAATGTTGTGTTTGATTTCAAAAGAGAAAAGAAAATGAAGGTGTCCTTATTAATTTGTTTTAGTTGTGTCTTAAAGTATTAAAGTTATATATTTATACAATATGTTACATTATCTTTTGTAATACTTATATATGTATAAAAAATAGAGAAAAGGGTGTCGATCATGTGGGTGACAAGGTGGTGGTCAGTGATAGCAGTTAACCATTAACAGTATTTGTGTCTGAGTGTTTGTGTGAGTCCAAAGCAAATGTTAATGTTTGTTGTTGTTCTCTTAATTAAGTCAAAGAAAATGGCACTGAAGAAAACATGTGAGGAGAAGAGAAAGAGAGGTAGATCCAACAGTGAACGTTTGCATGTAACAGGTGAAAGCAGAAGCGGAGACACGGACTGAGTCTCTCTGCTCCTAAGATGAGCCAAACCCGACCAGAGCGTGCACCCCAAAGCACTTGCTGCTTTTTCTCCAAACTATTTGTTTCCCAACATCTTCACAACCAACACTTCTGTCACTCAACTCTTAATTCCCTTCCCACCTTTTCTTCCTTCTCTTTTCACACTTCACACAATCATTCAACCCTTTATCTTCATATTATCAGATTAGAGAAATGGTAGGTAGAGTTTATGTCACCATATTTATCTTTCAGAAATGAACATGTTATATACAAAAGACTATTTTATGAGATATCTGTGCAACCTTTTTTTGTTCACTGTTCTCTTGCAAACGTTCTTTCAAGTCCCAAGGTAATCTCATCATCTAGCACCTCACTTTTTCTCACTCTCTCTACCTCTTTTCTATATTTATTTTTCCCCTTGTTAAGTCACACTTCGCAAGTGATTTCTTGTCTCCCCCTTCTTTACTTTATTGGGTCTGCTTTACCAACATTGGATTTCTACACCTCTTTTTAACTCCTTCTTCATTCTCACCTCACTCTTCCATTATGCTTATTATTTCTTAACTCTCTCAAACTTATCTTTTGCTTATCTTTATTTATCTACCTCTCTCTCTTTCTCTCTCTCCCTCCACTCCACCACCATACACCCTTCCCTTTATATCTCTTCTCTCTAGCTATAATAATAACCTAATCCTTTTTACTTGATCACATACTCTTCTTCCTTTCCCACCTCTCATCATGACTCACCCCTACTGCTCCAATGACTTCAATGCCTGGTTTGACCTCAATTCACCATTCATTTTCTCCTCTTCTTCATCACCTTGCTCCAACAACCCTCCATTCTACTTTCCTTCTACTTATCATCATCACAACTTCCCAAGTGGCATCTCTTTTACTCCCCATCAATCCTCTCCCCCCAAAGAAGCACTTCCTCTCCTTAACCTAAGCCCCGCAAGAGGTGAAGATCTTGAATCTTGCTTTAGTGTCATGAAAGTCAACAAAGAGAAGGAGATAGAACTAAGCATGTTGTCTAGTAATAATAACTCTTTGGATGATGATGAGACTGTGACGGTGGCTTTGCACTTAGGGCTTCCAAGCACTACCACTTCCTCTGATTTAACCTCGAACACATGCTCAGACAAAGAAAAAGCCACTGTTGGTTCTGAGTATTCTCCTACCAGAATTAACAAGGGTCAGTATTGGATCCCTACCCCTGCTCAAATTCTCATCGGTCCAACACAGTTCTCATGCCCCCTTTGTTTCAAGACCTTCAACAGATACAACAACATGCAGGTATTTAAAACCATGAAACCATTAATTCAAGATGGTTCATGGATAGAAAGAAAAAGAATGACTTTCTTTCTTTTAATTACTTTTCTCTTACTCCTACAATCCTACCACATACTTTCCCAGATCTTTACTTTTGTGGAAAATTGTTGAAAAGAAAATGTCCATTTGTATATATATATGCTCTTCTAATTTTTACTATTATAACATCACTTTATTTTTAACCTAGCTATAATCTATATTGTCTTCAATTCATTGAAGTATATTGTGAAATTTAGGGTTTTTGTAACAACTATTGCATGTCCTTTATTTTTATCTCAAGACACAGAAAATGGAAAAATCCCTCTCCAATGAAATATCAGTATTATTTAAGGCTATATTTGTGGACCTGCAAAGTGTTAACTGGTGTTAAATAGAAAACAGCAGGGAATAACTATTGATATATCTAGGGCTTATTAAGTCTTAAGCTAAAAATATGTTAGATAGAAGAATGTTAACACCAACATGAGGTGACATAAAGTGAAAGAACATGAATAAATTAAGTTCTCATTTCACATAACTCTAGTACAAGACGCATGGAGTGAATTTTGATTTTCATCTCTAGAAACATAAACAAAAATAGCTGTCCAATATTCCCTTGTTGGGCTTGCGAGCTAGTGCTTTATTAGGGTGCCCTACATTGTCACTTTTTTTCTTTACTCCTAGACCATAGGTGACTAAGAAGTATTGAAACATGTTGAAAAAGACGCGGGTCCTTGGTTATCCTTAGGCTTTCTGACTCAAAATCTTGGCCCCTTTGGGAAAATAATTCTTAATCTTAACAAAATTACATGCAATGCAACAAAGATAGTGTTTGTAGGGAATGCGATTTCACAGTGAGGCTTTTGGACTCTATCGATAGTTCCAAATAGTTTACATGTGAATGTGAATGAGTGAATGATTTTCATTCTTCCCCACACCCCTTTTCAACTATTTACCTATTTGGTCTTGAATGATGATGTTGCTTCAAAAATTAACCTACAGATGCATATGTGGGGGCATGGATCTCAATACAGAAAGGGACCAGAGTCCCTAAGGGGAACTCAACCAACAGCAATGCTTAGACTCCCTTGCTACTGTTGTGCAGCTGGATGCAAGAACAACATTGACCATCCAAGAGCAAAGCCACTCAAAGACTTCAGAACCCTCCAAACTCATTACAAGAGAAAGCATGGAATCAAACCCTTCATGTGTAGAAAATGTTGCAAAGCATTTGCTGTGAGGGGTGATTGGAGGACCCACGAGAAGAACTGTGGGAAGCTATGGTATTGCTCTTGTGGCTCAGACTTCAAGCACAAAAGATCTCTTAAAGATCATATCAAGGCATTTGGGAATGGACATAAAGCTTATGGAATCGACTGTCTTGATCAAGATGATGAACCTGGCTCTGAAATTGAGCAAGAAAGTGTTAATGAATCTTTAGTTTCAAGTCATAGTTGATGTGTGACTATTGAGGATTCTCATGTTTTCAACGGATTTAATTCTTGACTATGACTGCCACCACTAACCACTTCTCCTTTCTTCTCCACTTCCCTATCTCTTTTTTCCTTTAATTCCTTGTTTCTTCATCTTGATTGCAGTAACTTCTCAATTTCTCATTTTGGTTCTGGTTTTTTTCCTTCTTTTCTCTCTCTTGGGAACATGCTCGTGTTAAAATCTCATGTCAGTTTCCACCTAAATTTATTGCTTGATACTGAAAAAAAATACACTTTATTGCATGCATGTTTAAATTTCAGTTTTAAGTAGACCAATATTCAACACCTAAGCATTATTATTATAGCGCGTGTAATTAAAAGTTTCTGAAAACTAACATAACTATGTTACAGGTACTGTGTTTAGCTTTTGAATGGTAACTATATCTTTATATATAAACAAGTGCAAATGCAGTTGAAGGAAGCTTTTGAGTCTGTCATAGATCAGCTTTATGACTCATATGATGCTGCTATTTCCCTTTTGCTATGTCCACCATGATGGACCGATCAAATACTATGTTTACACTCACCATAATCATTTCCATCAAAATCATTACCTTCTCAACAAAAAAATGTCTGCTTTTCTCTCTCTTTCTCTTTTTTTTTTCTCTACTATTTTCCTTAACTATAATTGAGACTTTTGATGGAAAAAAATACAAATTTGAGAATTGAGATGGAAAAAAAATACAAAATTGAAAGAAAAAACACAACTAAAATCGATTATATAGTCATTAATATAATTAGTGAATGTTTTTGTTAATATTATTTTGATATATTTAAAGTCTCATGATTAAAATATTTTATAATATACCATATTTTTTTTACTTATTGACACGTTTAAATTTTTAAAATTGGACTATATTTTGAATGTAAATGAATACAATACTGAAGAAAGTACTAGAAACCTTACATAATTTACTCACATAAAATTTTAATTATAAAAAGTAAGAACAGCTCTTAAAACATTGTAAATAACTTATGTCTTCTGCATGTTAAAATAAAATAAAATAAAAAAAATTGTCTGTTAATCGGTTTAAATTATTAATTTTTAGTGTTTTAAATATTTTAAAAAATCAAAATTTAATCCTGACCTACCTCAGAAACGGGCTGGTTTGGTTTAAATTAATTACGCCTATCCGGAAAAAAACATTTTAACAAAAAAAATAATAATGCAACTTTATGAGAAAATTAGCATAAAATTCTCTGATTAAAAGGGGCAAACCTTATTGAATTATAATTTACTTATCAGTTGGACAATATATTTTTATATAATAATTAACAATAAAAATAAACATGGTTAAATTTTATTAATTTCTACAAAATTATTAAATAGAAACTAATTTTAAAAATAATAAATTATTAGTTTTTATAGTAATTAAATTAGATATTATTTTAAAATTAAAAAAATTATTAGTATACAAATAAGTTTTTTTTATTAATAAATAATTTTTAAATTAATATTTAATTAATTACCTAAATTTTAATTATTAATTATTTAAATTTTAAAATAGTATCTAAAATTTGATACTTAAAATTGAATATAAAAAATAATGAGTGTTATATTTGTTTGGTTGAAGTTAAATTAAATGTGATTAAAGTAAAAGTTGGATTATGAATTAAAAGAGAAGAAGAAGATTGAGTAATAGTGAGAAGCATTTATATTGAACATTGGGAATTGAAAGGTGGAAGATGAAAGGGAATGCATGCATTGGATGTTGATGGCAGCTTTGTTAAGATGATAGAAATTGGGTCAGAGTTTCTCTGATATGTCATGTCAAAGTACAACAAATCCAGTGAATGAATTGTAGCTACCTACACACAACTTCACTCTATTCTATTTCCCTCATTAACCCTTTTTTTTCCTCTTTTGCTGCCTAAATTCTCTCTTTCTTTTCTCTCTTTTTTCAGTTGAACTTGAAGATGAAGAGCATTGGCAGCAGAGATTTGTATCTATTTGATTTGTATTTAACAGAAGAACAGTGAAAAGGGTGGATGAAAATGATAAGTAATTATGTGATTCTTTTCTTGTTATGTATCCATGGTGTCCAGTGTAACGTCAATCTGTCACAACATCCGCAATGAGCACAAAGCTGTCAGATTAACAAAGAATGATGTGATAGAACCTTGTAGACCTTAACTCCTTCTTCTATTCTTCATCAAATCAACTTTTTTTCTTCCATACTATTTCAAACTAACCAACTTCTTCTGCATCAACAAATATATATATATATTCATATATCATTCAATAATATACATTTTCGATTTCATTTTTTATCACACTTTAAATTCTAAGAGATAATATTGTTAAAATTATTGGAATAGAAATGAGTATATAAAGTATATTTGGTCTTGATTCTAAATTATATGGGACTACAATGATCTTACTATAACATTAATTTAATTATATGGGACTACAATGACCTTACTGTAACATTTATTTAGTGCAATGATGAGATTGTAATAAATATTAAGATTTTAGGGACCATTGCAAAAACAATCTTATATATCTATCGAATAAAGTTATATTATTGTACAAGTAAATTTTGTCAAAATTATAGGCCTCAATTCTAGCTAGTGCTTAAATTTGTATCCAAACAAAACTAGTTATGGTGTATATGGGCTAATTGGGGGCATGCATGTAGAGCAAGAGATTTCTGTTTAAAGTGTTTTAATTAATTTTTTTAAAAAAAAATTACTTTTAACATAGGATTTTGGTAAATTTCACACTTTAATTAATATATTATATAATTTTAAAATAAAAAGTATTTTTTATTTTTATAACTCAATATGTTATTTAAGGGTAAATACTTCAAATTATTTCATATCAATATATTTCCAAATTTTAAACTTATAATTTTTTAAATGACTTAAAAACCATTTATTAGAAAATTATTAAATAAAAATCTATCTTAGAAATTCACTAAATTAAATAGTGGGTAAAAATATTATTGGTATCTAAATCAGCTTTTATTATTGATAAATAATTTTTAAATTGGTATCTAATTAACTATCAATGTTTTAGCTACCAATTATTTAGATTTTAAAGTTGGTAGCTAAAACTTTAGTACTAATTAGATATCAATCTAAAAACTATTCATCAATAATATAAACTAATTTAAATACCAATAATATTTTAGTCTCTAAAATAATATATAATTTATTCAATATAACAACTAATTATTTTTTTCTTTAATGATTTCTTGTAGTGAGAGCATAGATAAGAAGATGAGAAAGTTAATAGTAGGAGAATATTGGAGAAAAATATTTGGAATTTTTGTCCTTGTGTGGCAATCCCCTCTCTTAATTGTTAGCTCACATGCATGCATGATTATACATTGAACAAAAATAAATATGAATTATAACTATATAGTCACCATGTATACCACATCAATTATTTTTATATATTTGTATAATCTTATGTGAGTTGTTATCAACATTATGTAGTGAATTTCTTAAACAATTTTTATATTGATGTTTTTTCAATATATTATATAGGCAAATTTTTGGTGTCATTTTCTTTTTTAGCACATTCTACACTTGGTGCTTTGTTTGGATTGGGGAGTGAAAATGTGAGGGTGTGAGAGAATGAAAGTGTGACGATTTGAGATGAAAGTTTGGTGTGTTTTGATTGAAATATGTTAGATTGAATGTGTGAGAAAAGTTTATTGGAGTGTCTGAGTGATGTGATAGTTAGTATGTGATTTGTAATTTTTTTTTTAAATGTAAAATATAAATTTATAATTTTACCCTTATAATAAAAAATATATAAATAATAAAATATGAGGATTTATGTATATATTTGAATTGATTAAAATATAAAATATTTTTGTGTAAATTTTAGTCAATTAAAATTCATTTATGTTTGATTAAAATGATTTTTTAATATAAAAAAAACTCAATAATTAGCGCATGATATGTTTTTTCTAATATATAAAAAAAAATCATTAGTTATTACTAGACTTTTCTTTTTTTCTAATAAGACATTTTCTTTTTATATTTTAATTTCTTTGTACTCGTAATAAAAATATTGATTTGGTGTCTCTCAATCAAATCAAATACATGTCACAGAGAAAACAATGTATCATATATATGCATGCCACAATGAAAGTAATGTGAAAATAGTGTGAACGTGAAGTGAAAAAAAGCAAATTAAACAAGGGTAATATGGTATTATAACTGTGACGTGTACATCTCTTAGCTTCCTTCCACGAATTGATCCAAACACAATCTTAGCTTTAATGAATCTTATATACAATTTTTGTATATAAGAATTCTAATTTTGTTAATCATAGCTCATAAGGATTCTAATTTTCGTACTGGATACCAATTTAGTTAGCTCAACCTAGAGCATCTTTAAATCAACATTACTCTTAAGCAGTAATGTTGATCAACATTAATCATAGCTCAACCTACAACTTTTTGTCTTAAGCATTTCTAGCTCAACTCCAGCACTTAAGGATATTTAGACTAGACTCGTGCTTTAAAAAAATTTATTAACCAGTCATTATCCTTGAATATTCAAAAGGTACAAGCCTTGAGCTACATAAATAAAGACACTAAATTATACTTAGTATAAGCATCATACACTACAATATATCATTTCAAAAGGTAAGCACTATGCTTTACCAAAGGTAACCATCAAATTTTACAACAATTCAACAATCAAGTCACAATATCGAAACTATACTAAGTTTAAGCATCCAGCTATGTTACATCAAACAATGCAAAACATAAATATTTAGCTACACTATAGATCAAGTTATACTTAAATACAAGCAAACATCACACAATAATACAACTTAACATAACATAATTTAAACATTGCCCTATATTCTTATTAACTATAATGAGCTCAATTAACTAATTCAGCTACTCATTTTAAGTTTACAATATTAAACTCAATCATTTTAATAATAGTTGAACTAGCTTTTTTAACAAGTTATAACTTAGTTTTATCATTAAAATTGGTTACTTAACTAAATCCTTTAAAAATTAACTAAATCCTTTAAAAGTTATCAAGTTATTGATTATACATTATTTTATTCAAATTGTTTGTTGGTCAAACTTACTGATCAAGTGACATAATATTTTAAGATTGTGGGTTATCTAAGGGGAGACATCAGAAAGAGTGAACATTAATAAGCCATGAACAAACTTATATAATAAATCAAAACACCACCTCCTATTTAAAATGTTAAGGAAATGAGTTTATGGATATTTCTATATATTACTCATCTTGTTCATTTGTACCAAATGTGAGACTTCTAACTCACACACACTTTAATTCTTTACAATTTTCCTATCAAGTGTTTATCTCTTCTACAATGATACACCTCACTCTGAAAGTGAAAGTATTTTTTAACCATAAGTACCTTAATGGTGACCCTTACTTAAAACCATGAAAAGAAAGTTTTAATATACATAATCCATAAATTTAGACTAATTCACCTACTCCATACTGTACTCATCCCATATAATATAGATACACAACTTAACCCAATTTTCGTTTTCCCTCTACAATATTATTTATAAATAACAATTAGCTTTATTTATCTAATATGTGTTCATCAATACAATAATGAGCTCATGTCTTCGATATTGATTCTCCAATCCTTGTTATATATACATATGTTTCTTTACTGATATAAGAAAAAGTAGGTCAAGGACAAAAAACGAATAAGAAGCAATTCCATTCAAATTACTCTCTCAAAGCATATTTATGGTCGAGCATTTTTAAACATCATGGATGAATACGAGGAAGGAGTATTTCGTGCAATATTTATATCTTTTGAATAAAAATCAAACTCAACTGAGACATGGACAATGTTGATTATCTAAATACCCAAAGTCTCTAGAAAGCATACACTTCCTTTAGTTTCAATTTTTAGGCCGCTGTTGAAATCCTTAATTCTGTTGATGTTTCTAATGCTTTACTACATTTGGAAATGGCAAGCATGCAAGTGTCTGATATAAAATCAAGCTAGAAAACAAGTACTAAAAAATCTTCAGTATTAGGGCAAGGCTTCATACAACATGTACTTTTTGGTACATTATGCTTCACATTCACACATTATTTAGTTACCAAGATACTTAAAGATAAGATCAGATACTAAAGATAAGGTCAGTTTTCAGTATGTAAGAGTGGACAATTCTCATTTCTCATCTTACAAATTGATTTTGTGAGAAGAAATTATAATTAAACTTAATTTTTAATATAATATCAGAGTCTATTTTAAGAAATTTTAGATCTATTATATCATTCATTATCAAATCCCTGTCAAACTACTCAAAAATATCAAATCCAACTCAGATGTCCATGTCTCTGCATGCTGAAAATATTTGAGATCCTACATCAACTATAATTGAAACTAATTTGTAATATATAAGTGATGAAAATGTTACCTTAGATGTCAATATTATAAGAATGAGTTAGAAATAGAAAATATTAACACGATCATAGGCATGCCCGAAATAAAATCTATCCATAATCACTTCTATCTCAAGATATAGATACAAAATAAAGGCTTGTGTGACTAGGTGCCTTAGAAAATAAGGAAAGGTGACAAACCAATAACAGAGTTAGGTTCCAAACTCATTCTGAAGGACTGATCAAGATTCAGATAAAAGGATATTCTGCATGATCCTTTACGTTGTATTACAACAATTTAAAAAATTATTTGACAGATCAAAATTTGGAGAAGATCTAAATAGTCTTCTTAGTTCTTAAAGTCCAGGGACGAGATACAAGCTTCACCATCTTCCCTGACTTTCATGTTGCAATGTTGCCTCAGTTGTTTTACAAACATAATAAGTTAAACTACAGAAACCCAAAATTGAAATGAGAAGACAGAATCACAAAGCAAGGCTGCTAGATTCTGCCTCAAGATATTTACATATCCTCTCCATTACCTCTCTACCCTTAACACTATTCTGAAGAAACCTCTCAGCACATCGCTGCTCCACCTTTTCAGCCATGGATGCCAGGGCCGACAATGGCTTAATCCGGATGCGAGTCTCCTGCTGGCAAACCGTCCAACCACTCGGGTTATCCGGGTGCGGATCATACCGGATCTTCTCTTCCACTTCTATGAACTTCTGGAGGCTAATATTCCGGGAGGTTAATTGCATGGAGCGCGACTGTGCATCCACAACAGTGGATTCCACACAGTGGCAAATATCCTGACCAACAATTCTGCGGACAAACCAGGGTCCAGGACAATGGATCGTGATGGCACGAGTTGTGCAAAGCTTCCCTGATGAAGGGTCAAGACTATGGTTCAATGTGTCAACATCAACAATATGGGATAATATGCGTTTGTTCTCTGGGTCAGCAAACTTGCGCCAAGATGCACTAGTTACACGTTCCCAAGGGTGCTTGTAGACGTGTTCCTGTCTGTATGCTTTCACCATTACGCAATCTCTTCACTCAATTAAGTCAACACACACCACACCAAAATTCTGATTTAGTGTTTAGCTGCGAATAAATGGGGAATTTCACTCTAACAGTGCAATCTCAAAGGGGAAATGATTAATTAATCAATCCATCCACCAAGCTTGTTCAATTCAGATGTCAATTACATCAAAGAAATCAAATTAACAGTTTAAGAATCAAAACATATGGCAGAATAACAGCAAATACCGAACTTAGTTACAAACAATGCAGTAATCGAGAGGCAGATCGTAAAAAAACATAGCTATGGCAATCAAAGAAATGAAAAAAATCAGAGAATGAAAGGGTAGAGAAGTGATAACAGATGCGAGCAATGAGAAAAATTGGGAGCTTACCAAATAGGAATGTGTAGGAATTAAGAGAGGAACAGCAGAAAGATTGAAAGGATTGTGAATTTGCCCTAATCGGAGGTTTTCTGGAAATTGTCTCCGCCCACTGATTTCGTGTTTTGGTCAAAGTTCTATTACATTGTTCAGCAACACCCAGAGGTTTCTTTCATTGGGCTGGGCCTGAGTCCAAGTAATGTTTTCTGTCCAATAAAACCTCACTCCTACAATCGCTCTTTCTTATTGTACCTCCATATATTCTCCTGGCGTTAAACAAAAAGACCATTTTATTCTTAAAAAAAATACAATCTGGATTTATAGTGGCTGATTCTCCCTACACCATATCATGCACATCAAACACACTCATGTAAAATATCCATTTTGTACTTAATGATTTTAAATTTTTGTCTTTCGGATATTCATATCCATAAGTCAAATTACAAAGTTCTGGATATACAAATCCGGAACTAATATGTCACTTCCAGATTTCATCATCTGGAAACTTATTTGGACAGCATAAATGACTTTCTGGTTGTCAAGATCCGTAAGCAAACATAAATAAATTCCAGATCTCAATCTTCAACACCATTTACAATACAACATTCCGGATATAAAAATCTGAAACTCTTTATTCACTTCTGGATATGACCATCCAGAAGCTTAAATGAAATATGAAAATCACATTCCGGATTTTAAAATCCATAATGTACAAAAATGACTTCCAGATATTGAAACAATTGATTGGGGCAGGAAACAATTGCCTTTTATAGTTTATAATGTATTTTTTTAACCTTCTAGATTCTATAATCTATAATTTATTTTTTTTAAAGAAATTAATTATAAATTATAGAATTCATATGGTATGTACAATATGAAAATACTTTTTAAATTCTATAATCTAATTTTTTTTCAAATCACCTATTCTAAAATAAAAAAAAAATCAATAGAATAAAGGGTATTTTTAGTATTTTAAAAACTATAGGTTATCACAAAAAATTATAGGAATGGCACAAGAAGCTATTGCAGAAAGAAACAACCTTCCTCCTGTAATCTGGAATAAGTTTCAAAAGAAAAAAAAAAACACATTTCGGACTAATAAAGAAATGAAAAACATGAAAAGGGTAAGGAAATATGGTTATTTATTTATTTATAATTAAGGGTACAACAGTTTTTTGCCAACCCCATGAGGGTGCAGGTGGAAATCGTGGGTGCGCAAAGAAATGTTCTTAGGTGTATTGTGGGTTTGGGCTTGCATACTATTGATTTAATTTTAAAATAAAGTATTTATTCCCACACCCTATTAATTTCTACCTGCACCCCATAATTTTTTGGAATTCTAGTTTTGTCCATCCGACTTTTATTTTAAACATTCTCCTCCATGGAGATATTGTTCTATGGTGGTTGTTGAACCTTGGAAGAGATTATTCCGGCAAGGGTTGGTGGAGGTCACGGTGGTTTGTCAAAGTCATTGAGGCTTGGGGTAGGTAGTTTCAGGTATAGAATGTTGTCTTTTGATGGTTTTGTTAGTTGAAATGGTGAAGCTTCCTGAACACATAATTCGGAATGTGTTAAGAAAAAGAAACATGGGCTTCTAGATTCGTGTTTTCAAAAGTATTCAAACACAATTCGAAATAATAGTTAGAGAAAGCTCACAAACATGTTCGAGAAAGCTTAGTACATAATGTTATTCAACGTGCCCAAGTATTATTATGGAATTCATCTGATTAACGCATTGTATCTCAATCTCTTTAAATACTTTGATTTATTTTACAATATTTTTATTATATTATATAAATGTTCTAATTTATTTACGTAATATTCTTTATTATATTACATAAATGTTCTAATTATATAATAAAATACTCATATTTATATGTAGGATATTCAAATTTTATTAGACGACAATATAATATGCTACATTAAAACCTAAAGAAATCAGTATCAAAGTTCACAAAGACTTATAAATAGATGACTACTCGCAGAGAGTAATCTTAACTCAAATCTTGACATAATACTCACTATATACACATCATTTGATGTTCCCCTCATTTCCTGCAAGCTGAATCACTAGAGCTTGAAGGAAGATTACTCACTATATTCAAGCTCTAGTGATTCGACTTGTAAGAAGACTACTAAGAGTCCACTTTGAATTTCAACTAACCTTATTTCGACGAGAACACAACACATTATATTAGAAGTTGTAGGATTATATGGTGTTATGTTGATATATTTGTGAGGAAGAAGATAAAAGACATCCAATATCATTATACATGCGGAATTTCAATTATTTTTTCAACTAACATAGTTATTATGACCCGTACAAGAAAATTATATAAAAAATTTTGAATTTTATGACTAAGATTGAAGAGTTAGTAGAATAAGTTTTGGATAGAGTAGGAATAATAACTGAAACCACCAACTACAGCTAGATTAAAACATTCCTATTTTCATTTCTACACCTTTTTTTTAGTAGTTGGTGGTTGATGTTACGAAGCATATTATCCAACGGAAGATCACCCAACTTCTACCCAAATCACGATTCCACGTTATTGTGCAAGTCCTCATCACTGAACTACAAAAAGAGAAAATTGATGCTTTATAACTTGTTTCATACGTGTGGTTTCCTTTGGGTAAATATCTTTGATCCCAAGATCAGAGTTTGGAGTAGAAGATTTGAAAAATGAAAATGATATTGTCAATTCAATGTTAAAGGAAGCATAATGATGTTGTCCTCCACTTGTCTACCCTTTCATCTGTTTCAACCATATTTATATGCCATCTTTTGCATCTCAACATCTTTTATGTTGCCACAAAGCCTACACTTTTGACAATCAACCCATCACTAATTCACCATCAACCACCTAATTCATCATCAACAGGGCCATGCCACTCCACATTATTTACTCATTTTTAAGGTACCAACCATACACGACCCATTTAAAAATTCGCATTCGTGCAGGGTCTTGCCGTACATTAAATTTCATACAACTAAGGAACCTTAACAGCACAATATCAGATAAGAATAAAAAGTTTTATGATAAAGATCTATGGAATTGAAAAGGACAAAGAACATTGAATTATGATGTATAATTGATTACCAATGAAGGGTGTGAGTACAAAAGAAGGGGTCTGAGTGGAAAACTTGTTGTAGCAAATAATAAATTACGTACATGTACCTAAATTTGATGAATGGAAAGTCAATTTGATAAGTGCAAGAGAGAGGGCAAATCGTATATTTGAAAGATATAGTGTATGATTTATTGAGATAGTGGTAATTAATAATTGAGAGGAGCATGAGGAAGTGCGAGTGAAATGTTCTGTTCCATTAATTAAAGAAAGAAATCCAATAAAAGAATGGATGACAAGGTTCCAACATGAAGCAAGAGCACAGGGTATTGAAGCTCCCATGTGACTACCGTACGGCCAATTCATTTTGTTAACACTCTTTACTGCTATTTCTAAATTACTTTTGTTTGCTTATGTTTCATCACACGTGTGACTACCCATTCATTCATATGCTAAACTCTTTCACTTAATCATACATCTTCACTGTTGGTCCGGTTCTCGGTGATTCGGTCAGAAACTCAACCACTCGATCATGATAAGAAGGTCACGCGATGACACGTGGTCGACCGACTCATGATGACAAACCATGAATTGACCAAGTCAGGAAGGTTAGTCCATAATTAAGAATCGTTTAGCATTATCCTAAACATGAATCAATCTCCTAATCTGGCCCACCAACGAAGACCCATTAAGATAATTAAATAGCACAGATTCCAAGAATCAAGTACGTCATTATTTACAGTACTCCAACAATTGAGTGTCGACACCCTGACTGACTTGATTGTCGAAGTGTCTTCTGCAGGTATCATTCCAATTGTACTACCAGACAATCGAGAGGAGGAAGGAGAAACAGAAAACTAAAAACGACAAAAACTAATCGAAAAAAGAAGCAAGACAATCGTTCTTTAGGTCCAACACCGGAAAAACCATTCTATAACAATTATAATCACACTCTAATCCCGAACTTCTACGGAATAAATAGCAGATTGTTTATTTCAGAAAACAAATGTAAAAGTAGTTACATAACATTTAGATTCATACATTTACATTTGAATGTTGTTGTTGTCCTGGATGACCTTCTTACCATAACAATGACTAAGATCACTAAATGAAGAATTAATGATTAAAAAAGGTTGTGATGGGAGTAACATTAGAGAACAGTGTAGTGCACAGAAGAAACAAAAGTAAATCCGCATACAACAGTACAGCAACATTATTATAAAAGGCTAATGGCAGCAGCAAGGGTGGATCAAACAAAAACAAACGAGGTTGTTCCATCTCTCTCTCTCTTAACGAAATGGCAGAGGAACTTGACCTGAACAACCTTAAGGCACTGAAAGTTTTAGGCAAAGGAGCCATGGGCACCGTGTTTCTCGTGCAACACAACTCCCACCATGTGGCACTCAAAGTCGTTGACAAATCAGCATCCCTCCACGACGGCGCTCGCCGCGCCCACTGGGAACTCACCGTTCTCTCTCGTTTATCGCACCCCTTCCTCCCCACGCTATTGGGTTCCTTCGAGTCCAACAACTTAATGGGCTGGGCAGTCCCCTACTGCCCCGGCGGCGACCTCAACCACCTCCGCTACCGCCAAACAGACCACGTATTCTCCCCCGCCGTCGCCCGCTTCTACCTCGCCGAGATCCTCTGCGCCCTCCACCACCTCCACTCCATGCACATCGCATACCGCGACCTCAAACCCGAAAACGTCCTCATCCAACAATCCGGCCACGTCACCCTCACCGACTTCGACCTCTCCCGAACCCTCTCTCCCACCAAAACCAACACCTCTCCCTCCAAATCCCACATTCCCGACACCGCTCCACGCAAACCCCGCCGCAACTTCCGCTGGGCACCACTCGCCAAGGCCCCCAAGTCCGCCCGAGTCACCCCCGCCGCTCGCCGCGCCGCGCTGAGCTTCGAGCGCTCGAAGTCGTTCGTGGGCACCGAGGAGTACATCGCGCCGGAGGTCCTCCGAGGCGAGGGGCACGGCTTCGCCGTCGACTGGTGGGCCCTCGGCGTCCTCGCCCACGAGATGGTCTACGGAACGACGCCGTTCAAGGGGAAGAATCGCAAGGAAACGTTTCGCAACGTGTTGTTGAAGACGCCCGAGTTTGTTGGGAAGAAAACAGCGTTGACGGACCTAATCTCCCAGCTGCTCGAAAAGGACCCTTCCAAGCGTTTGGGTTATGTTCGCGGCGCCACCGAGATCAAGGAGCACGAGTTCTTCAGAGGCGTTAAGTGGGACCTACTAACAGAGGTTATGCGGCCGCCGTTTATTCCTTCAAGAGACGACGTCACGATGCCTTTCGCCGACGGACTCGACATAAGGGGACACTTCCAGAACTTGAAATCTCCGCCGTCTTTGCCGCCTTCGCCGTTACGGTCACCGTCGTTTGAGTTTCAGAAGAATGTTTCTTTACCGGAATTCTGACGCACGTGCGGGAGGTGGTAGACCTAGCTAGCTATTCTTTTTAACTCTTTAAATTTCTATCAATGAATAACGGTGTAGAATGCAAAGAAACGGCGTTACTCAGAATTTACTGCCACCATATGGTTTTTGTATAGTTAGAAACTACATATACAATTGTAAAATATTGTTGTTTATATGTCAAATATTTTTTGTGTTTCAGATGCATGTACGTTCGCTCCCATCTACGATTTTATTTTTCAAGAGTGTAAGAGTAAAATTTTAACTATTTTTCTATTCAATATAATAAAAAATAATAATAATCTAATTATCTTTTTATTTTATTTCTAATATATTATTCATTACACCACTGACATTTCAATATAATTGTTCCATTCAAAAAGAAGATTTCGACACTTTTATAAGAAAATATTTGTGCAACAATATTTATATTTATTTTTTTGCTTTATAAAATTTCATTTTCTTGTGATAAGTTTTGAGTCTCAAATATAAAAGGTGATGAGGGATACCCGTCGAGTTGTCTATATATTCCATGATGGATACCTATCGAATATAAATATTTAATTTATGTACGATCTATGTATTCCTCTTTCTTCAATGTTTCATAATGATAAACATTGATAATTAATTAAAAAATATTTTTTATAAAAAAATATTATTGTTCTCATCCAATGACTCTCTTAATATTCGTTGTTTCATAATATATTTGTTTTGAAGAAATTGCTTAATTAATAGTAGTAACAAATATAAATTTTAAAAATCTATTGTTTTTACAATTTAATTGTTGGATTCACACTACAAGAAAATCATTAAATAAAAACTAATTTTAAAGATAAAAAATAATTAATTGTCATAGTGACTAAATTATAGCCAATTTTAGAGACTAACAAAATGTTGGTTTCTAAATTAGTTTCTATTATTAGTTTCTAAATTGATATCTAATTAGCTAACAAGATTTTTAGTTACCATTGGTAACTAATTAGATACCAATTTTAAAATTATTTAACAACACTAAAACTAATTTAGAAATAATTTTTTTTAATCTCTAAAATAGTTTTTAATTTAGTTACTATAATAATTAATTATTTTTTATCTCTAAAATTAGTTTTTATTTAATAATTTTTGGGTAGTGGAAGATTTTCAAAGTTCATTCACATATGAATTTTAATGATAACTTGTTTTATATAGTCTTTGTCTATTTTATTTTATTTTTTTTCACACTTTTGCTTTATGATCTTATTTATTTTGCTACAAATATTAACATGTTGAAATATTCTTTATTGTTTTTATATCTAAAATTAACATCATATTAACATTAAGTTGTTATAGTCATATTTGTAGGACAAAAATATTATACTACACTATATAATAAGTTATTACATATAATACATTCTTTTATTATTATTACTTTTTTCTAAAAGCTGACTTAGATAATCAAGATAATATGTAATAACAACAATATATAGCCAATTCAACTACCAGAAAAAATACATTTGATATAAAATTATTGATTTTTTTATATTTTTATATATGTGTGTGTTTATCTTATTTCCTTTTTTTATTATATATCATACAATTTTATTTATTTTTCTGATAAAAAAATTATATCATACAATGAATTATATTGACTATTATTGTTTTCTTCATCTTATAGCTCTAATGTAGAATCTTAAAGGGTGTCTAAGAACAAATTGTTCTCCAAGGAACTGCTTGATTAGTAATATTAAGAAAGGGTACAAAAACATTAGAAATGTGAAAGTAAAAGTAGAAAAACAGGGGTGGGAGGTAAGATTGGCACATATTTAATTCTTTGAAAAAGCACAGGCATCATATTCTTTTTTTTTCTTTTGTAAAGAAAAATGCTCTCAATAACTATACTCTAAAACAATACTTTAAATATTCGATATTACAATAGTTTGTATTGTTGGCATCTCACATATATATGATTAAGATATGCCAACTAGTTTCGAATTTGCAGACATTCATATATTTGTTTTTCTAGATACAGCTATTATCTTTTTTTAAAACGAAACACAAATGAAAATGGATATATAGGTACTCCTCTAAAATTCATATATGCAACTCTTATAGGATACAGATATCAGAGTTATAAGGATCCTAATATTAATTGAGTGTTTTTTCTAATTATCAGTTGTTTCTCTCTTTATAGAGGTAAATAATTGGGTGTCTTTTCTAATTATCAATTGTTTTTCTCTTTATAGAGGTGAATAACCTTTATTTTTGTCTTGTGTGTTATGATTCTAGTATTTAATTATTGATTCTTTTCCTCTTTAGTTAAACTTAGAATGAGTGTACTACTTGTATATATTCAGACCATTTGTTTTGATTTTAATAACAAGAAAGAAGAAATATTCATTCTCATATCTTTTGTCTTCAGATTACTTTTTTGTTCATCTCTATTCTATTTTGTAATACCAACCTTCGAGTTATAGAGTGGAAAACCTTTTAAAGCATTATTACAAGAAAATCATGAAATAGAAACCAATTTTAGAGAACAAAAATAAATAGTTACTATAGTGACTAAATTAGAAATCATTTTAGAAACTAAAAAAATTTTGGTTTCTAAATTAGTTTCTATTAATGTTAAATGGTTTCAAAATTGGTATCTAATTAGCAACCAAGGTTTTTGCTACCAAATTTAAATATAAATAATTGGTAGTTAAAACCTTGGTTGTTAATTATATACCAATTTAGAAACCATTTAACAATAATAGAAACTATTTTAGAAACCATTTTTTTAGTATATAAAATAGTTTCTAATTTAATCACTATAACAACTAATTATTATTTTTTTCTAAAATTAGTTTATATTTCATATTTTCTTGTAGTTCATGTTATAGTAAGAGTTATTTGACTTATTAAATTATTTGTTATTGCTTCTATCAAGTTTCTTTTTAGAATTTTTTATGAATATTAGAATTTTTTATGAATATGTATATTCTATCTATGTATCATTTTTGTTAGTATAAGGATTTTTGTTTAATTTTCTCATATTTTTGTATTTTTTTTCTTTTTTTTAATAATATTTTTTTATGTGATAGAAAATGATTGTTATCACTTGGTGTCAACCTAACTGAGATGTCAAGTTGTATAATGATGTCTAACATAAAAAAATTTATAAAAGAAAATATTTATTATTAAATTATATATAATTATACACTTTTATGTGTAGGAGTTGTCAGATTTTGATAAAGAGTGTGTTGGAGATGTATATTTATTATAAATAAGGAAGTCTGGTTACGATCTATAAGGTACATACATTGTAGATTTTTTGTATGTGTGGTTTATTGAAGTATAGTGAGGCATCTCTGATATGAGAAGAAAAGATGTTGTAGGACCTTATAGTATTGTGAGTGTGGAAGGAAGCATCTTATTCAAAGAGAAATTATGAGGATAGTTAATGACACTGTTTATCCCGTGAAGAGTGCCTATTTCTCATCAACAACTAAAGTCTTTACACATAATCAACTTCTTCAACACTTCCTCAACCTTGTTCTCTTCTCACCCTGCAATTCTCTTCTTTTACGCTTTTCTGTCTTAACACAAACAGATCTGCAAGCTGCTATTCTCATATTACATATCATTTCCAAAAATGTATGCTACTCACACCTTTTTCATATCTGTCAACTATTTATTAGCACTTTTATTTAATACAAAAAGAGTTCAATAGAAGCACATGGAACAGAAAGCTAAGTAAACAAACAAAGACCAAGAAGAATAATTAACATGATCATACATATCAATGTAAATTTTTGCTAGTTTTAAAACTCCAAAGTACTCTAATGATACTATATATTAAGAAGTTAATTTTAACTCTAATTTAATTTTACAAAATCAACTGATAAAATTATTATAGGTAAATAAAGAAATTAATTAATAGTGTGTTTCGGTATATCATGGGTCGAGGCCAAAGATAATTTATATATTTCTTTCTCTCTCAACTTATCGAGGTGTCTTTTAAGGACAACATCGTGATGAAGGATCGACCTCCAAAATGGATAATATTTCGCATGCGGTGATTGATTCTAGTGATGCTATTTTTGGACTTGAGGTCGGAATAGTGATCTCGTCAACGTGAGAACTAGTTATGATACACAAATATATAGTCTCACATCGTTCAGGAGTCAAGACTCCCAAAAGCAGTTTTAAGTACTTAAAGGTTGGAATAGTGGTCTCGTCGACTAGAAAACTTATTATGATACACAAATATATAGTCTCACATCGTTCAGGAGTCGAGACTCCTAAAAGCAGTTTATGTACTTCTTTCTCCCTCAACCAATCAAGACACATTTTAAGGACAAAACTAAATACTGACCTCCAAAACGGACAATACCTCAGATACGGTAATTGACCCTAACAATTATATTTATATTTCTTAGACTTAAAGTCATAACAATGTGATTTTTAAAAAATAAACTTGTGAAAACATTTAAATAAGAGCCGTCAAATCTATGATTTAAAAAATGATATTTTTGAAAGATTCTCGAACATATTTGATTCTCTCTAATCTGCACACCAAAAGAAAATTTGCGATGGTAAGTAATTGATGGGTTGGAGACAAATGGCAATGTTACTTCACTCAACTCAACTGGACTGTGGAATGTGCAGAGAAGTAGTGGTTTGTTGAAAACAGAGTAAGATCAGGAACAGGTTCCCTAGTAGAACAGCACTAACGTGAAGTAGAGTTTGTTGTGTCGGCCAATTTTTGGCTTCATGTAAGGTATAAAGTCGGTTAGTATTAGAAAACAGAGCAATTGGTTGTTTAACCTATGTACCCATTTGTCCTCTTGTTCTGTCTCACTCACTCAAATTTAAGGTAGTTTGTACCTTCCTCACTGCACTACCTTCATCACCATGCATGAAACATGCTTGAAATGACCCTCTCAACTATGCATGCATCACTCACACACTTCAAGTCTTCTCTCTTGTATTGTATTGTCCTTAGTTGAAATGACTCCTTATGTCTTCTTTTGTACACTAGTGAAGTGTGTGAACTCGTACCATAATGTGTATATAATATTACATAATTGAAGAGATGAGTTGCCGAAAGCTCTTTTTATAATTATAACCAGCAAGAATTTGGTCCAAGCTTTTTTGGGAGAAAGATTACCTTTAACTTTGGATGTGAAAAGTGATCCAAAAGTCTACATATTTTTCTCTAACAATTATGTATATTTATCGGTTTAAGACTTTATTTGAGATGAACCAATGTGATGCCACTCCTATACCACACGTATCTAATGAGATCTTGATTTTAGACTTGTAGCATTACACTCGAATGGTACTTCTAGGCTAATGCATTAATATGTACATTTATTATAATTATGTTTATTGTAGCCCTTGAATATTAACACCTCCTTTCTAGACTTAACCGAGATCAACATCGATCTTTTAAAATCAAAGATTTCCAAAAGACTTAAAAATAATTAAGAAGTTTTCTTAGTCAATGTACCTTATTGTCTTATAAACTGAGATGGTTGTTATACTAACTTAAACCAAGGTTTCATACACAAATTTATCGAACTTATAAAATGTATCAAATAAAATTAACAGCATAAAAAAATTATTAAATAAAAACTAATTTTAAAGAACAAAATAATTAGTTATTATATTAACTAAATTAAATATTATTTTATAAACTAAAAAATTATTAATATTTAAAATAGTTTCTATTATTAATAAAAATATATAAGTAGTTTCTAAATTAGAATCTAATTATTCGCTATCAAAATTTTAATTAATTTATATACCAATTTAAAATATTTTATTAATAACATAAATTATATAAAATATTAATAATTTTTTAATTTTTAAATTAATATTTAATTTAATCAATATAATGATTAATTATTTATAGTTTTTAAATTTAGTTATTATTTAATAATTTTTGTATAATGTAAGAAATACTGACAAGACTTACCAGAAAAAGTTGAGAAATACACTAAAATTCCTCTCAACCTTGCAAGAAAAACTCTATATTTTAGATTCATTCTTTGACTGGAAAAAAAAACACATATATATATAATAAAAAAAATGGGCATATTTGAATTTGGAACCCACAATAAACTTTGTTATATATTAACATATGATTTTCAGAAGCACAAATTCTGAAAGTACTCACAATTTCCGTCAATCGTATGAGGGTTGTGGTTCTGACTTGGGCCCAAATATATCCATTTTAGGCTGATTCTCCCTGCACCATATCAATTCAAACCTGCACCCAACACACTCACATGAAATGTCCATTTTACCCTTAATAATTTTAAACTTTTGCCTTCCGGATATTTATATCTGTAAGTCAAATTACAAAGTTCCGGATATACAAATCCAGAACTAATATGTGACTTCCGGATTTCACTATCCAGAAGCTTATTTGGACAGCATAAATGACCTTCCGGATATTAAAATCCGTAAGCAAACATAAATGAGTTCCGGATCTCAATCCTCAGCACCATTTACAGTACACCATTCCGGATACAAAAATCCGGAACTCATAACTCACTTCTGGATATGACCATCCGGAAGCTTAAATGAAATATGAAAATAACCTTCCGGATTTCAAAATCCGAAATGTATAAAAATGACTTCCGGATATTGAAATCCGTAAGCAAATATGTGAAAAAGGGTAGAATGGGATTTTAAAATTTTTGTTGGGTGCGAGTCAAAATTGATTGGG
>Ga0123342_1000443_pt1 | contig 65221 bp, 25 predicted proteins | sample Turbeawhitnodule_FD_89960 | JGI IMG/M metagenome (GOLD analysis project Ga0123342, IMG submission 89960) | Root nodule microbial communities of legume samples collected from Mexico - Turtle bean Mexico white nodule | ecosystem: Host-associated > Plants > Roots > Nodule | place: Mexico: Nepantla... | reverse complement strand
TATGTTGACCACCAACATTAAGCCTATGTTTGGTCTCCAACACCCGAGAGTACAAACCTCCGCTATAAGGAGTTGTACCCCCAATAGGTTTGAAAAACGACACCTTATCAGATATCAGATGGAGGGGTAGTACGAACAGTTCTATGGCATTCACAAACGCAAACGATGATTCCAGAGGTCTGAAAGTTACTCTGAAGGTGGGGGGACTGATTTCCATGAAAAATTCTTTAACTGAAGCCGAGTTGCTATTGGTATCATTTGTACCATTAAAATTTTGCAACAACCAGAAACGAGGGACTGAAACGTTGAACCTGGCCGAGGAAAGATTACTGGGGGAAGAGAAAGGGAAGAAATGGAGGCGTAGCAGGTAGGTGCCCTTTAAATCGATGTTGAACTTGTACCAAGATTCCCTTTGGAAAATCCTTGCTGTTTGGTAAAGAGGAGAAGGCACCGATGACTGATTTCTTTCTGTTTCACTGCTGCTAAAACTGGCTTCAGGATTTGGTTCACCAACGTAAACCTTGTCACTTTTTGTAACACTTTTGTCTGATCCACAATTGATAAAGTACTTATCTGGGACGTTGTAGCCGAGTGAAGGGAAGTGCAGTGATGAGAAGAGAAGAAAAAAGATGGCAGCTTTGAGGAGCTGAAGAGTCGCCATGTAAAATGAGAACAGCATGGAACTTCAACCAAAAGAAGACCTCAACACAGTCAAGTTATGTCATGGCATGGCACATTTGATTTTTCTTCTTATTTTTTCTTTTTCTTTCTTTTATTTTAATTCTGAAACTTTATTTATTCACAAAATCTTCCCAAACTATACCATTCATGAAAAGGAAAAGTGAAAAGTCTTGCCCGATAAATTTGAGAACTTCACTCCAATAATAAAGGGATATTTAATAGTGTGATTTATAATATATTATTTTAATATTTAGTAAAAATCGAACAAATAATTTATATTCTAATTTAATATTTTATTTTTAAAAAAGAAAGGGATTGATTGGAATACGGTTGCTCAGAACGTACACACCATACAATAGTCTTCTGGTCATTCTTGTATGTGTAGTTGTTTTCCAAATCCTGGTTCGGATTTTTATAATTTTTAATTAATTAACTTGGGTTGTATATTCTATTATAATATTTATATTATTTCTAATTAATTCACTTGGGTTACATATCATATTATATTATTTATATTAGTTATTTATAGTTAGATGTGTTCAATATAACTTGTCTAATTTAGTGAATTTGCTAGAAAAAATAAATTGATACGAGTTTTATAAGCAGATATTGATTTGGCTTATTACGGGATAATTAAAACTCTAATTATTATAATGTAAAATATGATTATGGTTTTAATATATTAAATCAATAAATAATTTTCTCCTCTCCTCTTCCCAATAAGGGAATATGTGTCATTATTCTCTCCTTCCTCTCAATAACTTCACATTATGTGTTTTCGTGCTCATTTTATATCTAATAAGGTTAAACTAAAATATTCAACAAATCCCTTATTTTCATCACTGTCTTCATTTCAATTTATCTATTAGTACTGTTGACTGAATTGTAAGCTTTTTGGAATACATTTTTGGAAATTTTGCGTGGTAAGAAATTTGATTTCTTGGAAAATTTTATTCAACAATTGAACCAGAATTTGGCCTTCATCATTTGTTAAATAAAAAATGGATCAATCTATAGGTTGAAGATCACAGTGTTCCTGAAATGGGAAAGGAGGATCAGAGTAGGATCCATTAAGAATGGCAAAGGTAGTAAGCTTGTTTGCAGCTTCTGTGGCATGAATTCCATCCCAACTCACATAGTTGTAAGGGTCATTGCATGCAGTTGCTGTCACTTTGCTTCCATGTATCTCTTTGGAATTGCCACAGTAGAGTTTGGGATCGAAGTTGTAGTCACCACCTCCATAGCCGCAACAAGCTTTTGTACCATACTTAAGCCCTGTTTCAAAAGGGAAAAAAGTCAGAAAAATAATGAAGAAATTCTGGTTGTATATTTAGCATCCGTTATTATGAGTAAATTATTATAGCCAAAGGGTGTCATAGAAATATCATTCTAATGTCTTCAATTTCTAAATAAGGTATGAAATAGTAAAGGATTCAAATAAAGTCCTATTGAGATGTATTGTATCTTTTTGGTAATCATGATGACAGTGTTGTCTTATTAAACAAGTAGAGGGAGTTGTGTTTGAACCATGAGAAGTGGGATGCTGGAAGAGCTCCAGCAGAACAGTGTGAGTATCCACATAAATGACAGAAGCATCGGAAAGACTTTCTCTAACTTCTCTCAGCGACTGTTTCAACATATTGTTGTATTCCCTTACTGCATTGTTGTAAGAAACCAAGCATCCAAACTGATCAATGTCTGAACTATTATGAGGAAGCTGGACCAAGAATGAAGGGTAGCATCCCACTGGTGCAAGATTAAGAACCAAAAATGTACGTCCTCCAAGATTATATAACTCCTATAAATTCATTGAGCACAATTCAATTATACATCTTTCTTTTCATTAAATCTAGATTTGAGTTGTTCTTGACTGTTATGGTAATCTCACCTTAATGGTAGCAGCAATTTGTGAAACAACTTGTGGAAGGTATTGTTGCACTCCACGTATGCCAATGGAAGCTAAGTTGGAAGTAAAGTCATTTTGGCCAATATAGAATGTGTAAAGAGATTTTCCAAATATATCTGGTGAAGGAAGCTTGGACCCTGAGGAACAATCAAAAGAAACTAGTAGAATGCTACAGAAATTAAAAACTAGAGTGAGAACTGGGAAGTTTGAGCTTTTTGTACCTTGTTCATGCACTTCATTAACTTGGGTTTTGAACTGCTTCATTTGGTTGAGCTGGATGGCAAGAGAGAAGGGGCTGATCCCAGTGACAAACAAAGAAGTATTAGGTAGAAGCACAGTGGATGCCAGTGTAGCATAATTAGCTCCATGCGTATAATCAGATCCTATTGATTGCAGATATGGACTAATAAATGGCAATCCAAGAGCTTCAGCTGCCGAATGAAATGCAGTATACCTTGTCAAATATTAGTACTGTGCTACTGATAGAATGGTTTCTCATATTGCAATGAATAAAGCAGATTTTATTGAAAAAAAAATACTAAATTGACTAGCATACAACAGCTCAAGCATTGGAGCATGTCTTTAATCTATGAAAGATAAAAGACAACATACATGAGCTTCATTGTCAATTTCAAAAGTTGGTGTTGTAAATTTTTCTTTTCTAGAACCACCAAAAGGAAAAAAAAAACTGAAATAATTGAAGGGTAGGAAGGTGAATAAGTAATTCAGGTCGCACCAGAGAGGTATTAAAAAGTGACACTATTAACTACTATTAACAAAGAAATTGTCTCTTGTGCATTTAGCATTTACAGAAAAAATAGATAGAACAAGGAGAGCAGAACCAAAAGCTTAAATCTTTCCTTAAAATTTTCATTCTTCTTCGTTTTGCTTCAATGTCCACACTGATAAGGTGAAAGATATTATAGAAAAGCAAAGAAAATGAACAAATTCTCAGTATAGCTAAAGTGGAAACATTAGAAGAGCAAACTAAGATGAGAGAGTTTCTTAGTTACCAAGAAAATCAAGTATGAGTCTCCCATCTGTGGCCCTTCCTACTGGTTTGTTGAAGTAAGTCATTCCAAAGGGAGGAGATTGGGCAGGAAAAGCTGCCCAAAAGCCACCAGTATCTGAATTTGAATCTCCGAAGTTGAAAATTGCCTCGAAATCACACTTGGTGTGACTTGAACCGATCATGCAAAGCAATACAAGAGTAAAAATGAGCAAGAAATTGGTGGATGCCTTTGAAGTCATTTTTGTGAGCTTAAAGACAGTGTGGAATGAGGTAGTGCTGTATGACAAGAAAGGGTGACCTCTCCTTTTCCAGTTTTGTTTATATTTGCAATTTTAACTGCATTCATCTTACAATAATGTATGACAATAATTGATGTTCATCACACATATGGAGAATACTACCAAAAAAATCTAACACATGGAAGATGGACACCTGCATTCATATAATTAACAACGTTTTATTTCCTTAGAATTATTAGATAAATGGTATTTATTATATATTTACTGTGAAATTGAGTTGAGTTGAGTTGAATTAAATTTATTGTGTTTGAAACTCATGAAATTGTTAAGCAACTTAATTCTACCTAAACTAAAAAAAAATCAACTCAAATTAACGTATAAAAATGTAATTGGATGGGGTAAATACACGGATTTAATTGTATAAACTAAAACAATTTCAACACAACTTAGCAAAATGTAATACGGTTGGGATGACAACAAAGGAAAAAAATTGTTTAACACTCTCAACACTAAAAAATACATTCATTTCACAACCCTTTAGAATAATATAATAATATTTTTAATTAAAAAATAAAATAAATATAATTAAAATATTAATGTATTAAGCTGTCAAGTGTCTGAAACCTTGAAGTTGTATTTTAATATGTTGTGAAATTTTTGTTTTTACAAATCATTATTTGACGTTTTTTTCTTTAAGTCAAGTGTTACGTGTCACTTCCTTTTCAAATATAAAAAACAAATAATCTATCCTTAAGGTTTTCAGAAATATTGTTTGGAAAATTCATTAAAACTCAATTCAGCAACCCTTAATAATGTTTTCCTTGTTTAACATAATTTGTATGAACAAATGCATGAATGGATAAAATGATGGGGAAGTTTTGATCATAAAATGCATCATGACCATGGCCTCCCTTCCTTCAGCAAGTGTCACATTTCAAGGGGATTTATGAACTCAAATTATCTTATGGACTTTTTCTTCCTACACCTCCATACCTTCTTCTGCCACCCCATACTAAATGTAAAAATACCATTTTCTCCTTTTTTGTGCCACCTCCATACATAATCTGGAAGCTGTTCTTGGATCCGGAAGTGTTCTTGAGATTTATAAAATCCAGAACTCTTTTTTACATTTGAAATAAGCCCATGGATTATGTAATCCGGATATATTCTGGATTACATAATCCGAAAGTCAATCTCATATTTAGAAAAGACTTTCGGATTATGTAATCCGGAAGCTAATCATACATTTGAAAAAAAAACTTTCATATTACATAATCCGGAAGTTAATCTTATGTATAGAAAAGACTTTCAGATTATGTAATCCGGAAGCTAATCACAAAAGACTTCTAGATTACATAATCCATAACCTAATTCTGATCTAGAAAAAGAATTTCAGATTATGTAATCCAGATATTAAAAAAAGGGTATTTTTAAAATATAAAAAACATATAGGGTAGCACAAGAAGGTATGAAGGTGCAGGAAGAAGCAGCCTATCTTATGTCCTTCGGTATATATATTCGCACCCAATTTTTCCTAAAGGCTGCTTCTTCCTGCACCCCATAGATTCTTCTTGTGGCACCCCATATTAATTATGTATTTACATTTTTGTTCTTTTGTTAAAAAATAAATAAACTCTAAAATATCACCTGGATATTTCACCTTATTCCTTCTTCTGATTTTTCTCACGACCCATCTCAAGCACCCCATCCACGTGAGCACCCCAAGACATCTTCAGAATGTGATTTTCATTAACAGAAAATGTTTTGGTGGTTGTATACAAAGTTTGAGAGCAGTGTGATTGTGGTTGTGTGGTATAAAAATTTAGTTTTTAATATATATTTCACTATTTGTTTGCGGGTTTCACTGCACTGATTTTTTTAAAACATTTTTTCTATTATAAAATATTTCGAATTACATAATTGGAAATTCATATTTTGAAAAAACACTAATTATATGATGCAATTTTTTTAAAATATAAAAAAATTATAAATTATGTAATATGAAATGTTTTTTTTCAAAAAATAAATTTCGGATTACTAAAGTACTTTCCAAATTTATTATTAACTTCCGGTTGTGTAATCCAAGGTAAAAAGTATAAAAACATCTTAATTTTTTTAACTTTTTTACATATATTTTTGGAGTTACAAAATTTATGTGGGTGAAGGAAGAAGGAGCCTTTCCTCCTAAACCTATCAAATGGATCAACTTAAGTTTGAAGACTCTTTCTTCCTGTAGCTTTTGCCACTTCCATACACAACATGAAAATACCTTTTTATCCTTCTTGTGTTATACCATAGAGTAGTTTCCAAATTATGTAATCCGGATACGCATTTGAAAAAAGACTTTCGGATTACATAATCCAGGAATTAATTATGCATTTAAAAAAAAGCTTTCAAATTATGTAATCCAGAAACTAATTACGAATTTGAAAAAAAACTTTCAAATTATATAATCCAGAATATTAGAAAGAGGTATTTTTGAAAATATGAAAATTTATGGAGGTGAGAGAATAATATATGGAGTTGCAAGAAGAAACACAAGGACTACTATCTTGCCAGCCCATTAGATTACCAAACCTGACTAATTTAGCCTCTTTTTTTCTTTCAAAAACTATTTGAATTCTAAGAGGGCGAGATTCTACTCAAATAGGTTAGATACCTTTTAGACATTAATTTAACTTGCTTGTCAAGTTAAGCCAGTTTGCCATACTTAATATTATAATTCGATGACAATTTTGACAACTTTATTTTTATCTAAGAATATTAAGGACACAGAATGGATTCTTTAATTTATTTATTTATTTTTAATAAAGTTATATCCGAACTCCTTTTATTATTTGTGTTTTTCTATTTTTCTCACAAAATATGTAATTTGTTTTACCGATTGTAAAATTAGTCAACTGTCTTTTGTAGTATATTCTGGTTTTGTTCTAAGTTATTTTATTTAATTATTTGTTGAAAAATAATAATAAACTCATTTATTAGTGGAGTATTTTCCTCTTTTCTAAGTAAATATAGAGAAAGTAAAACTATTTTTCTTTTGAGAAGATTCACACGAGCAATCGTGAGCCTTCTTTTAAATGACGTGTACTCGGATGACACCTGTAGGATACTTTGTGAAGTGTCAAATTCAAAAAAGCATTTGATAGATTCATGACAATTTTAATACGGTTCAAACACAAATTTAAAAAGAAAAAATACATTAATTTTTTAAAAATTCAAACTTTATTGTATAAATTGTTATTATGATTATAAAAATAAGAAACAAATCTTTGTGAATCAGTCATGAAAGACATTTCTGCTCCAAAAAATAATTTAGAACATACCTGTGCACAAAAATCTTTATTGTCAATTTATATAATTTATAATTATATAATATATAAATCCGTGTCTCCGTGCCCTACATTTTAGAGATGTATCTCCGTATTCATGTGCGTGTCGTATATTTGTTTATGTTACATAGATCGTGAGTGAGTAAAAGAGTATTTTGGATAATCATGTCATTGTCACCAAATATCTAATAATTTATTAATTATTTTTTTTTTTGAAGAAATTACCGAACCACCTTGAAGCAGTTAACTTTTCTAAGAATATTTTTTTTATCCATAAGATTTTTCCTAATATGAATAGAATGATATAAAAACGAGGAAGTGAGGATGATTATTCTTTTTTCGTTTTTTTTTCTTAGTAGGGACATACCCATTGACCTCAGAGCCACAACTAAATTAGTCACAAGTATTATAGTCAAGAAGATTACTCTTCCAAGTACTTTTTTGCTTACAAAGTTTTTCCAGATTTTATACAATATTTATACAAGATGTTCACAAGAAAATAAAATCGCATTCGGGTATCGACTTTTTTACCTGATACAACATAATTTTGCAAAACAAAATTAAATTAACACAAATCTTTATTTAGAGGTTTCATTCACTACTACAGAGAGAATAATCACAAAACATAAAACTTGGAACATTTAAAATTCTCCTACATGAGTATTGAAATATGAGTTATGCACTACACTAATCCTCCATACTCAATAAAGATAAATACTAATTTTTATTCCTTGATGTAATGAGGTACGGTGGAATAAAGCACATTCCTTTGAGTGACATGTATTGCACTTTGACCAACTTTTAACTTTGAGTGACATGTATTTGATTTTAAATATGAACTAAAATAATTAATACTATTTAGTTATATGTGAGTTGGATCCTAAAAACATTATTTTCTTTTACTGTTTTGTGAGTAAGTTGTTATTTTTATCTGGGTCACTTATGATTTTATATTACTAATTGAAATTCAGGTACTCTTTGCCTTATCACAGTCAATTAATATGAAAAGAATGAACATCTAATCAAGGACTGACAGACATAGAGTTCACACAAAACGCATTGAAGAACTAACTCTACCATACAACATTTTTTTATTTGAATAGAATTATTTAAATAAATCCCAAGTTATCCTTAAATATAAAAAAAACTTTTTTTTCTTTTCTTTGAAATCATAGTCTATTTTTGTTTTCCCACGAAACTCACTCAAATATTTACCAAATATTTGGTTTGTTGATTATTCATATTATTTCCATCTTAAATGAATAATAGTGTAAACCAGTGCTATAAAAAAAATACACAATCATTCAATCATAAACTATTATTATGATAGATACAGTAACTTTGATCTAAATTTTTTAAAAATCATATGACCAACAGTTTCTTACTCAACTAAGGTGAATTAAGAAACAAAAGTTTCATTCCTTGTTTATGGGAGGTTGACAAAAGTTGCAAAAGTTTTTGTTTATTTGTAACCTTTTCATAGAAGAAGTTGAAGAATAAATGTGCACCCAAAATTAACCCTTTGGGGGTGGGTGTAGGTCCCAAAATTGCCTAAAAAACATTTACTAGTGAATTATAAAGAAAAATATTAGTGAGCAAGAATATTGGAAAAATTAGGATTAATTGATATATATGGTTGTGTTTAGCCGTCGTCACCAGATTGTTAACTCATAGATGTTAGTTGTTTCGCTTCTTTGGCAAAGGAGTTTGTTTACTTCTCTTTCGACGGCTCCCAATTCCTAATTTCATTTTTCCTTAGCCGCCTTCAAGTCTTTGTCCCCCTCCTCTCTCGCAAGCCTTCTTTCGTCGGATACGATGCTATTTTCTCGGATATCGAAAAACCTCAGAGGAAGCTTCAACTCATGTCGGTGGTTTCTGTCCATTGGAGACCACAACCACCGTTTTCTTTCCCCGCATAATTTTCATTCGCTTGGAGACTCTACTCATCAGGTTTTCTGCTTTCCACCTTTTGCTTTGTGTTGTTTCACTTAGCATGCGCATTTTGGGATCCTCGTTTGTTGTGGTCCGATTTCAAGTCTCAAACTTTGTTGCTTCTGCTTTCGCCCCTTTTCTGTTAATTGGAATCGTCTGGGCAATGCGCCATGCGGGATCACTGCTTTCTGAATTCTATTGGTAAACATCAACGATGTGCCTAGTAACTGTTTGGAGTTATACCGATAGAACTTATGTTTGGTTTTAAGTTTTAGTAGCGCTTCCTGGTCTTGGGAGCTCAAATTTAGAATTGTCTTGTTGCGAATCAAATAGTGAAGCACTTATAGTGTGGTGATTGTTGGCGTTGCAATGTTTTAACATTTTTGAGGAAGTAGAATCTGTTGTGAATTGTGAATGGGTAAGCTGTTTTGTGGTCACTGAGCCTCCATGCTTGTACATGAAGTTTATGTTTTACCAGTGATTAATAGTTATGTTTATATCATATAATATAATTAATAAGTAATGGAGATTTTTGCTAAGTAGAGAGGGGTCTCTTTAGTAGATTTGGAGGTACAAGAGAGCTCTATTGTATCAGTGGTTTAGGTCTGATTGGTTAAGAGCATTGGAAAATTTGGGTTCTTAATTCTCTTTTGGCAGGCCCCTTGTTGTCACATAGGAGTTAAGAATACTTATTAATTTTTATTCCAATGGTAGTACTTAACTTGAGTTCTTAATTTATTTTTAGTAGATCTCATTTTATTGTTCCTCTTTCACAAATCCTCATTTTAACTTATAATTTTTTTTTAATTTTTAAGTAATCTTGGTGGGAGTTGTTATGTAAGGAACTTCTATAAGAATGTCATTCAAACTTGTTCGATCAATGGTATTCTCAAGTTGCTCAACATATAAGCAACTTCATTTCAGACTCTCTAACGTAAAATTATGTTTTGCGATATTTCTTAGAGACTATTCAGGGAAGGAGAAGTTTTCTCCATTATCTGAACATCTTTTTGCATTAGTATCCAATCAGGCACTGAATTGTGGTTGTGTTTTGCTTCTTTCGTTGGTTAATTTTTCTATCAATTTGCCTAACGAGAATTTCTTATCCTCCTTCTGTTAATTAGCCTTCTTTCATCCTCATAATATCATCTTTTTATCTTCTTTCATTCTCATAACATCGTCTTCTTTTATCTGAAGAAAAACATCGTGCATCACCTAATTTTACTTGCAAATGATTATTGTGTCAGGTTATGAGAAGTTTAAATTTTTCAAAGGGCCTGCCAGCATTGCATAGTAGTAGATATCTGATCCATCAACAAAGCAACTCCATAGTTGAGGTTAGTTCTGTGTTCTTTCTTGGTAACTTCTCATTCTTCTGTTCATTGGTTCCATTTCTTACTGCTTCAATAAGTTATGCTGTTTTTATATGGCCTAGTTGCATTTTAGTCCCTTAATATCTCAATTGTACTATTTTGGTCTGCTAGTTCTCAAAAGAGTAGTTCTCTCCCATCTGCAACCAGGTCCCGCCATTCCGATTCCATCCAATATTTAACAGAATTTGCTGATGTGGCAAACTTACATGACATGACAGAGTAAATACGGTGTATATGCCTAAAAACACAGAATATCTGAACCCTAAAATTATGTTCTGATTGTATTGAATTAGTTGTTATATTGATGATGCTTGTGGGTAAATTTTAGTTTTTATAACAACAACGAACAACAAAAGGAATATCTTTCCATTCTAAGAAAATCAATGCTTAAAATATGGATGGAATTGGGATGGAGGGACTTGATTGTAAATAGGAGAAAACTTGAGGGAGTTATTGGTACAATTGAAACTTAGGGTACCAAAATCATACAATCGCCATAGCCGAGGGACTAAAAATGTAACTAAACATTTTTATATTCTTTTTGTCTAAATTTTAGTAGATTCTCTTACTAAAAACCCAATTTACAAAGAGTTTCCCTAATCATGTTAGTGCCACATGTATATTTATTCAAAGGAAAAATGCAAGGGTATGAGCATAGTTATCAATCATGGAATGTAGTGTGCAGTGCCTGATTTCAAGACTGCTATAGTAGGATGAACGCTATTGTGAAATTTTTGATACAACACTGTAAGATACACTGTCAAGTTATCAACAACTTCATACAAAATGTGATTTTATCAATTGAACTGTTGAACTATTACTATATAACACCTTGGTTGTTCTTGTCAAATTTTATTAAAATTGAAGAATTATGTGATCAAAGTGTTCTGACTTAACATATTTAAGGTATATGCGACATTGATTTTTGATGTTTATCTATGGAATATTAAACAATTTTTGATAAATGTAAAATAAGACTTTTTAATAGTAGATTTTTGAGATAATATTTTCTAATAAAAAGTTTTTGAATGATGTAATAGTTGAGGTAACTTGTGGCGGAGTAATTTGTTTCTGCTTATCTGAAAATGGGTAGCAACCCAGTGCTGTAATGCAATAGAGTGTGATTAACAACCATGACTATAAGTAATACAAATTTCATTATTTGTCCATTGTGTTATTCCTTATTTGTTCTCAGAAACAACTTGAACCTGTTTGTTTTGAACAAATACTGATAGATTTAAGGCTGTTTGTTTTTCTATTTTAAATTTTTTTATAACAAAATAATCTTGTTTGATAGCAGTAGTTTTGAAGTCTTCTTTCAACACTAATATACCTTTTTTTGTTTTTTAAATAAAAAAACAGAATATCTTTTAGTTGTGTTTCTATTTTCAGATTTTTATTATGACTCATATTTTAAATAAAAACAAAATATCTTTCACATCTTCTACCACTATAAAAAATAGTTTTTGAATTTTTTTTTATAAAATACTTTTTAAGAACTAACAAACGAAAATACAATCAAACTCATCCATAAAAAAAATAGAAAGATTCATTGTAGACTCTTATATGTATTTTTCAATTATCTGTCTATACTTAATTATCCATTATGATACATGTACTGTTCTCAGGATGAACATGATCCATTTTCACTGGTTGCTGACGAATTGTCACTTCTTGGTAACAAGCTGCGAGCGATGGTAGCTGCTGAGGTATGAGATTGTTCTTGATTTACTTCCTAATTTATGCATTAAATTGAAAGCTCAGTCCTGGGTCATTTGCTTCCTAGAAATCAGGTATAATTCATGGTGAGAATTTTTTATTATGTATCAGGTTCCAAAGCTTGCCTCAGCTGCTGAATACTTCTTCAAAATGGGAGTGGAAGGAAAACGATTTCGCCCAACAGTAAGCATAAATGCTATGCACATGTTCTTGCATTCTTTTGCATCAATGTTTGCCGCAAATCTTCTATGCTTGTGTATCAATTATTTCCTGTGGTTTGATATTTGAATATCAATTATCGTTGTAGGAGGAGCTAAACTACCATTAAGTTATGCTTGTAAAGCTGTGAATTTTTTTACAATCACTTGGTTATCAAGTTGCCCCTTTAAAATCAATACAAGCTAGCTAACACATCCATACTTGCTGACTCATTTCCTCTGTTCTATCGTGAGCTCAGGTTTACCCAATTCTGTGAAATACAATCGTTGACAGTTGACACATGCTTTAAGGGTGTGTTTGGGTAAATCTCTTGCTTAAGTGCTTATTGAATAAATTCTTTTCATACAAGAGTTTTTAAGTTGTTTTTATAACCAAGTAGAAAAAAGGTTAGACTGTTTAAGTTGTAAGGCTGTAAGCTGTTTTGACAAGTTATCTTTGGGAGTTTACGGGAATAAGCTAAAACAGCCTATGTCAGGGACAAGGATATTTTTAACAATAGCTACAACTTATGCTCAAGCTTATTTTAATTGTTCTGATGTCTGGATCAGGAGGCCTTCCTAGCATTCTTAATTTTTCACTTCATGGTGCTAATTAACTTTGATGACTTTACTGTTTCTCCATCTTTTTTTCTGTGAGTGTGCATATAGTTATAAGGTGATAAAATGTCTATTTTATTATTTTGTCTTTGTTCTCCTGTATTATTTATTGTTAATCTTGTTTTGTTCTTTCACATTCAGGATTCAGGTTAACGATTTAATGTTTCTACAGGTTTTATTGTTAATGTCAACAGCATTAAATCTACCAATAAATGAAGCATCTGCTCATATTGAGCTAGGAGGTGACTTGACAACTGATTTACGTTCAAGACAACAACGCATAGCTGAAATAACAGAGATGATTCACGTAAGTCCTTCAGAATTTTTCTCGTAGTGTCTGTTTGTATACAAATTAGCATTGCTTTTGACAGTTTCTTTATTGGAAATATAGAGCTTTTTCCAGTGTAGAAACTTTTTAAACTCTTCTAGCTTTGTATCCAATTAGACTCTTATTAAATAAAACAGTGCTTTCCTGATACTGCTGATTATTTTAGGTTTAGGATACATGATTTAGGTGATATCTGATGTTTTACTTTGTTTAATGATATGTGCTTGACTGCCAATAACTTCACAAAAAGAAGTTCAGAGATGAATGTGTGAAAAGAGATTGTTGCAATATTGCTTTAGATTTTTTATTTTATTTCTAATTTTGTTGATTCTTTTCAAGCAATGTAGACATTGGCTAAAAGATGTGTCGTTTTCTCCTGTAATGTTTAATAAACACATGGGTTTTAACTTGTGAAAGCAAAGCACTGATTCACATTTTATTGGTTTAACCATGGTCGAATTGGTATTTATTAAATTAATATTTTAAGTAACAAAGTAATATAGAATTATAAAAATCATGAAAGAAAAATTGTGAATGAATATAAATGTCTTATGTTTTATATAATAAAAAACACGTTTTTATTTATCTTAAATTTTTTAGATTAAATTAAAAGTAAATTAAGATTTAAAATACTGATTCAAACCAATATTTTATATTGGTTTTCATCAGTTCCATCGGTTCTGTTTTTGGGTTGACAGAGGTTTCCTGGTCAGACTGGATGATTTGGCTTTCCATTTTACCTTTTGCTATAGAATATTGCAATTTATTGTTTATGACCGCTATTATTCACTGGCAGACTTGCTGTTAATATTTTATGCGTCTCTCTCGCTCTTGATTGTATGATAACAATTTCTAAGGGTAAAAAGAATAACCTGAACTACTCAGTTTATTAACTGGTGGTCAGAATTGGAAGGGCTTTTACTTGTCATAAATCTGAAGAAAGCTCATGATTGTGTTTATGGTCTCTATCTATTTGTGATTATGGTTGCTGCAACCATATGATAAAAGAAAAGTCAAGAACGAATGCATTTGGAATAAGGTTGGAATGGCAACTGTTGAGAAGAACATTACAGAAATTTGCTTAGGGTTTAGGGTTTAGGCTTGGCTATGCCGGGAAAGACATATAGATGCTCCAATAAGAAGGCCAACAGAGGAAAACTGATGAAAACTTTAAAAAATCTTGCACTAAATGTATTTATTGAAAATTTGGTTTTGATAGATTCTAGTGGTTTTGTTCTTTGATGTGTTTAGCTTACCCACCTTGTGAGATAAGGCTTAGTTTGTTTTTTTTTTCCATTCAAAGAGATGAGGCTTAGTTGTTTCTCTGGAAAAAGACTAAACAATTCTATTGCAAATTTTACCATCTGTCTCTGTATTTCCTTTTTTATTTGTTTGTGCTTCCTAGTTTAGTTTTCCTGTTATCTGTTTGAACAATATCATTTTGATAAACCCTTGTAGCCACTGTGCTTGATCTTTCAGATTTTTGGAAAATAAATTTTTGACCAAAGTTGTGTTTCCCTGCTCTTGCACCTCTGAGAAAGATTCTTTTGAAGCAGAGAGAGCTATATCTTTATTTTTACCACTCCAGTTTCGTGATGTTAATATCTTACAACATAAATTCTAATTGTATTAATTTTTTATTCTGTATTTGCTCACTGAAGTGATAGCCATTTATTGTTTATGCTTAGTCTTGTTAACAAACTGAAAATTTATGTATATGAAAGTGATAGTCATGCAGGTGTGATATCAAATACACTGTTCTGTGTGTTCTGTCAATTAAGGTTATAATTATTGTTATTATTATTTTAAAGATCCTATATCAGTTTAGCATCGGACAAAGTACCTGTTATAATGACCATACAATTTTCTTCTCTTGAGCTAGTTTTTGAGGTTGAGTTAAGCTAAGTCTATTCTCGATTCCAATATAGTGATGAGTGTATTCAGTCTAATTTTGGGTCATCTGCAAATGTCCAAATCTAAAAACTTTATGCTTCAAATTTTTAGTTCTAGGAATGAGTTTTGTATATGGTCAAAGTCCCTCTTTACACAGTTGTAAGAATATATTCTTATCACTATTACAAAATAATGTTGGCATGATGTTATCACAGGTGGCCAGCCTTCTTCACGATGATGTATTAGATGATGCTGATACCAGACGTGGTATTGGTTCATTGAATTTTGTAATGGGCAATAAGGTATAAATAAAGTTGTGTTCCGTTTGCCAGCATATTATATGCCATTGGTGCAGTATTGTTTGGTTAAATTTTCTATACACATACTGTCCAATGGTGGACATAGGTTGCTTAATTTTTTTTCTTTTTCTATGCAGTTGGCAGTACTGGCTGGAGATTTTCTCCTTTCTCGGGCTTGTGTTGCTCTGGCCTCTTTAAAAAACACCGAGGTAAGTTAATTGGGTGATATGCTGTGTATACATTCAAAACTGTAACGATGTATGATGTATCTAGTTTCCTTGATGGGGCACACAATTATTTTTCTGCCATCTGCCTAAGGTATGGATTGCATCCCTGTAGGTTGTATCTTTATTGGCAAAAGTTGTAGAGCATCTTGTAACTGGGGAGACCATGCAAATGACTACAACATCTGATCAACAGTGTAGGTATGCTTGAGTCCTTTTCTGTCATGTATGTATGCATTTTCTTTGTGATGAGGTTAACCTTTGTTTTATACAATTTTGTATCCTATCAGTAATTACTGTTTTCTTTATAGAAAATCATTGATTTTCCTTTTGCATAAACACATGTTTATAGATCAGTCTTAATTCATTAGAATGTGGGCGTGTAAGGCACCTGTTTATGGTTATAATGGTTTCTCATAATTGTTAATGTTTTCAGCATGGAATATTATATGCAAAAGACCTACTACAAGACTGCATCTTTAATATCAAATAGTTGCAAGGCAATAGCCATCCTTGCAGGGCAAACAACAGAAGTTGCAATTCTTGCTTTTGAGTATGGAAAAAATCTGGTTTGTATATTCAATTTTTCATGGATTTATACTTTGAAGTATGATGTTTTACGTAGTAAATAGTTTGTTTAACAATTAATAATTGAAGGGTTTGCATGATGAAAAATAATGGAACTAAGGAAACGTCTGGTACAGGGAAATTTTTTTCATGCCACTGGGAATTATGAATCCTTAGAATAACTGAAATATGTTCAGTTGGTCATAAATATTCTTAATTCACACACAAACACACGAGTCCAGGTAACCAATGAGTGACATGGTATTTTTACCCAAAAAATTATTATTTACTATATTGAATTATCTAATAAGACTATTGTATTGTGTTGTTTCGCTGCTATGAAACTTTTTTTAACTCGAAAAAGTTAGATTTCCATATCTACCATTGGAAACAATTCTGTGGGAATCTACTAAAAACATTTTCATTCCTAAGAATGTTATATTTTAAAGATTAAACATAGCACAGATTACAAACTTTTTTTATTTTGAATTATTGGAAAACTAAATTTCTTGTACCAAACGCCTCCTAAATGTTACGTTACGGATGTATCCACCATTTTATCTGGCAACATTTAGTTGATATCTTAGTTCCTGTCTGTACGTGTTATGTTTAAGTTGCGGTCTATGATTTCCTGGAAACTTATTTCCCTCTCCGCTGTTTTTCAGGGGTTGGCATTTCAATTGATTGATGATGTTCTTGATTTCACTGGAACCTCTGCTTCTCTTGGAAAGGGTTCTTTAACGGACATTCAACATGTAATTTCATAATTTATTGCTATTTTAAATTTCACCCACTTTTGAATTTTATTCATTTTTTAAAAATCTTATCAAATGTGATAGAAAAAAAACAGGCTTAATTTCACGTTTGGTCTCCCGAATATCGTAATAGTGCAATTTTGATTCCTTGGTTTCCAAATGTACGAATTAGATCGATCTAGTATCGTAATTGTATTTTTTGTTCCTCTATCTGTCTTTCATTAAATATCTAATAAATTTTGTTGATGTGACAATTGATCTGTTGCTTGACACATGCTATTGTGACTTAGTTGCATTTTTTGTCTCTTTGGTATTGCAATCGTGAGAAATTTTTAATGTAATTAACTCATATTAGCATATACGTCTAGCAAAAGGTCAACAAGATCTGGGAAAATTTTAATGGAAAACTGATGGAGGAATCAAATTCATGTAATCGCAATACTTGGTGGATCCAATTTGCATACTTTCAACTCGGGGAGAATAAAATCACACATAGGAATATTTGAGGGGATTAAAAGGGCTTTTAAGCAGAAAGTTAATGGAAGTCCGATACAGTATACTGCCTTATATGACTGGAAACATTTCATTTAATATCTGTAAACAAATGTGTTATTTATTGTGCTTATTTCTTGATCCTGTTTTGACAGCATATAGAAATCTATTTTTACACTGATATTAAATTTCTATGCTAACAAACCTATTTTGGGTTGGGTGCCATTTAGAAGAAAATGTTTTTTATTATTACTTTATGGTTCGCTTTGCCTTTTATTTTTCATGAGACCTATCGTGTTTTGTTTTACCTGCTGAATGACCAGGTGTCCAAAAACTTAATGCAGGGAATTGTTACAGCTCCCATATTGTTTGCGATGGAGGAGTTCCCTCAGTTGCGTGCAATTGTTGACGAGGGCTTTGAAAACCCTGCGAATATTGAGCTTGTAAGTTAAATTGTGTTTCTTGGTTGCGTTTATTCTACATAATTGGTTCTTATTCCTCTAAACAAAAGAAATAACTACGTTTAGATCAGATGATTTCCATGAATCTGTCATTTAAGTGGTTGCAGTTGGTTTTGTCATTTCAACTCAGAGATTTTAGTTTGATGATCATTGATGGCCTCTCTGATAGTGGTTCAAAATACATTTTCCCTGCTTTTATCAAGGTTCATCTTTGATAATAGATTTGAAGCTTTACCCTTCATGTTTTAAATATGTAGAATAACGGAACAAATAGAATTCAGATATGTTTGTTACTAAAGCAGCTCAACGTCATGATGGTTATGCACAAAATCCACATCAGAGTAGCTTATTATTACGCAGTTCACATATTTTTGTATTTGTAATTTTGGTTGCATAGGCTTTGGACTATCTAGGGAAGAGCCGAGGTATACAGAGGACAAGGGAGCTAGCCGTGGAGCATGCTAACCTTGCAGCAGCAGCAATTGATTCCTTACCCGACAGTGACGACGAGGAAGTAAGAAGATCAAGGAAAGCCCTAATAGATCTAACTCACAGAGTCATTACACGAACAAAGTGAAAGCAAGACTCAGTAATGTTTGCCCCCCCTTTTTTGTGGGTAGTTAAAGGAAAAACAGATATTGGTAAATTTAAGACCAACAATTCTCTGTTGCCATCAATTTTTCTATAATTGTTCCCCTCAGCCCAAAGTGTTTTTAGGATAATGACTTTGTTCTTTTTTCTTAATTGTTTAGATTAAATTCTCTTCCCATCTATGTTTAATAATGACCTTTGGTAAGTTTTGCCAGTTTATACCTTGCTGCTTCTTGTATTTGGAGCATGGAACAGCTGTATAGTTATAATTCATATATTTATTGACACTGAGTTTCTTAGCCAAAGTCTAGGGTTTGATCTCTAGTTTGAGTATGGAGGGAGATGTTATTTTATCCCAAAAATGGAAGAGGGATTTTACCTCCAAGTTATACAAAAGAAAAATTACATATAAAATTAATCTTTTTTCCTTCCTAATACGCTTTCAAATTAATCATTTTCTCTTTTTTATTTTAAAAAATGCATATTTATTAAAATAATATGATTATTTCAGCAAAACGATTGCAGTGATTGTGGTACAGAGGAAATATTTAATCACAAGAATTACACATTTTTTTATCTTCATGAATTATGTATATATGACCAAGTTCTTAAAAAGTTAATACTACATTTTGTAATAAATTAGAACATAAAGGATAATATTAAATTGTTACTCAAGTGATATATTTTTGGTTTACTCGCTTTTGAGTTTTATTTTTCTATTTAAAAGGACAAATTAGACAAATTTTTTAAACGAATGATACATTTTTAAAAAGTTGAAAAAATGGAGAATTTATTTTTCTCCCTTCCTCCTTTTTTTTTTTTACTTTCCTTATTTTATAGAAACTATTGTCTAAACAATAAAAAAAAAAAACTAGAGACTATTGTCTAAATAATAAACACTCAAAGCTTATGCTAATAAGGAGGTTGACAAGAGCTTGACCACACAAGTTTTTGAAATAGAAAAAGTAAAATCAAATAACAAATCATAATTGGCAAGTACCGAGTTTTTTTTTCCGTAGTATATGACATAGAATGATAAAATTATATTATTGTAGAAACAATTCAGTCATCCATAAATTCGAACAAAAACAAATTAATTTGCACAATAATTTAAATGAATCGAACACATAAATCAGCTTGGCTACTTTTGAATTATTTGAATCATTAGTAATAAACATATTATTTTAAAAAATATATTTCCCATCTTTTAACATCATTAATCCCAGATAAGTTGAATTCCAATTTTTTCCATTCAGTTTAAGAAAGATTCCTTTAATTAGAAATGGAACTAAGAATCACTTTAGTCTATCAAAAATAGTTTCCCAAATGACTCTTTTTTCCTTTTAATTAGCAAAGTCGTAAAATTGGTAATGCTCCATCAAGAAACACAAGTTCATATTTTTAAGTAAACATCGGAAATACGATAATGGCGTATCATGTTTATGTTTATGTTGAATTCATAATGCATCAGAAATATTATTTTTATGTTTTTTACCTTTTTAAAATAGAAATTGTACATGATGAACATTATTTATACAGGATTTCATTGTAAACATTTTTTTAGGGTTTTATGAGGACTAAATTCTAAACCTAAATTGTAAAGATAATACATCAGAAATTGTATTTCTAATGGACGACTTTATCTAGAGATAAACTTATTTATGTTTATTTAGTACGATTTTTAGTCTATTGCTTATTTTAATCAAAACAAAATTGTAAAAAAAAAAAAGACAAAGTTGTTCTTCTCAACCCAAACTTTTCATAAAATATTTAAACTCAAACTGAAATTGTGTTTTGTGAAATATGACTTACATGTCAAAGATTTTAAAAAGGCTCATTCTGATGATTTTGATTTTTTTTTATACGTGGTAACTTTTTTCTATAAGTTAACATGACCTTTACTTGCTGTCTTTATTTACGTTAACAAAACAAAAACTGGATCTAAAGTAGTTTTTAAGAAAACAATAAAATAAAGGTCTATAAAATATATCCTTAACTTATAAAAGATAAAACAGTAAAAAAATAATTTCAATAACTAAATTTCTCCGCTAAGAGTTGAGGTGGCATGATTTGTGTGTGAATGAAAAAAAAAAGAGGAAAGAGCATGACATTGTTTTTTTTTAGGTTTAAAAATAATGAATTAATGAATTAGCGAGGTGAAACATAAGCACGGAGAAGTAGAAAAAACGGAAAAGCTGTGTAAAGTAACAGAGGCAGACGGAAGGAAGCGAAGCCTTGAACCCCGTGAGCTGAGCGTAACTGCTGCAGTTTATAATCCGTTCCTCTGCTACCCCTTACCATAACATAACCGTTCACCTTCACATTCATCTCCAATTCACAGCTCAATTTTCCTCTTCATTCTCTCTCTTCAGCTACTGCTATAGGACTCATGCTCGTGTAGCGGAGAACATGGCTTCAATCTCCGCCGCCGAACTCAATTTTCTAGTTTTTCGTTACCTTCAAGAATCAGGTTCCTTCCGCTTCTTCTCTTCTCTTCTATTTTTTTTTCTTCTTTTTGTGCTTCAAAATCTATTGATATGTGGTATACTTGTTTATTTCTCTTCTCTTTGCTCTATCTCTGTCTCTGTCTGTCTCTCTCTCTCCGTGTAAGATGTTGTCAATTTCCTAGTTTTTTTTTCTCTTTACCTTCAACAACCAGGTTTGAATGCGCTGTCTTCATTCTGTGTTTGTGTTTCAATTTTTATTGATATGTCATATACTTGTATCTCCGTTTTTTTCTCCCTTTTTCTTTTGGGTGTGTGGGGTCTGGAAGATGTTAAGGTTTTAAATGTTTCGATGAGTATTGAGTCCTTTCTGTTTATAATTTGACATTTTCGAGCTTGTATGGGCATTTCAATGTTGTTCCAGCGGATTAGGGTTTCGTATTGCTAGAAAAAGAAAATTACTCACGAGGAAAAAAATCATCCTTCGCCTCTTTTTTTTTTTGTTTTTTGGGTTGAAGATCTAAGAGGGCTGAAAATGGTTAGATCTGCTACGGAGAAAAATAGGTGTGGGGGTGTTTTGGGTTGATATTTAATGTTCTGAAATTCTCTGTTTTGTTTTATCAGCTATGGTTTTTGATTAAGATACATTGAGACTGGAGTATATGTTCGTAATGATATGGTGCTGCCTTGTGTTTGGTATGGGTTGCAGTTCATTTTGTACCGATTGAGATGTGTATAGTGAATCAACATGATGCCAGTGACGAGCTATGATTATTTTCTGCTCCTACTTAAATATGTTTTAATCGTGGGTACTATAAATCATGAATTATATTGCAAAAAGATGGTAGGATTGTTGATTTAAAGGAGGCTTGATGAAGCTTTCATATATATGGAACTGAGTGCTCAAGGTAACTTTGAAAAGGACTCTTAGGTGGTTTGAATAATAAAATTTTGCTTGGTCTTTGGAGTAAATGTCACAGAACTGCATAACATGCGATATATAATGTTAGATATAAAACCATTCCATGACTTTTTTCCAAACAGCTTTGTCATTTGGTTTTGGTTTTTTTTTACTGTCATTTAATAAAAAAAACTGTCATATATGTTAAGATTATTGTTGACTTATGCTTTAAAAGTCATGCCTAAGGTGATTTCTAATTAGTTGACTGTGTAAAAATCTCTACACTAATAGTGCATGTAAATTAATCTATTGAATGTTCACTTAATAGCCTAAGCTTTTGAGAAAGTTTGTTCTTGACATGGTATTAGAGCCTCTATTCTATTTCCCAAAGGTTAGAAGTTTGATCTTTGTTATTCCCTTTGTTATAAATGAAATGCATTGTCTGTGCTTGAAGCTTATATGGCTCTCACCTTAAGTGGTTTGGTCCTGTCTATAAAAGCCCTAGTAAGGAGAGTAAATTAGATGGAGTGTAACCCCGATACAGGCTCAAAGAAGCTCATTATTTCAAATGTGTATGCAAGGAGGACCCAAAGGGAGAAAGGATCAAAGGAGAGTTTTCCAATGTGGATTAGTCATTGGCAAAGCCAGTGGATATTCCATACTGATAACATAGTTATCCCAAAAGGAGAGAAAAGAGGTACTAACTGGTTATCAGTATTGCGTGGAAATTGGGAAATGTTTTACAGAATACTGGTATAAGTGGATAAAGGCGGATTAGGTTGGAACTAAGTTGAATTTGGGACCCTTGGGAGAGTTTATGCCTCTTGAAGTGCCTAAGGGGAGTTTCTCTTATTGTTTTCTTCCTTGTTTCTACTGTAACCAGAGCTATAATATCTCAGGATCTGGTCCTTAATTCCAGGTCTGAATATGTAAATAATATAGGGGTAAAGGGGACAAAAGGAAGATATCAGTGAAATCATTCAGAATAACTTTGGGGTCAATAGTTTTTTTTTATAGATATGATTTATGACAGAATGCTATGACATTGCTTGGTTTGGTCCATGTAGACACCCTCTTCTAATGGGAAAAGACTTGATTGTTGTTGTTACCTATACCTAGTAAAAGCTTTTGGGAGAGTTTGGCTTTCAAAACATCAGTCTGAATTTATTTTGTAGTGATAACAGTATGTTGTGCATTCATAAGAATTAGGAAAACTGGATGATGTTTGAGTGTATAGCATAATTTGTTTACTGGACAATAAAAAGTCATTCTTTCCATATATATGAAATTGCCATATAGCTTGCAACTGAATTGGTTTACTGGTTACTTGTGCGGCATCACTACTGCAGGTTTCACGCATGCTGCTTTTACTTTTGGTTATGAAGCTGGTATAAACAAATGCTCCATTGATGGAAATTTGGTGCCACAAGGTGCTCTTGTTACATTTGTTCAGAAGGGTCTACAGTACTTTGAGATGGAAGCCAACTTGAGTAATGTTAGCATTTTCTACTTTTTGTATTCTTGATTTATATCAACATAGCAATTATCCATTTGAGTAGACCTTTTAAGCTTTTATACCCTAGGTATCATGTTGATCAATGTTTCTTTTAAGCCTGCCAGTGTGATGCAGACCTGGAAGAAGATTTTTCATTCTTACAACCTTTGGATATTATCACAAAAGATGTGCATGAACTTAGGCAAATAATAAGTGAAAGAAGGAAAAAACTACAGAAGGAAAGAAAGAAAGAAATTGAAAAGGAGCATGAAGGAGAACGTGTACGGGCAAGAGAAAAGGAAAGACGTGAAAGGGAGAAGGAAGTTGAAAGAGATAAACGTGAAAGGGAGAAAGAAGTTGAAAGAGATAGACGTGAAAGGGAGAAAGAAGTTGAAAAGGAGAGACGTGAAAGGGAGAAAGAAGTTGAAAAGGAAAGGCGTGAAAGGGAGAAAGAAGTTGAAAAGGAAAGACGTGAAAGAGAGAAAGAACTTGAAAAGGATAGGGAGAAGGTAGAAACTGATAAAGAACGAGAACAACAGCATGGAGATCAGAATGTTAAAGACATGGTCATAGATCATGAAGATAGGATCCCTGTAAAGCATGAAGAGAATGGAGCAGTTGGAGGTAATGTGCTGTTCAGTGGAAATTGCTTACATTGTTTTTTGTAGAATATGTTTTTTCTGCATGTTTAGTACTTGTCTGCTTTTTCTTATTGAACTCTGTCCTAAATTCCTTTTCCAAATGATTTCATTTTGCTTTATCCCTTATTTTCTGTTCATCTTTACATGTTTCTATCATTGCTTGCTCTTTCTAAAATTTGTAATATGTTTGCTTGAACATTATGGTTAGGTTATGAAGCAGGAGGAGTGATTTAATTACTAATAACTGATATTGTAGTTTGCTTGGAAATATGATTCTTTTAAAATAAGTTATTCCATTTCTTTGAAATTGCTTATCATAGTTGCGAGTGTTTTCACAACTAGAGTCCCTTGCCCCCAAATGCTGTTAATAGGAGTATTTCATTGTATGTTGCAGTAGTACACAAAAAAACAGACGGGGTCTATTTCAATTAATATTATTCCTTCATATTTTTCGTTTGCTTTAATAGGGCCAGAACCAATGGACATTTCTACGACATCAACATCTCAGCTATGTGAAATTCCTAGTTCATGTGTGACAATTTTGGAAGGTCATACATCAGAGGTTAAGTATTTCTTCAATGCTGCTTTTGTTTCTTAAATTTTCTTTTCATTTAGTGATATTTTTGTTAAACTCTCTGTTAACGTGCTTGCTCATAATCTGTTCTTAGGTGTGCGCTTGTGCATGGAGTCCTACAGGATCTCTTCTTGCATCAGGGTAGGCATCTAAATAAATGATTTCTTTTTATAAAAATATCCATTAAAAATGTGCATAACCTGATGGATAACGCGCATAATATTATTGTGTTGGTGCATATTGGATTCCATTTCTAATGCTTCCAATTTTCTTTGATTTCCTTTTTTGATTGAGGAAAACTAAATGCATTGAGTTATTATTTTTTTAATTAAATCTGTTTGGAAACATTGTTTTTGGTTTTCAATTTCTGAAATTGAAAATTTTATCTTTTTTATGAAATGGAAGGTAAAATCAATATGAACTGTTTTAAAAAACTGGTGGTTTATGGAATCAGATTTTAATAGCATGTCAAAGTAGCCCCTGGCTGGTAGAGGGGCCTATTTAGTAGAGCAGTTTAGTGTAGTTGTGGTAGCTCACCCAATAGTGGGCTGAATAGCAGACACAGTGGATGGGTTGGCACTACTTTTTGATTCCAAAAATCCCTTTGAACGGAGACATTGGAGTTTTTTTGGGATTTCAATTAAAAAATGAATTCTGCAACTGTAATATTAGTGAAAATAGTAAGGAGGGCTACTATCATTTAGAAGATGATTATTAGTGATTTCCTATCTAGGAAAATTGTATCTGATTTTTGTTAGCATTGATTTCTATGTTTTGTTTAAGACATGTATGACTTTTTATTGTTAAATGAATAGTTTTGTGTATTTTTTTATCCTTTTTAAGAATTTTATATAAACTTTATAAAAAAAAGTTAAAATTGTGTTGCATCTTTGTAAAATTTTAAATATATTAAATATATCCCCAAAAGAGTTTTATATTATTTTTGTCCCTTTAAAGTTTAATTTTTTTAGGTCCTTGTTAGTTTATAAGGATAGATGGAAAACTAATGTGCATGGTGGTTTAACATGTGAATTTTACATTTAAAAGTGATTTGGTTAGATGCATAATTAACACTGTTAAAACCGTCATCCACCCAAGTTTTCCTCTTGTTATTATTACTAACAGTGACTTCAAAAATCTGTTTAAATTTTGGAAATATGAAAATAATACAAACAATTTTTTGGGAACATAATTAATGGTATTATTTCTGTTCATAAATTTCATTAAAGAACATTCAAACAGTTTAAATTATTTAATGGTATCCTATTATTAGTTACATTCCAACTATTTTAAGTGGTATCCAGTACCCATGCTTAACTATTACTGAAATAAAAGGCCAATGGAATCTCTATTTCTGTAGTTCTTTTGGCCATTTAACCCTTCTTTTTGAAGTTATAGATACAAAACTAGGCCTGGATTTTCTGTCCTTTTCTCAATCATAATTTTTGCATATGGGTTATGTAAGGTATGTATTGTCTGTGGTTGAGAATTTGGTAAACTGTAACAGACAGGTATTAAGATTAATATAAGTAATATGAATCTCGGAATTTATTCATTATGAAACTAACAAATTTTTTGCAATAGATGGAGGCAGTAGTACAGGTTATTTTTCGTCTGAATGTTTTGCTTTATGATATTAATGATATTCTTTCACTTTACCATGATCACTGGAATTTTTAGATCTGGGGATTCAACAGCTCGTATTTGGACAATAGCAGAAGGGAGATGTAAGCCTGGTTCACATAATGGCCCTTTGAGCGTGTTGGTGTTGAAGCATGTTAGGGGTAAAACAAATGAAAAAAGTAAAGATGTTACTACACTTGACTGGAATGTGAGTTCGGTTGCATATTATGATTTAAATCTAAGAAAACTACTTTCATTTTTGTTATTTACATGTTTAAATACCAAAGCTGTTTTTTTAGTTCACTGATGTAAACTTGTGAAGCCTTCCCTCCTCCCCAAAATGTAGCAAGCTAGGTTATCAAACTTGAGAGTTTACATGAACTTGTGAAAAGTCCATAGACTTGAATTGTAAACTCCTTAGAGTTTACTTCATATAAAATAATTATTAAAACATCAAGTAATAAGATAATGAATGAATTAATTCCACAATAATGCAAAACATTAAACCTTAATAAAAAGGTAACAACTCAAGTAGTTCATTATTATTAATCAACTTCAAACAACACCAATTAAAACATAAGTTAATGCAAGATACAAGTTAACATTTAAATAACTAAAAAAAGAGAAATATCTTCAAATCATAAAAAGATGATAGAGCTTCAAGAAATTCACAAACCACAACATTGTGGGGATAAGATTGTCGCTGTTTGCTAAGGAAGAACAAACAATAAACCAAGAAGGGGTGCAACTACGGTAACTGACACTGAGATGGGCATAGTAACTGACAAAAAATAAAGGGATGGTTATGAGAAGAGTAGCTCCATCACAGAAGCAAAGAGAAATAGCACATGGATGAGTGCCACATAGAACCCTAATCACGGGTCTTCTCCTCTCCCATTTTTTGAACACAAAGGGGGCATTGTTTAGAGTTAAAAAAAAGAACACTTGAACTTGCAAATTTGGCCACGATCCTATCGAGCCCACTCAAAGGATTCTACAAGCGAGTTACACAAAAAAAGGATAGTGGACATCTTCATGAGTTAGAACTTGAATTTGATAACCGTGATAGCAAGGGTAATATGCTATAAGATGCTATGCAAAATTTATTACAGCATAAATAAGATTTATTTACAAATGAAGAATCCTTCAAAACTAGACCTAAGAGTCGCCATTAGTTAAGCTAAAGTTGTAGGGACCACTTATTGAACCAAGTATAGCATACCAACTTTTTTGAACTCAACATTTTACATTTCTAAAGGGAATCCAATTTTAAAATCAGTTTTGATGATTTTTTAACCAAACTAATTTGGAATTATTGACTTGTATGATTGGTTTCCATCTTTTATCATTTTAAATTGGTTTTGGAAGGGTAAAAAATACCTCTAATAGTTCAAGGGTGTTGCCATCACTTGTATGCTCTCCAATATATTTTCTTTCCCGTCAGTAGAAAGAGCTAACTACTTTAATTTCTCCTCTATGTTTTGTAACTCACGTCCGTTGAACAGGGGAAGTTTGCCAAAATCATGACAATCATGGGTTTGGTTTGTCAGTTGATTAAGGTTTATAGGGGATATGTTATTATAATTCTTGTCAGGTTTGTATAGGTTATGTGAACATTGGGAAGATATTTGTTAAAAATCAAGACAATAGATAGAATTTTAAAATATTCCATAAAGTACTGATGTTTATGTATCTTTTTGTTTGAGAATATAAAGATTTTTTTCAAGATTATTATCTGTAATATTTGCTAGTAATGATTTATATCTTATGGAGAGTTCACTCTGGCCCTGTCTTACAGGGGGAGGGGACACTTCTTGCAACTGGTTCATATGATGGGCAAGCAAGAATTTGGACCACTAATGGTAGGTCATTCTTTGTATCCTTAGATTCTGTACTAGCCTTTAAGGAATTTTAATTGATGAGATAAAAGAACTAGAAGTTGCCATGGAGTCTTATTTTTGTAAGTATGCATTTGATTCCACAATCATGATAAAAAAGAAGTTCAATAGTATTTGCATGGTGTAAGTTGGTACAAGTCACAAGCCTGTGCTTGACGGAGGATTTATAGTTATTAGTTTTTTGGTACAAGTCTACATTATTTTGGTGATTAACTCATTATTTATTACATTCAATTAGAGAGTAATCTAAGCTGAGAGCTCACAGAACACTATCCCTTTGTTAGTACCTGGAAATTGATTATTCTAAACTAATACCACTAGTGTTGTAATGCCAGTATTGTGGGTTGTTGATCTGGTAAATAGTTAATCATATAGTTGCTTGTGACACAATTGTTATTTTCTCTATCCAAAATGATTAGGGATGAACATGAATCGTATGTAATGTTTATTCATTCACAGAATTGTTTTAATAAATGTCAATCAGATTGATCTGTGTGCTAAGGATATTATACTTTTATCTTATACTTAGTAGTTTGTGCATGCATGAATATGCACTTATTTTTTAATGTGTCTTTTCTAGAGAATCCTCTATGGGTATTAATGTCTGATTTTTATAGTTGCATTCATTCTCTTTGGAAAAACATTGATTTCTACTTTTCATTTATTTAATTGGACTTTGGGTGTATTTGAATTTTCTTTAGGTGTTTTGACTCTGGTGCTATCTATGACTAGGTGAACTGAAGAGTACATTAAGCAAACACAAGGGACCAATATTCTCCCTTAAGTGGAATAAGAAAGGCGATTATCTCCTCACTGGAAGTTGTGATCAAACTGCAATTGTGTGGGATGTGAAAGCAGAGGAATGGAAACAACAATTTGAATTTCATTCAGGTGCAAATGAGGAATGAAGGGAAAATTCAATAAAAAGAGCTCTTAGTGAGAGTTTTCTCTACCATATTTATGAATGATTGTTTAATTTTGGGATTGATATGTTGTTTAGGTCCCACACTTGATGTTGATTGGCGCAACAATGTGTCTTTTGCCACTAGTTCCACAGACAATATGATATATGTTTGCAAAATTGGTGAAACCCGCCCTATAAAGACTTTTGCTGGACATCAGGTTTGTACATGAATTCTTATTTTGTGGAACTATGTTATACTATTCTTTCTATGCTAACTTACACCCTATTGGGAAGAAAGGTTCATCCCCTACATTCTATGCTAGTTAAATATATCCAACAAAGTTAACTAAATACATTAGTTCAGTTGATCACTGTGTGCTGCTACTTTCAAGATGAATCTTGACTTTGAGTTGCTCTACTATTTCATTATTATAATTGTAGAAATAAAGAGCAAATCCTATATAATCAAGAATATCTAAGTTATAAATGTATTATTAGAAATGCTTTTATTTATTTCCGTATCATATTTATTATTAGAGGATATCAAATGTCCCCTATTATTGTATTGGTTTCTTTTTCTCAATATGAATAAAACATTTGTATTGTCTCATAAACACGATTTTGGTTCAATGTCTCGATCTTCCCTATAGTTTAGCATGGTATCCAGGGCCTTTTTCAAAATCATATTAATCCCACTAGGCCAACTGTTTTTAAAGGATTAGAGGTATTTTTTACCCTTCCAAAACCAATTTAAAATGATACAAGATGGAAACCAATCATAAAAGTTGATTTTTCTTTTTGTCAAAACTTTCTCCCAAGTTTGCATTCATTATTCTAGCTCTACTTCCAACTAGTTCTTCGGCAAAGTTTTGGTGACCACCATTTTCTTTGCCAAACACAAGGTTATTGAAGTTCATTTGATAGTCCGATCTACTATTCCCTTTCCTTATGTTATATTTTAAAAAAATGCCTTAGAAGACCCCATCAACATCCAAAACAAATTCTCTAATCTTTTCTAACCATATTGTTAGTACTGAGAAGATGGACAACTCTAACCATTCCACTTGGACTTCCAAAATCCAGTTATGGTTAAGTGGGTTGGGCTACATATCCCATCTCACTACAACGGTTGAATCCATTCCTACTGAATTTGAATAATGGATAAAGATCAATGCTTAACTATGTAATGTTATTAACTCCACTATTTACAGCTCACTCAAACCTATTTTCTATCCCTATGAGACGTTTACTACTCCCCATTATGAAAATCTAAGTTATCATTGGATTTCCTCCATACATTATACTTGTTTGTCCTTGTTATCTTTTGTTCCCATTCCTAGGTCTCCAAGTAAAATTTTATCTCACGTAAAGTGGGAACAAGTGATGATTGATGAGATGTGTGCCTTTCAAAGTAGTGGTAGTTGGAAGTTGGTTCCTCATCCAACAGACAAATCAATTGTTGGGTGTCGGTGACCAAGATTATATTATAGGCTCTTTCTTTCATGTTACCAAATGACATCGATTTTACTTCTCTTTTCCATTGCATCTATTCACCACTGGACTCTGTTTCAACTTGACATAAAAAAGTGCCTTTTTACATAGTGATCTTGATGAAGAAGTCTACATGGGGTAATCTTCTGGTTTTGTTGCTCAGGGGAGACATATAATGTGGTACGTCGTCTATGTAGGTCTTTTTGGATTGCCATCATACCATGCATGGTTTGGGCATTTTTGGATTGTCATCCAACACTGTAGAATGATACAAGTGAGGCTGATCATTCTTTATTTTATTGTTAGTCTCCCTAAGGATTTGTCTATCTCATTGTATATATGGATGACATTGTTATCACAAACAACAAGAGGGTATTGTACAAAAAACATTATCTTGCTACAAAAGATCTTGGATACCTGAGTCATTTCCTTAGTATAGAAGTTGTACAATCCAATGATGGATTGGTCATATCTAAGAGACATTCTAGAAGAATCATGGATGTTAATTGCTAAGCCTGTGGAAACACCAATGGATTCAGATGACAAACTTTTACCCAACAAAGGAGAATCGTTTTCTACTAAAGGGAGATACAAAACGTTAGTTGCAAGGTAGTTTAAATTGAGATTGTGGTTAGGATCGTGGAGGGTTCACAAAATCGTAAATTGTGGGAACTTAACACGGATTGTAGATTTTTACTTTCTACAAAAGTATGGTGCATACATACACTCACACATCCCTCTGAAAATAACGTAAATAATTCAAACAAAACCAATCACTTTGTGAAAGCAGAAACTAACCATGACTTGTGACTACAATTGCTTTTCGGCGAGCAAGGAGATGCAAAAGAAACCACACGCGGGTGAAGAAATGAAACAAAATGCATGTAGATAAAGCAAAAATGAAATACACTAGGTGTCACACCAAACTAAAACCACACACAAATAAAGAAACAAAATCGCACCAAGCATCACACTACACCAGAATAGGAAAAGGTGAAGACCTCATGTAGAGTTGAAGACGAAGCCATTTTTTTGTATGTGAAGAAGAGGGAAAATCATTCTTTTATTGGGCTTGAAATGAACAAAAACTGCTGACTTGAATCGTTGACCTAAAACAAAACTCAGTGGCGTCGTTAGTTTGATTTTATGCTACAATCCCATTGATATTGCATTGTTCTGATCATGCATAGGCACTAAAACAAGCACAAGGTTCAAAATTGTGGAATCGTACGATTCCACGATCTAACTCTCAATTTTGACTATATGGTTAGTTGGTAAGCTAAATTACCTCACTGTGACTCATCCTAACTTTGTGGTGAGCGTAATGAGTCAATTTTCAAATTCTCCTTATCAAGACCATTGGGATGTAGTAGTGTGAATCCTAATGTATGTTAAAAAGACTCTAAGAAAAGACCTCATTTATAAAGATAAGGAAAATACTCAAATTGTTAGGTATTATGATATTGACCAGGAAGGATCACCAACCAATAGACGCTGCACTTTGGGGCACTGTGTTCTTGTTCGTTGTAATTTAATATGGAAAAGTTAGAGACAAAATGTTGTAGCAATATCAAATACAAAAGCACGCCCCACTTTGGGGTACTATGTTCTTGTTGGTGGTAATTTAATATCGTGAAAAAGAGACATAATGTTGTAGGAATATCAAATACATGGCAATGACATTGGTCACTGTGACCTCATATGGCTAAAACAACTCTTCAAAAAGCTTAATATTGAAGAAAGTTACAGAATGCATCTTATATGTGACAACAAGGCATTATTACACATTGCCTCTAATCCTCTCTTCCATGAGAGGACCAAACTTTTTAAGGCTCACTGTCATTTCTTAAGAGAAAAATGGAGTCTTGAGACATCATTAGATTTGTCAATTGTAGTAATATGTATATGTATGATATTAAAAATGTTTTGATTTATTCCCATATAATATCTTTATTATTAGAGGATGTCAAATCTCTATTTATTATTTTGATTTCTTTTTTTAATTTAAACAAAAACATGTGTTTCCTCAGAAACATACAATCAGCTCTCGCTCTCTCTCTCTCTCCCATATAGTTTAACAACTTGTATTATTTTTGTAATTTGGTCTTGATCAGGTAAAATCCACTTAACCAGATTATAGGGTTTACTTGTTTGCATTTTACGTCATAGTTTTTTGACGAGGTTATTAAAACATCAAAGATCTGAATTTTATCTGTTGAGTGTTCGGAAAGCCAGTAGTTAGAGATATTTCTTTACATTACATCCGCTAATGACCTTACTGCATTTTCAGGGAGAAGTTAATTGTGTCAAATGGGATCCCACTGGTTCATTGCTGGCCTCATGTTCTGATGACATCACAGCAAAGGTAATAGTTGACCACTTAGTAACTAACCTCGTGATCTTATTATTTAATATTGGGGAAAACTCATGTCCCATTTTGATGAGAGAAAAGGCTGAAATAGTTTATGAAAGTAGAGGGCATCTCTTGCTGGTTTTATGAGATTCAGTTAAACTCAATTTTACATTCTAAGGTGATATCAGTACCTATCCTACTTTTGTTATTGGACCACCTACCATATAACTAACAGCAAGTCCAATGGTGTGTGTAAGCGGGTATTTTGGGAAAAACTAAGTCTCACATTGACTAGAGAGAAAGCTAGAGAGTATATATATAAGTGGAAGATAACTCTCACTTCACAAATCAATGTTGTAGGATTGAGTTAAACATAAATCTACACTCCTAGATCTATGTTATTATCATACTAATTATATTATTTTGTCTGATACTGCAGGCAATTGTTTTGATATTTTTATAAAATTACTTATTGTCTGAAATTTGAAGTCATCTTTGATAATACAGTATGTTGGTTTGATGTTCTTGTTTGGATTGGTTGTGTTGTGATTGTTTTGTAGATATGGAGTATGAAGCAGGATACATATCTTCATGACTTAAAGGAGCATTCCAAGGTACCCTGAGTTTTGTCTGTTTTCCTGTGTCTTCCGTTTGTGTCTGCATATTGTAATTTGCCATTTTAATTCTTGATGTGTTATGCATGTTGTGGGGAAAACTAAATAATTTGCTTTGTAGGAGATATATACCATCCGATGGAGCCCCACTGGTCCTGGTACAAATAATCCTAATCATAAACTTGTTTTGGCCAGGTAAGTTAGTTTCATGGTGAAATTAGGTTCTCCAGTTGTGATTTACATACATGCATCTGTGTATGATTTCTCCAAACTTAGAATGTTGTTTTACTCTGCTTCTGGATCCCTGAATCCTAGTCGATGGATGTGGACTTCATTTCTTCAGTCCGTAATGATGTTGTATCTTGTATGTTGCCTTTGGCAGGTTGCTGATTCCAATTGATTATAATTGTGTTCACTTAGTGTTATACTGTTTTGCCTCTTTGATTGACCATCCCTAAATTTCAAATTCTTTAACTTAAACAAGGTTTACATTCTATATATTTGACTGCTGTAGAGAATTTGTTAAAGTACTCTTTTAAAATTTTTGTAAATTATTCCCCTCTTGACAGTTTGATTATGATGATGGGTGCCTGCTTGCTATTTTTTCTTTTGTTGGATACTTTTTGGAATTTAGTTTTCATTTTAAAAACATTGCAGTCATCTTCCATTTTTGCAGTGCTTCATTTGACTCAACTGTAAAGCTGTGGGATGTAGAACTCGGGAAACTTATCTACAGCTTGGATGGACACAGGTACCGTTTTTATAGCTGAAATTTATTTATTTGAGGGTCTTCTGAGCTCTAGTTTATTCTTACGTAAGGGTATTCTGTGAACATCAGCCTCTTTTCATTCTCAGTTTCGAAGTTGTAGACTGAGAGGAGGCTGATCAACATTTAATCTAACCTTCAATTTGAAGTTTCACCAATGCAAGACCTTTATAAACACCTTTTTGTTTTGAACGCTTTTTGTTTTGAACGCTTTTTGTTTTGAACACTGTTTTTAAAACAATTCCACACTAAGCAATAAATTTCCCGTCAAAATTCTATTTTCGAAAATTGTTTCCAGAATATAAACGTTAATAGAACAATCACTTCCAAATATTCTCGCACAATAAGCGAGGCCGTGAGTTTTTTTTCCCTGATATGTCTATTTGATTCTACAGGCATCCCGTATATTCTGTTGCTTTTAGTCCCAATGGTGAGTATTTAGTTAGCGGGTCTCTTGACCGATCCATGCACATATGGTCATTGAAAGAAGGCAAGATTGTCAAGACATACACGGGCAATGGAGGCATTTTTGAGGTCTGTTGGAATAAGGAGGGGGATAAGATTGCTGCATGTTTTGCCAATAATACAGTTTGTGTTTTGGATTTCAGAATGTAATATCTATGAAGGACTAGTAAATTAAATTATTTCTTTTCCACCCTTGAGATGAGATCGGTGGAAGTGTATTTTGAGTGGGTGGGTAGGTTACCCATTTTAACCATAGTTGTAGGTATAACTCATTGTTCGTGGATCCTGTTGTAATTTGCTATAACTTAAAGTAAAATGTAGTTTGTAGGAGTGTATTCTTAATAAGCAAAATGTATAGATTTAGAACATCCTGCACAAGTATCGGTTGACTTGTGTATTGTGTCTACTTACCTTTCTTGCATTTTAGGCCCCTTTGATCCATTAAGGTAACTTATGAAGGAAATGCGGAAGGGAAGGTTATTGGTAAATAATATCGTGTTTAACAGCTCGATAAAAGGAAGGAGGAGAATTAGATTTCCCCGCGGGCGCAACGAAGTATAAACTTTATTTTTGGTGGGACGCGTAGCAGCACTAAACAATTATTCTGGGGTCCTAGACCACCATTTCATCGATCCTGTAGATGACACGGGAACGTAATAATAAACTAGAGCATTAGATGTCAAGTAATAAAGTAATAACAAGACGTCTCTAATACGTTCAAGGGTCAGAAAAGGAATAGATTATATTATTGAGTAATGAGATGTAAAGAACTGAACCAGGAGCAACATGTTACCCAATACACAACCCAATCCCACTAAGACCTCATTATACAGTTGAGGCTGACTCGGAATGATTAGTATCTTGATGTTTTTTAGATGACAGTTGTTTATTGACAATTATGAATGGTGAGGAATAGCAAGGATTTAAGTAAAAATTACATATATAAAATTATAGATTATAAATGACATGTTAATATACAATAGGAATTCGATCTTGAATTTTAGAACCTGTGCATCTCTTAATACGTTAGCTGCTATTGCATCCAAAGCTAATGTCAGCAAAAGCAGCAAATCTGGTGCTTCTCTTTTAGAAGAAAGGAACTTTATGTAAAAAAATATACATAAATTAAGTTCACCAGTAATCACCACATGAACACGAACCGTTCTCAAAGTGGTGGAACCGATTCCGGTCTCTCATTATTATTTTTCGGCCAGAGATCTTGGACATCATCTTCATCACGGCATGACAATCCAAACACACTCGAAGGTTCTTTATAATCTTAATTGTGGTTCCTGGACTGGTACTTAAAAGCCCAAATGCTAAGGCAAGCTTCTCACTGTGAACTTCCAACGATTGCTCTTTCTGTTGCTCCCCTATATCATGCAATACAACATCTATTTTTGGGGTATAACCGCGTGCCTTGAGCCAACAATTCATTTCCTCGAGCATCGAATATATATCCTTGCTTCGCCGGTGTCTTAAATCACCAGCAAGAAACTCGTGCACCCTGTTGTCAACTTCAATTGAACTACAACCAGGTTCCTTCTCAACCCCACTCCCTTTCATAAATGATCTGACCTTAGCCACACCATCCCAGTTACGAGCAGCAGCATACATGTTAGAGACAAGGACACAAGTCCCTGAAGTAGCCAAATCATTGCTCACAAGAAACTTCGCAACCTCCTCTCCCAAAGAAACATCGTTATGGATTCTACAAGCCCAAAGCAAAGTCCCCCACAGGACAGGATCAGGCTCAACCTCCATGCTTCTCACAAGGTCATAAGCTTCTCGCACACGCCCAGCACGGCCAAGAAGATTAACCATACACCCATAATGCTCAACCTTTGGTTCCATCTCATACCTATCCCTCATCAAATCGAAAACCTCCCATCCTTTGCCAACCAAACCAGCATGCGCACATGCAGTCAAAACAGCAACAAAAGTAATATCTGAGGGTCTCACTCCAACACAAAGCATCTCATGAAACAACTGCAATGCCTCATCACCAAACCCATGTATGCCATACCCCATAATCAACGAATTCCACGCCACCACATCTTTTCCCTCCATCCCATCAAACACCTTGCGCGCATCATCCAAACCCCCACATTTGCAGTACATATCAACCAACGCAGTGCCCACACGTAAGTTTACCTTGACCCCAACCCCAACACCATTATTCTCAACATACGAATGCACCCACCTACCACACTCCAACGCACCAAGCTGGCCACAAGACGACAAAACTGCCAACACAGTTATCTCATTGGGCCTAACCTTCTTACCCAGCATTTCCCTAAAAAGCACCAAAGCCTCATTCGGACACCCATGCTGAGCATACCCATCAATCATCACGTTCCAACACACCACATCCTTCGCCCCCATCTCTTCAAACAACAACCGCGCCTCTCGGAGCATCCCATGTTTTGCGTAGCAAGTAAGCATGGCAGTCAAAGAAACCAAACTCCTCTCAGGCATTGCGTCGAACAGTTTCTGCGCGGACACAACATCACCGCCTCGTGCGTAGGCATCAACGAGGCTCGTGGAGACGTAAAGGTCGGAACTTAGACCCAACTTAACGGCGTGAGAGTGAACGACTGTGGTGGGTTCGAGAGTGCAACCTTTGAGGAGGGAAGAGAGGGTGAAGGCGTTGGGTTGAACGTGGTGGGCTAGCATTTGCGCGTAGTAAGAAAGGGCGCAGTCGCAGAGACCGGAGTGGGCATGGGCGTTGATGATGGAGGTCCATAGGAAGACGTTAGGGGCTGGGGTGCGGTTGAAGAGGGTGACGGAATGGTGGAGGAGGCCGAGGGAGGTGTAGGAGCGTTGGAGCTTGAAGTTGAGGATTGGGTGGTGGTGGAGGCCGCGACGGAGGAGTGCAGCGTGGATTTGGAGAAGGTGGCTTATGGATTTAGATTTGTCGATTAGGAGGGCGAGGTTATCCACCTGACCAGAGGCTGACGTTGCCGAAGGTGGTGCCGTCGTGAATACACTCACTTGGATTGGGCTCATCTTTCTTTATACACCACTTCACTCCCACACATTGCATCTGTGCCCATCTTAACTGCTTGTTCGCCCAAATTCTATTATTTAGATAATTTATTATTTTGGAAAATTTTCCCAAATTGACTTTCACAAAATTTATTCATGACATCGAACTTTCGGATCCCAATATATTTTTCTAAAAGGATTTTATTATTTAATAAATTAAAAGGTTTGTTCAATTTGGAACGTTCTTACACTTAAGCAGTCTACCCACCTTTTCAATCAAACTCTCACTTCTTACTCAAAATTATTGATATGGGGAATTTCTTTTAAAGTTATAGAAAATAAATAGATCATGTTTGAAAAATAAAAGAAAGAGTGTTACTGAGTTTACTATTATTTTTTTATAATTAACTGAAATTGTATTTTAAAAGAATAGTTTTAATTTTTTTTCTAATATTAAATAAATTGTGCATGTTAAACATAGCTTCATCTTTTATGTAAAATGACAATAATATTTAAAGTCAACTTTTTGAAATTTTTTGCGGGTTTTAGTGTTAGAAGAACAAGAAAACAGCACAAAGAAAACATGGGAGCATCTCATGACTTTTGAGAATCGTGTATAATTTGATTTGCATTCCAAATTTCAATCGAACATCAGGTTCCTTGCCCGATAGAAAGTTGGGCTATATGAATTTAATTGAAGAGCTGTTTCGTGCACCCATTAAATAGGTGAGCTCTTTCTGAAACATACTGAAGTTGTTTAATTTTGGAAAATACATTTTGGAACGTATCATATACGTTCCAGAAAGTTTGTTTTGAATTTTTTTTTATGAAAAATGTTTTCTAGAAAGTTTTCATAAAAGAGTTACTAAAAAAAAGGATAAAACAGTCTTCTTAAGAATTAATCGGTGTAGGATGAATTTTGATATGGTGTAAGAAGAAACACCGTGATGGAAGTTGGAAACCCGCATGCATGCATGGTTGTTGCATTCTGCACCCATGTTTTAAACTCGCACCCCTATGGAGGTGGTGGAATGTAAACCAATTTTACATATTTGTAAACTAATTTTCTTTTCCCTTTCTCCCTCATTTCATCTTTTTCTTCTATCGTGCACCCCCATTTTCTTTGCCTTGCTCGTGTTTGTGTGTTATAGGCTTGCCGAAACAACATTATTTAACCTAAGTCTCAAATACTTAAGTTAAATAATTTTGAAATCTCTCGTTTTCAAATTGAGGCAGCGGTGTTTAATAACAAGTTGTTGCTATTGTGCAATAATAACTATGAAATAAGGGTTTTATTTTAACCTTTGTGAAAAACTGACACCGCATATAAATAATTAAATAATTTCAATTTTTTCTTGTACTAAATCTTTTGTTGGTCTCTATGCAATATTTTCAACTCATAAATAGTTCACTATAATCATTGGATTGTACTGTGAAATCTCTACCGCTCAAGCAACATGTCCTTCTAATTCAACGAAGTTATAGTATTTGTTTAGAGAAAATAAAAGTCATATTGGCTTTAAGTTTTAGTGTGGAATGAAACCATAACATTTCCATCTCTCAATATTTTTTTAATTATTTATACATATCTTAACTTTTTCTAGTAAATCAATACTATACTATATATTTTTCCCTATATTTCATCCCAACTTATGAAGGTTTACACAAGAGAGATTTCTCATTGATCTTTATATATTTCATCGTGACTTATGATAGACGAGAAAATTAGGAATGAGCATATTCGACAAACCTATCAATCAATTCAATATAAGAATTTTGAATAGTATTAGTTGAATTTCCGCAATTTTTTAATTAGATTCATTCTACCTTAACTCACCTTAATTGAGTTAGATTGATTTGGTCAACTGGGTTATAAGTTTTGGATTTTTCCCTCAAATTTATAACTTCAAAATAATTTTTTATATATAATATTTTTTAAAGATAAACTATATTATTTAATATTTAAAAAATTAAATTAATAATTTAATATTATTATAATCACTTACATTTTTTTGGTTGAATTGGTTTTTGAATTCAACAAATAGAAATCTTAATCTAATCCGTGAAAAATTAAAGATTAAGTCATATTGGATTGAGTTATATTTAGAATTATAGAATCTAATAAAGAGCCCTACAAAATCAAATAAAGAAAAAAAATAATTCTTCTTAAACCTTATACAATTATATTACGAATGATCATATTTAACATAATTACATATTTAGGATTTTAACTCAAGACTGTTTTATATGATTCTGTATTCATTCATTCATTCATAATCTATGTATTTTGGTAGTAAAATTATATGTGATATGGGGAAACACAATGAGAACTCCACAATTTTTATTATTAAGTTGCACCTTAATTAGAGAAGGATGGCATGTGGAAGTTAGTTCATTCCTTGGTTCTCCATGTTTATCTGTCAAGAACAATAGGAACACTCATGTAGTTAAGTTTGAGTAGGCAAAGTCCTGGAACTAGTCGTTTATTATTTTCAATCTTAACTTTTGCCTATCTATCTTAAACTCTTCTTTTCCTAATCATATATATCTTTTTCTTTTTTACCTCTTTCTCCCAAGATGCATATAACATAACACTCTCCTTATTAGGTGTGATAAAAAACAAAATCTTTGTTTATGATTACTGAGATATTATTCAGCAAGTTCCTGCGCCAATGCTTTGGTTTGGGCGGTGAGCATGGCGAGAGGAGAGTGGTCTAGTAGCTCCTGCTGGGTTAGTGCGAGATTGATGCATATATATTATTATTGTCACATGTGAGGCACATTCGTTTGCTTTATAGTTTTGATCACGTGCAGTGTTACAACTTTGAGCAGCATTATGCCCCACAAGAGGAAAGATTATGCAGCGTACTGTTACCTTTCCTTCCATCTATTCTTGTTCTGGTATTGCATGGATGTTAGGGCTGATTTCAACGTCTACCTTCAAACTCACCAATTATGAGGCACTTGTGTTTTTCTTGATTTTGGAAGCTTTGGACGCTGTCCCTGCATTATTAGATACCAGAATACACTACTGTTTCAATATGCTGCCACGTCTTACCCGTTCTGGGAAAGAAAACCCTACATTCCATATATATTAAAATGGGAAAAGGATGGAATAGTTTTAAAATTTGATATTTCCAGAAGACTCATCTCTGTTCCCTCCACCCTCAACTTGGTTTTGTGACAGTCTGTCTCTTCGATATTGTGCCTATCGAACTTGGTGAAAAGGTCAAAAGTCAATACTTTGGTGGAATAGGAAAAATAGCAATAACAAGAAAAAAAAAAGTTGTGGTATTAAACTAAAGGGTGGTAACAAAGTTCTTTGGGATTAAAATTACAACAATATCCTTACATGATTATATTCATAAAAAGTTACATAATGCACACTTAATCGTATAATTAATATGAATGATAAAGGTCATCATTTAAAAGTAACATACAAATCTCACATCTCTATTTGATTATTTGATGAGTATATTTTTAATTATATTTAGAGTGTTTAACTTTGATTTTCTTGTACTAGAATTGAAAATAGATTTCTTATTTTAAATAAAATTTACTTAGTTAAGTTTTTTTTTAACAATAAAAAATATATTAAATAAGGAAGTATTAGAAGGCTCCAACCCATATAGATACATAAATAAAAAAAAAGGAAATTTAAGCTAAAGAGATACTATCTTATTAGGCTTAAAATCATTCAACTTACAAAATCACTCCTCCTAAAAAGTTATAATTCTCAATATCACTGAAGTAACAAAATTTAGCATAGATAGTTGTATATGACCATCCACAAAAAATCTTCATATGAAAAGATATTGTACACGCATCCTATTAACCCATTGTAAAAATCAGATATATAAGGAACTGAATATTATTATTAAAGCATGCTTTATCCTCTTTTGTGAATTTCTACAGTTAGCGGTGACAATCCCTCCATCTCTAAAAGAGAAACTATATTTACATCCTTGTTGTTTTGTATGTTGTCAAATGCATTGTTAGGAAAGTATCCCTTTGTGGAGAAAACCTTTACATATATGTTGCAAAAAAAGCTTACCAACGGATTTAATGTTCTGCTGCTCCATGTTATATAATCCAACCTTAATTGTATTTCATCAAAAACATTAGTAGGAAGATACACAACCACATACATATGAAAGGTAAAGAGAAAACCACAATTCATCATAAGCTAGCAAGCTACCATGATACCTATATGAAGCATCTAAATCTCAAGTATTCCAGTACTACTTCCTATTATTTTGTCCAATCCTACAATATATATGTTTTCTCATACATTAGTATCAGGATTAATTTGACTTTCATGGAGATTAATAGCCAAAATTTGGATTTTAAGCATATTCTTTCACTTTTCTTATTTCTAATTATTTGCAAAAATTTGTGTCTTGATGATAACATTTAAATGAAGAAATAATTTCAAAATTCAATCATATCCTTTACAAAGATATTCTTCAATTTTTTTACAAAGATAAGCCTCTACATTTTTTACTTGATTTGGAGAAAATCTTCTTCAATATCTTTCGCAAAAGATTTCATTATGCTACGCTTAGTTAATAAAACTCCAAATTGCATATTTGAAACAAGACTGGAAACAAATCATTTGAAAAATGAGCGAGAATAAAAATATGGAACAAATAGAAAAGATAAGGCAATTTTTAAGAACAAATGAGGTTTGGGAGTTGCACAACACACTCTCTCCTTGGTCTTCCTGTGTATAGTTGAAATTTCATTTTTTAGTTGAAATTTCATTTTTTTGTTGAAATTTCATTTTTTCTTCCATCTCTTTTTACAAAATTTATCTCCTTCCTTTCTCTACACCAAGACACCACTTAAAGTCATCATTTTTGAGGACCCAATACAAATCTTTTCTACCCTCCATTTCTAGAGCGACTAAAGTATGAGGAGCTTCTACTTTTCTCCTAAAATCTCTTCATCTCCCACACTCGATATCTCTATATTTCAGGACAAGTTCTCATTCTACTCTTGTTTTGTTGTAAATAAAATTTTATTGAGATTTTTGGGTATTGTACCTTTGTTCATGATGCAAAGGGAAGTTATTTATTAACTTGCTTTCTACCTCTTTTTGTAATGTTTTATATGAAGTTACAACCTAACTCTAAAAAGAAGTTGAATAAAACTGAAGACTCTTGTTAGTGAACATATAAAATGACATGTTAGTCAACTCGTTTGTCTCATCCTCTAGTTCCTCTGCTACAACACTTTCAAACATGGATGTAGTCACCCAATATCATAACTCTAAAGTCTATCTATCCACCCTTTGATTCTTGCGCGATGTGTGACTTTCTGTTGTTTGGGAGTTCGATTGACTAGAGACTCGTAATTCTATAAGTAGTTACATCCAATCTAGATATATTTATAAAGAAAGACTCAAAAGATGATACACCAATGGCAAAGGCTATAATGGAGGGATCATAGATAGAATGATCATTCTAATCGAGACGTCCCATGAGTAACAACAATATTTAATCTTCATAAAATTTGTGTTTATATTTTTATCTATATAGAGTTTTGGTGATGAAAACATTACTAACACTACAAGAAAATCATTAAATAGAAATTAGTTTTAGAGACCAAAATAATTAATTAGTATTTGATTAAATTAGAGCCCATTTTATAAACTAAAAAAAATTATTGGGATCTAAAATAATTTTTATTATTAATAAAAATTTATAAAATGGTTTCTTGTAACATCCTTTTTGAATGATTAAAACTTCTTTAACATCCTTTAATAAAATTCATATAATGATCTACAAGTTGATGATGTACCCTACACAACCTTCACTCATTTTTGTATGATTCAAAAAGTATCAAATATAGCCTTTTGTGCTACATGATATACAATGTGAATTATAAACAAACACAAAATATCTCACTTTTAAACACTAAAACCTGTTAAAATTTTAAAACTACAAATTTTTAAAAGAATGTTAACATCATCTTTAGGCGTTTGGATAGATTTGGACTCCATCAATTTTTGAATTTGGTATTGTTGTGGTATTTTAGAAGAACAGAAAAAGGCTTACATATGGAGGCCGATATAGTTTGGTTTATGCAATTTAGTGGGTGAAGAAATAACATACATTTTTTTTTTTTGGTTTTGCACTTTTGTTACAACAAGGTTGATTGTTTTTCTCTTTTGACAAAAAAAAATTGAATTAAAGTCCTCTTATGTATAATAAATAAGTTTAAGAATATATAAATATAAAAAAAAATCATAAACTTGTTATATTAAAGTTTTTCGTTGAAAATTGTTTTTGTTTTCGTTGATATGAGCTCAATCAGATTTTGATATGGGCTTTGAGTAGTCTCCTTCTAAGCTCTGTGAATTGGCTCCAAATGAGTGAAAGACTTCACCTGCAGAAGATACTCCGACTCTCAAGAAGTCAGTAAGAGTATAAAATTCAGTGTATATAATGAGTTGTTTAGTCTAAAATATGAGTTGAAGTTACTCCCTCTGAGTTGTATTTATAAGCCCTATCATGGGCTTGGATCTTTGATACTGAATATTTTTTCAGGTTTTAATGTGTTGTATCATGGTATCATATCTTAAAATCTAAATATCATGTAAATAACAAGAACATTTTATATTGTAATCAAAACATTTATGTAATAGAATAGGGGATATTGAGTAATAAAATCAAATTATATGAAATAATATTTATTGTGTCTTAATAATTTATTCTTATAATATATTTATTCAAATTAACGTTATTGTATGATAATAATTATATGGGGTTCATCAATAATATTCTCAGGAATCTTGGTTAATTTTATTTAGTCATGGATCATCTGTGATTTGGACTCCAGTGAAACTTATTTAAAACTGGATTGGTATCTGACCGATCTGAATTTGGACGGTACAACTTTATTTGTGAAAAAAAATAATATAGTATCTCCCATGAAAAGTAATAGTATGGGACTGTATTTAAAAAAATTCTCCTTCTAGGTTGATTAATTTTAATTTTAATTGAAATTTGTTTTAAAAAATGTTGGTGGGTGCTTTTTTTCTTTAACAAAATAGATTGTTTACCACATTGACATAAAGGCAGAGATTTACAGTTCCCATTTGTACTTCCTGATGGAAGTGTGATAGCGTGTAAGTGAAGAAACTGAGTTTGAAAAGTGTAGTAGCAAAACTTTTAAAGAGGACCACAATTTATTAGCATCTGCTACATGATTAGAATTTGTTCTCTCACAGTTTTTCTTTTCCATGCCATCTTTTACCTTTTTTGTCTTGTATTTTAATAGATGTTTTAAAGCAGCATTAAACCAAACAGAAGCATACCTAGGAATATATGAGGATAAGCCAGCCCAAGCTCACTTAGGTTATTCCTTTTAACCACTTCAGAACCAGCAGTTGTTGCTTGCTTGCATGGATCTTTGTCACAAAATGCTTCAACTTGATACCCTCATCACATTTTGACTCCATATGCACTTATTATCCAATCGCAGCTCCTGCCTAGTCACACTATGTTGCCTGACTTTAATTATGATCATTTCAGCTTCTAATTTACCATTAAACCAATATTTAAAATCTAGAAGTCTCCTTAATATTCTGATTGTTCCCAAATAACAGTTGATTAACTCTCTGACTGTGATATGTCAATACAAACAAAAGGAAGCGACGAAGTGATTTGGAATGTGCTGTATACTTGCAAATGGTATGATGTTGAATCAGAAAAGCAGGCACGAGTTAAAGAAAGGGTAGGTACTATATTTTGGGGTGATGCTGATTTCAGAGTTCTGTAGATCATTGACAACTCTTTTGGCTTCTAATCCTAGTAATTTTAAATTTATTATATTCCAACAAGATAAGACATGTCTAATTCGTAACTTCCGACTCATCAATCCAACACCTCAATTATTTATTTCCAAAGGAAGCTTCAACATCACAGTGGCTTCATCATCCCATTACTGGGGAAATTATAAACTTTGTTAAGAATGGCATGAGAGTGTGATTGTGATATCTAAGAATAAGCATACAAGTGGCTGAAAATGCACTTGTACTGTGCATGGACGTAGCCCACTGACAACTAGACACCACACAACCATCATATCTTGGTTAGAAACTGATTTAAAAACTCAGTATCACTTCTCCCCTCCCCTCTAACTTTTTCTCACCATTATTGACAGCTTTTGCGGACCCCTTTAACTTCCAGAATAGGAGTATTACATTATTATGAATAAAAATAAAGATTGAGCACAAGCAGCGACAACACGATCCACTATCTTTAGTGTGTATTTGGTCCTTTTTCTAATGTTGGGCATATAGTTTGCTTTTTTCTGTACTTCAAATCTGCCCCTCTTTTCTATATTGCATACCATGCGTTATTTGCCGTGACTTCTCTGAGTAACAACAAAATGAACTCCATCTCATATCTTTGATGGACCATACCGTCACCAATCCCACGTTATTACTGTCCCACTATGCCTATGTTTTTGTGTGTCAATGTAACTACTGCTTTGTACAAACTAGATCTTTCCCCCATCAAATTTGTGGCTTCTAAAACACCAACACTCCAAGATCACTTAATGTACCAATCTACCACTGCTAAAACACCAAAGTAGTTTGCAGGATCCAGTGTGGGAACTTATCGCTTTCATCAGTAAAAACACCCTTCTTCATTCGGAACAGAGCCCCACAACTACCTATGCTTTGCTTAATCACTTCTTTTTCAATCAAATTTTTTTCTTTCCTAAATTTCTTATTAGAGCTTCTTTTTTCCTTTGTTTTTACACCCGCGAAAATAATTATTAATCGTTTTTTAAAGTATATTGCTTCCAGTGACTCAAGTCCCAGGCCTGTCATAAGAGCTAGTTTGAGGCATATGAAGTTTTAAACATTTCAGCTGTTTTTTTTTTTTCATTTTTTTGTTTGTTTTGAATGTCAAACATGTCAAATGAAATTTAGTCTCTCTTGTTTTTTCAAATAAGCTACTTTTGTCAATCTGAAAATTTATAATTTATGAATATTTTCATAGGTTTTTTTTTCCTTCTTAGCTTTATACGTACTTTTATCGTGTAAAATCTTGTTTTTTTACTGTACCTAAATAAAAACAATTATTTTAAAACCATTAAAAAAAATTGACTTTTGATTATAATCAATTATACGTTTGAGATTACTAAAAGAATTCATCTTTAGTAACTATCCCAAATACCCTCTAAATTATTAATGAATCTTCTCATGTCTTTTATCAATATATAACAGTTTCGTTGGAGAGAAAGTCATATTTTTTATTTTTTATTTTATAAAACAAGAGACATTGCTTAAAAGCGCTATTAGTTATATTTGGAGTTGTGTCTTATAATTTATAAATCATTTTGATTGATGCATACACTAGTTTTACTCACATAAGAATATATCCTTCACCTTTCAACATCACCATATTTTTTTACTAGAATGTAAATAAAAATAAAATATATTTTTTTATTTGTTTTAAATAAGAATATTGATGATCTCAAACTTAAAACATTCCGTTGAGGTCGGTTAGACTTATGAGAGGCTTCTATCTACAGAAAATACTCTGACATCCAAATCAGTAAACGCATCAAATATAATGAGTACAATATAAATTGTAAATATGAGTTAAAAGTAATTCTTGTGTGGTGTGTATTGTGACTTGTTTTCTTTTCCTTATATAGAGTAATTTCTCTTCTTCGTATCTAATCTTATTATTGACTTAATTTAATAATAAATGTTATCTCCTATTTAAAATTAAGTATTCAAAATCTCTTGATTTACACTATCGATCAACAACATGTTCATATAGATTCGACCTATTATGATGAGATGTTTGTTTTTTTTTTTATAAAAAGTGAAAAACACTGATAAATTTATACATAATTTAATACAATAAACAGAATTGGGTGATGCAACGTGTCCTATAAGTTTTAGATCATATACTTTTTGTCATTTTTAATACGATTGAAATCAATTATAGATGTTGAGTATTATAAAATATTACGGAGAAGAGGATGATATCCTTCAAAGATCATGGGAGTTCAAATACGTAACTTCTCAAATATGAAAGTCTACTTCACTCTACCAACCTCGATTTTTAATTTTGTATTTTAATTATTAAAATAGATAAAATTTTAAAAACAAATAATAAACTAGATAAATTGTAAGTATAACTAAATTTTAATTGATATTAAAGTCATACCATATTTCACATGTTGTAATTTCTTTTTTATTTTCATCACGTGCATGTTAACATATATTACTTTTTTATAGTATTTCTATAAGAACGTAAAAAAACTATTTTTTTAAATATTGCGCAAGAGGATTTCAAATTACTTGTTTCATTAGTTATGGTTATTCAATAGGTTTTCTTAAACTTATCTTATTTCTACGAGTTTAGTTTGATATGTTATGTTTTTTCACTTTTTTTCTGTATTTATATGCGCTAAAAACTATTGATGAGCTTGAAAATGCTAATTTAATTGATTTTTTTTAACTCATAATAATAATGCTTAGCACGTCACTTTTATAAAAAAAAAATACTTGCTTCATTTATTTAGACACTTCTTAGATGGTTTCAATAAAAATAATAATATTTTTTTAACAAACAAATATTTTCTCAATAAAATAACATTTTTTTATTAACAAGAAATAACAAATTTTTTTCTCAACAATAAATAAATAAAATAAAATTGAACACTCAGGATAAAAACCCACTTACATTAGTAAGCCAAGAACAAATAAATTACTGCAACGCAACACCTTTCAAGCTCCAATCCTAACCAACGTGTGTAATCTTACTCAAAGTAACATAAATTACAAGCCCCAAAAAACAAAACATATACACATATACGAGCTATCCAACAGGACCATAAACACATATAATATAAAACGTATAAATTCCTTTTATTACCTCGAATCCATCTCCAAAACCTATAATAACCAATAAACCCCTTATTGGCATAAGACCAACATTAGTAGCATCCAACTAAGAATGTAAGACGATAGATACAAATTAAAAGCAAGCAAAAAGAAAACACACATATCTGCTTAAGGATCCATACACCATTGGGCATAACTAAACGAAACGGCTTTTACTTTACTCGTGAGCCAAGACCACACATTGAGTTAGGCCAAAGTAAAAATCTCATAATAGTCCACTCTACCATTCTCACAGATGACAAGGTTCTTCTGTTTCCAAATTTCTCCTACCACAACAATCCACATACACCCCCAATAACTGTTTATCCTCTATGAAACTCAGCCTATATAAAATTGCACAAAATGGGACCTAGCATTAATGGTATACTATAACCTCCTCTACCCACTTACTGCACATACACCAAACTTCCAATGTTATATTAACTTTCTATATTAGTTATTAATTAAGTCTTGTTTAAGAACAGAAAAATAAAATAAAATAAAATTACAATATAATATAATTTAGACTCTCATGGTTTTTTTTTTTTAAATAAAGAAGGGTTCATGTATATCTCACTAAGTAGACTTCTATAGAATTGAAGAGGATGCACTTTCTTATTACAACATGATTGGTATATTATAATTAAGTTTGTTTTTATTTTGAACTTATAATGTTGAGATAGTACACGTTTATCCTTTAATAATTAATATGTGTGTTTATTAAGAAAAAATAAAATTAATATCCAATTAAACTTGAAGGAGTCTTTTACCTTTTTTGTTTGTTTTGTTAAATTAAAATTCTTAATGCTTCTATTTAGAGTTAATTATGTGTCAGCTAGTAAACACCACACACATATTCAATTCATACATTAATAAAATTAAAGTTTTTATACTAAGATTTTTTTCCATAAAATATATACATATTTGTTAGTTAACTGACTATTAACCTTTAGTTGATTATACAAAGGTAATTTAGTGACATGTGACAAATTATGAGAGATGTCACATCCGATAATTGCCATGTTAATCAAAATAGTAATGTAAATGCAAAAAGTTCACACAAAAACTATTTGGATTTAATAGAAACATTTTAAGGAATCAAAGTGTATTTGTTTAAACTTAAGAAACCAAACTAAAATAAAAAAATTTACATGAGGGATAAAGTTATATTTTAGCAAAAATAGATCAAACATATTATTCTACGCCACTTTGCAAAAGTTGAATATTTGAACAAAATTTGTGCATATTCTCACAGGTAGAATTCTGTAGTGTAGTAGTATCTACATGGATTTTGATACTAAAATCAGTACATGGTACAGATGGATGATGAAATTAGAGAAAATATTACTTGAGGATTTATTTGGTGTAATTATATCATTCTTAATTAAGTGAGGTTTGTGATAATATAGTATCCATGAATAAAATACTCATTAAATGAATCTCAAGTAAAGTATTTACCTGTAAATTTTAATGGTGATAAAGTTTTCGCATCAACTTCTCTTATACCTGCACCTACTACATATAATACGTAAAACATGTTACATATTATTATTAATTTAAATTACGAAAATTGCTTATATTTAAAAAATAGTTTTTGTAGATCATTGTTAGATTTAAGCAAGTTTAATTATTAAAACTTTATGGTTATAAGAATGCTTATATGTTTTTTATATTTGGTTATTATGACTTATATGTTTGGGTAAAAAAAATTTACTATTAAAACCATATTAGATATTATTATAAAATATTAAGATCTCATCTTAAATTTTCATCAATTAAATGTTATTATATGAAAAATCTATAAAACAAGGAAAAAAATACAAGGAAGGAATATGAAGGAACAAACCAAATTCATGCAAGAAAAATAAACAGTTAAGAGAACTTAAACTCAAAGGAGACTTTAATGATTTCTAATAAAAAAATCAAAATTTGAATTAGATGGTAACCAAAGAAAATCTAGTCTATTAACAAGACCAAACAAAACTATAAACACAGGTTACTCTAACAAAATATATGAAAGACTTTAAAATTTATATATTTTATACATTTGCGATCGAAAAACAATATCAAAATTCTAAAAAACATGATAAAACAAAGAGAAATCACATTCATGTAAGACACATTTGTAATGGTTAATTTAAATATATAAATTGTTAGAATAATAATCAGTTTAACATAAATAAAACACTTGATTGTCAGAGATACACATAGATTCTCTACTAACTCTCATATACAACCACGAAAGATATCATTACTAGTAATATGATTTAGACAATATTTGTCATCACCTTGTAAATATTAACTTTTGACTAGCTATCATCATATATAAATTAATATCACCATACACAAAAACTTTTAGCCTTAGCAATATCTTTGGGTAATTTAAAGTTAACTAAGCCGATTTGGTAATGGATTTTTAATTTAGTTGTAGCAATTTCTTAATTAATATTTTTATTGATATAAGTAAAATGTAGACATAGAAGTACATTTAAATGAAATTAAAATTATCATCCACATTATGATGGATACAAGTAATTTTTTTTTCAAAATGAGTTTAGAGATATAGTCCTAGTTTATAATAATTAGAATGTGAGATGGCATGTAAATTTCTACTTAGAGAAAATCTTACTAGAATCCTTACCTCTAATGTCTTTTGACTTTGACTTAATGTTTTTCAACTCAATCGAAGTTTGTTCTTTTATACACAAGGATAGTAACAATTTATTTCTGACGGGAACACATCCAACCTTCTAGAAATGGTTAAACTAGGTAGTTCAACCTACCACTCCATCTTGGTGTCACCCCATTCATACATACATGCCTTTGGGGCTTAATGAAGTTTAGTGCAAGGATTTAATATCTCACGGTGAACCAAAGTTTGAATTTTGACTATACAGTGTGTGTTGATAGGTCAACAGAATTACCTTTTATGTATGAGACATTTGAGGGGGAAAACACACTCAAAAGAAAGAATTTCATTATTTGACCTCAAGCAATGAAGATAATGTATAATAAAAAGATGAATTTCTCTGTTCATTGCAGCATTATGTTTTACCTACAACGATTCCAATACGTATTGTTCCTGAACATTGTTGCCACGTATGTGAAGTATAAAAATAAAAAAATGCAATCTGAGTCTAACAGTGCATAACACTTTTAATAGTCAAGAGTCCATTCCAAATCCACCACCGAGCACCTATATAGATGCTAGAAGTAGTGTAAATCTGAAGACAAGTAGGAATCTGAAGCCATAAATTGCCAACACCACCAGATGACATTAGCATTGTCCCAATTCTCCCCTCTAAAGTATATGCAAAACTCGGTGGGAACACAAGACATGGCGTAGTGCTGAGTTCATAAAGATACAACACTTCACCAAATAATATTCAGCTCCCACTTCCTACTTCCTATCCCTTGTCCTCAATCAATCACCCCTCTTTTTTCTTTGTCCTTATTTAAGCTCAAGCACTTCTCCCTCTCCCACAAAACTATTCTTTACCATGACCTTCCTCAGGGAGGATGAAGTTGATGATCATGATCATGATCAGCATGTGTCAATCAATGACAATCATGCCAACTGTGAAATTGTGACTCCTGAAGGTGACAACTTAGGAGAATGGCTGAGTTTAGGCCTCAAAGGAGAGATGCCTGTGGAGGCAGCAGAAGAACAAAACTCATCAAAGCCTCACCACAGCAAGGTGTTCTCATGCAACTTCTGCATGAGAAAGTTTTACAGCTCACAAGCCTTAGGGGGTCACCAGAATGCACACAAGAGGGAAAGAGAAGCAGCTAGAAGCTACCAGTCTCATAGGATGATGGGAACAAGATCACCAATGGGGTTTGCTTACACTTCTCTGGCATCTAGGTTTCTGGGAATACAGCCTCACTCCATTAATGTGCACAAACGAGGCAGAGAAAGGTCTGGTATGGTGGCTAGATTCAAGGATAGCAACAGTAATGGGGCTGGAGTGGCATCATGGACACCCTTTATGCTTGAACAGGCTGTGGATTTGTATTGGCCAGGTAGCTTTCGGGTGGACTTGCCAAAGCAAGAATCTGATGTTAATAAGATTGACTTAGATCTTCGCCTCTGATGCAATTCTCCAACTTCCATCACAGCCCCCATTTGCACCACTGCTACTGTTTTCTTCTTCATTTCCCAATGCTATATCATGTCACTTGTGCCAATAAGGTCTCAAGGCTACTATGGTAATTCACTACTTTTATTGGTTTGAGAAGGGAAACAACCATGTCCCCCGTGTACTACAAGTCAATGCTAAGTATGTTTCATTTCTACTTTTAAACTATCATTACGGTTTTAATTATTATAATTTATGTTTTTAAAACTATTTTTTTTATTTTTTAACTTATTTTAGTCTCTTTTTGTACAAAAACATAGAATAAAATATATTAAAAAGTATATATTTGATAAATTTGAAAACGAAAGAGTAGGAGTGATTTTGGACATAATAAAGGGAAGGTAGAGGACAACAAAATGGAACCAAATTGATTCCCTAATCTGTTGAAAGTCACGAATTTCCATCCAACATGCAAGCGACAATATTGCAACAGTTCTCACAGGTTAGGAAAAAACTACCAAAATAATAAATCTAAGTGCGTGTCTCATTACCGTTCAGAGCTAATTTTACTCATTGTGCCACATTTTAACATAAAATTGAAGCTCAAATAATTCTTCCGCCTTATAATATAAAGTATTTCGTTTTTTTATCTCTACTCTATTTATTAATTCTGTCAATGATAATGTTATAATAATGTCATCGCATAATTTATCAACAATATTATTATTACTAGTGTCTACAGGTATTCGCATTTTTTATTTTTATTTCTTTTATATAATTAAATATAAAATTTAATCAAATTAAATAATCTATTATTATTTGGGTTAATTTTTTATTATTTATATTTATATTTATTTTTAATTAAATATAATAAAATAAGATGAAATATGAAGAAAATTAGCAATACACAATTTCAGAATCTCAACATTAGGGTTTTTGAAGCATTGAGGAGACGTAAAACCTGGTGAAGTGGCGGTGATGAAATATTAGGAGACGGAAGAACAACAATATAGTTTCAGAATCTCAAAATTATGATTTTTGGGACATTAACATGTTTTTATATTATTTCTCTCACAATTCTCTTATTTATCACTCTTTCAGAATCTCAAAATTAAGATTTTGGAGGATTTTGGAGACATATGTTTTTATATTATTTCTCTTTCACAGTTTTTTTATATATCACTCTTTTGCCTAAAAAAGAATAAATGTCCATAAATCCACATTTCACCCCTCTCTCTCCACTCTTCCCTAATAAAAGGCACCAATCTCTCCACTTGCCAGGTAAGTGAGAACAAATAAAATAAAATTTTAAAATTAAAAATATGTTTATTTAATAAAGAAGAATATCAGTTTAAAATAAAAAAAAAGTAACCAATCTCTCCTGTCAGTTAGGTGATAACAAAAATTAGCGTACCAATCTCTTCATTAGGTGAGAACAAATAAAATATTTTACTTCCAAATGATACTCACCAAAAAAATGAATCTTTAACAATAAAAAATTTTCATCTATGACATCAAAATATATTAATTTTTCAAAATAATATTAATTATTTATTTTAAAACATCAATAATCAACACCCTTTTTAACACTACCTTAATAATCAAACACCCTTTTTCTATAAAATCTCAAACCAACAGCGAATAAAAAAAAAATAAAAAAACAAATAATAAACTTGTATGTATTGATTTTATTTTATTTTGTTAAATTATTTTTATTTTAAAAAAAAAAAAAAATCTACTAACCATTTCTATTATTACACAACAATTAAATATACACATTTTTATATTACAAAAATATTGAACAAAAATAATTTAAAAAATGAATGATCCCATTAGAACTCAAATCAACTCAAAGATAATGGTATTTTTAAAAAAGGTTGGTATAGTTACCTAAAATGAGAGAGACGTAAATAATAAATTATTATAAAAGAACGAACAAAAAAAATAAAAAGGGAGGAGGACAGAGAGACTAAATAATAAATTATTATAGAAGAACCAACGAAAGAAAAAAAGATAGAAAAGGAAAAGAAGAGAGGGATGTAAATAATAAATTATTATAGAAGAACGAACCGAAAAAAAAAAGATAGAAAGGAAAGAGGAGACAAAGATGTAAATAATAAATTATTATAAAAGAACGAACCGAAAAAAAAATAGAAAGAGGAGTAGTTATGGCATTAGTAAGCGGCAATAGCGTGCACCAATGATCAAGTCACGGAGTTGCGCTCGTCTCCCTTTCAATTAGGTGTCTGACTCAGTGATGGTACTCTGAATTGCATATGTTAAGCCTTCTTTCCAATAACTTCATTGGAACTATTCTTCGTCTTCGTCACTGTCCGTTAAGAGGAAACATACTAACAAAAAGAAGGAACATATAGAAGAACACTTCTCTTTCTTTTGCCTTCTTATTATCCAAAAATAAAAGTAATAATTTCTTCTAAGAAGGTTGGGTGTTAGTGACTTAAAATAAGGAGTTAAAGGGGGAGCACTATTAAAGGATTTAAAATAAGGAGTTAACAGTTAAAGGGGAATCGTGGAGGTTAACCCAAGAAGTGGGGAGTTAAAATATTTATGAAAGAAGTTAAAAAGAAGATGTTACATTTCAAAATTGTTGCCACTACGCACGTTTCCTAATATTTGTTTCTCTCTCATAATTTTAAAATAAATCATATCTTTCAATTCAAAACCGATAATTTATTTCAAATATTTTTAAAAAGTAGAAAATGACACAATAATCAAAATAATAAAATAAAACCAAATATTAATCTAAAAATAAAATAGGAAAAAATTTGAGAACAGTTAAAGAGGGAATCCCCTTTATATATAGGTATAGATTATCAATGTCATTAGAAATGTCATGTTAGTACTCAAAAATATATTTATAAAGAAGTGAAATAAAAAAATGACATTTATAAAGTATAATTAAATGCCTCATTAAAATTGGTTGATAATTATTAGACATTTTAAGTATATTTGTTTTTACTCCAATAATTTCATTTGAAAATATTTTAAATCAATACTTTTTAGCATGAATATAACTTAACTATTTTTTTTATCTTATTCAACTACTCTAATATTTATTATTATAAAAAATTACAATAGTCAACTAAAATATATTTTTTCTTTTAGTATCAGGATTATTTGTAATTATCAATTTTATAATATTTAATTTTAATTTTTTGTTATAGAAAAATTATTTGTAATAATGTGAAGTTTCAAGAATCTCACATTTACGTGTAAGTCTCTTCATATTGATACATATTCTAATTATTATCAAATTTACAGAAGTAAGATTAATCAGTCATTTTATATTGTAATGATTTTGGTTGGTCACTGAGACGAATCAATCATTTTGGTATCAGTTTGTTGTACACAAGTGTCAAACGAACATAGAGAATAATAAAAAAAATTAGTAATTAACAAAATGTTTGATTACTAACAAGTATTAAATATGCTATAATAATTATAATTAAAGTTAGAATTAACTGGGTGAGTCTCGAAGTTAAGTCTCTTGAGAAATATCTAAAAAAGTTTTAATCATTACACTAGTTAAGTTTTGTTATCATGATTATTATTATAGTTATTAGTAAGATTATCAATACTAATATAATTAATAACATAAAAATTATTAATATTATTAAAAATTATTAATATTATTAAATATTATTAAAATTAATAAATATTATTAAAATTAATAAATATTATTAATATTAATAAATATTAATATTATTAATATTATTAAATATTACTAATATTATTAAACTCTAAATAAAGAGTGGAAATAAGTGATATAATCTAAGTACGGGTATTGGAGGAGTTTAGATAAAGCAAAAAGTTATAAGAAGGAGTCCTGTGGTAGAGGGACTTAAGGAAAGTTTGCAACAAAAATAAATAGGGAACCATTTAATAATAATGTAGAGGAAGATTAGGAAATGGAATAAGGCTAAGTTGTGAGAGGATGTTTGGACTACTAAGGAACCTTTAAAGAATTGTTTTCCTAGATTGTATAATATATCAAATGGTAAGGACAAGAAAATTGCATAATTAGGGAGGTGGGATGCCCAAACATGAGAGTGGAACTTAAGATGGAAACGGAAGAGATTTGTTTAGGAAACCTGGGGAGAGGAGAAAACTGGGTGTTTATAGTAAAGTCATATTGTTATTGCTTACCAGATGATAGTGGTTTCCAAAGTATAATTTATTATTTTGCTTTATGAAGTGTTCAAACTTCTCGTGCTGCACAACTTATTGTTTGGCGAATATATTTATGGACTACACAATTCAAAAATCTAAAAATCTAAAAATATATTTCACATTATGGATTACATAATTTGAATGTATTACAAAACATTTCCAAAAATATGAAAATGTGTTCTGAAACACGTAATTCAAAATGTATTTTTGGATCTAAAATTATTTTTTTAAATTGTATAATTTAGAACATGTTTCCAAAATTCCACAATCCAAACATGAAGATTTTAGATATTTGCAACATTTTCATAGAGGTGCAGGAAGAAATTATGAGGTGCAAAATTTGAGAAAAGAAAAACGCATTTGTTGCCCTTTTGAGTCTCTGATTGGGCTGAACTACGCAACACAAAAACCCAAACCTAACCCCAACTTAGCAATATTGAAATGAAACTTAGAAGACCCACTAGCTTGCTACTTCCAGAATTTATACCTATATTGGAGATCTTGAGAACATCGAAAATCGCATTCATTTATCTTGGGATATTGACATTTTTGTAAAACTTTTATTTTACTTTTTAATGTTATAAATGACATTCATTTAATCTGTATTTTGAATACATTTTCATTAGTTTTTTTCTCTTGGTAAAGTTTTCATTGGGATGTCTATATATAGCGTTTTCCTCGTTTGCAATAAAATTAGTATTAATATGTTTTAAATTTAAGACATTTTAAAAAAAAAATCATCGAACATGAAACTTTTGTTGTTACGTCAGTTACAATATCACTTTATAGACTAGGAAATTAATTAATTAATTAAAGTATTAAATGGTTAATATTATCTTCATAATCATGTATATAAATGTTTTCATAATTAGTATAGAGTTTCCATTAGCTTTGCCCATAATTAATATTTGTCGAAATTTAATTTTGAAATCTGTGTCAAGTACCATTCAAACTAATTACCTATTATATGCCAGTAATATTTATTAATACCCACTTACTAAACCTTTAAAACATATTATTTATAAAATAAAATAGAGTAATAAAGTATCAATTATTTTTTATTTTTGCATGAACTTTACACAGTATATTGAGATAGATTATTAAAAAAAAGGCTTAAATGAAGTTTTAATGCTTTTAAAGAGTACACAATATGCTCATAAGAAATGTTTTATACGAACATCATAATATGAATCCCAACATAAAGTTGTGTTGGCTGTCACAAAAAGGCCCTGCACGATGATACCTTAAAGCAGACACTCCAACAACAAAAAACTTCCAATCCCTTCAACATGATTAAGAACTCATGGCATCACTTGTTGCTCAGTGACTCATTTGTATCACAAACTTCTTTTGTAACTCGCTTGCTTCCTTCAAAGCTGTAATTAATGGCTCCGTGAGTTGTTTTTAAAACTAATGTTATATTCACACTTTGCACTTCATTGCTTTCCTTTTTACATCTTGACTTCTATGTCCACTAGTGCTCCCTTGCCTGCATCTTTCAACTTGTAAAAAACATTTTATACAAGAACAAGTTCTATGCGTTAAACTACCAACATAGTTATCTCAAACATTTGACACTTCAATAAAGCACACGCTTAATCTCCAACTCAATTTTTGTTGAATCATATATTGGACAAACATTTCCTCTATATCTAAGCATCAAACCCTTTATTTGACAAACTTGTTACTTATGTAAAACTTGAGACTATCAATCAATGAAGTAATATAGTTATCTCTAACATCATTTAATGTTTCACTTATGTTGTTAACTTGCAAGTATATGTTTAAGTAGAATATGCAGCTCTAGTCCACTCAACCATGGTTATTGCTCTAGTCCAGTCATCTGGATATTTCTTTCTCCACATTTTCATCAGAAAAGTTCGATGATGGTGTACTAGACCCAACAAATACCATTCTTTTGTAACAAAAAGTGTAATGGTATAAGAACATTTTATGAGAGCCTATAAAAAATTAAAAATAGGAGTAGCAAGTAAATTTACCTTATGTATATATGAGGACAATTTCTTCCTGTACCATATCAATTTTTACCTGCACGCTATATTTTTTTAATTTTCAAATTTTTTAAATCCAGAATAGAAAATATAATTAAAAAAAATGTATTCTTGGATAAAAATTTCTGGAATTCAAAAATGTGTTCCGGATCCTGGAATTAATTTTTATTTACACCCTTTTTTATTTAAGGTTATTTTCGTTATTTTGAAGGGGCAGGTTGGGTGAATGCTGAAATTGATATGGTGCAGGGAGAAATTGTTATATATGGGGTGAAGGTCCATTTTATACGCTTAATATTGGGCTGTTTCTTCCTGCACCTCCATAGGTTCTTTTGTTACCCTCATACGAAATATGAAAATATTTTTTTATCCTTCTTGTGTCACTGTCATAGAATAGCTTTTGGATTATGTAATCCGGATATGTATTTGAAAAAAGACTTCTGGATTACATAATCCAAAAATTAATCATGCATTTGAAAAAAAAGGTTTCAAAATTATGTAATCTAGAAGCTAATTACGAATTTTAAAAAAAACTTCTGAATTACGTAATTTAGAATATTACGGAGAAATATTTTTGAAAATAACAAAATTTATGGAGGTGGGAGAAGAATAGATGAAGGTGCAGGAAGAAACAGTCTTGTTAAGATCATCCGTTACCAAAGTCCAAGTCCAAGACTCTTGGTCTTAGCTTCTACAATAGCAAAAGCAATTGGGATCATCGCATGATTTCCATGGGGATTTCTTTTTTCACCCCATAACTTCTTTCTACACCTTTATAAATATGAAAATTCTGACATTACCCATCTAGTTTATTTATTGTTAGATTATATTCAAAGGTCACCTTCATTATTGTTGGGTTGTTTATATTAAGGAGATTCTGAAATATCATTGGGATGTTTGCCAAATCCAGGTATCACTTTTCATACTTAAATATCACTTGTGATAGATTAAGTGTTCAGCATATATATCGCGCGCTGATGTGAATCTATAAGAAGAAGCAAGGTAAACAACGTTCACATAAAATATTCTCCAAACACAAAAATTAATTAACCACCAACTAATCATTCATTACATTCTAATCCTATGCATGGGTTTAAAAACCAATTAAGTGCACTAATTACAAAGCCACAACCAAAAGGAAATAAAATCATAGATTAGTTTATCTTGTTAAATAGTTGGTGAGTAATATCAAACCACCAGAAAACCAGAAGTGTTTAGGAGTAAATATTGAATCTTTACTGTAACAACTAGTTGGGTCCATCATGATTCTGCTGCTGTGACGAGCTTATATGTCCTCAATTTACAGGTTTACATGCATCACCTTTTGTTATTTCTCAATCATACACACATTGATAAAAGTAAAAGGAATTGCCTTTTTTTGTTAACTTTCTCAGGCATTGGTCAATTTATGAAGGTGGAAAAATGAAATTTAATATCCTAACCAGTTAAAAAGATTCTTTTTATCGTAATCCCTCGATTTACCTATTTAAAAATAATTATTTTAAAACTCTTAAAAAAAACAGAAAAATATGAATATTTGTCTACAAAAATGAAGCCACCTTGGGCAACATAATCTTTTGTGTACCCCGATTCAAACTTTGTTAATTCTGATTTCCGGAAAACATGCAACATATTTAATACCCTATATATATCAATCAGTGTGTGTGCTCCATATATATAATGACATCTAATCCAATACACTTGTAGACTAGCCATGTTATGTTATGCTCCTCAAAGCTATCCAATGCTTATATGCATAAATAATACATATTATATTACTTGCAGATTTCGAAAGTCATTATATAAAGAACTTTTGTTTTTTCATCTATCTCCTTCGAAATAATCACTGAATAAGAGTTTCAAAAATTATAAAATATGAGGCAAACCCCTCAATGAGCTCTTGACATGCATGGCTCATCTGTATAATATATTATTTGGGTCAACAGTTTGAGAATGTAAGTCATTAGTTGTCTTGGAAATTTTGTAATAAAAAAATATATGAAAAACCATAAGGATAAGTATAGCCACAAGAAGACGACAGGTTTTGAAACATGACAGAGAAAAGTCACGGAGAGCTATTCATGTTTCACGCTGTCTTTTTTAATCATTATGTCCTGAAGACAAAGGTGCCCTATCTTTAAGAACTACACAAATCCTCATTATCATACGCAGACTTCACGATTTGAAAGTGGCCTGGATTTATATTCAAAATATGATGATAGAATTTCTTGAATCAGTTGTAATGAAATATGATGAAGACAGTGCAATATTGCAATATGGGGAATCATTCATGAAGAGTATAGAAAGAGAGGGAAAGAAAGAAAGAAAGCAACAGGACATGAGGGAGATGAGAAGTAGCATGCCATTTTATTTTTTTCTGATGAACTTGGGAAGACTGAGACAAATCAAAATTTCTAATTCTATACCAGACAAGTATGAATGTGGTTTTTCTTTAGATGAGTATGTGAATGTATTATTCCAACTCATTCCCTGCTCTCCTAATCCTACCTTATCCAAACTGTTTGAGAAAAAAAATCACAACTCTTTGAATTGTATAAACTTTTGATGTTCTTTTGAATTGTATAATAATAAAAGAAATTTATAATTAAATAATATAAAAAATATAAAAATAATAATATTATAAATTATAATAAATTGTATAAAAAATTGTAATTCTCAATATATTATTAGTTTTGAAAAATTAAGACAGATATCCAAGTCAAATAAAATAAACTAAAAAAAATCATGAAATAGAAACTAAATTTTAGATATCAAAATAATTAGTTGTAATAGTAATTAAATTAGAGACCATTTTATAAATTAAAAAAAAATTGTTTCTAATTAGCCACTCAAATTTTAACTACCAATTATTTAGTTTCCAAATTTAGTAGAAAAACTTGGTTGATAATAGATATCAATTTAGAAACTATTTAATAATAATAGAAACTAATTTAGAAACAATTTTTTTTTTGTTTAAAAAATGTTCTCTAATTTAGTTACTATTGCAACTGACTTTGGTATCTAAAAATTGATTTCTATTTCATGATTTTCTTTGTATTGTTATGTGTGTAAATAGATATATTATTTTGGTGTATATATTTTATATATTCTATTTTACTCCTGCAATTATCATTATTATTCTTTTTACAATTTTATTTATATTTTTTAAATCAACTCCTCGAATAATTTATTATTTGACAATCATTATTATTTTTTTATTTATTACGACACTACTAATTTACAATTTCAATATAAATCAACCTATTAAATTATTTTATTTATTTTATTTTAATTTAAAATTATCTTTTAATCATTTATGGAAAATATCAATAATTGAATTTGCAACTAACAAATTTTAAAATATATTTACAAATATACATTAGTTTTTAAAATACATATGTAGATGTTTAAACAATTTTTTTTAACAAATATTTACATAAACTGTTTTCAGATTAATGTATAATAACTATTTACTATTTACTTGTAAAATATTTCTTGAAATAATTGATAAAAAAACACGTTCTAACCACAATGTTTTTTAACTCAAATAATTTAATTCATTTTTTAAAATTTAAAAATACGTAATTAACTAGTATAAAATATGATAAAATTAGAATAATATACATAAGTTTTACTATTTTGGGTTAAACGATTCCTTAAAAACACAAATTAGCCAATTAAAAATATATGTAAATATTTTTTGCAAAAACAATAATGAATTAACTCAAATGATTTGAAAAAATAATTTTAATTTAAAAAATATCAAATAATTAATTTTAATAGAGTATGTCAAAATTAATTAATTTATCAGTTTTTCTATTTTTATGGGAATTTAAAAAATGCCGATAACTTTCTTTTCGTAAAGAGTTAAGCAAAAAATTTATTATTTGCTGAGACACAATTCTAAATATTGATATTATCAAGCAAATAATTTACTATATTAATATATAATCAATTATTTTGGTGGAAATCATGATATTGTTTACACAAATATCACTTAAAATAACCGATTATATTATTTTTGGTGAGTTTTCATATTCAATCAAAATAAAATAATTTATTATCACTTCCAATTCTATTAATTCTATTTTTACAAAAAAAAATTAAAAAAAATATTTGAAAATGGAAAAGATTTTAATTAAAAATACATATACATTTAATCTCTTGGAACTAAAAAGATTGAATACATATACACATAAAACTATAATAATATATTATTTAAATACATATTTGAATTAATAAAACATAATAGTATTATTATTATTTTATTATTTTAAAATATTAAATATAAAACTTCTACTTTGATCCTAGGTGTCTATCAGAACCAAGAATATTATATATACATAATATTTTCACAAATCAAAACATGAAAAGAGTAAGAGAAGTTAAACCATCAATTTTATATAAATTATAAAAAATTTATTGCAATGTCAAAAATAGTTCAATGTAAAAAGGGTTGTCAACAAATTTTTACCTAGTTAATAACTTCTGAATTTCAGTATTCAATACCATAATCCATATATTATGTTTGATTAATTCATCTATTCTGAATAAAGTTGAAAGTAAAACCATAATCAGTTTTTGCCAAGTTCAATCTTATTCCTTATAACTTATTTCAACTCATAATATACCCAGTTACACTATTTTGACACTAATTATCTCTATTTACCTAGTTGTCTCGATAATGTATTTCAATAGCAAAATATCATATATTCTCATTTAAATACTTATTTGATGAGTGCATTCAATTATATAAATTTCCATACACAATTCCTTTTACATCAAGATTTTATTTCAACAACATTTTCAGTTAACTCTCATTATCTAGAGAAAACTTTTTATTCAAGAAAAGTGTAATCACACATTCTTCGTATAATTTCCTGACACTCAAACCTAAAAACTATAACCATCATAGCTAGTTTAGATTAAAAAAATATCTTATTTCTTAACTTGTCAAAATTTGGAATGTAAAAAATTACAAATGCTAACAAAACAAGAAAAGAAAAGGTTTGAATTATAATTTATAGGAAAAAAAAACTTACTCAAATCAAGGTTTTAATAAAAAAAACCTTGAACTTAACTCTATTACCTGCAATTCTGCGGCTTAAAAGTTAAGAACAATTATCTCATAAACTTGGAGAAAATATATAAAAAATGTTTATAAAAATGAAATATCTTACTTTTTATTTATAATCTATTAAAATAGCGTATCCATTCTTCATTTAATTTAAATTATTTTCTCGAAAGCCTATGGAAACATGGTCTTATTTAACGACATGACAGAATAACTAAATATTATGATGAAGAGAGACAAACTCATTGATGAGATTATTACCTTTTATTTTTAGACAGTAGAGTCACTAAAAAATTATTAAATAAAAAATTTATTAAAATAAAAAATTAATTAATTATTATATTATTAAATCAGATATTATTTTATTAAAAAATTATAAATTTTTATAAAAGTTTATATTATTAATAAAATTTTATAATGTATTTTTTAAAATGATATTAATTATCAAGTTTTAACTATCAACTACATTAAATTTTAAAACTTAAAGTAACTAGTAGTTAAAATTTTGATAATTAATATTAAATAATAATTTAAAAATTATTTTATAATATTTTATTTTTTATAAAAATTATTTTGAATATTAATAATTTTTTAATTTATAAAATAATATTTAATCTAATTAATATAATAAATAGTTATTTTAAGTTAATTACTATTTAATATTTCTTATAAGTGTTAAGGTTTATAGGAAATATATTTTAAATATCAAAACTTAGCCTAGTATTAATAAGATTTTGAAGTTATGAATAACGGATGCCAGACATTGAATTCATATTCCGAACTGAGTAACAACCAACAACACAAGACTAATCAGTTAGGAAAATAAAAAATAATAGTTTGACATCTTAAATTTAATAACTTTTTTATGTGATAGTTTAAATATATATATATATATAATAAAAAATAAAAAAATAATATTAAGAGTTGTAATATAATTATATAAAAAATAAAATTCTCAATATATTATTATCCAATCAATGAGTACATTTATATCATATTTCAATAGTTCAATAGTACATATCACGTTAATGATATATATATATATATATATATATATATATATATATATATATATATATCTTGGGTGGAAATTGTTTTATATAGACTTTGTATCTAGACACATAGAAGATTTATATATTCCAAAAAAGAAAAAGACAGATTCTCAACGTGT
>Ga0123342_1000442_pt1 | contig 65264 bp, 32 predicted proteins | sample Turbeawhitnodule_FD_89960 | JGI IMG/M metagenome (GOLD analysis project Ga0123342, IMG submission 89960) | Root nodule microbial communities of legume samples collected from Mexico - Turtle bean Mexico white nodule | ecosystem: Host-associated > Plants > Roots > Nodule | place: Mexico: Nepantla... | reverse complement strand
CTATACCTATATATAAAGGGGATTCTCCTCTTTAACAGCTCTTAGACGGTTTTGAATTGAAGAAGTGGTTACTTTTCAAACAGTTGCATAGAAAGAAGAATGTCTCTTCAAATTTGAGAGAAAGAAAAATATTAGTGGAAATACTAGAGAAGATGAACGGTTTTGAATTGCAAAAGAGGTTAATGTGTGTGACATTCTTAGGAAATAAAATTTGTAAAGAATAAAACACTTAGAATGAGGATTAATTACTCGCATTGGTTAAGCCAATTCACACAAAGTATAATAATTATACATAATAATGATAATGTCATTTTTTATTTATAATATACTATAAATTTATATTTAAGATAAATGTACAAATAATAATATTATTTATTCAAATTTTAATATTAAACATAAATATATATAAACGAAAAAATAAGAAATGCGGATACACAGGCGCTCACGCGCCTGTTTCCGCTAGTTAGGAATAAAGTTGACAATTTGGACAACATATGTTTGGATTTAGATGTTTATAAAAAAAAATTATGTTCAATATTTGATAAATCTTATTTAAGCTTTCGAATTTATTTTGATATTTTTTATATTTAAAAGTAGTTGGACTTATTGTGTTTGAAAAATAATTTGACTAATACAAATGCTTATAAAACAATGGAATCACTAAAAAAAATTATTAAACAAAAATTAATTTTAATAATCAATAATTAATTATTACATTGATTAAATTAGAGATCATTTTATAAATTAAAAAATTATTAATATTTAATATTTTTTATTATTAATAAAAAATTATAAAATAATTTTTAAATTGGTGTGATCATTAATACTAACTATTTTATATTTTAAATTAGTTTTTATTAGTTTTTTAAGATTAATTTATACTATAAAATATTAATAATTAATACTTTAATAACTAATTTAGATAATTTAAAAAATATTTTATAATTTTTTATTAATAATAGAAATCTCTTTAAATATCAATAATTTTTAATCTTTAAAAATATTATCTTTAAATTTAATTGTTATTTAATAATTTTTTTTATGATTGTTGTAGTAAAGTTATGTATAATTTTGGTAAGTATTATCTTTAAATTTAGTTGTTATTTAATAATTTTTTTTATGATTGTTGTAATAAAGTTATGTATTGTGATTTTGGTAATAAAGTTATGTTTTAATGACAACTAAATTAGTTTTAAAACATATACATTTTTTCAAAAAAATATTTATTGTAACATGTAAGAAATAAACGAAGTTAACTGAAATCTAAACTAAAATAACACTTAACTTCAATGTGGCTCTTAATTTATAATAAACTAAACATTTATTGTTGACTGAAGAAAGTCTAACATAGTTTGAGGTATATTTAAAAAATTTAAATTGTTTTTTATCCGCCTTTCAGTATTGTTTTTCAAGAAATATAATATTTTTATTTTAATAAAATAGTTGTACAATTTTCTATTTTACTATTTTTTTCACCTACACATTTTAACTCTACCTTATAGTAAAAATGGTAGGAAGTATTAGAGTATACTTAGTAAACGTTTTTTAAACATTATTTAATATATATTTAACTTTTATAGTGACAATTGAATGAGTTTTAAAAACATATACATTTCTTTAAGAAATATTTATGATCACACACAATAAATAAACGAAGTTAACTGAAATCTAAAATATAATAATAGTATTTTAACTTCAACGTGGGTCTTAATTTATAATAAATTACGTTATTGTTGACTAAAGAAAGTCTAATATAGTTTGAGGTATATATTTAAAAAAAATTAAAATTGTTTTTCTGTCTGCCTTTCAATATTATTTTTCAATAAATATAATATTTTTATTTTAATAAAATAGTTGTATAGTTTTCTGATTTACCTTTTTTTTTTCATCTACACATTTTAACTCCACCTTACAGTAAAAATTGTAGAAATTATTTGAGTATAATTTTTTTAAACATTATTTAATGTATATATTTACCTATATAGCATATATTTCGAAGATTTATTTATAGGATTATAAGAGTTTTTTCAAGTGACAACTGGATGTGTTTTAAAACATATACATTTCTTCGAGAAATAATTATATATTTATTGTAAACGTAACTGAAATATAAAATATAATAATAATATTTTAACTTCAATGTGAGTCTTAATTTATAATTAAGATTTTTTAACTATAAAAAATTATTAAATATAAATATTTTTTTTAAAAAATTATTAGTTATAACTAAATTAAATACCATTTTAGATATTAAGAAAATTATTTATATATAAGATAATTTCTATTATTAATAATTTTTTTAAATTGATATTTAAGTAGTTATTAAAGTAATGGTTAGCAACTTTATAATATAGTGAATAGTTGGTGATTAAAATTAATTATTTTTTTCAATTGACATGTACAAAATTGAGGATTAGATGAAATTAATAGTAACTGGAATTGAATATTTAATATAACAGTACAATTGGGAAGTCCCTATAACGGGTGCTCTATTTTATATTATATATAAATGCCTCTCTTAACATTCTTGTGGCATCAACAACACCTAAAACCTTTTTAATTATTATCCCGTTGGGGATTAATTTTCACACAATATATAGGTAATCACATTTTTTAATTTACTAAAATAAAGTTAATATTAATATAATAACATGTGATTTCTTTTTCACTAAAATTGACTCCCTTGGAAGGTCTGACCAAACTGCCAGTTATCTGGTGCCACGTTGAAGGCTGTCAGAGTTCTACCGTCACTGGCGGTGAGTTGAAAAGAGAGGCTTTGTCCATTGAGGTAGGAGTTGCTCTGCCAATTTTGTCCCCAATTCCTTGACATAGGTTGCCAGCTAGTTCTGGACCCTTTGATGGAGACTGCATGGACATCCCCTGCACCCGCGACGTTGGTGATCAAAACCAGGTTGAAGTAAGAATGTCCATTAATTGTGAACCTTATTCCCCCCTTTTTCACACAAGACACCCTGTTGTCATCATCACCAAATAAGAGAACAAAAGAAGGGTTTAACTAGGTAGGTTGGTAGGAAACTAGAACAAGCTAAATCAAATTATATATGCACTCTTCTATCAATATCAAATAATTCAAGATCTCAATACACAAAATATTTGGACACACAATTATTTCTCTTTTTTTTTTTTATAATTGTTAAATGTGTTCAACAAAATAGTTAATTTATGGAATTTGTCACAAATGGTGAGACTTTTACTTAAAAGAAAAAAAATATTTAAAAAAAATGAATTAGTGATCAATTTAGTAATGAGTTTTTTTCTTCTCATTAATTAAAATTTTGGTTAAGTGAGGTTAATTGAGTTAGGGAGTTGGTAATTTAAATAGAGGAATGTGATTTTGAAAGATTTTAGTACTTTAAAATTTGTGTCATTATGCTATTGTTTTGAAGTTTTAGTGACCACATTAATCTCTTAAAAAGTTAAATTATCGGTGTAAGTTTTGTGAATGATGCAGTTTGCACACTCCAAACCTTGGTGTTGAAAATGCAAACACAATTTCTCATTCATAAATATAGGGAAATTATGGTTGAGATATGTTTATGGTACCTTCTAAATGCCACAGGCACAATTCCAGCTCTATATTGAGCAATTTGAAGGAAGGCTGGTTCTGCCATATCAAAGTGTTGTAGAGGAGGGTTGCACCAACCACCATTATTGTTTGGCAAAGCAAAGTTTGGAGGACAGAAGTTTGTAGCAGTGACAACAATGGTGCCAGCCTTGCACCATCTTGGGTCATCATCACACCTCATTTCAAAACATGCCCCACAACTCAAGCCATTGTTGAACAAAGCAGTGCTTAGAGCTGCAGTGTTAGTTCCATATCCCTGACTGTACAAATTCCCATAGCCACATGCACCTCCTGCACGCATCAAACAAAAGGGTTAAAAGTTAGAAAACAAGACAAAACTTAGATAAACTTTTATGGATGTGGCTATGTTATTTTATAGTTGAAGTTGGAATTTTATCTTGGTAGTCTATGTTGACTACTATTGCAAACTTTTAGCACACACATGGCTAGTGAAAACCTCAATTCAAATTAGAAAGCACTGTCAAAATCACTTAAAGTTTGGTCTAAAAGATATTTACTAGGGTAGTCAAAATGTCTAAGAAATTAAAGACATAATAATGATGTTGAAAAGTTTCAATTTGTCAATGTTTCTTACATGTAGTAGTTTTGTTTGAAGATAGATAAAGATAAAAGTTACACTGACCCATTGTGCCAGAAGCATCACCACCGCCATAGAAAGTAGCATGACCACCCTGCCAACCGCCATAGTCAGCAAAGGCAGTCTTCAAGTGCATGTTAACGTGGATAAAAATGAGAATAAGTAGGACAAAAAAGGATGCATGGAGTGCCATTGGAAGTTACTTGGTTGAACAGAGGAGGCAAAACAGGGGAATGTGTACTTAATTTGCTATGCTGTGATGATGAATGCTTTAGCCAATTGAGGGGTGTGTATTAATAAGCATGATTTTGGTTAGTGACAAGCACAATGGTAGGGTTATTTCCTTAAAGGCACAGAACAAGTGCCAAATCAAAGGCACATGCTATGGTTCTGGTTTAGATTCCCAACCGCTAATCTAGTAGGCCAGAGACCAGCACATGCATCCCCCAACGGCCAACAAACTTTATAGGCCTATTATCATATTTCTCTTAGCCATTACTTTACCATTACTTAGGGTACTGCTAGTTGTATAAGAGTGATAGAATAGGGAGAGATTCACAAAATCATGGAACAAAGCGTCAAGGACATGCTATTAATACTCAAATCATCACTGCACAATTGTGTAGGTGTTTTGTGTTTCAGTGACAATAGCTATAAATGCATCCCCAATTGAATTGGGTAGGGTAGGGTGTTAATTAAGGAAATCATAAACCTAACATTATCTTTGCACATGAAAGGGTATCTGTCTATCTGGGCAAGCAAAAGCAGGAGCATCTGAGGGCATTTTCATGATATATGCCTCCCATTTTTCACGCGCAAAAGATGACAGTATCTTCTGTGTGCTTCACAGTTTGGCACATAGACAGGATTACATAGGCTATGTGTCATTAACTATGATGTTTCTTCAATATAATTAAAGTGTTTGGCTCATAGTTTATTAGACATAGGTTTTCCAAATCATGGTTGGACTCATACGTGGCCTAATGTATGCTCGTGTCCATCAAAAAGAACTGCAGAATGATTGGATTGATGTGCATGCTCAGATATTTTTTATTAGATCAGATGAAATTAGTTGTTGCACATATCATAAGCGATCATTGATTATGCATTTGACACCCAATTAAGGCATTTGGATAAACCATTCTCCCAATTGTTCTCTTCATATATTGGAAGCACTTTATTGCATTTAGATGTTACTGAATCAAAATGTCATCAGAGAGAATGATTCTCTCTTATTTCTAAATATTCTAGAACTGTTATAGTGATTGAGATTTCCTGCTTTTGAACACAAGAAGTACCAAACTTTTAAATTATAATTGCAGTTGTCATCTTTTGTGATATTTGTTATTGTGAGAAACTTTGAACAATTGTGTTCATCCCTGTTACAGTAGCAGTTGCATTGTACAAATGTTGGGTTCTCCAAAAGAAAACACAGATTTTTTTTTATTAATAAATCATGAGACCTTAACATGTTTTCAACCAAAATGTTTGAGTGATTTTTTATGCCTCTATCCATTTTTACAGGAAGACACATTTCAACTCTACCATATTAGAAATCTTAAATCTGTTGACGTTGATATTGCAGGATAAATTAAATGTGGTGGCAGACCATACTTTAAAACCTTGAAAGCACCATGTGATACTTAATTTTAGTGTCATTTTGGCCTCGGATGAGTATCAGCCGTAGAAGGGATATGGATAATGGAGATCACTTTCTTTGGAATAGAAGGTTTGAAATCTCAGATTCAAGAGTATAACTTATGATAAAAATCTATAAATTTATTATCTTAAACGTCTCTATTATTATTTGATCATGACTAATTGGTGTACAATCCCTCCTAAATTTGATTAATTCGTAATTATATTTACATGGGAAAGTTTTGAACAAATAATAAAATTAACATATGGAATAATGGTTATAACCATTGGACCATTATGATAAATACACTACAAATGTGAGTATTAACCAAACAATGTTTAGAAAAGTTCTAGTTTGTCATTTATGTCTGTTTTAAAATAAACTTTTTTAGAGTACATACATATTTTTTTATAACCTAATTAGTAGAAATTATCTTAGTGTTGTTTTTCATTCTTTTCTTTTAGTGCATACACATAGTTTTTGTTTGTTTTTAACGCAAATGGAGTGTATATGACGTTTTTATTGTCTCAATTAGGTTTAAACAATAAGAATCTACTATAAAGTTATTTTTAACTAAATAAGAATTATGATGGACACATATTCTATTTTATTAAATATATAACGAGAAAAAATAACTTGACCTTTTATAATGTTAATCTCTTATAAGAGAGATGTTCTTCTTATTTTATGTTGTGTTTGGATTAATGTGATATTGGATTGAAAAAAAAGGAAGAGAAATAAAAGTGGAAAACAATATTGATTAAATTGAAGGAAGAAAGTTAATTTAAATTGAAAGTAGTATGAAAGTTTGTAATAGATTAATTGATGTGACTATTTTTTTAATAAAAAATGTGTTATATTAAATATTCCTATTAATATGTTCTTGGATAAGTTTTTAAACAATATGTTTATTTAGTAATTGAATAATGAATAATTATGTTAATGATTAAAAAAAATAGGAAGAAATTAAATTATTAATACAAATATATCAATTTAATTTGTTTTTAAAAAAGTTCTGATTCCTAAATTTGATTTATAAATTAATTAATATCATTTAAACGTAATTAATATAGTAAAAAAAATAAAATTAATTATGCATGAACTTAAAGAGTCTCTAAAAAATATATAGCAATTACAATTTACTGCATGACATTCCAAATATGCAAATATCGTCATCCCAAAAGAGTTTGGAGGAGCTGGATTATATAAGTCCCAAAAGAAAACCAATTAAAGCAATTCATTTGCAGGTAAAAGAATGAGCAACAAATTTTATTAAAAATTTTCCAGTTCTTTGGGTAAATTATATTAGATATCAACAATTTTACGACGCATGATGAAGAAAGGTATATTTGTACATAATTATTTCCTTTTCCTTTATATATCTAACTGTAGAGTATTTAACGATAATTCACTATAAGTGAGAGAGAGAAAATACATTTATGCAGAAATTATTTAAATTAAAATCACATAAAGTATATTGCGTAAGCCCCTTTAATAGTTTATAACCATTTTCATATAAAGTTTATCCATTTTTTCATCATGTAACACACGTATTTTTTAATTATGAATGAAAGAAATTCGAATGAAAAAATTAAAAAAAGAAAAAGAAAAATGGGTTACTTGCTGACCGTAAAAAAAAGTAATATGAAAATTATTTCATACTAAATAAGAAATTATTTATGTTTCATTTTTTCTTAATATAAAATTATTTGTTATATAAAAATATTTTTATATTTAAAAAATTAAATGGAGAGAAATAATGTAGGAAAAGAAATATTTTCTAGTTAGTCTCACACATGTTATTTTGTTTGGATTTCTCCTTGGGAATAAATAGTTGGTTTTGTGCTGTGGGTTTAGGGATCAACGTGAGTGACCTTCACAAGGGATTGTCCCAAAATTGTCGCATTGTCATATCAAATTAAGGATTGTGGGAGAGCTTTTGATGCCACGTTTTTTCTCTAGGAGGGTTGAATCAGAAGCCACACACAATGACTACAATAAACAATTTAAGAAATTTCTTTAATTTTCCCTAAACCCTTTCCTAAAAAAGTGATTCACATAAAACATTTAATTTTACAACAGGCCACATTCTCAGGTTTTGGGGTCTTTGATAAGAATACGTGAGATTATAATATGACCCTTTAGTTAATATTTAGTTTGAATAAATAATATATAATAAATATGAGATATTTATTTTTGTACTGGGATGACCGACCGGTCTACCTGACTCAGCCGACTCAGATAACCAAATCCCAACCTAAACGACAAGGTCGACCATGTGACACACATGGCCGATCGACATAGGACGCTCAAGTCAAATGTTGACCTGATTAGCAAGACTAACCCATAGTTAAGAGATGACCTAATCCAACCCTAATCACAAACCAACTCCTTAATCCGGCTCAACAACAAGGACTCATCAAGGTAATATAAATATCACGCATTCCAAGGACAAGTGTACGTCATTATCTACAGTATTCTGACAGCTGAATACGACATCCTACTGACTTGAGCGTTGAAGCACCATCTGTAGGTACCCCACCCGTCTGAGGTACCACTCGACAGGAAAGGCCGAAGAAGGAGTGTTGAATACGTGAAAACCGACCGAACAACATCTTGAACCAATAGTTCTCCCAATCTTCAAACTAATTCGAGAACAATTTCTTTTCGTTTTAGAATATTTACTTAATTATAGAGATTGTACTCTTTTATCAGACGAAATATTATCATCCATTTTTTCTATATTCAAATAATTTCATTTTCCATTCTCTTTCTCCTCTTTTTCTTTCAACTTTCATTCTTATCTAAACAAAACTTAATTGTAAAATAATTTTCTCAATTGAAATGAACCATTAACATAAAAAACCAAATAGCAAACATTGATGACTTTAAGAAACCCGTCATATATTTCACTCGAGATAATTCTCCGGTATCTATTTCAAACTAGGTTTACTTTTGATCACTCCTAAATTTTTTCAAGATTAAATCATAGATTAAATGTTTTTAGTAGAATAAATTTTACAATTTTTATAATTAATTGTTTTTTAAAATTCATATATATATATTATTTTAATCTCTTTTAATCGGTAAAGAGTACGAAAAATGAAAAATAATGAGAGATCTTAGCAGAACAGAAATTGCAAAGAAAGTATGAGTGAAATTTGATTGGAGTAGATTTGGAGCGTACGGGTTAGGCAAAGAATCTAGCATTTAATGATAGACCCATTTGCATTATCAAATTTGGTTTGCATTTATGTATTTTATCAACTCATGTCACACTTCACATTTTTAATATCATTACATATTATTACTAAAGTTTATAGGAAGGATCGAACCGTGAATTGAATAGATGTGAAAATACGTAATTACTAGATAATTTAATGATTAATATTAATATTAATATTCATATTATTTAATATTATTATTATTTTATTATATTTTTATTATTCTTATCAATATCATTATTATTATATAAATTTATTAAATTAATATTTTTATTTTAATATATATTGATACAAAATAAGATTATTAGTATTATTATAATCATAAATTATTATTAATAATAGAATTATTATTATTATTATAATTATGATCATAATTATGTTTCATATATTATTGTTATTATTATTATTATTATCATTATTATTATTATTAAATTAATATTTTCATTTCAATATATATTAGTATAAAATAAAATTGTTAGTATTATTATTATGATCATAAATTATTATTAATAAGAAAATTCTTAATATTATTATATCAATTATCCTCATTAATTTGATTATTATTATCTTTATTATTATTACAAATTATTAAATTAATATTTTTATTTTAATATAAAATAAAACTATTCACATTACAATTATCATAAATTATTATTATTAATATTATTACTATAATTTTTTTAATATTATTATTATTATAATTTGTTGTCATTATTATTATCTTTATTATTATTACATCAACTTATTAAATTAATATTTTAATTTTGTTATATATCCATATAATAAAATTATTATATTTATTATTATAAAAAATATTATTAAGATTAAAAAATTATTATTATTATTATCATAATTATTTTTATTATAATTAATAATATTATTACTATTAGTATCTTATTTCATATTATTGGTTAATTATATATATACATATTTTGTTTATACAATTTGTGTCTCATTTTTTATTTGTTAACGGATATATTATATTCGCTTTTATATTTTATTTTAATTTTATTAAATAAATTTTTTTATAAAAAAAGTAAGGAAAATATATTATTAAAAATTAAATTCTAAGAGGATAGCTTTTGTTTTCAACATCAGATAAAATAAAATAAAATTATATAACTTTTAAAATAAAATAGTAGATAAACTATGAACCTTAGCAGTTTAAAATATGGATGAGATATACACATATGCACTTATTCCTATCTTTATAATAAAATTAAAAAGTTGGATATATATAAAAATAAGTTCAAACAACATTTATATATATGTACAAGTTTATTTACGATCTCAATCAGATAATTCATATCCAAATTATTTTTTCTTTTTTTTTCTTAAGTGGAAAAATTGATTAAATTTTTTAATATTATAGGTCTAGATTTTATTTTTTCCTTTTCTAAATTTATTTCATTTCTCTAACTTTTCCATTTATATTGAACCTTTCCTCCCTCATAACCCATCACTACTGAAGCTATCCCAAAAACCAGGAAAACCACTTAAAGGAAAAACATGACAGTAAAATTTAGAATAATTGCAGATGGATGATGTTGATGGTTGGTAACAGCAGATACAGTGCAGAATTTGGAGCTTAACATGTCTAAATTTAAAACTACTATCTAATCTCTAGCATACCATTTATTAAGTCATAAAATGGAGGTTCATTTGCTCTTCAATGGCTTCAATAATCTTCATCTTCCTTAACCACTGTGTCTTCATCAATCTTCAGTTCTTCCATCTGCTGCCTAATTGTCTTCATACTCACATCAATCAAAGCCAACAACCCTTTAAGCTCTTTCTTGCTTAAATCTTTTAGATTAGGAAATTCTCCAGTCTCATCATGCATTTGAAGCATGTCAAGGAACAACTCCTTCATCCTATTCTCCTCCTTCAGCCTCCTTAGCTCCTTCTTAGCCTCCTTTATCATATTCTCTATTCTCCTCTCTTCTTCTCTCTCCATCCTCCTTTTTTCCTCTTGTGCCCACTCAACCATTTTCCATTCTTTCAACTTCTTCACCATGTTCTTCTTCTTGAATGTTGCTTGCCTCACTAACTTCTGGCTCAAAAATATAACCTTCACTCTCCTCTTAGCAAACATGGCTTTCTTCTAGTAATTAGGGTTTACTCTGGTACTTGTTTGTTCTGTGGCTTCTGGGTACAAATGATGTGATATTTATATAACTATTGTATTTTTCAAATTTCTTTGGGTTATTTAGAAGAAAAGAAATAAAAAATGAAGTTGCTTATAAATTAAATTAATTTGTTTATAAGTTATGAAGATAAATATTAAAAAATTATATGAGAGAGAATTTTTAAAAAAAAAACTGACTTGTATACAAAATTATTATTAATTTGTGTAGAAAATTATTTTTACCCTCTTAAAAGTTTATAGGAGAATGTTTCTTTAGTCGAATGGATAAATTTGAATGATTTTTTACTCATCAATGACTACTATATATCTATCTCTTTCTTAATTACTAATATAATGAATAGGTGTAATTTAATAATTATTAATCAGTTTGACAATTAGTAATTAAATAATAAGTTTAATCTGATAAAAAGTAATAAATTTAATAATTTGTAAAACTGATTAGTGATCATAAATTAATATGTTAAATGAAATGATTAATTTTAGTTTAATAAATTAAATAGTTAGTATTGAAAATTAAGTAAGATTAATGATTATTAATATATTTGATAATTAGATAAGTTAATAAGTCATAAATAATAATAAGTAATAAATGAATAAATGTAATGACTAAAGAAATTTTAATAAGTATGATTTAATAACTATTAATGGTTAGTAATGAATTAAAAGTTTAATATAATAATAAATGATAAATATAATAAGAACTAAACTTTTAATGCAGGAATAAATTAATATGTAAATACTCACAAAAAAAATAGTATTTTAAATATAAATAATTAATAAACTTATATATTAATGGTAAAAAAAGTAAAATTTAATTATTTTTAAGTAATAAATTAATGAATTGAATATAATAAGTGATACATTTATCATTTTGCTATATATTTAATAATTAGGACTAAATTTAATAATTAGAGATAAAACACTGTACATCAACCCTATTGATACTAGCAAAATATCTACACAACATATAAGATAAAACTAAGATTCCAATAATTACTTGCAATTTTAATCGGAATGATTACTCTTATTATGAAGTTGACTTTAAGCCTAACTCAATCTCATAAAACCAACTTATGAAGTGAGTTTACATTCACTTATAAAAAATGAAATGTTCTAATTACTAGTCGATGTGAAATTTCCAACAACTCTAGTATCCCCTCTTCCCCATTATTATTATTATTATATATATATATATATATATATATATAAGTGGAAAAAAAGGATTATGTGTCTCTATATTTTTAATTGTACCGGGAAGACCGATCGGTCAATGGACCCGGTCAATCCATGCGTTAAGACCCTACTTTAAGGTACGAGGTCGACCACGTGTCATATGTGGCCGACCGACACAAGGTGCTCAAGTCAAAGGTTGACCCAATTAACAAAGGTTAACCTATGGTTAGGAAACGACCTTATCCAACCCTAATCGCTAAATAACCCCCTAATCCGGCCCAACAGCAAGGGCCCATCATGGTAATATAAATATCATGCATTCCAAGGAAGAAGGTATGTCATTATCTACAATATTCTAACCAGCCGAATACGATACCCCACTGACTTGAGCGTTGGAGTGCCATCTGCAGGTACCCCACCAGCCTGAGGAGCCGTTCGGCGAAGAAGACTGAAGGAGAAACGTGAGACATGACCGACCGAGTGACATCTGAAGACAATAGTTCTCCCAGTCCCCAACCTAGTTCGAGAACATTAATTATTAGGTGATTTGTATTATATTGTGTTGTTAAAATATATAAGTGATTTGTAAAGTGTTTTATTCTTGAGATGTGTATGTATTCATTTTTAACATTTAGGTCGTTTATTTTTATATTTATTTTTCTTTTTAATTTTATAATATAATTAAGATATGAGTGATTTGTAATATGAATTGTTTTGTTTGCATTCACTTTTACCATTTAGATAGTTTATTTTCATTCTTACTTAGGCTGACTCGTAGGCTACCTTTTATGCAAAGTGGGTTAGTAAAATGAGTCTGCATTCCTTGTACAGGACAGGCCAAATGGTGGGCCTATATGAGACAGACAAACCCGTATTGTCACCCATAATTTTAGTCCATATAAAATAATTGTTTTGATTTTGGTTTCTTAAGAAAATTTCTTTGTTTTTAGTCTTTCTAAAAATTTAAACTATTTTCTTTCTCTAGTATTATGTGACATGTTAATTATTTGTGTTGAATGAAAAGTGAAATAACGATTTTAAATAGTAAATATTAATATTGCAGTACAATATCAGTAAATAACATTTTAGTTTTGTTAAAAAATTGAAAAACATATGCTACTTATTCTAAAAAGGATATTAGGAACTAAAATTAGTGGTTTCAAAATTTAAAAAGGTAAAAGTTAAAGAAGTATATTTTGCAGAAATTAAAATCAAAATTTATGATTTTATCATGACTAAAAAAACTATTTCAAATTCTATAGAAAAGAAAAATAAAAAAATAAAAAACCCAAAATCAATAGCTTATTTTGTAGAATTAAAAACACATTGACATGTTTAGGAAATACTTCTTTGTCTACCTAAACAAGTTCAACCTAAATCCTCTTTTTTTTTTTTTTCAAAACTTGAATATTATCCTTCTTTTATACCATCGTTTCTCATCCCTGATACATACAATATTACCAATTCTAAACAATGTTATCCTATTCTGGAAAACATAACTCCGAATAATAGAATTATTGTTCTAAATTATACATTCCCTCTTCCACCTCTTTATTTGGTATACCAAATTAGTAATCTGAAATGCAAAGCTACTTTATAAAATATTCGTTTTGAAATTAATTTTATTATTTTTTAGAATATTTGTTTCATAATACTGTTTTATCATTTTCTGGAATACTCAGAACATGTGTTCCGGATAATGTTCAGGAAGAGTGACAGATTGATAATATTTTGGGTTTTTTTAAACCTAAAAGAGAGTGTAGGCTGAGAATTTTAAAGGGTAGAAAGAAGAGACACGTTTTTTGTTACCAAGGATATGTCCTGTTTGCAGAGTCTACTAGGGACCCACTTGAGCATCATAAAACTGTTGCATATTATGCCCTTTGCCGGCATCATTGATTATGCATCTAATACCAATATGGTTGCATTATAATGCTTTGGTACAATATTTTATGACTATATCGTGCTTGGCCTACATAATATGCCACCACATCAACTAATATTAAGATTCATTGTTCCGTGTTGGGAATCTAACATCTGAAAGTCACTGAAATGAGTATTATAAGATCACATCACACATGTAGAGAAGGAGAGAGAAAGAACAATAGATAAACTTTATGTAAAAACTTCAACAAGGACGGCTGCAACTGGCAAAGCCGAAAACTCAATATATGAATGAATTATGCCGGAGTTACAATAGAGCTACAGCTTAAAGAAGCTTGGATAATTACTCATAAAATACTGCACTTTTATGGTGTGTGTGGCTAAACATGCTACAATCAAAAGTGTAGTATTACAAAGATTTATATTTTGGTTAATTTAAGTGTCCTCCATTAGATTAGAATTACTAAGAAATGCCAATAATTGAAAAAGGTCTGATATCGGAAGAAGCTTTTAATACAACAGGTATCCGAAACTCTTGGATTGTACAACGACTATGAATAAACCAAAAACTAAGTAACTAAAAATATAAAAAAAACGAGTCCATATAGGACTGTGAATGAAGTGAAACACAACAATACATCACACAGTGTACATGCTATCACGTAAACGATGATACAGTAAGACCAGAGGATCCATGCATATCCCAACATACAAAGATACAATGGAATGACCTTTCATTCCCGATATTTCAGCGCCCAGAAACACCAATTGCCATGCTGAAACACGATTGTGTGGACTTCACAACAAAACCCAAGGGTGCTTCCCCTTTTTGGTGAGCATCCCAAAGAATAAATAGTTAAGAATTAATCCTCAAATCTGAATGACGAAATAAGGTACCTTCATTAGTTGAGTAGATGTCAACACTACGAACAATGAATGCAATGGATAAGTCAGCAGGTCAAGTGATTTCTGTCAATTCAAAATGTCGTGCTACTCTCACTTGCAGAAAGTGAGGGGCCTTCAGACTTCACCACAGTTGATCCTTTGCTACTAATGTCAAGCCCCTGGAAACGACCGAGCTGGTCATTTTGCAATATTTCTGATAGTGGATGAGAACTTGTTTGATGCAGTTGATGAGTTGGCATTGTGGACGGGGAGTGACCAAATGATAAGTGGATGTTCTGGTGACCAGAAGGACCTGATTGTGACAGGATTGGACTGAAAGTTGATCCTGTAAACGGAATATGGTGCATTCCCAAATTAAAGGATTCAGTGTGGCTCATCATCTCACCAGTAGCAAGTTTAAGTCTCTCAACTTCCTTTTTCAATGCTTCATTAAGAGCTACAACGTATCAGAAACAAATTTCAGTACAATTAGCTAATCATACTTTTAAAAGTTACATTAAAAAATTATAAATAAAAGAAGTAAAGTACGTATTTTTAAATTATATTAAGAATATGATGATGGTTACCATCACGAAGCTGTGCCTGCTGCTCCATGGCTTGCAGACGAAGCTTAAGCTCTGTATTTTCAGTACTCAGGCCTGTTGTGTCCCTCTGTAAAGAATTAATAAGTATCTTAGTCATTTCTATTTAGCCACAATTGGTTTGTATATGCATAGGAACTAAAGTCAACCACAGTAAATCCTAAAAAAACGCACCATTACATTACACCCCCAAATCACATTATGTAAAATTCTATATAATTTTAGATTCCATATAAAAGAAGGAATTCCAGAAGAGAAATACAAACAAAATGATCCAAAAATATAATGTTATGTAATTAAAAACAACAACGATATCTACAGATCAAGCAAACATTTAAAGGTAACAAGCACGGACAGAAATTATAAAAATATAATCCTATGCAGCATACAAAGGAAAACTGGATTGGTATACTAAAACAAGTTGAAGCAAATTTTACAATACTTCTGACATAAATGTAAATATGTCATGATACAGTTGAAATCATTGCACCAAGCAGCATCAGGAAATCCATTAAAAAATCAGAGTCTACTCTGTAAAATGGAACTTCTAAAAGTACTTTCAGTTTTAGACACATGTCAGCACAAACCTGGTATAATGTCAATTGGGCAGAAAGAGTCGTGGCTTCCGTCTGAAGTGTTTGAACCTTACGCTCGAGTTCTTGTATATAGCGAGCTTTTCTCTCTTTAGATCGAGCAGCAGATTGCCGATTTGCAAGTATTCTATTTCCAACAATAATAACAACATCATAAGAATAATAATAAACAGAATCAAATTCATAGCAATCAATATTTTTAACATAAACCCTTCGTTCCCGGCATTTAAATGATGTGCCCTCAACAAGAAGATTCTTCATGGTCTCTCTAACAAGGTTTTAAAAATGCATTCACATCCTCAATTTCAGCCACAACGTCAATTCTTTTTACCATATCATGACAATAATATTTGCCACAATAAGGTTCTTTTACTCAATGCAACCAAGTGGCAAACGCAATTTAAGGCCACATATGCCTGACTTTTCTCGCAATGTCATGGATTGCAATGAAACTGTGACCACAACTGCAATTAAAAACCCTGATCTCTAATTATTCATAAATTACAAACTTATCAATTCACACAGCATCATCAAAATATCAAAACAGAGAGGTGGAGCAGTTTCAGCCTTCGCAACAAGCCTCAATTTAACTTCAAAAACCAATTAAATTTGAAACACGAAAATCAGCAAAAGTAAAACCACAAGCAAATAAAACCCTACTGCTTACAAATTCACACGTCACATCGAAGCCTAATCACTAGAAACCAAAAATAAAAGTAAAAGAAGCCTTTTTGAGATCCAAGTTGAGAACCTCTTAGCACGCTTGGGATCAACTGTCCATAGCTCAGCTAACTTATCAGGAGGCATAGCCTTCTTCGCTTCCATAATTTCGCCGAACGAAGAGTCATCGACGGAACTACTGTGCCGGTGCCGCGCCCTCGCCGGACTCTTCTCCCGATCTCCGGTCGGATCCACTCCGTTTCCCGCAGCGCCCGACCCGTTTGCACCTCCCAGCTTGTCCACGTCAATGTACGTTGAGAACAGGTCATCCTCGGATCCGATCTCCTCCATGCTCGCCGTCGACGACCCGCCGGCAAACGGATCCGACGGCGAAAGGTCCATCATGTCGTCCGGAAGCCGGAAACTCACCTCCGAGTGTGCTCGCCGGTGGTGAGTCCCACCGGAGCGTGGGAAAATCGAGGATGAGGAGGCGCCAGCGGTGGTTGCCGCCGTGGACGGCGATGGTCGCGGTGGCTGGGATGCGGCATTGGCATTGTGAGGTTTGGGATTGGAATTAGGGTTTGAAGATGGATCTTGCATCTGTTCTCAAAAGCTAATCGTTTTGTGACCCAAGACAATTGAACTCTCCTCCTTCTTTCTCTCCACTTCTAACATTTCCGATAGACACGAATAAAAAAAAAAACTATAGTATTTAAATAATATGAGTAATAAGAAGTATATAATGTTAATAGTTTTCAATCTAACTTAATTAAAATGTATCAATGTAAATTTGTTCAATATGCACTTGTACATTGTTATATGTAATGATTTTTCACATATTCATAGAAATAATTGTTTCATTAAACATACTAAAAAAAAAGTTCACGATTCAAATGTTGAAATGAAGTATGTATATTACACATTTTTTTAACTCATAATTATGACAAATAAGATGCACAACAGTTTACAATTAAGATTTGTGATACATGTATAAACAAATTGTACAAATACATTTGAAGAGTTTGACTTTGAAATAGTTTTTTATATAATTGCATTATAAATGTATAATTATTATATTTAATTCAATTAGAATTATTCTATACAAAAATTCTTCTGAATTTTAACATAGGACACTTTTAATATAATAATTAAACACATTAATAAAAATAACTAATTTAATAAAACTTGTAAAGAATGTCATCAATGTATCAAATAAATTTTATTGGTAATGATTTTTAAATTTTATTACTATAAAGTATTTTGCAAAAAAAAATAAAAGAGGACACAATTCCTAAAATTGTGGTTTATAATAAAGAGAAAAGAAATAATTACATTCAAAATTATAAATAATTTTTTTCGTGAAAATCTCAATTAAACTCTTTTTTATTATTAATGAAGAAATAGTATAAAAAAAATTACTTTATTATTTTATAAACTACCTTGTGATCCCCGCCTTGTGCAAAGGAAATCAATGTGAATAAAATAATAAATATTTATATATATTATCTTATGTGTGGTTGAGGACCCAACTGGTATTTAATTGGTTGTTGCCCAAAAAAGTCTTATTTAATTTGTATCATATGGAATTTTATATATATAGATTTATAATAATTTATGCACATCATTTTCAAACATCAAGTAACACCACATGCACAATCATGTGACTAGGTTGAAAAGGTCCAGTGATATGTCACCATACACTGTGTGAATTGATGTTTTTACCTATTAAAAGGTTTTTTTTATATATATTTAAGTGTGTAGGTGAAGAAGTTGAGTTAAGTATGAATAGAAAAGTCTTTTTGAAATGTTACTATTTTAACATTTAGGTTTAAATATATTTGAGAATGTATATTTTTTACTTACAATTAAAATTTTACTTGCAAATTTGTTGTCTATAGAGATTTCAAAATTAAATAGTTTTGATTCGTAATTAATGTATTGTTTAATTGATAATATATCCCTCAAAATAGCATGTATTAAAGTTAACTTCAATTTTATTATTAATATTTTGCATAAATAAGTAATCAACATTGTTACGATTTATGGAACATTTTTTTATAGATAATTAGAGCATATATTAATATAAAATTTTACATTTAAAAATGTAAAAAATAATATTGTATAATTTAAAAATGATATGTAAAGTAAATATGCTATTACAAAACTTTAACTGTTTTGACAAGTTGGATTTTAATAGAATCTTCCCATTTAAACACTTTTTTTTCATTGAATTCGACTTCACATCATAAAAAAAAAGTAGTTATTAAAAAAAAGTGGAAAAGATTTTGAAGTTTATTTATATTTTTATATATTACTTTAAAATTTTCTTTCTAAAATTGAATACAACTACCACCAACAAGGAATTTACAATAAATTAAGCACTTTTGAATTAAGCTAATGTTTATTTATTTTAGTTTGTGATTGATTTAATGTAATATTTAAAAAACTATAATCAAATCTCAAACCTATATTTCATGCTCTTGATTGTTTTAATTCTTATAAATTACATACATAAAGTATATTTTATACACTACTCAATAAAGACTTTATAAAAATTAAGTATTTCAAAAAGTTATAAAATATAAAATAAAGTAGCATTCTTACCTCGTTCAATTGAATCTTTACAAACATTTATTCATATATCAAGTATAATTATTAAGAATTCACGTAGATAATAGATAAACGATAAATTATCTAAACTAATTTTCTTCTTCCTCCTCATTCTCTTATTATTTTTATTATTATTTATTTTTATTACTATTGTTATTTTTATTTTACTTTATCACAATGCTTCTTAAAAATTACTTAATTTATTTTTTGATGTTTAAACTTTAGTTGGTTAGAACACAAAATAAAATCTTTTTAACTCTTTTTTTTTAAGTAAAGATAAAGTAAACAATATAGTTACTTAAAATACATTTATGAAGTTTGTTTTGATTGTGAAAATGTTGATCTTGATGTGGAATATTGTTGCTTTTCAGATTATTCAAGTAATGGAATCAAATGGACTTGTCGTTTGCTTATTATATTGCTTAAGGAATGGATTGATTGCTCTAATGGAGCTAATTGATGTCATTTAATTTTGTTGTTGATATTCATTGCTAAAGTATCCAATTAATTATTTAAGTAATATTATTTTAAACTATCCAGTGGTAGTTTGAACAAGGAGAATGATTATCCCACTATTTTTATATAGATACTCAATTATGTGTGTAGTTTGTATTCACGCATAATCAATTATGCTATATTTTATGTTGTGTTATGGAGGTTTGGAAATGACACTTACTTATCGACATGGAAATGACACTTGCTTCTCGTCAAGGAAGACACACATGCACATTCTAACTCCGCAGACACACGTACACCACGAAGTTACATAAACACTCAGAGTGCAGTGTTGAACCTGGACAATGAAGAACCTCACCACCAACAACAAAGAAAATGCAAAACTCATGAACAAACTCTCTTAAAATTTATCCAACGTCCTAATTTACTTTTCATGGTTTATATAAAGAATGCATAACAAAGAGAGACATATTATTGTTGTTTTACGTTCACTGACCAGGATCTTGGTCAAGAAAAAGGAAAGTTATGCACTTTAGGGATATCTCTTATGACTCTCAGGAATCTCTCTTTGCATGACTCTTTGAAAAATATTATGTTCCACGTGCATGCAAAACAAAAAAGAAGGGTAAAATGAAAAAAATCATGATGAGTTGACTTTTCATGACCTTCTCTTCATTTGAGGGAGGATGTTATTTACCTCCCCTTCCTTTTAGCGCAAATCCTTGAATTCAAAGGAGTGATATATCCAATGATCAATACCCATAAACATTGTATCCTTAAAAACAAACAAATCCTAAGATGAAAGGAAGAGAGATCACTATTCCCATAAATCTAGTCTCCCATTTTCTGCACATCCCTTAATCTAAACCATAAATATCCTCTAAAATCTATCCCATATAACTCTAAAACAAACCTAACTTTTAACTTATAACATATATATTTGGATATACGAATTCCTTTACATTCCCAATCATATGCATCTAGATTCTCTCAGTGCGTACATAATGTTTATAATATTTTAAGCTTTTTTCCTACGAACATGTTGTGGTTTGTAGTATTTCTTATTTTTTCCATATTCTTATCCCACGGATTCTCGTATTATACACCCTTTTGGGGCAATATAGAGAGAGACGAGACTTTGAGCACGTGAACATTAAATGACCATACAACTATCATACTATATATATTTTTTGGGGGTAATATTTAAAGAGAAGGAGAGATGAATCTTGGTATGCTCAAGTATATAATACTAAGGCAATAGATAATTTGATGATAAAATGGGTTTATTTATTTATTTATTTTATTTATATTATTTGCTTACATATTGGTTTGGATCGATCTCTTTCCTTTTGAAAATCAAATGTGATGTTCAGTGTATCTCAATCAAAGATATATATTGATTAAAAATTTCTGACACTAACAATTTTTTTATTAAAGATCCACTACTTGACCCCCTGAATTTCTTATATATATATATATATTTATTTATTTATATTTGAGTTATTATCTTTTAGTAAATTATGTTTTAAAAATAATAATATTTAAATATCGTTAGCTCTTTTTGATATTTTTCTTTACTTTTTTTTTATGATTTTTATATATTATGAAGATGATTAATAATATTTTTAAATAAATATTTTATTCACTCTCTAAAGTATTTTATTTTATATTTTATTGATAGTGAATATCCTCATACAAAATTCTTAATTTATTGTTGAGATTATTGCATTTATATTTGAGTATATTTGATTTGTAGTCTTTTTCTTTTATATTTTGTTATTAAAACTATAAAGATTATGTTTGGATTAAAATGGTTTTATCACCACTCTTTATACATTGATTTTAAAATTAAATATTATTTTTCAATAATGAGATAGATTTAAGAACATTTGGTAACAACTTTACCTATTGAACTTAAATACTCAATAAATATTTCTAAATATTTTATTTACTATAACAAAAATATTAAATAAAATTAATTTTAAAAAAGTTAATTAGTTATTATATTGACTAAATTATATATTATTTTATAAATTGAAAAGGTATTGGTTTCTAAGTAACTTTTATTATTAATAAAAAGTTATAAACAAATTTTTAAATTGATATCTAATTAACTACCAAAGTTAAAATTTTAATTATTTTATATTATAAAGTTAGTATTTAAAACATTGGTAACTAATTAAATATCAATTTAAAAAATAGTTTATAAATTTTTATTAATAATAGAAAATACATTAAATATCTATAATATTTTAGTCTATAAAATATTAACATAATAGCTAATTATTGTGTGTCTCTAAAATTAATAAAAATTTACATATATATCTAGATGTCTCGTGAAATTTGAAAACACAAAATTACCTTACGAATGACATAATCCAGATTATTTATCCATATCCGAAGAAAAATTCCGGATCATCCAAAAGACACATAAATTTTAAACTTAGTTACTAAATTATGTAATTCAGAGTTTTAATGAATTACCCAATCCAAAATACACACATAAACATACTATAAAAACGTAGAAAAAAAAATCCAACATTGTACACTGACTTCAAACTAACACAACCACCACAAACACCCGTCGACAAAAGTTACCACCACATCCACCAACACCTTGAAGACTTTCTTCACTCACCAAGAGTTCCACACCACCATACCAACACAACAAAATGCCTCATACTTTTTAACTTTTTTACAAAAAGGACCATGGAATTATCAAATTTATAGGGTGCCGGAAGAAGATAGGGGTGCACGAAGAAGCAGCCCTTTATAGTTTCTTTCAAATTATTCATTCTTTCAAATTTATATCTGCAAATGTCATTAGACTTAATTTCTTTTCTTATTTAAAAAAAAAAAAACTAAGTGGATTTCGATAATAGTTTTTTTTTTTAAATTTCATAATTTTTTTATAAAATATTACTTTATAACATGATGTTTTCGAAAATGATTTGTGGTCAAATTCTTAAAATAAATATTTTCACAGGACGGTAAAAAAATCTCAATTTCACGAGTTAAAGTGAAAGTTTTGTTGAAGACATTATTGTATCACCCTTATTAAATTCTTTAATATGGTAACCATTTTTTTTAAAATGACAGATTATTTTTTAATTTATATAAACTTATATAAACATTTCTGAATTATGTTTTACAACTAAATAAAATTTAGTTATTGTATAAAGTTGTTTAGGGTGAAATACGTGTGAGATTAAATTAAATTCATGATATGCATCTCAAGAAAAAAAAAACTCGAGGATAAATAAAATTCAAAAGGCCAATGACATACCCAATTCGAGAGAATTGAACTTCTTGACAATTGGACAACTTGGATGCAAATTGGAGAGTCATAGAAGTTTTAAAAGTTTTGAAATGTTAATGGTCATCTTAATATTATAAGGAGAATGTTGTAGGTTTTTTTGAAAGTGAGGAATATATTTGTAAAAAGTCATTTATGTAATAGCCTTTCAAAGCAATGACTATTAACTGAATAATTGGTCTGGTTGTGTCTTCAACTTTTTATCTATTATTTATTGTTAATTAAGGTTATTCCTTTTCATTTAATTTTTGTCTACATTTTATGTCTATTTTTTTTTCAATTATATTATGTGAAATATTTATAATAAGATTTGTTTAGTTTATTTAGTAAATGATAAATATGATAATAACTTGTTTTATCATGTTAATTAAACCACTTAATTTATCTTGACATGAAATTTGTTTATTTGATGTTGAAAATTATGGTTTAAACAATTTTTTTAGATAGAAGTGATTATCATTTGTCTCATCACTTTTTTTTTAGAGATGTGAAAGTTTGAAGCCAAAGAGAGGAAGTCCTTTCGGATCTTCTCGTCTAAATCATTTGTTTGAATCTAGATATTTATACTATTTTAGAAATATTTACTTAACATTATTAACCAATGAAAATAATCCATTATAATTTGCTTAAAACACAAGCATAATTTTTAAAGATTTATAATATCTAGAAATAGTTGCAAACATGCTTTACTATTGAGATACTAGGTGAGTATTTTTTTAATATATGCAAAATCTAGAAGAAACATAATAAGGATTGAATTGAAGTAGAGGAACAAATTAAATTAAAAACATAGAATAAAGTTAAAAAAAAAACAAATTGTGAATGTATGGGTGGTCCACGTAGGATATATTGTTGCCATTGCACTCTTACTCCTTCATAGAGGGAGGCTGTAATGTGGTGAGAAAGGAGAAAAGGATGAGGAATTGACAAAAGAAAGTTCATTGGTAGCAACACCATGGCTCCTCCTTGGGCTAACAGGACTTCGAGATCTTGAGTTTCCCATTCCACTATGATCATACCTCCTTCCACTCCTTCTTGGTCCTTTCTCAGCACACTTTAGCTCAACCTGTTTCAATGTCTTTGGATACCTCCAGCTACAGCATCCTACATTCCCTGCTCTTTCTATATACCTGTCCCACACATCAAATTATGAATATGTTTCTATATATCGAGAAATGTTTTAATGTATAATGATTAGATAATATTATAAGTGTTGTAAGTGGTGTTCTTTAATTAGATTTTGTGTTTATCCTAATAAATGATTAAGATGAAACTCCAAACTAGACAACAACATAGCTGTAATGTAAATATTGGTTGAAAGGAGATTAGTAGTTTAGGATTGAGTATTGAATAATGATACTCAGACACAAACTCTTAACTTATATGAATATTTATGAGATAAGATGGAAAATGTATCGTACTATTTGGTATTGTTTTGTTCCATTATACATGTGCAATGTTGATTCAGACCAACTTTTATTATTCAGATGTATGAATTATTTATTGTCTGATGTAGACAAAATAACGGGACGGCAAACAAAAACCTATACATAATGCTGTCATGAAAACAACCAACTTAATAGAACTTTTCAGCTTAACAGGAGTCAACATAGTAAGGAAAAAATAACTTTATATATATCTTCCTGTGATTGCCTTCTACAATTTATATATCTTTAGGTGGGGTAGCATAAGCTTATGTTTTTCCATTGGGCTGTTATCTGGTTTAGGTGTTACATTGGTACTTATCAGTACCTTATGTGAAATTATTAGTCTTTCCAAATCGACATGGCTATTTTTAAAGCCAAAAAAAAAAAATGAGTTACAATCTCAACTACCTAGTTCAAACAACAGATAGAACTTTTTTTACCCTTTTCTAGTAAAACAAAGAATAAAATGGTTACCTATGGCTGAATCTCAATCCAAGGCACTGAATACACTTTCTTCCTTCTACCATCTCCCCCATTCCTATTTCTACACATTGTCTGCAATAAACCCTCCCGCACACCTGCATGCACCAGAAACATTATTATCAGCAGAAGGATCGAATGTGCAACTATATACATAATCAGCTATATTATCTAATGCCATGTTCTTCCTGCACCTTTTGTATATTTTGTTATCTGTAACACACATATATTTATAAATAAAAATAGATAGATATATGGTATAAAAGATTTAATTTATTGTTTAGAAACTCAGAAATTTAGTTTGTTAGTATATGTAAGTACGTACCAGGCATCTAGTGCGGAATATATAAGTATAGGTATTGCAAGTTGCGCAAATCTTAGAGTGTGGAATCCCAGGTCGTGGTCTTCGGCTACCTCTTCCCGAAGCAGCACTCACACCATCAAAGCTCACGCCATACTTGGAATGATCATCTCCACTGGCCATGCATTGAGGACTTCTTTTTGAACCAGCAGCAGCATGGTGGTTAAAGTGACCAGGATGACCCCATGGTGAAGACTCTGCATGGCCAAAGTGTTGTTGTACGTGGTGTTGATCATGGTGATGAGTAAAATTACCTTGCAAGCCTTTGGTGAAATCAAGACTAGGTAGTTTGGCCAGAGAGCGTGAAGGTGTTAGGGTTGTTGGGGGTTTTGTGTTCTTCTCTGATGTGTTGTTGACTTGAGCAAGGTGTTGAAAGGTGAGGTTAACGGATTCATCAGGGATTCCTTGGTACAAATCTTCAAGAGATAATAAGATTGGTTTTTCCTGCATGTCCTTATTCATGTGATCACCCATTATAGAGTTGTAGGTTAAGATGAGATAAGGGTAGATAGGTATAGGTTTGAAGCAACATATTTAAGCAAAGAATGAAAACAAAGGGACAAGGGAAGATGCTTGTTAATTCGGTCCTATTTGAAAATAAGGACGACCACATGTGTCCAAGGTTTACGTGTTTTGAGGCCGGTCGAAAGTAAGCTGTCTGCTACAGACATTAGATTCCAAGTTTTCTGTTCATTGGTTGTAGCCATTTTCTAAGAGATATATCCAATCACTTCTTTGAACCATTCAAAAGTAACGCTAGCTATATATGTTCAATATTTTAAAATGGTTTAGGTTTACGAACCCAAACCATGCCCTTTTCTTTCTTCTTACTTACCTGTCAAATGCTTTGGACCTTAGAATATAACCATATAAATAAAGATTAGAATAATAATTCTAACTCTTTTTTCTGCTATTTTTGATATTTACTTAACGAAAAGAAAATCATACATTTCAAGTCTTTTTACAATATTAGTATTCTTTTGTCATTATTTTATAAAATATATATTTCACTACATGACAAAAAACCTTTTACCCCCTTTCGGAAGAGTTTTTACATTGAAAAAATGGACGTGGAAAATTGTTTTTTAAACAAAAGTATAGATTGTTTTTAACAAATGTAGAAAGTGTGTCCTTTTCATTAAGACAATAATCATGATGTTTTTTATATTTTGGTTTTATAAACATTCGAATCTTTAAATTAGAAAAAAAAAAAAATATATATATATATATTATGGGTGGCACAATAGGCCCAATAGATACTCAATAGGATAGGCTCAAAATGGCTCTGATACCATATTATAAAGTGCACTTTAAGCCTAACTCAACCCCATAAAACTGGCTCATAGGGTTGAGGTTTGCAGCCACTTATATACAATGAAAGGCTCTAATCTCTAGTCGATGTGGGATCTCCAATAAATAGTAGTTTACAAATTTAATATAAGAAAATATACTATTAAAAATATATATTAAAATGAATTATGAAAAAAAAAATTCAATTTGTACTTATAATAAATATATGATATTAATAAAATAATATATAAAAATATTTAGTTATATTTAATACACAAACAATATTTTAAAATAATAAGATTAAAATAAAGTAATGTTGATTGCAGGGTGTAAAAAGTCAGCCCACATTTCGTTTTTTTACAAATTAGAATGAACCTAAATAAAGCTCTTGAGTTTAACTTTATGTTAGGATATAGATGAATATTGTTTACTTGGATTGATTTGGAAGATGAAATGCGTTTGCATTTAGTAATCTTTGTGGATTTATGTGAAGAAACACAATATTTCCATTTTTGCATGGACCGTAAATGAACGAAGAAAATCACGTAGATAAATAAAGAAAGACGGTCTTATCTTGCATTATTTGAAGAAATTGCGTGCACAATGAAGTGGGTGTATTTAGGTAAAGAATTCATGGTGCAATATGATAAACATGTAATATATATATATATATATATATATATATATATATATATATATATATATATATATATATATGTGAGAGAGAACTAAAAAATGATTATTATTTTGTATAGAGTTATTACCTAGTTTATTATGAAAAATTATAAAAAAGTTGTATGTTAATCAAATTTAAGGTTTATGAGTCGGTTAGGCGTAGAGAAAGATGTTAGCGCCTCTATAGCAGAATACCACCTTTGCAATTCTATAGCTGGCAAGACTTTGTGTCTTTTGTTTTATATTTTTGGGATGCGGAATTTCGTTGGATTTGGTGGCAAAAATGAGTGAAAGAATCTGTGAATTATTGATGTATTGAGAATGATAATGAGACTTAAGAAAGTTTAGGCCAACTCCTAAAAGGTTTTGTACTTGTATAGGGCCTGACAGTATTTGTAACTGGCTTGAAAATTGAATCTTCTCCCTCGATCGCGTTTTCATCTCTTCGATACCGAGTGGTGTGTTTCATTTGGTCCCATATGGTATAGGTTCCATGCTAAAACACTTAAAAATAAGGCTAACAATGAGTGAGCTAAAAGACTACTTGAGGCTAAAATTTGATAATAATTCGATAGTCTATTCAAAGCTAATTTACAAGAAGGTTAGCACTTGTATTTATAGTGATATGGACAGCCAAGATGCAAGCTTTAACCCTGAAAACTTTCCACTCATAGAAGGATAAGTGACTCTCTCTAATTGGAGCAAATTTTCTCAAATTAGAGGTTGCCAAGTGTCCTCCTCTAATTGGCGAAAATCCTCTCCATTCCCATGAAGACAAATGACCTTTTGACATTGGTGAGAATCCCCCCATTGAAGGAATGACATGTGGACCTTTATGCCTTCTTTTCCACTTCATGCTTTTTATTTGCACTTTAGTAATTTATTTGTGTATAGATGATCTAGAGTTGCATTGGATCAAAGAAGACCCAATTGTAACTCTAACTAGACTCTTTCTTTTACTATTATTACACCCTACTCTAATTGGTCAATAGATCTACAAAAATTGGTCCAAAACATGACCCAAGAAAATGATCCAAATAGAAGCCCAAAATAAAGTGTATATAATGTTTATAAAACTAAAAAAAAAATGGAAGAGTAAACAATAATTAATTCTGTTTGAGATATTCCGTATGATCCTCTGTCAAATATTTTTAAATAATTATATTATTCTTAATTTCAAATAAAAGTTAAAAAATCTTACATTTTAACTTTTATTATTAAATTCATATTTAATATATATATATATATATATATTTATTTCGTATTGGATCTAGAAAAAGTGAACTGAAAATAAATTAAATATTTTAAAAAAATATTTTGACTAAGTAAATTTAAAATAATAATAACAATAAGAAACTCCATAAAAAAATTAAAAAATACAGTTTTAGTTATTGAAAATAATTATTTAAAATAAATAAGAAAAAATAAAATAAATAAAAAATAAAAGATAAAATAAAATTACATTTAATTGAGAATCTAAAATATTAGTAGTTAAGACTTAATTTAGATACCAATTTAAAAATTAATTTATAATTTTTTATTGATAATAGAAATAATTTTGATATCAATAATTTTTTAATTTTTAAAATAATATTTAATTTAATAATTATAATTATTAATTATTTTTTATCTCTAAATTTAATTGTTATTTAATAATTTTTTAGTATTTTATTTTACTTTAGTTTTAGTCGGTTGAAAGTGCCAAAGTGCAAAGAGAGCTAAATTGTTCAATTTTGAAAAAAAGGATCCAAATCGATCCAATTTTTATTTTATATAAGTGATCATTGATATTTTGAATTGGATTTTGGTTATTTTTTGACTTGTTTAGTTCAGAACACCCTTATGGACCAAAATTAAAAGATTAGGTAGTTTTTAAAATAAATATATTAAAGAAACATATAAAACATACAAATGTATTATCTCTTACTTAAGTGCAACACACCCAATACACGTTTAATCAATGATAACTTAACATTTTGTTCATAACGCACTCTCGTCTAATAATAGTCCTTTTTAAGTGATAATATTCTTTTTTTTGAGAATTTTTGCGATACACTCGCAGTGACACCTCTATCACAAAAATCGCTATTCATTCTCTTTACATATTTTTTTGTGATACACAATTTTAAAGATAAATAGTTGACATCACAAAATTCATTGCATCCTTTAAATAAGATGTTACGTGTTCATTTATATTTGTGATATATATATACAAAGAGATTACATTTTGACAATAAAAACAAATACTTCTGACTAAATTATATTAATATTTTATTAGTCACATCTTTTTTTATTTAGAATATTAATATATTATTAAAAAAATTGTTAAGGGAATCTTTTGATTTTTATATACAAAATGGTTGCTTTTTGTATTGAAGCCGCAACGGAAAGACATGAACTGTTTTTAGTAATTTTAGTGGTTTCAGATTCTTTGAATGTGTTTCCACATGATACAAACAAACAAAAATACAATTGTGCAGCCAAATTAAAAGATTAGGTAGATTTTAAATAAATATATTAAAGAAACATATAAAACATTCAGATTTGCTTATTTTTATTTTAAATTATAAATACAAACAAACTCACACATTCTTTTATTGTTACATACTCAACATTGAAGAAACAAAAGATTTATAGCCTCACACAATCTTATTCACTTATACTATGGATAGATCTCAATGAGAGATCTTGATCCCACAAAGGGAGTTATCTTGTAGTTATTAAAACCAGCTGAGGAAAACAACTTAACCCATTCCTTCTTGTTTCTTTCCTTTCCTGTGACCAACACCATCATCAATATATCAAACAAGAGCTGTGTTTCAAATGATTCATCATCTTTCATTTCTTTGTCCACCACCATGTCTATGATTATCACCTTCCCTTCCTTGCCTTTCCTCGATATCGCTTCCTTGCATTTCTTCAATATCTTCACACACTCCTCATCACTCCAGTCATGTAATATCCACTGTTTTCTCATTCAAAGAAACAATCATGAGAACAATAGTCAAAAGGAATTAAATAGCACTTCATGTAGTACTATTAATCTCAATATATAATTAATCCTCCAAAGAAATCAAATTGAATGTATATAAAACTGTTTTACTAGCACAATAATCATATTTTACTACATAGCTATATTTTACCTTCAACAAAATGGCATCAGCTGGAGGAATTGCCTCAAACATGTCCCCTCCAACATATTTAAGGTTATCATTTCCTTGCAAGCCAGAAACAACATGTGGAAGATCAAATACAGTGCATTCCAACTGAGGGAACGATTTGGCAATGGCCTTTCCCATGATTCCTGTACCTCCCCCAACATCAACCAATGACTCCAGTCCCATGAACACCCCTTTGCATTTCTCAGTCACCAAACTAGTGACTAATTGAGCATCACTTGCCATGGCATCATTGAATAAGCTATTAATTCTGGGATCACTGCCAGCATACTCCCAAAACGGCTTCCCATTTTCCATTTCAAATGTTGTAGGATTGCCATTTTTGAACCAATTAGCAAATTGATTCCATGGATTTGTTAAAACTGGATCAAGCATGGCCTGCAAGAAAGGTATGACACTCATTGCATTGCTCTTTAGCAGAAGTAAAGAGGAATCAGTGAGTGCATACTTGACTTCAAGCTCATTCTGGGTGGGATTGTGTTGAGAGAAGAAACCAGAATGGACCATGATTCGCATCAAGCGATGGATGAAGTGAGTTTTGGATGAGTGAATGGACAGTGAAGAAATGAGGTTTGAGAGGGACATGGGTTGGCCATGGTTGTGTATGATATCTGGAATGCCTAAGTCAACAATACACTTAAGGGACATGGAGTTTATGAAGCTAAAAATATGATTCCATACGTGTGTTTGAGCTCTCAGTAGTTTTGCAGATTGATCTTCTTCACGGGATTCCATTATTTGCTGCCTTGAACTACTTGTTCAATTTGGAGTATGAAACCTCACATTATTTGGGTTTATTTATAAGCAACTTGTATGCTTTTTTTGGAAGGCTAGGTTGGATGCCATTATTGTAGTGCCTGCCCTTTCCTTTACCAGCATGGAGTGTCTGCGCATTTTTTTCTTTTATCAGCACGTAGCGTCTGCAAGTTCAGCTCACTACCTTCCAAACCTTTTTGATGAAAATACATTGAACAAAGCTACATTTGCTATAATAATATTTTAAATTAAATATAATTAAAATATTATTTTATTGGGTTGTTGAGTGAATTCTTTTTACTATATATATGGTGTAAACCTATCATTACACTTTATATATACTGATAGATAGATTGATTAGTTTTCAAACTTTTTTTTCATACGCTCAAATGTTTTCTTTAATAAATATTGCATTTACTATCTTACAGGTGTGAATTTTATTTCCTTTGAACTTTTATGAAAAAACATAGGTATAAGTGTTATATATAATTAGTAATTGTTCTTGGCCAGAGTGGAGAAAAATTCTCACTAGTTGAACAATTAACTCATTTGTTTTAGTTTTGGTTGGATTCGACTTCCTTTCTTTGCTCATTACTTATCAGTCAAACTTGGATTCATTCCTTTGTTCCTTGTTATTTACCTTTTGCTCTTAGTCGGAAGGACACATGTAAAAGGTGTTCTGATGTTCAAATACGTGCTCGGTATTTAGTACAATAATTACGTAATAATGATGTACATTTGCCTTGGTTGTTACGCCTATTCATACCGATGTGATGAATTTATTACTATTGGACTGAAATTAGTATATATGTAGATCATAATTAAAGGTGCATTACCTAATTGTTCGTACATCTTAGCCTTGTTAACTATCCTTTAACCTTAATGCATTTAAATATGTGAGTTGGTCGGTACCGAGGATCGAAAAATCCCGGAACCATCTGGCCTTGATCGGTACAAAAATCATCTTAAATAAAAATGAGAAAGAAAGTAACTTCTGAAACTTATAAGAAATAAAACCGATAAATTTAATATATTAATATATTTTTATTATTATAAATGGTGTCTCTTGTAAAATTCGACACATAGGTTATTACTGATATATATCCATTAAAAAACCTATTCGTGGTTGTATCGATGGTACAACTTTTGTTCACTTTTTGAATAATTTTTCTTCAAAGTATATGTTTTATTGCTTGAGGAAAAGAAGAGAATATTTTTCACTAATTTTGTGACAACATTGGTGGAAATTGCTACGACTTTAAATACAACCGTCATAGAGGTTCCATGGGATGCTAATGTTTTTTGCAGGAACAATCATGTATTATTGTACTTTCACATATCTAATTTGTTGGATCTTGCATCCGGAATTTAGGAGATTAACATAATAGTTCTACAATTATTAAAACATTTATACTCTTTATATATTATATATATTATTAATAACTTATTGAAATTTAGGTATATTTGTGGATTTTGCTTAGAGGAAACAAGATACGAATGAATTTTTCGACCCTCAACTCATTCAATCACTGGGTAACAAAAGTCGAAAATACAAATATATATCACCATTGTCTTAAAGAATAGAGGAAAACAAATTTATATTGTTTTGTAAATCCATTAAATAAATTATACTAAATTATTGAAATAAGAAAGACTAACTAATTTTTAAAATATCTTATAATTAAAAAAACAAATATTACTATATAGGACATCAATGTGGAAACTTAATTATAATTTGAATAAAAATAAATCAATTATGAAAGGAGGAGTTCGAGACCAAGAAAAGACAAGGTATAAAATATTTTAGGTTAAAAAGTATCTTCTGATCATTTGACAAGTTAAAAATAATTTTTTGTTTCATTAGATTTGTTTTGGGTGAATAAACCTCTTTAAATGAAAATCTATCATTGGGATATTCCGTATAGTGATTACGTCAATAATATTTACCATTGGGATGTTTGTAGCAAACTAATACTTTTGGCAAACCCATTTCAAAAAGGAGAAGACTTCAAAAATAAATCAGAGTCAAATTCTACTTCTTGACTGTAAAAATAGAAGCATCTTTTACCACTCCTTAGAAAAGGAAAGCAAAACTGTATTGTGTTTGATCTAAACTGAAGTTTAGGATAAAAGTTTTAGGCCATTTTGGTTCATCCATTCCTGTAGTGAGAAAAGTTTGTGGTTTCATATATCCACTTGCATGTCTTCATCATGATTGGGACGACAATTCAGGTCTATTTGTCCTGCACTGAGTTCACCCTCCTCATAAATATCATCATTCTGGCTACCATCTGCTTCACCTTCTGATTGCCATTGCTGCTTACGCGTCATAAGTGTGTCCAAACGGCGTTTCACAGTGATGCATGCAGGGCAAGTGCATGTTGCTCTATGTCTCCCTTTTCCACTTGGAGGTTTAATGCACACAATGCAAATGCATCCAGAACGGTGCCTTGCATGTTTCGTGGTGGCTCCACCTGATGAATCACCAGGCTCTGCAAGATCATCATCCAAAACTCCTGCACTCGCTTCTTCATTCAAGCAGAAAGCCTCATGTTCTATAATTGACTTGGCTTTTTCCATAATTCTTCGCTTTTTTGAATCTGGGGAAGAACACATGCCCATTCAAGAACGAGCGTATACAGCATTCAATCAGTTGTAGAACAGGAGAATTTGTCAAATGCAGAGTTTGTATAAAAAGTAGAGAGTAGGATCATCACACCTTTACTTGTTACCAGAATATTATCTAATTCCTGTGGACTCGTTTCCTCTGATGCAAAGCTCAAAGACCTGGAGAGCCATTGTCCGTGAGAACCATAGACCATGCATGTACTACCATCAAGGTCTAAAAACAAAATGATGTTCACCTGCTTGCACCCCAAACACTTGAAATACAAGTAGAGCACAGTAGAATTTTAAAAAAAGATATATTATGATTACTTCTTGCTATCTTTCAGTCTTACAGTTTTTGGTCTTGATGCCTATTTGTTTTATAACCCAGATCCAAATACTAGACAAGGAGCAATATCAACCCCTTAATCCTCAACCTTAATTGCCTCAGGACCACTATTCCTTTTCACCACAGAACCCAGTGGAAGCAATCTACTACACTTTCTTTAGCATTCAATGAAACAGAATGAAAATTTGGAAGACAAGATCAAGCTACAAAAACTTATAAAATTGTTACTCCCCAATCAAAATTTTCTGCTGGGGTAAATATAATTAAGATTTATGCAATGATGTATTTAATCTTACCCTGATGAACGAGCATTTATTGCAGTTCTCTTTCCAAAGACTGGGGGTTCCTAATAAAATGAAGTCATATATTAGCCAACTAACTGAAATTTGAATGTAATGCTTGAAAGTGCACACCAGATATCATTCCATTCCATGTTCATCTTGAAATAGGAAACACAGGCATGACATTTCACTCAGACTTACCTCATATTCCTCAAATTCTTGGTCCTCAATTGTTACAATACTGGACTTGACACTGGGCGCCGGACAAAGCAAGCCCTGAGCTTCTTCCCATGTAACTCTCAACTCCATGGCATCTTCATTATGTAGGAGCAACCTCTTACACACAGGCCCAATATTTTGAGTCTTCTCTGAAACTGAAATTGGAAGTTGCACCAAATCGTTGTTTACCATCTCAAAGTTTTCAGTTCGAAGACAGTCAGCAATTCCAGTACCCAAACGGAAATGCTCTGAACATCTATTTAAGTAAGGATCACCATTCCCTTTCCTTGTCTGGAGTAGATCATGATAACTATTTCCTGGGTGCATATTTGCAGTTGCACCAGAAAAGGTTGTTTCCTTTGTTGAAAAAACATTGGAATGTGCAGCAGAGCCATCCTGTTTCAATAATGATCATTTGTTACTTTTATCAAAAGAAATAAACAACACACATGCATTATCAAAAGAAGAGACACAACAAACAGAAAAATAGAAAATAATGTCACAACCTGTGAATCTATAGAATCTGATGCCCTTCTAAAACCCAAAACAAATTTGCCTCCAGGATCTATCCGACTAAATATCACTGTAGCAAAAAGATCATAGTACACAACCAGTATCTTGAATCAGCCTATGTGAGTCAACAAAGTTTATAGCCATGGAAGGACATTTACTTTTGATAACATTTTCAAAGAAAATCAGAATACCAAATGAACTTTTTAGTTTAGTATTAAATGATAAAAAAATAAGTATGTGCATCAAATCATTGCCCAAATGAAGTTATATACCAATGTCGCCTGCATTTAATTGCAAGGCCTGTATGCAAGGGGTTACTCCCTCTAATACATACATCCTACTGTTGTTATTAGGCCAAAATCTAAACTGAAATGTCCACTCATTTCCCTTCACATCTTTCATATGCAAAGGAAGACCTTCTGATTGTGAAATAGGAGGAAAGTAGGCCTGAAATTCATGTGCAAATGATTAGATTAGATGTGCTGCAATTAGAAGGTGGTAGCGTTTCTTTAATAGAAAACATTGTACAAGAACTGCATGCATAAACATGTGCACAAACAAACAGATAGAGACAGAAATTATTAAATGAATGAAGACTTACCTCAGCGCAAGATTTTGGGAGAACAAGACGACCAATTCGACCTGCATCACTGGCACTCAGTACCTTCTCAAATAAAGGCACTATAGTGGACTTCAAACTGATGATAAAGTTAAGGAAACTGGTATAATGAAATAACTTTATAACAAAGTTTAATGCAGATGATGTGTAATGTTGTAAATTAGAATACATAACTCAGAAATTTATAAGACATTCTCAATATTCTTTCTCTTATCTCTTTTGCAAGTGTATTCTACATACCACCTTGCAACTTACTAAATAGCTTTCTCTCTCAACCATCTCATAAACTCAAATTACTATTCTTTCATCTTTACTTATATACTAAATCATCTTAAGGGTCTATTCATTTCAATCAACCCTCTTTCATCTCTTTTTCTTTCTATAGTTTTTAAAATAAATTAGATTTTAATAATAACATAAAATTGAAAATATTGTATAAACATGTTCAAATCTATCATTTATAATTATTAACTACTATAATAGATAATAAACTTTCAGTTTAACAGCTTTCAATTACTAATTATCTTTTTGGCTACTAGTGGTTAAAATTATAAAATTTTAAAACTAAAACAACTCGAAATAGTATATAAAAATTGTTAAAAATTATTAAAAAATTATAACTAATTAAAATTATATGTGAAATATAATTGTACTGAATAATATGCGTGTGTGTATAAAAACTAGTAAAGTAGTATATCAACCCTTATGTTTTGTTTTAAGTTTCTTTGCCAACATTTTTATTAATCTATTTCACTTTTATATGTACAACTGTGTACTCACTCAATTTTATTTAATAAATTGATTTTATTATTAAGTATCATACTTTTTTTACTAGTAAAATTTTGATATAACTATTTTCGACCTACAACAAAACTTTCTATGTTAGTGGATTTTATTAACTTCAAATTATGTAATACATAGTACTTTCATAAAAAAAATGTAGTACATAGTATTGCTAGTATTCAAATCAGCAGTTAATGTTATGCAAAGTAAGAATTTTTTATGCCAAAAAAATATAAAGTTCAGAATAAGTTTAGAGTGTACCTGATATTTTTTTAATAACAGTTTTATATGAATAATAACTAAGTTGAAACTGTTTAAACTGAAATAAATGTATTTATTACCAGAATTTAGGGAGATTTACTGATTTACTGGTTAAAGAGGATCACTCTAGGTTAGATCAGAGACCACCTCTCCCTCAGAATTTGAAATAAATTATTATATAACTTTTTTTTACTTTTTCAATTATTTATAATAATACATAAACTTATTTATATTTTTTTTTTTTGAAACTTTTGATTAATAAGTAAATATTACTCCCAACAAATTTGTATGTCTCTTGTCAAATGGATCTAAAAAACCCTAACAAAAAATTATGATTCTGGTCCTTTTAGACGAAGTGGACAATAAAATACTTTTCTCTTTGGACCCTATCAGAAACTCAAACCACAATTCTTTCATCTTTGTTTCTATACATAGCAAGTCTCTATTCATTTCTATTTCTTCTTATAGTTTTTTTTAATAAATTTGTCAATAGTAAAAATAACCTTTAATCAGTTTAAATTGTTCATTGTAAATGTATAATATAATTTTTAAAAATATTTGTTTACTGTGAATTTTAATTATATAAAAATAGACATTTATCATAGGTATAATGCAGAGGCTAAAAAGAACTAATAAGCAAAAATATAAAGGATACTCTCCGGACAATTGCTGAAGCTCTTGATCAGTAATCCGAGGCCAGTATCGAGAAAGTAACATATTCTTGCCTTTTCCATCAGTAGGTGGCCGTGCAACACGCTCTTGAGAGATCATGCCATTGCTTGTTTCCATGTTTATGGTTATTGCATTCATCAATGGTTTAGGCATCATGGAGAGAGATCTTTGCCCTTGATGAAAGGAAGAAGATGATGTTTTACCCTCAAATCTCCCTTCTACACTCTCTAAAGCAGAAGGTAGCACAGAGTTTCCTGATGAATCTCCCAGAGAAATATTCAATGAACTTGATCTGTGCATACTTCTACTCTCCCATGATGGTCTATTATTTTCTAATGCAGTAAATTTTAATGAATGATTACTCGGTTTCATCACATTTGAAAATCTCATGTCTTCCCTGTTTAGATCAATACATGAATCTATGTCATCTCTCTTAGCTTGAGGCCACCGGCTGGATTCTCTACCATCTACAATGCTTCGCATGTGCACAAGTTTTCTTTTGCTACAACCATCGAGGAATAGTCTATCATCAACATGTTCAGCATGACAATCACTTGCATGATTTTTTACTGATCTAATAGGCCTGATAGAGTTTCCAGTCTCCTGTATCTGCGACAAAATATTACATAATAACGAGTCTTAAATAATAGCAGCAGGAAATTAAAAAACTCTTCAAAATGATTACTAGCTACATCTCACTCTATCTAGAGTAAAATAATAGGAGAGATCAAGACTAGGTGTATATCCCTAAGAGGAACCAGCAAGCAAGGTGAAACAATTTGCTAAACATGATTGGAAAATGAACTATATGACAGAAGGAGACAGTCAGAAATTAACTAGGGATTGAGAAGATTAGAATAAGTATACTATAGATTTAGTCTTCCAAATACATCAGTGACATTGCATTTGCTTTTTTTTATAGGTCATCTTTTTGCATTTGGTGGGTTGTGGGTTGAGTGTTGGTTGTTTGTGGAGAAGGATTGGGTGTAACTTTTTAGGGCTATGTGTTTTATTTGTTTGGGTTGTTAATTCTTTTGTTTTAAGTTGAGGTTGCTTATGTTAGTGCTTTGGTTTCGTTTGTTAGATTTTTTTCTTCTGTTGGGATGGATAACTAAGTGTGGTGTGTTTCACGTTCACATTCTGTGTATAAAGGTTGGATCACTCCTAAAGTGATTTTATTTATTTTATTTTTTTGATAAAATAAAGTAGTAACATGGCTGCATTCAACCCTTACTATTGCAACAACACTATTCCCATTTGTCGGTGAGTAACTTATGTGATAATTTTAGACATCCATGTGCTATTGTAGAAGTACAATTTTCAAAAATATGAGATTGACTAAAATATACATAGCAAGAACCATATTTCAATCACCAAGCAAATAAACTTTAAGCCTGAAAATCATCCTTCAAAAGTAAATACTCAGATTAACCTTACCAGAGGAAGTTGAGAAGCCTTCAGACAGGTTGAGCAACGTATACCTCCAAAATCAAGGTACTCAAAAGAAAACCTTGATATTATGCATCCACAGTGGATAGACTGCAAAACCAGGTCAAATGATACACTAAGGAGAGAAAGACAGGGATTGAATAGAATCTAAATAGAAAAACAAAATATTTTACTCTATACCTTGTTGCAAAAATCGCACTCTCTCCAACCAGTTTGATGCAGGTGGAATTTTTCACAGAAAATTGAATTGGCATATGCAGATCTAAGCACACAAAGTGACTCATTAAGGATTTTCACGCCGTCACAATTACAGTCACAAACACTCCAAAATCCTTGACCTTACAAACTCTCTGGTCACCTAATAATACCTCCTTATACTCATTCATTTTAAAAGAGTCAAACTCGCAAAATCACCCAACAACAATGGAAAAACCCATCAAAATTCAGCACAGAAAAAAAAAAAGATAAGAGAAATCAAATTTACCCGCACTTATCGCAGAGCCTGGCGAATCCACCCGATCGCAGAGGCCACCCTTTCTTCCACTCTCTCGCGTAGCCATTCTTGCACGCACCGTTCATGCAAACCTCGACCTCCATCCACCGCAAACTCAAAACCCTAGAAACAACACAAAAACGAATTAAAATGACGCACAATTTTCGAGATAAAAAGGGACAACAAAACCATCCTCGGAAAACAAAACAACTCTTAGGTGCTTTCTGTGTGCTGCCACAACAATACACTTACAGACTCTAAGGAATTTGGAAACGTGAATTATTGTTGTGTTTTGTTAACAGAGAGAAAGTGAAGAATTAGTATATAAAGAGAGGGGAGAGAGAAAGTGCATGCAAAGTTGGAAAAGATTGCGGCTTTGCATATTAAAGGTGGAAGAGAAGAGCAAAAAAGGCATGCAGGAGACAAGTGACCTTAATTTCCTTATCACTCTCTTTTCCCTTCTCTTCACACTAAGAGCTTACTGCTTTTTTCAGGTTGACTTTAACGTTTTTCTTTTGGACTCACCTTCTCTCACCCATTCCTCTTATTTAATACTTCAATAAATTTAATTATATGTATTTATGTCACAATTAATTTTTCAAAACAGAAATGTATTGCATTATGCATGACACTCAAATCCAGACAAAAATAATCAAAATATTCATAATGGTTATCTTTAAAAGTAATTGTATGTTAGGTTAAAGAAAATTATTATAAATATCTATAAATTGTTCAAATTCAAAATATATGCATGGTTGTACATCTATTATTTACTCTTTTTTATTGGATTTTAATGTATGCAAAAAATATTAATTTCACATTAATTAATAAATTTGTTTTGTAAATGATCTTAAAAAGTAAGAGGTTTTTTAGATCAATGGGATCAAATAAAATTAAGATGGTTAAGGTTTCTTTAATTTGAAGTACACCAAATATTTTTCTTATATTTGAATGGAGGCTAAGTATCAACACGCCATGAGTCTAAATGAAATTTTATATAAAATTTCAAGTTTGAGTAATGTTAATAAAAAAAATTAATTGGGATAAAGGATCTATTCACCTATGTTATATTTAACTAAACTAATTCAAAAAAGTTAAATAGAAGCTATCTATTAAAATAGTTAAAAAATAAAATGACTGAAATAGTTATCTTCATATATTTTTGTATAGGTTTTAATGTAATTAGTGACTTTTTTTTACTTTCAAGTATTATGTTTGTTTATCAGCGTATTTTATTATTTGTCTTATGTTATATCTTATAATAATTCTTCCTATAAAAAATTATAAGAATTTAAATTTTAAATAAAAATTAAAATAAAAAAATTCAGATCATATTTTTATCAATAAAAAAATTAATATATATGCATTCTATCATTAATAATTAGCAACACTTTAACCGATAATTTTATTCAACACATATTTTTTTATTTTTTTTTATTGATAAAAAATAAAATAAATTAAAAAAATACTTCAGGGTATCTCAATCCGTATACAAGAAAAAATCATGAGCTTAAAACAAAGGACAAATATCCTAAAACCCCTCCAACCAGTTTAAGCTTTACATAGTAATTCCCTTAATCATCAAAGAGAAGACCAAAAAGTGAAGGAACACTTGAATCCAAACTCCACTTCATAAAAAGCTTATCTTATATTTTAATAAATTAACAATTTAAAATAACTTTAACTTATCTTTTTAACTTATCTTCAATGAATATATAACCAGAAAATTTTCATATATCAATATTATTAGGTTTAGGAATGTTTTAAGTGTCCAATAAATTTAGTGTTTTTCTGAATATTTACAAAAAATAGTTGATAGTTCCAAAAATCTGTCAATATTTTTATTTTTGGTTAAGGTTTTCTCAGTTTAAAGTTTAATTTTTCATTTATGTATGTGCTGACATGACTTTTAAGATGTCAATGTCTTTTTAACATTGCATACTGAGATATTTTTTATATTGTTTATAGTAATTTTCATCTTCAAGTGGGGAGGAAGTAGGGTTCCACATTTTGTGATTATTGTGCAGAAGAATTAGAGCTTCACATCTTATGTTTTCTGTATAGAAACAACTCCTCATGTGTTTCTTCTTCATCTTCAGATCATGACAACTACCACTGAGAATATGTGGAATGATGTTATTCATTTTCTGAAGCATTGATTCTGTAGTTTAGGGTTTTCTTTTTTCTAATTTAGAAGTTGCAGTGGTTTTATTGTCATCATTGATTCTTAGTGACAGTGACTTCCTTCACATTTTGGTGGCAATATAGCAGTGCAGTTGATGGTGAAGACAAAGATAATTAGAAAAATAAAGAGAAATAAGAAGAATATTTTGACATTGATTAAGAAAGGAATATATCAATATTTAAAAATAGATAATTCATGTGAAAAACTTGAGTAGCTTGATCTGATAAATAGTTGATAAATCGACAAATATGTTAGAAAATAAATAAATAATATTATTTAAATTGTATTGAAATATTAAAGTATAATGTTGAAATAATAAAATAAATATGGTAAATATATAATATTATTTCAAACATAATTGTACAATTGCATATACTTGCTCACTTTGTTTTTCTTGAATATACTCATTTTATTTTTAGTTATTATATTTTTGTTATTGATTAAAATTTTGGTATAAAACCTATATTTGACAAAATAAAACAAAGTGTTTTTTTTTTATGTATAAGAGTTGGATACTCCTGAATTGTTTCCGTAATTTAATTATTTTTTGTTGATAAAAAAATAAGAAAAGAAAGTGTTCTATGTAAAAAATTTATAGAATTTAAAATACTATAATTTTTAATACATATCAAAAAAAATATTATTTTAATATATAATTTTTGAGATTTTTTTTTCATTAAATGAGTAATAATAAGTTTGAGACTCCTTACCTGAAGTAAACGTATTTATTACCATACTTCATAGTGAAATTATGATTTACTCATTAAAAGGCTATGATTGTCCAACTGGGTTACATCTTGGGCTGGGTCTCCCTTGATAAGCCCACTCATTCTTTAAGACAGTATGAATAAAATGAATGAATAATTATTCAGAAATCAACAGTTAAATGCTACATAATGTGACGTACAGGTGTAAATAAATTATTCAAAAATCAACGGTTAAATAATGTTATATACATCAGATGGTAATTATGCAAAAATAAACAAAACATTGTTATACATAATGTTTTACCAAATCCAGGTCACAAAATTAAGTGAATTGACATTTGTTTTTAATTTTTTAATTAATTAATAGTTAACTCATTACAATTCTCTCACTAAAAAAAAATTATTTAATAATAATTAATTTAAAAACAAAAAATAATTATTCACTATAAAATGACTAAGTAAATATTATTTTATAAACTAAAAAATTATTAGTATCTAAAATAATTTATATTATTAATAAAAAATTATTAACCGATCACATTACCTCTTATTTTTTTTTTCTTTGGCTACTTTTTTCTAAACATCATCAAACACTCCTTAGGGTCTAAACACCATTCTAAATATGTGAAATCAACTAATTTTTCTTTGTTTAAAATCCAAGTTTACGTCTTAGCTACACCAAAGTGAATATTTCTATATTATCCACTATACTATTCTTAAAAATGATTTTGTTTCTTTGTTTCCAAATCTCCACTATCACTGCTATCCACATACTACCACAAACACTATTCGCCTTTTTCAAAGCCCACCTTATGTAAAAATGAAGAAAATGATTTTTGGCTTCTCCATGATTTACTGAAAATGTTGGAGATCCCATATCAACTAGAGATGAGAGTCTTTCATATTATATAAGTGAGTGCAAACCTCAACCCTATGAGCCGGTTTTATGGGGTTGAGTTAGGCTTAAAGTCCACTTCGTAATATGGTATCAGAGCCATTTCGAGCCTATCCTAACGAGTATTTGTTGGACCTATTGTGCCACCCGCTATCGGGCCGCTATCGGACCACCCATAATATATAGTCCCACGCACGAGCTTCTATCTATCACTCTCGGCGTGAGGGGGTGTGTTGGAGATCCCACATCGACTAGATATTAGAGCCTTTCATTGTATATAAGTGAGTGCAAACCTCAACCCTATGAGCCGGTTTTATGGGGTTGAGTTAGGCTTAAAGTCCACTCTTTCGTAATATGGTATCAGAGCCATTTCGAGCCTATCCTAACGAGTATTTGTTGGACCTATTGTGCCACCCGCTATCGGGCCGCTATCGGACCACCTATAATATATAGTCCCACGCACGAGCTTCTATCTATCACTCTCGGCGTGAGGGGGGTGTGTTGGAGATCCCATATCAACTAGAGATGAGAGTCTTTCATATTATATAAGTGAGTGCAAACCTCAACCCTATGAGCCGGTTTTATGGGGTTGAGTTAGGCTTAAAGTCCACTTCGTAATAGAAAACTCTCCTAACCACTAACTACTCCTACTCCATACCATCCAAACAATTTTACATTTAAAGAAAATATGGTTTGTTATTTCCTCTTCTACCCCACATATTGCACACAACTTACTCTCCAAAACCATCCCTCTACCCTTTAGATTGGCTCTCGTTGGTAACCTATCTATTAGTATCTGTCACGCTACTATCTGCGTCGAAGGTAAAAGATTAATACCCCAAAAAAGTTCAAACAAAGGCTTGAGTTCCTCGCTTACCTAATTTCTTAAAGTCTTGTATAGAGATCTGACCGTGTACTCTAACTTTTCGTCTTCCTTCCAAACTCATGATTCATCTCTTTCTTTCACACACCGTATGTCTTCTAAACATTGCATAAGTCATTTTCCTCTTCCACTTCTCATTCAAATAAAAGTCTTCTCCACTCTAACTTCCATATTCATTGATCATTACTCTTGGATCAACATGTATTTTATATCATTAAAATTGAGGGCATATTAATTTCTTACCCACAATTAAATATATTTCTTAGCATCATGATCATGATAAAATCATTTATAATTTTCATTTGTATTTTGATTGAGTCTATTTGAGTAAAAAAAATTGAAACAATTTTTTAAAAACTAAAAATAGTTTACTCAAATTAATTTATAAAAACTTTCACATTTATAAAAATAGTTTATTCATAAATTAATTCAAAAACTGTTTATTTTATTTACTAAAATTTTGTATACAAAAGCTTACTCAAACAATTCTTATGAGAACGTTGTGTTCATAAAAGTGAAAAACAAAATTAGGTGCTTCCTAACTGGCACTTGAATTAGTGATGAATTTTTTTGAAGAGAGAAAAAAAAAAAGCAATGTTGAAAATGATTTATGCAATATGCAATTACTATGGATGGTAGCCTCAAAAGTTTGGTTTGGAGGATTAATGATGGACAAGGACAACTCAACAAATACCAATCCACCCTTCAAACAAAAATGTTTTGGATAAAACTAACCATGACATTTAAAAGTTGAGCTATTTTATAAATTTAGTGTTAATTAAAAGCTCGTGAATAATACACACACACATTCCACGATTGTGCTTGAGAAACTCAAATGACGTAAATAAAACAAATGAAAAGACTACAATCATATAATTACAATACTTTGAAGAAATAAAAATATAGTTAAACCTAAATTGTATTTATCCTTCCTAGGCAACGTAGGTTGAGCTATTTTCTCACTAATGATTTTAAAATAATAATTATCCGATTCATTATCGCCCGTAGATGTGGAAAAAGTTTGTTTAGGGAATTTTAACTATTGAAAATATATATAGCTATTTTCAAAATAGAAAATTGTAATTTCGGCTGTATTTAAAATAGTAATTGAAATCTGTGAAAACAACTTCTGGGAAATTACGTTATTTTTATTAATTCAAAAACTTGTAACTGTTTTTTCAACAATTTATTTTTAACTTTAAATACATATTTTTATATAAAAAATAAAAAGTTGAATATGTTTTTGTCCAGTTTCATAATAAAATTATTTTTTTATTAATAATTAAAACTTGAAACATCATAAATATTAATAAAAATATTATTCAAACTATGAATTTTTATTTATATTTTTTAATTTAATATAAGGATCTTTAACGTGAATTAATATTGTCAACATAACTATTTTAATAATTTAATCCACATACGAAAATGTATGAAAATACTTTAAGAAAACATAAAAAAATCATTTATGATTATAATTAATTTTATAATTAAATCTTAAAATAATCAAACTGAACATAACATTCTATAAAACTTGAAACTCAACACATATTTATATTATTTTATATGCTGGAAATGTTTAGCATGCACAGTAACATACAATTTTGACTTCAATTAATGGATATGATGACCAACATCAATTTTAATATGTAGATTTTCAGAAAGCACACACTTTAATGCCATTATTTTCTACTAAAAACTAAATATGAAATGGCTGTGTATATTGTTTTTATTAAACCTTTATAATCATTATTAATAAAAAAAATTGTAACAGCTTTTTATTTTCTTGGATTATTTTTCTTCTATTACCTTAAAATTGAAGGAAAACAATCACCTCACACCTAACATGGTACCTACACTCGTGAGAAGAAGAGAGAGATGAATGATGGTGGTTGGGGGTGAATCCAACCCCTAAATTAATGTATTTTAATTGTAATTCTTTAACAAGAAAATACTTTCAGAAATTATTTCCTAAGGTCTTTCTAGCTAAAGACTAAAGAGTATCTGTTAAAGAAATTAAAATTTTGATTAAAAAATACAGTATTTAATAGATTCAGAAGTTAAAATAATTTATATTTTTTATTTGAAAAACTTTATGTAAACTTAGTGTTTATCGGTTCAAGTTTGCAATTTTTCAAGAGAGATGATTGCACAGACAACAATCTAAAAGTTAACACCAGTAAAAAATAAAACATATATATTTATTTAATAATTTAAAATAATAATATTTTAATTTTAAATTTTAAAATATATTTTTATATTATTAAAATTGGTTGTGAAGTGAGTATAAGATTTTTAGTATTTTGAAAGTATTATGTTTGAAAGGAGAATATTAGAGACAAAAGTGTGGGTTTATTATAAAACCGTCTCAAAACCATCCATGAGTTGAAGTTGTGAGAGATTTACAATGGGACCAACACAGAAACATCAACACCTACCCATTAGCAGGCGAATTATACATGACATTGAGCAACCCCATTTTGAAACATTGATAATACAGGAGAGTAAGAAAGAAAAAATAATAAAGGGGATTGATTGGTAATGATCATGTAGTTGAGGCTAAAATGACCTTGGCTTTGCAACAATGGTGGAATGCTTTAGTATGTGCAAGCTAAACTGCCCTCCTTTCTCACTGGTGTCAATCTGGGACTGCCCAGGTGGAGGCAAAAGCTCAAAGTTTTGGATCAAACGTCCCAAAGTGATGCCAAGAATGGGCAATGCAAGAATGATTCCAGGGCAGCTTCTTCTGCCAACACCAAAGGGAAGGTACCTGAAGTCATTGCCATTGGCTTCCACATGGGCTTCCTCTTCGAAGAACCTCTCAGGCCTGAACTCTTCTGGCTTCTTCCAGTGTGCAGGGTTGTTGGCCAGCCACCATGCATTCACCAAAATCTTGCTCTCAGCTGGGATGTCAAAGCCACCAAGCTTAGCATCGTGGAGGTTCATGTGTGGGACAAGGAGAGGGATGGCCATTCTAAGACGAAGGGTTTCCTTCACCACTGCTTGAAGGTATGGAAGCTTTTGGATATCTGGCTCAGTCACCTGGTGCCCTGCTCCAAGAACTCTGTCCATCTCCTCCCTCGCTTTCTGCTGGATCTCTGGGTGGTTCACAAGCTCAGCAATACCCCATTCAATCGACCACAGAGTCGTTTCAATTGCTGTTCCATTAACACATTTCATACATTAGAATAATTTACTCACAACTTTTACCAACTAATTAGTTCAATAATAAATTTTACAATATATAAAGGAGGTTTGAATTTTCATGATTGCATGTTAATCATTCTATGACTTTCTTCTTCATTTTCCCCTTATCAATCATTCTTTTACCTTCTAATCCAAAAGCAAAACAAGTAAACAACCTGAGACTTTTGGCTAATGTAGGTCCACCTACCAAAGTTGTCACCGACATTACCTACTACTACAACCACTACCAATTAAATAAATATAAAACAAATTAAAAATTGTAAAAAGTGAGAGAGAAATGAAAAGTCTCCGTGTAAGGTGACATTTCAGAATAAATAAGAGTGGCCCAACATGGCTTGCGGACGAGTAGCTAGGCTGCAGTTAAAGCTTCCACCTAATCCACACTTTGGATAAATTCAATGAATACCTAAATCTCTACGTGTACCTTTTTCAAACCTATAAATCAAAACGCAAATTTTCCTGTGGGGTTATTATTATTAAATACAGTTATGTTTGGTATCTCAAAAATGAAGAATATTAGTATTGCAACTGCTCTGTAGGTTATAGAAACAAAAATCAAATACACACATTATTTTATGGCTTTTTTTTTTCTTCATTCCGTACCAATCTCATACTCTTTTATTAAAATAGACTAAGTAAACTGGTTTTGCGAAAAAGAATGGGTCAAAATTGTTGTTTTGTGGTAACTTTCGAAAACAACAAATTAGTTGGCGTTCGTTGACGATAGTGCAAATATAATTAATTAAAGGGATAATAGCTGAAGTTAAAATATACAATTAATAATTATTTTATTTATGTGTTGTAGTATTTTGTAACAATAGAATAGAAGAGAGAGCATCTTACCAGCAACGTTGATGTTCTCGACAATGTAAAGGACGTTGTCTTCGTTGATCTCGCCCTTTTTCTGAGCATCCAAAATGTGATCAATAGCACATTTAAGTCCTTCGTTGTTGGTGCTCTTCGTGCTTCCAATATTCCTGTTTTAATTCGCAATTATTTAATTAATTACAATAAATACCAAACTTTAACTCACTATTATGTTTTTAACTACTCCTTAACGTCAATTTTCTATCACTAAAATTGGCTATTTAATCTTGGACCCTGTCATCAATGACCAAACTAATCAAAAGCAAAAAGAAAATAGTAGGAGGGTTCTTTTCAAGTAAAACAAAACTTAGTTTCCATCCCCTGTTGAAACTAAACACTTTTTGTACCATTCACACGATAAAGAGAGAGGGAAAAAAACTAGCTGACTCAATCAAAACTACTTGTGCCCCACACCAAGCAGCAAAACTAGTTAGGAATCTGACAAAAGGAACAGAGAAAAGTACTAATGAATAAGAAAAGTGAGAAGAAATTATATGATTGAAAATAGAAGACAAAAGAAAAAGAAAACACAAAAACACATGGGATAAGGGAAAACTTTAATCAAGAAAAAAATATTTAAGGAATGTCAAACTATTAATTAATATTTCCCCAAAGCTTTTGAACACTTTCTATATTTCCCTCTGTTAGAACCGTTTACCAAGAATTACAGTACAAAATTCTTCAATTCGCTGTTTCAGAAAGATAATCTATGATAACAAAATTTAATTAAAAATCAGAAAATTAACCTTAGAAAGTGTTTAATTTTATGATCTTTAGAAATGATATGAAAGTGTAGCTCTCAAATTTGAGGGGTAGAGAGATTGTTACTACTGTGATTTAAAAGAGCAAAATGAAATCATATTTATGATGCAGCACCCAGTTTGAATTTAGCAGAAAGGGTGAAATAAGGAAGGAAGAAAAGGAAACAGAACACTTACTTCCTCTCGTCAACGAAGTAATCCTTGAAAAGCTTCAACCTCGTTTCTTTCACCTCCTTGCAAATCTTCAAGTAACCCTTCAAGAAGGGTCTCAAGATGGGAATGAAATCGCCATAGTTATACTCGAAGCTCTGCGCCAAGCGACTCCTCTCGCCGTTCAGCGCTCTCAGACGCTGGAACAGAGGGTCCTCCTCGCTCTCGAATCTCCGGTCGAACATGATGCGGTACATGTTGTTGTACATCATGAGCTGGAGCCTGCGGCGGATGACGACGCCGGAGACGGCGGCGTCGGGGTTCTTCCTGACGTCGTCGACGACGGCGCCGGCCTCGGCTTCCCAGCCGTGGCGGTACTGCTGGACGACCTTGTTAGTGAAGAAGGGGACGGTCATGATGCGGCGCATCTTGCGCCAGTGCTCGCCGTAGACGGTGAAGACCATGTCCTGGCCCTCGCCGGTGAAGATGTCGAAAACGACGTTGCGGGTGCGGGAGCCGAACTCCACGCCCTGCGTGTGCAGCACCTCTTTGGCGAGGTCCGGCGAGGAAACCACGACCAGGTTGCGCTGCCCCATGCGGAGGAGGAAGATGTCGCCGAAGCGCTTTGCGAGTCCGGTGAGGTTGCGGTGGTTGAGGTCATCGCCGACCTGGAGCCAGTTGCCAAAGATGGGGACGGGGAGTGGGCCCGGCGGGAGCTTGAAGCGTTTGCCGCGGAGCTTGGAGACGGCAATGGCTACCACCGCCGAGAGGAAGAGGCCGAGGAGGGTCTTCTCCAGGAGGAGGAGATCCATTATTGGTGGCGTGGCGGTGTTGAATTGAGTAAAATCAATAAAGTTTGGATTGGTTTGTTTAGTGACTTGTTAATTCTGAGAGGTTTGTGAGGGTTTTATAGAAGGGATTGTAACGGTAGCTCGAAGGGTGTTAGGTGGAGCTTGTGGTTCGTGTGTTGTGTTTCTTACGTACTACGTATACGTCTCACTTTATTTTCTTTTTATTACCATTTATTAACCAAATCATTTTATTTTATTTTATTTTCTTAAATGACTAATTTTATCTAGTTTCAATGAATGGACCTGCCAAATTATTATATTAATTATTTTAATTGTGATTGTAGTACTACTAAGTAGTGGATGTGAGGAGCCCACTGTTTTTTTATTAACTATTCTTGCAGTGAACCCATTTTTACTGGTGTATTTTGTTAGGTGAGATGGCGAGAGAAAATTTAAATTAAATTAATTGGGACTGAAGCATTTTGGCCACTCTTATTAAAGTTAAAACAAGGTTATACTTAATTTAAACTTAAATTTTTGAGTTAGAATGTAACGGTGACGGCGTTAAATGACGCTGACTTTGAGGAAGATGAGTGGATGGTAGGCAGAGAGAGTGATGAGGGTGGCCGCACCTATGACGTTGTTTTGGTTGTAGTAGGTGAAGAGGGGTTGGTGGCTGCCACACCCTTTTGTATTTCGATCAAATATCTTCCTTCTCCAATCATTCCATTCACCCATTTTCATTTTTTTATACACTAACAAACTAGTAATACTTCATTCAGAAAAAATAAATATAAACTATATTCAATTTTTACTTCATTTATTTTTTCTCTATACCAACGGGAACATTTTATGAGTTAATATAACCAGTATAATTTGTTATTTGTACTGGCATGTCCGATCGACATGCTGACGTGTTTTGGTTTTTCTGACTGAGGTATTTATGGACGGTATGGTCGATCGACATATATAATTATTAACATTCAAATTAAGGTTAGTAAAGTTAAACAACCATTAAGAATTAGGTAATACAATAATAAGTGTGATTTATTCCACTAATCAAGTCCAATGAAGTAAGTTCATTAAAATAATATAAATAGTACACATTCTAAGGAACAAGGTAGGTCATTATTACAGTACACCTACTCGAGTGTCGAACACCTTCTTTAATGACTTGAGCGTCGAAGTGTCTTCTGCAGGTACCTCTCCCATTTGACATTCACCCGAAACTGAGAGCCGAATAAGTAACACGGAAACAAGAAGGATCAACGAAACTCTAGCAACCTACCGAAGAAATGAAGAAGACGAATACTTCAATAATTCTTAGTTTCATATTCTTTCTTTTTAAGTACTTTCTTCTTAATTTGAATGGAGTTTCTTATTCACGTTACATCCCTGCTAATTCACATTGTACGACTGTGTATTGTAGCTGGACATGGATAATTTTGAAAATTCATAAATTAATCCGTTTATTATAAGAATTTGGTAAAGTAAATTTGCAAATTTTTTATTCATCTGTCGTGTCAGTTCAAGTAATAAAACATGCATGATATGTTTTGCGAGGTGTCACGATACTTCTAGTGCCTCCATTAGCACACATGCGTAATAATGATCTTCATATTTTAGTCAACAAAAGCTAAAGTTATGCACTTACCATGTTTCGAATCTCCACATTGTTTGTTTCCCATTTCTCAAAAAAGCTTTGAAATTCAATTAATTTCTTGCACTAAAACAACAAGCGAATGTAAAATCCACTTTACAGGCTTTCATATCACATATTGTGATTCTTCGCCACCCTTTTTTTCCCACTTTGAACCATACTTAATTCAAGAGATTGGAATTGACGTGGACGTGGACAACTTCAAGTATATCCTTATTTTAGAAGTTCAATTTTGTTTTTAATGTTCCTTTTTTGTGGGTACGATTATACAACTTAGTTACGGCTTTGAGTATATATGATTCCATACATTTTTGAACTAGATTATGGCTTTGTTTTACATTCCAATGAGGATACCCAAAGCTTTCCACATACATGAGAGAAGACAATACCAAAACTTTCGCCTTCCTCTCCATTCTATGACCTGCACTTGTTCGGCATGTAAAATTGAAGCTAGTTTTATTAGAAGAGACAATGCACAAGGGAAAAAATTAGTTTTTCTTGTAGGAAGACAATATACGTAATTAAGAGAATAAGTATATGAGAGATAACAACCATTATCATGTTGTGCAACTGAGAGATACTTTATCACAACCTCGTAAAATATGTTAATATTCACATGGAAGAAAAACCTTATTTTTACTTTAATCAATATGAAAAAAAACAAATGTTTCTTGTATATAGTTAGGTATATCTTTTATTTATAATTTTCATATTGATGTCACATAAAAAAAAAATTTTAACGGAAGTTATTTATCATCTTAGAAATTAATTTAATTAACAGAGTTTTGTTAACCTTCGTTAGATTTCAAAGGTTATCCTAAAACCTCATCAAAATAACGAAGGTTTTTTTAACATTCGTTAAATTTCAAAGGTTTATTTTTAAAATCTTAGTAAAATAACGGAGGTTTTTTAAACCTTTGTTAAATTCTAAAGATTTATTCTAAAACCTCATCAAAATAACTTAGGTTACTTTGTTAAATTTCAAAGATTTATTTTAGAACTTCAATAAAACACTCCAAATTTTCTAAACTTCAATAAATAAATATAATTATATCTATTTATAAATAAATAATTAAAAACTATATAGTTTTAATATATTTTATAATTAAATTCTCTAAAATTTTGAAAGTGTAACTTTACGTTACAAATAAGTTTTTTAAAGTTTCAAAAATTTATTTTAAAAACTCACCAAAATAATCCTGGATAATAAGAATTTTAACAACTAATCTTGGATAATAAATATTTCAACCGTATTTGCTAGTAGTTTTGTTGGTAGTTGACTTATATAATTCCTAGTTTATTTTTGTTACGCGCTCATTCTTCATAAATCCTGACTTATTTTGTTTGAATTTTTGATGCACGTATATTTTATGTGCAATTTGAGTTTTAGTTATAATTTTTAATATTTAATAGAAATTATTTACATACCGATTATTACATACGGATTTAATTTAGCATGTAAATAGACATTACATACGAATTTTTTCGTATGTAAGAAAAAAAAAAGATTACATACGAATTTTTCCGTATCTAAGAATAAAAGTGATTACATACGGATTTTTCCGTATATAAGAATAAAAATGATTACATAAAAAATTTTCTGTATATAAAAATAAAAGTGATTACATATAATTTTTTCCGTATATAAACCAAAAGTGATTACATATGGATATTTACAAACAAAATTAATTTAGTATGTAAATAAATGTTATATACGATTTTTTTTAATATAAGCCAAAAGTTATTACATACATGTTTAATCAATATGTAATTTTGACACCATGAAATTGTGGTATCTCTGTATAAAATATTACATACAGAATTTTTTAATAATTATAATAATAATAATAATAATATTGATATTAATATTAATATTTTTATTAATAATAATAATATTAATATTAATGATAATATTAATAATATCATTAATATTAATATTAATAATAATATTAAAATTGATATTAATGATAATATTATCATTAATATTAATAATAATAACAATATTAATATTAATATTAATATTAATGATAATATTAATAATAATATTAAAATTAATATAAATATGAATAATAATATTAATAGTTAATATTATAATATTATTATTAATATTAATAATATTATTAGTAATAATAATATTAATAATATTTAATAACTTTAATAATATTAACAATATTTAATATGGTTGGGATGTAATTTACGGTTAAAATGATAGTGTTTTATGGAGGTTTTTAAACCAATGTTATTTTAAGAAGGTTTTTAAACTCATGTTATTTCACGAAAATTCTTAAACTCATGGTATTTAACTGGGGTTCTGAAAGAAAGACTTTTTTTAAGATTTAAAAAAACCCATGGAACACATTTTCCAATGATGGTTTAACGGGAAAAATTACAATCCTAAGTGAATGACTTAATAGAAGTTTTAACCTTAGATAGTGTAAAAATAGACCACTGTTAAATATTTTTTTAGTATCAATATGAGAGGGTTATAAGTAACTATTGTTTATTTTATATAATATGTTTAACGTTGAGAAATAAATTATTCATAATATTCAAGAACTTATGTTATATTTCAAATCAACCTAGTTGTACTTATATATCAAATATTTAATATATAATTATCACAGTTTTATTTTGAAAATTGTAATTGATAAAAAGGTCATAAGTTGTCTTTAATTTTCATTCCCTAAGACTTTATTACCTACAGAGAAACTGAAGAATGAGTGTTGTGATTGTGAGAGGCAGGTGAGGAAGATGAATGGTGAGACTAACATGGTGGGTTTAATGATAAAGCTGTCACTCTTTAATTAATCATACCCCATGACCACGACTCTCCTTTACTTCTATGTTTACAGTATAACAACAAATACAGTAAACAAGAACAACAAATAAAGCTAATTTAAAACATATATTTTTTTACATAGATTTTAATCCATATATAACTCAAATCTTAAACTATATTTATATTTCTTATATTTTGGAAGGTTAAGGTTTTATCATCAACACAATTATTAGCTTGGAAGTTTCTCCAAAATAGAGTGACAACAAAAGATAACTTAAATAGAAGGGGTTTATATAGTTGTAAACAAATCTTGTTTCTTTTTGTGTGGACTAGTGTGAGAAGTGCTCTTTGCTTGAAACGAGTTAGAATATTTTTTAAATATTTTATTTTAATTTTATTCTTTTTTTTTTTTATAAAAAAGCTTGAATGTTACATAGGCTTATCCGAAGTGCATACGAAGTGGAATATAATATATAGCATTAAAAACTCAGTCAACGTGTGTGTATATATATAATATTGGGGAAGTGTCAACCAAAGTGGACTATGAACGGCTGAACCAGCCATTGTTGAATTCTCTCTGTTCCTTCATTTCATAATATTAGTCAAGTGGCAATATATTAAAGCTTAATATTAATTATAATAATTATTTTTTTTAGCTTTCCATTTATAACAGATACCTTCTGACCACTAACATGCAGAGATGTATTTATTTATTTAATTTAAGTACTTACATAAGGCAAATTTGGATTTAGTTAATACATTAAATTTGCGTTATTATTATTTGGTTTATTTATTGGGTTAGTTTTTCACTCGGTATAAATCATTCTTTTATAAGTTTTACCGTATAAACTAGATACAAAATTATTTAGTTTAATTAGTAGTTTTGATTTTAAAATTTGAATACTCAGTTACATTAACTATTAAAAAAGGCCTCGTGTATATTGATCTTAAATTATTCGAGCAAAATTACTTCCTACAAATAATATTATAAAGTGTGATTCTATAAAGAAAAAGGTAGGAGTTTAGGAGTTGGTTTTTTTACTAAACCATTTAATTGAGAAATTTTAGGAGAAGGGTTTTTTCTCACTTCAATACCATATTGTTTAGAGTAAAAAGAAAAGGTTCCACAATACTCACCACCATTATTACGTTTCAACTTTTTATATGGTTGTTTCTATTACATATGGCAACATGATGAACAAGTGCAAGTTTTACTGTCTCATCTCTATTCTACATCTCATATTTAACGGAAATTTTTTTTTTCTCATTCCCAACAAAAAATAGGTATAGCTATACTCGTGCCCGTACTTCCTTAATCTACATCCTTAATCTTCATCCTTAATCTTCCAAATATTAATTATTATTTATATTTAAAAATAATAAAATCACCTCAAAGGAAACATGACATTATCAAGTATTTAATGTCGAAAGGATACACATTTTTTTTTCTCCAATGTCAAATAACAAAAAAGAAATTATAATTGTGTAAATATCAAATGAGAGTATCAAATATCAATTGATTAAAGGTTAAATAATTATAAAAAAAATGATCAAATGTATGACCTATAAATAAGTTATGAAACTAAGGATTGAAGAAAAGTTAATATAAGTTTTGTAGGTTATTTGATAAATTAAAGATGTTTTAATAATTTAAAACGGAAACGGGTATGAGGACGAGAATGGTATTGGGAAATGTATGGGGACAGGGAAAGAGCGAATGTATGTATACCCATCCACATTCCCTTACCCAATTTAAAAAATAGGATATTACCCATTACCCATTACCCATTACTCATACCAGTACCAATCAATGCAGGGATTTCCCGCCAAAATTGGGACGAGTTCAGACAATACTCGCAAGGACAAGTTCATTTCATATCCTTGTTCTCAATCAAAGCATGAAACTGTTTGAACCTCTCCAACACTTTGTCTTTTGTCTTTAAAGCATAAATTAATAACTTCCTAGAACAATCATAAATGACCAACATATGAATGAACTAGTTTGAGCAACTCAAATTTCTTAGAAAAAATTGTTTATTAAAGGATGTGCTTGTTTGCTTACTAGCCATGCAATGAGAATATTTTTTCACATTTTTTCCACTCAGCATTTTTCAATCTTGAAAGCACATATTTTTTATATAAACAATTCACTCCCCTTTCACTTATATGATCAAGCCTAAGATACCACAAAGATGACTCTTTGTCCATAGAATACAGATTTAGTATGTCCAATTCTTTCACAATGAGAAGATGTTATAATAGTAGCATTGATTTAGGTTTTTGTACAGAGAAGAAGTATTTCCAATAACCATTGTCTTTCCCATAGGAAAAAAACAGTAATTAAATGAATGAGATCCATAAGAAGAACAAGTGACATGACATTATTGTATTGATCATTCAACCCTCTCAAGAACTACATGTCATGATCCTCAGCCTTTCTTTGTGAAATTAACACAAGAACTCTGGAAAAGCAGTCGTCCTAAAATGACTCCCAACTTTGTAAGAATTCGGTAATAGTAATATCTCATTGTTTAAGAGAAGAAACCTTCATTTGCAACTCTAAAATCCTCAAAATATTTCCTTGAAAAAAAAATCTACATTTCAAGTCATTCAAGATCCTCCCATCCACAAGATGATTTGCCTTATAGGAGGAGATACCAAATGCACCAAAGTCACCATGTTGTTGCATCCTTTTCATGCTTGATAAGGAGAATCTTTTTTTATCAAGTTCTTGAGTTGTCCAATCTATGAATTTAAGTTTAATTTTGGCGCTTAAGGGTTTAGTGATAAATCTACTCCAAGAATGATAGTTGTTAGAACTAAGATTAGGAGAAATAAGAAAAATAATAGAGTTTTCACTAAGACGAAGATAAAGATAACCCTGTAAAGAGAAATAATGCACAAATTCTTCATTTATAATTTAAAAGAAAAAAAAAAAAAAAGATAAATCTGAAAAAAAAAAGTGGAGTAGAGCTATTCAAACGAATAACTCTCCAATACCATTTTAATATAATATGTAAATTCAAGTTTATCTCATAGAGATGTTTTTTTTCTTCTATATCTAAGAACACGTAAGTCATGTTGAAGATAAGAGTGCGGAAACAAAATCAAAGTAAGGCTAGCAAACATAAAAAATATGAATATTATTGGAGAAAATTTGAAAAAAGATATTACACAACCATGAGGTATGCTATATATACAGTAAAAAACAGAAAACTTAATAAAATATAAAACTACACTCAAACGTAAGCAAGCAAGTAAGGCTAAGTAAGTTCGAAATGAAAAAAAAAAACACCAAATCAACGAATGACGAACTAAACAAAACAAACAGAAAAGAGATTTTTTTTTTCGGAATTTTAAGAATATATCTGAATTAATTTAAATTTATGAAACATAATATAAAACAATTAGTCCACAATAAAAAAATAATAGGAAGGTGGACAAAGTTTTGTGGTATGCAGATGAATGAATTAATAAAAATCAAATGGTAGCAAATAAAAAAATGTATTATAATAATGATAATAATAAGGGATCCATTGACCAGAAAAAAGAAAGGGAAAAGTGTTAAATCTAACGGCGTTCTGCAGTCAAACGGTGATACGGAATAGTAGTGAGATAAGAAAAGAAGGTTGAAAGATGGTAGTTTGCACGTGCAAGCTGCCAATGAATCTAACAGCAAATGCATTTATAACTATGCAAATTGCAATTTGTATATACAAGCTGCGTCCACTTTACGATTTCTTTTCAAAGGATCAATGGGTCACCAATTTTCATTTTCATCTACTATATTGCTAATATTTAAACATGTCACCAATTTTGACCTATAATTAATTAATTCAATGAAATTGCTTATCTGATATAGGAAATAACTATGCACCACTTATTGCCAACCAAATTTTATTCCTTAAAACAAATAAAATTTCACTTTCTCATCCACACAAGCTCACAGAAAAATAAACATGTTTCAGGTAGAGAAATGAGACCTAGAGACGCTCAATTCAGTAAAGTGACCGTGACGATTTTCCTCGTCTCAACCAAGTTTCCATAGTCTCAGTCAGGTTACTCTGGTCTCGGACAGTTAGTGGGTCTCGGTCTCGTCCATTCCAGAATAAAACATAACCTATTTCCTTATAAACATTCGGATTTAATAAAAAATTGTAAAGAAAATAAAATTGTAAAAAAGGAATACAAATGAATGAGAACACACTGGGTTAATTTTGATAAGATCCTATCTCTGTTTAATTCAAAACATGAATTTTGCAGTTTCGATCGATACTACTAGTGTCCTTCTATACAGAGGTTCAGACCATAAACCAGTCACTCAAAATTGTTAAAGTCATTCTATCTCAATTTTTGCTTTTGAAAAATAATTTTCAACCCAATGCTGACTTTTTGTTATTTTGAGATTATTTTAATGAGTTTCAATCACTGTTACTTCATTTCCTTTTTCTTCTTTATATATGTAAAAGTCACAACCAATTAAAATGTTATTTTCAATAACAAAATGTCACATATATACGGATAAGTTGAAAGATTAGAAAACTTGATGAATACCCCAATTACTCTCACATGAGCTATTTTGAATAACTGTTTAAATAATTAATAAAAAAGAACATTTCTTTCAGTATTAAATCTGTGAAGAAACAGCAATGAAAAGAAAAAAGGAATATAATTATGTTTTGGAAAATGAAGTTTGAAGTGGTGGTTTGTGGTGTGATGGTGGCTCACCTACTACCATAGAAAAAGACTGAAGAGAATGGAGATATGGCAACACTCACACACCTAACTCAAATCAGAGACTCACATCCAACTACAAAAACCAACCACTCCTTATTCCAAAACCTTTTTAAAACTACATTACTGCAAAATCACCATTTCCATATTCTGCTACAAACTGCACTAATTCCTACTCATTTTCTCATCTCTCACACTTGGATCTTTCAGCAACATAATAGTTAATGTTTCATTAAGAATGCTTCAAGTCAGAGAGTGAACAGAATTTTGAATCTTTTATATATTTCTAATTCATTCTTATATTTAAACTAGTGCCTTTATATTAAAATTTGTATTAGAGTAATTAAATAAATTTTAATTAACTAATAAATTTGAGTGTTTTTAATTAGGTTTATATTAAAAAGTTTTTCATTAAATTTTTATTTATTTTCATTTAAGTACTAATAAAATAAAATCATCGTTACTTATATCTTTAATTTTTTTATAACTTATCCATCAACTTACTCTTAAATAAAAGTAAAATAGTCATTTTGAAATTTGTGGATGTGCAGGTTCAAGAATGGGCGTACAGTAAGTAAAAGCCCAAACGTATTAGAACTGGCCCAATCTCAAAAAGTGGCAGTGTGAGTGTTGAAAAAAAAGACCATTTCAAAAAGTGGACAAAAATAGTTTATACATGAGTTTTTTGTTTTTTTTTTTATGTTTTTAGAAATTTATTTTTATTTGTATATAAACTACTTTTTATATTTTATTACTTATCTTAGTTACACTAATATTATGACCACAAGCATCGTGTGTCCCATCATGACAATTGTATATTAAAGTGAAAAAGATTTTTTTACCCCCAAAATAGTAACTACTTTCATTTAACAACTCTTTATAATATATTAATTTAATGATTGTGAAATTAGTGTTTTTATTGATATAATTGCTTTATTAAAATTGTTGTACAGTAAGATGTGACCAATATTCCTAATTCTTTAATATTTATTCTCAATCAGACTTATGCGTTACTATTAATTAATAATATTTTTGCTACAAATCCAGCTAGTTTTGTAGTTGTATTTTTTTTTAAAAAAAATTAACCAATACATTTAGGTCAACCCATGATTATATCTGTATATTTATCTACATTGTTTGGCGTCAACTGGCTTTTAATTTTCCATTTCAATACTCACGTTTTCAAAGGTTTTGAATTTACTATTCAAATAAATAATAATTACAGTTTCATTAAATATCACTTATTTTTATAGTTTATAAAAGTAAATGGTGGATTTTTTTTTTCAATCATCGCTATAAAAAAATCAATAAATAAATAAAAATCAAATCTAAAAAAATAATTAATATTATACTGATAAAAGTAGATATTATTTTAAAGATTAAAAAATTATTAATATCTAAAATCACTAGTTTTTGAGATTTTAGATAAAATCTTATTAGTTAATTAAAAATTAATTTAGAAATTATTTAAAATATAAATATTTTTTATTTTATTTCTTAATTTAAGTAATATGTTGATTAATTTTTTTTAGAATTGTTTTTTATTACTTGATTTCTTTTGTTGTGAATATATTTTTTACTTATTTTTTTCTTGTTATTTTCTATTTTCGTGTTGTTTATTTTTAATAAATATGGAAGTGTTACTACATCATTTGTCATGTTAACAAAATTCACGTCACAAACAATATATCATTCATTTGCGAAAAAAAAAATAAAAATCTCATATGAACAAAATTAAGAATAAAGTGGGGAGAGCACATTAAAATATAATATTCATCAACAAACTTATAAAAAATCAATCAAATCTATGTATGGAGAATTCAAGTTTAACAAATTTACACTCCAAGAAAATCATGAAATAGAAACCAATTTTTAGAAACCAAAATAATTAGTTGCAATAGTAAATAAATTATAGACCATTTTAGAAACTAAAAAAAAAATTAATTTCTAAATTAGTTTCTATTATTTTCTATTATTATTAAATAGTTTATAAATTGGTATCTAATTAGCAACTAGATGAATTATTAAGTATATTTTGCCTAAACCAATTAATATCATGGAAAAAAACACCTTTGTTTGCAAGCTTAGCACATTCATGTATCTTCCTAAAAACACCAGACATGTGATTACCACTAGAATTACCAATCATTTTATGGATTTCAAAATTTAATATATCTGTAAAATAAAATAGACTATAGTATGTTTAAGTTATAATTTATTGAATAAAATTTTAACCTAAAATTAAATTTATTTTGAAATTATTATTCAATTTATATTTCCTCCTTTGTTTTATGCACATGTTTTATTTTAAGAAAATTCATTTAACGTTGACCTAAAATAAATATGCGATTTATTCATTAGAAAATAGAAGTTTGTAATGAAATATAGTTTCCTACATGAGAGATAATACTTACGAGAAAAATATATCACCGTGATTTATATATTTAATTTTATTCTGATTGATAATTGGATATCAAGTAAGAAAATATTAGCAAATTTTAATGATTATAACAAATCTCTATGACTAATGACTATATGTGAAATAAAATTTTTATTATATTTTTAACAACATGCAAAAAATATTACAAATCTCTATTTTCATTGTTTTGGCAACATGTGAAATTGATAAATATATTTTAGATTTTTTTCTTTATATATGATTCTGATGAATATGGTCCATTTTTAATATTAATTTATTTTATTACCGAATATAATAGGATTATTTGGTATATGATTCTCGCATTGTTTCCAAAAAAGAAAAAAAGAAAAATGTATAATAGGTAGAATTCTATAAATTAGACATTCACTCACTAATCCTACTCTGTCTTCATCATATAGAGAATCAGCGTTTGAAAATTAGAAAGGCAGAAGAACAGAAGTAAGAGGTTAGTTCCTTATAATTTTTTGCATTTGTACTATCTAAATGTGTTTTTCTATAATTTGTATGTGTTTCATTATAAACTTCTTTTTATCAAATTTGATTTATCTATGTTGTCCAATATGTTTAAGTCATCCTGTGATTAGCAGCAATTTTGATTAAGAGATGAGGGATTTACTTTAGGTAATCTTTATAGTGATGACCATATTAATTTTAATTAAAAGGTTTAATCATTTAATTAAATAACAAATGTAATAAAAAAATTAAATTGAAATCAGTTCGAGATTTATACTCAAGAAAGTTTTTTCAAAAAAAAAATGTTTCATATACACATAAAATATCTAGAAAATCAATATGGATTGGGTTTAAATTTATTCTGCCAAATTAAAATCGTGCACGCACTCACATGCAAATTTATAAAAGAATAAATCTCAATCATGTTGTGCCTAATGTAAGAACTTTAAATAATTTCATTAAATACGTGAGAATCAAAAGCAATTAATAGAAAAAAACCAAAGTTATTTCCTAAGAAACAAAAAACCTAGGAATTACTCTGTACATAAGTGGTTAACCTATGAATGCATTCAGTATCCCATAATCTCTCTGTTTCTTACAGTTCTTCTTCTGTTGTTCTTATAGTTCTCATTCAGATAATTAACATCATGGTTTTTGCGAAAATCACATTTTTTGTGATTCTGTCCTTGTTGGTGGTAACAACAATAGCAAGTGACCCTTGTAGCAAGGTATGAGTCTAAAGCATGCAATCATCTTATACTATTCTTTAATAGTGCTAATTATGATGTGAAATGTCTTTTATCTCTGAAGATCTCGAACAATTTAATTTTTGCAGGGTGATATAGATGAAGGGAATGGTTCAGATAAGAGCCAAGCAGCACCAATTGTTTTTCCAGTGGAACTATTGCTTCCTGTTATCATTTTCTTAGTTCTCCTCTTTTTCCGTGCAGAATTTCTAATGTTCGGGGTTCCCATTCTCTTTGTTGTTGGTTTAATTGTTGCTGCTAAGGGAATTTTTTAACTCATATCTTTAGATTAGGATTCATCTTATTTTTATTCGATTTACTTTTTATGGATAATTTTTCATTAACCAATATTTTCTTACTTTCACAGTTCTCATCTATGATCTGCAAAACAAAATATATAAATGAATATATTTTTTAATTTTGGTTTCATCCCTTACCTTTTTATTTCTTACTGCCTTTTCCCTCCATTTTTTTTTGTAAATTTTAATCATGTTATTTTGATTGCGCGAACCATTAATATTTAATTAACTCGTTACGGATTTTAGGAGATTTGAATATATATTATGAAATTATGAAAAATATGTCATATAAAGGAGTTGGTGATTTATTTTATTCAAATATTCTATACATAAAATAAAATATAATATGAAATATTAATAATATCTCAATCTTAATTTTGTAATCTTAAAACAATAAATATATTTTTATGTAAAATATACACTATAAAAAATTAATTAAATATAAATAACTTAAAAATAAAATTAATTAGTTATTAAATTGATTAAATTAGAAAACATATATTATTACAAATTAAGAATTATTATTGGTATTTAAAATATTTTGTATTATTAATAAAAATTCATAATATAATTAGATATTTTTAGTAATTAATTATCATAAAATATATTTATTTATTTAAGTATTATTTTTATCTTTTAGTTATTTTTAAATTTTATAAATAATATTTATTTATTTAAAAATAATTTTTGTAGTCTTGTACAAAAATATAATTAGAAACATTTTTTTAGTCAGTTTTAATCTAGTTGAGAAACTAAGGTTTGATCAATAAATATAATAAAATTAAAAACTATTTTTTTATTTCAAATCCTTCACTTCACTCATCTTCTTATGCATTTCATTTTGATTCCAATTCCAATTTCTTTTGTCTCCTCCTATTCATGCATTTTAAAACACGAGTCTTGAGTAGCACGCCTTTTCTTTCTTCTAGGGTTTCCCTTCATCAATTCCCATGGCTATCAGAGCCCTAGATTTCAACTGGTTGGGTTCTCTCACTGTTTTATTCCAATTCCAATTGAATGGAACTCGTTCCTTGCTCCATGCTCGTCACCAATGGTATCTTCACTTTCTCGATTTACCTAATTTTGCTGATGTTCTGCATTTTCATATGCTTCATTATTCTGTCTAACTTATGATATTTTGCCTCTTTCCTTTTCCTGGCATATCAGTTTTTCATTCATATCCCACTAAATTTCTGGCAAGTCCACTTTTCAACAATTTTTAACTCTGCAGATGTCATTTTTTCCGAAAATATCTGATTACAGTTAGATGTTTGAATTTGAATTCTAAGGTGGAAATATGGGTGGAGTCGTGGGTGATTGTGAATTTTGATATTTAGGTTTAGGAAAGAATAGAAGCATAGGCTTCTATTTTTGGTTCTGCACTTTGTTGGGTTGGGCTGATTAACTCTGAGTTGAATTCTGAATTTGGAATTGAAAAGTGTAGCTTGATTTTGGAGCATTCCATGGTATTCACATCTAACATGGGATGCAGTAGGGACAACGATTCGCTACAGTTAGATAAGTTTATTAAATTTGAATTGTAAAAAAAAAGAAGTGTAGACTTTGTGTAGTTGAATTATTTTTTTGTAGAGAATCCAAATCCCGTGCAGTAATTGTTAACTTCACTTTATTGGTGCCCTTTGAATATAACATCCTTTATAAGCTAGAAATTCTGTTCTAAAATTCCATAGTTGCATAACTCAATTTTTCATCTGATCCGTTCTTACAACTGATATGTGCTACCAGTACGATCTCTTACCTTTACGGTGATAAGGAAGGATGACAGCTAAAATTCATGGCAAAATTCTGTAGGGTTTCTTGCAGAAATGTAAACTGGTGGTGACCTTAGATTATGATTTTTGGTCGATAAACATTGGAATGAGTGATCCTCTTTTTTTTTTTTTTTTTTTTTTTTTTT
>Ga0123342_1000441_pt1 | contig 65304 bp, 36 predicted proteins | sample Turbeawhitnodule_FD_89960 | JGI IMG/M metagenome (GOLD analysis project Ga0123342, IMG submission 89960) | Root nodule microbial communities of legume samples collected from Mexico - Turtle bean Mexico white nodule | ecosystem: Host-associated > Plants > Roots > Nodule | place: Mexico: Nepantla... | reverse complement strand
ACCGCATTTGTAAATCAATTTAATTACAAAAATGCCACCGCGTTTTTTACAAATGCGTTTAAACGCAAAGCCGCACTAAATAAATAGTCGTTGTTTTCAAATTTTGTACTAGTGTACATATTTTTTCTGTATTACTTTACTTGTTACAAGACATGCATATACTATAAGACAGCAAAAAAAAACACAGTACCTTGATGAAACTAGATTGAAGTACTAAACATTACTCTGTTTAGGGATTCCGAGAAGAAAACAGTGTATTTGGACAACCCTGTTTGGCTAGTTTTGAGTATTGCTGCTTCAACTTTTCCAAAAAAGGAGAAATGTGGAGTAGCTTTATTCACATCGAACTTTCCATGTGTAAAATGATTTTGACAACACCACACCCCACAAATGGATATACTTATTATATTTGCGGCAGTTTGTTGCCCAAAGCATTACCACAACAAACCAGTTTCCATTGCCACCTATGCTTAGGACTCCAATTATTAACTACTAAAGTGCTTCCATCAACCTTTATTCATCTAAGTCAAATTCTACATATTCAAAATTCAAAAGGGAAAATCAAAAGTTAATAGTATGTGTCACTCTACAAAAGATTATCATTCTTTACACATATGCTTTGGAATTTATTCCCTCTAAAAGTTACAACTAGACAACGGCAAAGCTAAAAACCAATTTTTTCATTGTTTGGGGGCAAAATTACAAGATAAAAGTATCGTGATAGGTTTTGTAAAAGAAAAAAAAAATTGATGAGACAAGTATCTCCATATTATATTAATCAAATATATACATAAAAGTGTGAGTTTCACTTCTCTTGTGACCTAAAGTTAAGATGAATTCACTAAATAGATTTGTATTAAGGATCTTAAATGGATTAGATTGATCAGATTGATATGTTTTCTCTTATATTTTAAGAGATGAGATTTGATATTTTGAATTTGTCAACTTATTTTGGTGCATCTTTTCTAATTTGTCAATTCGATGAATTAAGAATTTGTTATACTGTTGATTTATTTTTTAAATTAAAATATAAAATTATTTTAAAAAATATTTTTTTAATTATATTATTTGAATAATATGAAATAATATTATAATTTAAATCACTAATACTTAAGTTTAAGTTTCAATTATTCATTATAATAGAGTAATTTAATATGTATATATATAATGATAATTTTATCTTGTCTAATTAGATATAAAGTTCTTTTAATATATATATATATATATATATATATATATATATTAAAATAAAAAATCAATAAATCTAATTTTTTAATCTGTCCACTTTTTGTGGGTTAAAAACAAAAAGGGATTGAATCTGATCCTTTTCATCCTTAATTATCTTTACATTTTTGATAAAATAATTAATTGAAGTCAAATTCAAAGTTTAAAATATTTAGGACAATATTTGGTCGATTCAAATTTTTAGACTAATATATGTAACTATAAATCGTAAAATAAAATGTATAAAACTTAAACTAAAATATAATTTACTATATATATTTAAATAAATATAAATATAACATAATGTTATTTAAAATATGTTTTAAATAAAATTTATTACTAATAGATAATTGCTCAAAAATTTAATTTAAGAAAATATAGGACATCTCTATTTAATTAGAATATTATAGAACCCACTTGAATCCATTCTTGAAAATATTAGTTTCATTAAATTCAAATTAACAATTCGTTAGAACAAGTTGATAGTTATATTCAACTATAATTAGTCCAAATCGAAAACTTTGTGCTGCTGTTAGCAGAAAAGCTTCCACGAGAAGTGCATATCATAAGTATTTATATATTTAGTTTAATTTTTTTCATTTAATTTTACAAGTTCAACTATTTTTAAATGACTAGTTTATTTTGTTATTCTGTTTTCTTCTCATTTGATACTATGCTTTATTTAACTGGATATTCTTATTAGTAAATTTTGTGACGAAAGGCTCAAGTTTTGTACCGGTCGCTGTCGCCCAAAAATGGGGTTTTTAACCACAGACTACACTCCACTGGAAATAATTATATAATTTCCGTTATTAATACTTCTAAAATGAAGAATTTTCCGCCCTTTTACCTTACAATTTTCAATTTTTTAAAAAGTAAACAACAATTTTTGTGTGGGAATTATTTTTTGATATGGTCAAAATATAGTCCTACATCATTCAAGAGTTGAGGTCAATGCAGTTTATATATTTCTTCCTCCTCCAACCCACCGAAGCGTTTTTTAAGGACAAAACCGTGACGTAGCTAAAAAAACTCCAAAGCGGACAATACCTTGGACGCGGTGATTGATCCTAGCGATGCTATCTCAACGGACATGAGGTTGGAAAATTGGCGCCAGCTAAGGGAAAGAGTTTACATTGACGTCGTCCGTTTGTGGGAATCGTAAACTCTTTTCCTTAACCCTCGACTAGGGGGCTATTGTTCCGGTGTGACCAAAATATAGTCCCGCATTGTTTAGGAATCAAGGTCAAGGATAGTTTATACTACAAGAAAAGGAAGAAATAACATTCATAATATGGCGTAGGCCCAATAGTGGACACAACTATAATGGGTCAAGCCCACCCTATCAAGACACTAAAAAATTAAAAAGAAATTAAATCCATTAAGAAAATGATATTGTGACACTATTAGCAATACAAAAGCGTCAACTTAAGTGACATATGTTTCAAATTAGAAATAAAAAATAAGAAAAAACTTTGAATGGGTTAAACCCAAAAAAAAAAAAATTAAAACTGTTCTAACCGAGTAACTAAGGTGATAGGCCGACAATAAAATGTAAATGACTCATAACAAATAAATGAATTCAGAACTTCTCCCAATACATTTTCCTTACATTCCTTTTTCCTTTCTCAGTTTAACTTTTTAATTACTTTCCTTTTTCCCCCTCTCAATTTCACTTCGGTCTTTGCTTTTCTCAATTTCATGCAACTGTCTTGCCTTTGTTGTCATGTAGGAAATACTTGAAGCTAATTATTTTTTTATACGTATTTTATATATTGTTGAGTACGACACTGAAAATCCTATGTGCGATGTAGTTTTAAATCGAGTTTCGATTACAACCTCATTCTTGCAGTGGAGGATTAGAAGTGGTGGTCACGAGGTAGAGAAGAAGATCCCTTTATCCATTGCCGCAAAGGTAAGGTTGAACCCACGAAAAAAGTAATTTTTTAAAATTATAGTGTCGATCTAACCGACTAAGCGATAGGTCGACAATAATAAAGTAAATGACTCATAACAAAGAAAGGAATTCAAAACTCCTCCCGATACATTTTCCTTTACATTCCTTTTCACTTTCTCAGTTTAACTTTTTCATTACTTTCCTTTTTCCCCCTCTCAGTTTCACTTCGGTCTTTGTTTTTCTCGGTTTCATGCTCTGCCTTGCCTTTGTTGTCTTGTAGGAGTACTAGAAGCTAAGTATTTTTGTATACATATTATTTACATTGTTGAGTACGACACTGAAAATCCTAAGTGCGATGTAGTTTTAAATCGGGTTTCGATTAAAACTTCATTCTTGCGGGGGAGGATTAGAAGTGGTGGTCAGGAGGCAGAGAAGAAGATCCCTTTACCAAATGCAGCAAAGGTAAGGTGAAACCCACAAAAAAAAATATTTTTTAAAATTGTAGTGTCGATCTAGCCGAGTAACTAAGGTGATAGGCTGACAATAAAAAAGTAAATGACTCATAACAAAGAAAAGAATTCAAAACTTTTCCCGAAATCTTTTCCTTACGTTCCTTTTCCCCTTCTCAATTGAACTTTTTCATTACTTTCCTTTTTCATCCTCTCAGTTTTACTTCGGTCTTTGCTTTTCTCAGTTTGATGCAGTTGCCTTGCCTTCGTTGTCATGTAGGAGTACTTGAAGCTCGGTATTTTTTTATACGTATTTTTTATATTGTTGAGTACGACACTGGAAATCCTAAGTGCGATGTGGTTTTAAATCGGGCTTCAATTAAAACCTCATACTTGTGGTGGAGGATTAAAAGTGTGGTCACAAGGTAGAGAAGAAGATCCCTTTACTAATTGTCGCAAAGGTAAGGTGAGTTGTTGGATGCATTACAAACTTTGATAGTGTTGTTTGTAATATTTTGTGGGTTTGTTACTTGTTAAGATTGGTGGTTGAAGATTCACTGGACCGAGTTATGGTTACCGATTTTGCGGTTAGAGGAGAGTAGGAGCCGAGGCAGGAGCTCAGCACACGACGATCTCCAGGAGGAGGCTGTTGGCGAAGTCAAGTTTATCCAAGGCGACACATTGGAGGAGCAGGCCTAGGAGTTTGAGGCTGGTGAAATTGTTGGTGTGTATCGGCGGAGAAGTTGGTTCGCTTGAAAGAAGGTTGATCGACGGGGGAGTCAGTGCTGTCAACGGAGCACTTAGTTTTCATGTCGTTAGGGTTGGATGTGTAGGGGATCACGGGACCAAGGGTGCACTATTTGATTGTTGTACTATTTACTCTGTTCTGTATAATTCCACTTGCATTAGTATGCAGTTTTTTATTAATGGATAAAATGACTAATATACTATAGAAACATATACTGTTCTACTTAGTCATTCTCTTTGAAATTATAATTCTGACACAATTCCTTCTTATTGAGCTTGCACAAATTTTTTTCTTCCCAATCAAGAGGAGGTTAATTCCATGATGTAAGGAAAATTGAGCTTTTCATGATATTTGAATTCTTATTTCTTCTTGTATTTGTTTTTAAGGTTTTAGGACCTAACTTTAAGTAGAACAGGTTGTAGAGATCTATGATTGACGATCTTGTATCTTAATATTTTGAATTGAAAATGTGAAGTAAAAGGTTTCTTAATTTTTATTATATGGTAATGTTAGTGACAATTATGATGTTGAGTACATAAACCACTGACCAACCTTTTTTTATGTAGAATGCAAAACAAAGTATGTTTGAGTGCTTAATCAAGTCATTCGAATTTTGTATTGGTGTTCTGCTCCTGTTCATCTCCATACAATGTTTGTGTGTATTCTTTAAAATGTTGCCTTCAATAGTTATTAGTTATTTATTTTATAACTTTCTTTTGCTGGTTTTGAATTTCTTTTAATTATTTTGTTTGTTAAAACTTAAAAGCAATGGATGTATGCTATGTTTTCTGATTAATTTATTATGTGGAATTTAAATTTAGATGATTTTGTTGTTGTTATGTTTTATAATGTGAAAAATAAGTTTTCTCATAATTAGATTACTGATCCCGTGCATAAGCACAATGTGCAAAGATAAAAGAAACCAATTTTATTGCAATATAATCTAGTACATTCCTTTTCACATATAGAAACATATACATGGAAGCGTGTTACAACATCAGGCACTCCACTATCTCCTCGAGATAGTCACACTTGTTCATCTTGGAAAAACAAAATTATTGTGACAGGTGGTGAAGATGAACAAGATTATCATTTGTCTCATGTTCATGTCCTTGAAATTGGTAATTGTTGTATCCTTTTATATAAGTATTATAATTTTGGTGCACTTACTAAATATTTGTGCAAAAAAGGGGACATTTATCGGAGTAGAATTTATTGACATCTTCTGTAAATGAAGACACTCTTATCAGGAGCAAAGTGTGTACATCTAGCCAGAATTTTTGATGTATGTTAAACTTCGATTAACTTTGAATAATATGCATGTATATCTTTGATGATTGAACAAAAGTTGGCTTCATGAAAAGATACGTCATCTTTTATATGTTATGATAATAGTTTTGTTGCAGGTATACACTATTCGAATATCTTAGCCATTTATATCATATTAGTACCATCGTAAAACTTAAGTAAGCTAATTGGAACATCTTTGTGTAAAGGTTAGGAATTTATTCAACATTGTATTGTGTGTGATTGATATATTAAATGTAATTTCTATGATCCATATGTAGTTTGTGATTATTATGAAATTTGTGATATGATGTTTGATTGGAAGTTGTGATTTTGGACCAAAAGGACTATTAAAGGATATGGATACCAGAGTTATAGAAGAATCTTAATATTAATTGTGTCTTTTCTAATTATTAGTTGTTTATCTTTATAAAGGTGAATAACCTTTATTTTGTTTTGTTTGTTATGATTCTAGTATTTATTTGATTGATTATTTCTCTCTTTAGCTAGACCTAAAATGAGTGCATTGCTTGCATATATTCATACTATTTGTTTTGACCTCAATAGAATAATATTAGAGATATTCATTCTCATATCATTTGTCTTCCTTTTACTTTTTTGTTCATCTCTGTCTATTTTATAATATGGTATCAAAGCTCTGGTTGCTACATTTATCCATGGGTGAAGTTGTTGATCCTTTACAAGATCTTTGTTCACCTTACCATGTTAGTTCATCAGATAATCCATCCTTGAATAGAGTTTGTTATCTCATTACACAACAAGAGAGACAAATTTTTGGTGATCAATCTAAGACAATGATTGCTACTAGCAAAGAAGGTTATGAAAACAATGCTACCATCTATGGCAGAGGTGGTGGATATGGAAGAGAATACATTGCCAAAATTTGCATTCATTGTGGAAAGACATGGCATACCATTGATACATGCTATAAAAAGCATGGTTTTCCACCTCATTTCAAGTTTAAAAATCAGAACCGTGATTAAAGTCATACTAATGCAGTTTCTCATAATACAAATTTTAATAATAATGAGCAGAATCATGAAGGTTCGAAGTCAGAAGTGGAGTCTCAACAAATTAGTTTTACTCCTAAGCAGTATCAAACATTGTTAGCTCTTTTACAAAAGGCCAAATCCAGTGGCAATGTTTCTAGTCAAGTCTTTGTTATTCCTTCCAACATGACAACACAAACTGGTAATGACTTTATTTCTTCCTTCAGTTCTTGGATTATTGATAGTGGTGTTACTTATCACATTTGTTCATCCTTAACTTATTTCACTTCATATCATCAAATTAATCCCATTTCCATCAAATTACCAAATGGAAATCAAGTCATTGTCAATTATTCTGGAAGTGTTTTTCTAAACCAAAATCATGTCATAGACGATGTTTTGTATATTCCTTGCTTCACTTTTAATCTTCTTTCAGTAACAAAATTGATTGATAAATTATCTTGTGTTCTTACTTTTGACTCTAATGGTTTTCACATTCAAGAAAAAACTCCTTGAAAATGATTGGCTCTGGTTAGATGCAAGATAGACTTTATATACTCAGGATCCCATCTTACCAGAAACTTCAAATCAAACCCATCGAATCTACACACCCCATCAATATTGTTAATGTCAGTGCTAATGATTTAGAAACCCTTTGACATTTTCGATTAGGTCATATTTCAAATAAATGTATTGATGTTATCAAGAATAAATTTCCTTTCGTTGAATATAACAAATCTTTTGTTTGTGATGTTTGTCATTTTACAAAGCAAAAAAGGCTTTCATTTCCTATTAGTACATCTAAAACAAAGAAAAATGTTTTGATTTGATTCATGTAGATATTTGGGGACCATACTCAATACCATCAGTTCATGGTCATAAATATTTCTTGACCATAGTTGGTGACTATTCGAGGTACACATGGATTTTTCTTTTAAAACACAAATCTGAAGTTGTCAAGGCTTTTGAAAATTTTGTTGTTTTTGTTCAATCACAATTTGAGACAGCGATAAAAATAATAAAAATTGATAATGAGACTGAATTTTTCATGACTAATTTTTTTGTTAATAAAGGAATAGTACATCAAACATCATGTGTCAATACTCCACAACAAAATAGTATAGTTGAAAGGAAACATGGTCATTTATTAGATGTAGCAAGAGCTCTAATGATACAATCTCATTTACCCAAAATTTATTGGTCATATTTTGTGATACATGTTGCGCATATTATAAACATGCTTCCTACACCTGTTTTAAACTATTCTTCTTCTCGTGAAATACTTTACAAAACTGATGCAAATTTTAATGGATTAAAGGTGTTTTGTTTTTTTATGTTATGCTAGGACTTTGTCAACAAATAGAAGAAAATTTGATCCAAGGGCATCAAAATGTGTTTTTATTGGTTTTAAAAAAAAGGACAAAAAGATATATTTTATTGAATATTCAATCAAGAGAAATTTTTGTTTCTAGGGACGTTGTCTTTTATGAACATGTTTTTTCATATCAAAGGGTTCAAGATACTAGCAATGAAACTAATAGTCCTGACATTTATGATCAAATTTTGTTTGTTGAAGATCAACCTGTCTTGAGTCAGCCATCACAAGTCATTCTTGCACCTTGTGATAATGCACCTTGTGATAATGCACCTTGTGGTAATAACTATGAGTCACACATTGAGGTTCCAGAAGAAGTTTGTTCCCATATAGACCAAAACCTCAATGAAGATCATGACATAGAACAAAATTCTGAATCAGATCAATCTGTCCGAATGAGTACAAGAATAAAAAGACCACCTGAGTATTTAAAGGATTATCATTATAATCTTAATGTTTCCAATACATCTTCAAGACTTAAATATCCTTTGAATTCGGTTTTGTCTTATAACAATTTATCACCTTCTTACAAATCTTTTGTTATGTCTCTTTCTTCACATGTTGAGCCAAATACTTATTTTGAAGTTGTGAAACATGACTGTTGGAGAAAAGCTATGCAACGCGAGATATATACTTTAGAGTCAAATCAAACTTGAGATACTACTCTTCTGCCTAAGGAGAAAGCTGTCATAGGTTGCAAATGGGTGTTCAAAATAAAATATAAGGCTGATGGGACAATTGAAAGGTATAAAACAAGGTCAGTGGCAAAGGATACACACAAAACAGAAGGCATTGACTACCTTAATACTTTTTCTCCAGTAGCAAAGATGACCACCATAAGGTTACTTCTTTCTCTAGCTTCTATCTATAATTGGGAATTGAAACAATTAGACATAAACAATACCTTTTTACATGGATATTTGAAAGAAGATGTATACATGGTTGCTCCTCCTAGATTGACTTCTATTCCACCAGGAAAAGTTTGTAAACTAAAAAAGGCTTTATATGGCTTTAAGCAAGCCAGTAGAGAGTGGTTTGCCAAACTTTCATCATTTTTGCGTTTTATGGGATATACTCAATCTATGAATGATCATTCCTTGTTCATTAATTCTTCTGAAGGATCTTTTACAACATTATTGGTGTATGTGGATGATATAATATTGGCAGAAAATTATAAAGAAGAGATTGCTCGAATTAAGCAAGCCTTGAATCAGACATTCAAGATTAAGGACCTTGGGGATTTAAGATATTTTCTTGGTCTAGAAGTAGCAATAAGTAAGAAAGAAATAATGGTGAATCAAAGGAGATATGCATTGGAATTGTTAAGAGATGCATGTTTTTTAGCTTGCAAACCTGCACTCACTCCTATTAATAATCATGAAAAAAAAAATTCTACTGGAAGTGTTCATTTCACAAATATTCAAGCCTACAAAAGATTGATTGGAAGGCTTATGTATCTCACTAATACCCGACCTGACATAACATTTTATGTGCAACAAATTTCCCAGTTTCTTGCTAAGCCTACAATTGCTCACTATACTGCAGCGATTAGAATTCTCGGATATATTAAAGAAGCTCCAAGTCTTGGTTTATTTTTCTCCTCCAACACACCCCCCTCACGCCGAGAGTGACAACTCGTGCGTGACATAACATATTACGGGTAGTTCGATAACGGCCCGATAACGGGTGGCACAATAGGCCCAACAAACACTCGCTAGGATAGGCTTTAAATGGCTCTGATACCATATTACGAAGTGGACTTTAAGCCTAACTCAACCCCATAAAACTGGCTCATGAGGTGAGGTTTGCACCCACTTATATACAATGAATTGTCCTCATCTCTAGTCGATGCAGGGTCTCCAACACCCCCCCCCCCCCATCACGACGAGAGGGACAACTCGTGCGTGGGATAACATATTATGGGTGGTCCGAGAACGGCCTGATAGCGGGTGGTACCAACAAACACTTGCTAAGATAAGCTTTAAATGGCTCTGATACCATATTACAAAGTGGACTTTAAGCCTAACTCAACCACAAAAAGCCTTTGAGATGAGCAGAAGTGTTGTTAGAGAAAAAATAAAGAAGGGTATCATTCATTTGCTTCCCATTTCCACCACATAACAATTGGCTGACATTTATACCAAAGCTTTAAGTCCCCAATCTTTTAAAATTATTTGTTCCAAGCTGGGTCTCATCAATATTTGCTCCCTAGCTTATGGGGGATATTAAAGCATATGGATACCAGAGTTATAGAATAATATTAATATTAATTGTATCTTTTCTAATTATTAGTTGTTTCTCTTTATAGAGATGAATAACCTTTATTTGTTTTGTCTGTTATGATTCTAGTATTTATTTGATTGATTATTTCTCTTTTTAGCTAGACGTAGAATGAGTGTACTGCTTGTATATATTCAGACTATTTGTTTTGATCTCAATAGAATAATATTGGAAATATTTATTCTCGTATCATTTGTCTTTCTTTTACTCTTTTGTTCATCTTTATTCTATTTTATAATAAGGACAATAGTTACTATTGTGATTATTTTGTAATACTGATATTGTTTTGTAGTTATTAATAAAAAAAATACGAAAGACAAGAGAAAATAGTTTTTTTCTCTCCAACAAGAACCCCTTACGTTAATGAAGTAAATCTAAATAAAAGATTCTAAAAGAATAGTAAATAGAATCCTTACAAAATAAAAGACAAAAAATAAAAATATTAAAAGTAACATAAATATTAAAATTTATAGATATAAATTTAACTCGTTTTCGTTATATAAGAGTTATGTGAACTACTTGAAAAAAAAAATGTCATACCTTCCAATAATAGAATAACTTAAATAGAAGAAGTCAAAATTAAATAAAATCTAGTCTTTGAATTCCACTTATTCAAACCTCCTTCCCTCCCTATTTTCTTATACCACTACCTATTTTTTAAGATATTTCAGTAACTATAAGAGTAACACCCATGTTATCTTTGTTCTTACTTCATTTTGTGTTTTATGTATATTATACTCTCTATTAGAGTGAGATACTAGACAAAATAAAGAAAAGAAATCAAGTAGTGGCGAAGTTACTAAAATACACATAGAAAGTTTACTTTCATATTTTTTTTAATGAACTATTGTGTTATTTATTCTACTAATTGTAGGTGCTTTAACTTTCTTATTCTATCTTGTGATGATGTATAATCTTATCTTAGACACTTTATTTTATCTTAGACACTTTATTTTTTTACTTATGTGTTTATATTAATTTTACTTTTCAAATATTGTTTGCAGTCATTTGGATTAGGATTTCTATTTGCATTTAAGAACTGAATTGGAAATATAGATTGCATTTTATATTCTAGATTTTTATTATAGAAAGATTTATTGTTATAGTTACAATTATATGATGTATTTTGATTTTTGAACTCATTTGCAAATATATAGTATTTTTCTGAACTCTAAATTTGGATTTGGATCAGAAACTACAACAACATTTAATATTATTATTACAATTACAAAATGGATTTGAATTTTTCAACGCAATTGAAAAAATATACTGCATTTGATTATGGATTTTTATAATAGCATAATTAATGCTATTTAGATTTTTTAACTCAATTTGAAAAAAATATATGGTATTTTGTTTTATGAAATTTGCAGAATGGATGTATTTTACTTTCTGACCTCAATTGAAAATTCTGAATTTTGCTATATAATAAGTTTTTTTCAATTGATAATAAGCTTTTAGGCAAATTGATTTTTATTTATTTTTAAGCATAGTAAACGTAAGTCAAGCCCACTGAAAATAATATTATATAATTTTTTTCTCACCGACAAGTCGGTCAAACTTACTTAAAAAAAATAATATTTTTTTAATTTTTTAAATTAGTGTGGGCTAAACCCAAACAAAACTCTTCAGAAATTAATAAAAATTAAAAAAACATCCATTATTTTAATGAAGTTTTAGAATATTATTTGAAACATTCTTTAATTAAATCAATTCATAGGGTTATATTAACCTTCCCTAAATAAAATGCGTTGAAATCCTTTTTTCTTGCGGTGTTAATGAAAAACATAATCAATTCATATTTTAAACAATTTTTGTATTTTCATATTAATTAATTTGTCTTATGTCAATAATTTTTAATATATATTTATATATGCACAAGCCTTTTTTAACAATAAAATTATAATCATCCTGATATTTCTCAAAACTAGGTAATTTAATTAATGTAAAAAAACTTAATTAGTTAATTTAAAATTATATGTACAACACTACAATCATACAAGTATTACAATTATTAAAACAAAAAAAATACATATAAATTTGTCATACATTTATATGTATACATATATCCAAAATAAAATATATAAATATAAGTCATTATATTATTTATAAACTTCTTCCAACTCTAAAACTTGTAAAATCTTTTGCTCCAATGTTAAAACATTTTTATAGTAAAATTACAATCACAAATATAAATGGTGAGCTAACCAAATAACATATGAGAACTTCACATAAAGTTTACAAACGATTCACATGTCTTCCAGACAAAATATATAATGAAAGACTACTTCTAGAAGACTAATATTAGGTTTAGATTAAAAGACTAACACCTCTCACAATATTTGAGTTTGTTTGACAATCTACCCAATTTGGTATAAATTTCATTTAGCAACCTCTTATAGTATGATAATTTCTTACATATATCATTGATTACCAATGATTCTTCATCCCTAACTTGATTTCATTCTCATCACATCATACATTTATCTATTTGACTCGGGGGTCTTGTAAGAACCTAAAATCCCATCAAATATATTCTAACTTAATACTCTGAATACTTACACAGTACACATATCTACTCCAAATCATAAGAATGAGGGATAACATAATCAATATTCAATCGATTCCATGTTTTCTTAAATTTCATATAAAGAATGTTAAGGAAAAGTATGTAAAGTTTAATTTAAACATATTTATATATCACATAGTTTCTTATTTTATCATAATTCATATCTCTTGATGAATTATAATTCACTAAGTGAATTTTATTAATAAAATTATCCATTATCTTTGAGCTAATATTTATTGGAAGAAATCTACCCGTTAAACATATTTATAAAATTTGTTGGATGAATTTAATTAAAAAATTAGTCCTCTATAGTAAGTTCATTGAACAAATTACAAATTATTTAATTGTAAAATCAACAAACACATATAAAAACGATTCAAAATAAACAATATTATTCATCATAACAAGATTTAAATATCGATCTAAACCTATTTTTTATTATGACATGTATGCATATCAACTCAAACAAGTTATGACTAATAAACCAAAAAAAAATAAAAATCCAAAACAACATTAAAGTGGTTAAATTCAATTCCCTTGTAAGAAAACATACTTCAAAGAAGTCTTAAACTCTTTAAATTAAATTCTTCAATATCCAATTATGCAAACAATTTGAAAACAAAAACTACAAATCTGAAAGACATAAGAATAGGTTATCCATAAACTATAATTATCAAATTAATTACTTTCATATAGTAAGTTAACTCTACTTAACTTATATCCTGTACTTTTTGGATAATTTCTTCAATACTATGCTAAATTATGAAAATTTTAATATACTTATAAAAAATCTAATTCAAAAAATAACACATTATTACAGGTGTAGACTAACCGAGATAGATCTATTTGACTCGGATCTTATATGCATATCAAAATACTATGAGAAAAAAAATTTGAAAGAAAAAAATTTGAGGAAAAAAATAACTTATTTAAAACAATTTTGTTTCCAAATTCTATTATTTTATTCTTCATCGTCTAGGCAAAGATGTGATTTAATTGTGGAAAAAATAAATAAATCATTTTAAAAAAATTAAAGAAAAGATAGGGAAAGAGAAAATAAAATTTGGGTTAGTTTAGGAGAAAAAACATTCACGGACTTACATTCTTTCTAATAACAAAAGTTTTGGTTAATGAAAATTCATTTATAATTGTTAATGAAAATTCACTTATAAGGAAAGAGGTAGGAATAAAGTTCTTTCATATTCTCCTTCAACTCTAAAAGAAAATATTTGAATCATCTTTTGAAACTATTTTAACTAGTGTAAGAACTTTATTTATCATCTCATTCACGTGATATTCTTCAATTTTGATTAGATTTAACTTTGAAAGAAAGATATTTTTAATCTAAATTTTATCATACCTCAAATGAAACTTAAATCAATAACATTTTTCTATTTCAACTTTATCTGATTCCAAAATGAGAATTTAATCTAGTATGAATGCTTTGTGCTCAAATCCATTGAATATATTATGTAAGTTAGCCAAAATCTATAATATGAAGGCCAAAACATGTCAAGAATTTCCTCATATACATTAAATACGTTATATAAGTTAGCCAAAATGTGTATACTTTTATTTATATATTATATATAATAGAAATATTTTAATTAATTAGTGTCAAATGAACAATTTATAATTAATATACTCATATAGATAATTTTTCTATCCGTAGAGATATTCTATTAAAAATAATAGTTATACAGTACATAATTTTGATTAAACCTTAACTCATATTATGTTTTCAAAAGAAAATACTGTTGAGAAATAAGAAAATTGAATCAGTATGTTATTTATTTTAATATTAACTAACACATCTTAGTTCACAAATTATTTCCTATAAATTAGTAATTTTTTAAGTACTAATTTTCTATAAATAATTAAAAATAAATAAATAAAAATATTTGAGAAAAATTTTAGCTCTATTAAAATAATTACCTTAACTTACCCTAAAAAAATGATATTTTACATAAACTCACCTTAACCTACTAACTTAGAATGAGTTCTTACTTAATCTTTAAAAGGTCTTATAAGAAATAAAACATAAAGTGTACAAAATAGATGATGCAAAAGACTACAAATAATAATTAAAACATGAGGACCACATAAAAAAATAAAACTAAGGGTAATCAATGTTCCAACCGACTAGAAATAAAAAAAAGTTAAGAAGAAGAGAATGCGACTAAAGAAAAAAAATAAAACATTAATAATATTTTTAATATATTACTTAACTAGATGTCAAATTTGCACTAAAAATATTATTCAACGGTTCCATCATAAATCTTAATAAAATTTATTTAAGTAATATCTGAAGACATCAATTAATAAAAAAAAGTCAAATATGTGATAACCAATAACTTGTTGATATGTTAAGTCCCCCACGTGCGTGGCAGCTTGATCAAGGTTTGAATTGGTTGGAGTTCATTGATCTTAGGGTCCACCGAGATTTTACCTACTAGTAGTACCACAAGACTATTCTCATACGTATTCCAAGTCTTCGGTAGTTTGTTTAGTTATTTATTCATTTTTAGACAACACAAACAAAATCACATCACAGAGAAAGCTTTTATTTTTTAATGTCAAAATCAAACACCTCTTTCAATAGTTTCAACCCAAGTATTCTAATAAGTAAAAATGTTTATTTTAAAATTCTATAAATAATTCTAAACGAGCATATTATGGAGTTCTTTTATACTGCAGTATCACATGTTTCTCGTGATTCAATTAAACTTTAATTGGTTAGGAATATTATACATGACAAATATTTAAAGTAATTATATATTTAAATTTAAATTTAAATTTAAAATTATTAATTGAATCAGTGTAAAAATTGTGCAAATTGATGTGGACGGTTCATATAGAAATAACTCTCTTGACCATATACTCTATATTATTATGCAATATATATATATATATATATATATATATATATTTTAGAGAGAGTTGAATTTTGCCAAAATACATAAATTTCAACAATTGTCATTCTCATTTAATGATGACCTCTAAAATTCTTAATAATAATAACATTAACGTAAATTTTATATTCCTATTATAAAATTTATTAGTATTTTTTAGAATTAATATGAAGTATTTATTAAGTTTACTTATGAGTATCTTGATTAATCGGTTTTAATCATAACTCTTAACTCAGTCACATATTTTTATATTTGAATAAAATTGAGTGAAGAATCAGTAATGGAATAATTAATTAATAAATTAGTATTTATTTATTAGTGTAAATATAAAAGAGAAAATAAAAATAAAAAAGGTGAATGAAAGTGAATAAACAAAGAATAATGAAAAAATTTAACTGAGGGAAAAGGTAGAGTAGAGGGCTAGAGGGGAATAGCATAATAGCTTTGACGCGTAAGAAGTTGTGGATGTTGGTGAGCCAACCCTTTTGCTAGCTGGCTGTCGGGGAGAGGTCCCCAGATCCCTCTCGCACTGCACGTGACTCACCCCCTCCCTCCCTCTCTCTCTCTCTCTCTCTCTCTCTCTCTCTCTCTCCCTTCCCTTCTCTTCTCTCTCTCACACACTCTCTCCTTCGCAACTCTGAAACAAAAAGCGCATCATCGCTGCTTTCTTCTTCTACCAATCCAAAACTCAAATCTCTCTCTCCGTTTTTTATTTCCTTCGTCTCTCTCTCACTCTCTTCTCTCTCAGTTTGTTTTCTCTGTATGCGTTAAAACGATTCTGTGCTGTTAACAGCTGATTCAGATTCAAATGCTATTGGATGCCAATCCAGATTCAGACTGAATGCTTGGATCTGCAGCCGGTGAATTCGCCTTTCCTTTTATCTCACTCATAATTTCCTTTCTGCTTCTATTCGCGTTAGTGCATCCGAATTCAATCCGTTTGTGTTTCATATGTTTCCGATGGCCTTACATTCTCACTTCAGGCATTGTTCTGGCTCTGGCGTTGGTGGCTCCTTACGGAGTCCTTTAAGGAGTTTATTTATTTTATTCTTGTGATTTACTGTGAATGGAGTTGAGTCTGTGCGTGATCTAATGTGTTTTGCGTTTGTATTGCGAAACTACTGGTTTTTGAAAATTTGAATTGGAATTGATGATTTGGCTGAACTATTTTGCACTGTTAGCGGTTGAAATTTGAATTAAAGTGTACAGGCATTCCTTTAAAGAGGTTATAGGTTTTTTGCGTTCATACAATTAGTGCTGGTGTGATTTTTCTTGGGGATTTATGAGAGCAATAATCTATATTAGGAAGTTTCTAGCTGTCTTTTTGTTGTCCCCCTTTGCGGCATGCTGGATTGTTATTGACTTTTGTTAATTTTTGTGTTTTTCTCTGTAATACTTTTTAAAATATGGAAACACATAAATAAACTGATACAGGGAAATGATTTAAAACAAGACAAAGTATTCCAGACCTCTCCCTCTGTTTGTTTAAAACAAATGCACAAACCATAGAAAGGGACAAGAATAAATGGAAAAGTGAAAACAAAGTTTACTACGGAAAGAGAATAGACTTGTCATTGAGTAGGGATGATCAGTTTAGCTGGAAACTAATAGTACAGTTTGATATTAACAATCTTGAAAGAAGCAAGAATAGGAGAAATTCTTTAGTATGCAAAATATAGGGTAATCACAAATACTTTTTGCAGACTTTATTTAGTTTTGTGCTAAGAGTTTTCCTTTGGATGTGCAATGAATGGTACGGAAACTAATTGTAAAAGTGGTAATGATATTAATGACATGTCTTATGTATATGTCCTGATCTTTATTGATCAAGTGAAATATTCCTTAATGCTTCAGTGGGGCTTATCTTGATGATTAACCTTTATCATTTCGTATAAAGACCATTTTTGGTAAAATATAAGGTGATGGAGTTGCTATTTGCCTTGGCACTATATAGGGTGGGTATGAGTTAGTAAACAACAACAACAAAACAGCAACAACACAACATCAAAAGCTTTACCCTGCTAGCTGAGGATATTACAAACTAGTAAACAGTCAGAATATTAAAACTTGTTAATATTAGAATTTCAGTGTGGATGCAATAGCATTTGAAGTTACATTTGTAAGTAATGAATATACGGGAGTGGGAATTTCTGTAGTCAGCACATTATACAGTTGTGAATGGATGGTATTTGTCTTTCAGAAGATTGGTTTGGTTATATGAATATTCTACAGTTGCTTGCTTAGTATACTTTGTCCACATGTCCTATATTTAAGATATGCTTGCATTTAAATCTAGATATTTGATATTTCTCAAGTGTCTTTGTCATTATCTGCTTAAATAGTTTAGGGGAATGTAACACGGTGAATACTTTGTATTCATTTTTTAATAATGGGAAAATGCTGAATCCGAAATGGTCAGAAGGTCTTAGTAAGTCAACTTTTAGTCATGCATGATGCATTTTCTGTTGCCTTTGGAGAGTGGACATAGGTTACATTTTATGGGTTCAATATTTGATGTTTATGGGTGTCACATGACTGATGATTGTTGGAAACATTGTAACTTGCACAATAGGCTCACTCTTGTATTTTGAATTCTTTGGACTTGAGATAATCATTGCTTCCTGGTGTTCTAAGCTTACCAGTAATAATATCAGTTCTGAAAATTTAACTTGTACGGTTTATTTGGGAATCATCTAATTATTATCATGGGATTCATGCGTGGTGGAGCTTGGTCAATGCTAACAATTTTTCTATAGCAAATTTTTTTGGCTCATGGTTGTAATGCTTCAGTTTCATGTATAATGATTTTGAAAATTCATTCATTTTTTTTAACAGATAATTATTTTTTTTAATATGCCATATCCTTGTTATTTGGTTCTTGCAGGTTACATGATCTCCTGCCTGAAGCAGTTGGGGTTACTGAAATATTTATATCAATGATTTTGTATATTCAGAACTACCTTTAGCCTGGATATGTCTCTTATGGGTTAATAATTGTGGCGAAATGGTTTTTCATTTCAAATATATAAGAACATGGAGGAGACACGAGAAGATGCAGGGCCGACAGAGCAAGGGCCATCTAATGTGTCGTGGTGGCCTTCAGATTTTGTTGAAAAATTTGGATCTGTTTCTTTGGATTCTCATGATGAGACACTAAGTAATAAAGAATCTCCTCGACATTTTGTTAAAGATGTTTTGTCTTCTCAGAAAGCATCACAAACTCTCTGGTGCACTGGAATGCTTTCAGAACCCATACCAAATGGTTTTTACTCCGTTATTCCCGTGAGGATTGATTTCTACATTACCTTCTTAGGGTTGCAGATGTCTATTTGCTCATGCTAGAGTTGCTAGTAATCTTTTGTTGCATATATTACTGCTGATAATTGATACTTAAGAGAGATACACCAAGTTTGTAAGATTTTTTATTTGCTTTTGCTCTGTTGCATACTCCAAAAGCTGCATCCTAATTTTGATTTATTCTGTGATAGAGTGAAATCCGTCATAGACATCATCCCTTAAAGGGGGTAACAATGTTAGGAGTTCTACACTGAGTAGAATAAATACTTGATGTAGTATTTAAGCGTTGAGACTCTCCCATCTAATAGACTAGTGTTTTGGGTGGGACTCTTCTCTTGTGTTAAGTCCTAACAATTGCCTGCACTAGCTTCTTTCTAGTTTCTAATCTCTTAAGTATCTCTCTTAAAAGCCTTACCTATTAGATGGAGTGCAGGTTTGAATAGTGATTTTATATAACAATTTTTTAATCCAAAACTGAATGAAGGTTTTGTGTGTTGAGAGAGAGAGGGTTATGCAGAACTGTGAATTTATTTTTCAGACAAGTGCTCAAGTTATGTAGATTGTAGGAATATCATTAACAATCTTCCGCTGCTACTTGTTAAGGATTGTGTGTTGCATTATACAAATGTAGGTAGTGCTTGACACATGGGTTTTATAATTAGTGGAGCTGAAGTGACAATCTGCGTAGTAATTGTTTTTTTATTGTATCATTAATGACCAACCTCAAGTGGAAGTAGTTCGGAGCACCACATATTTAGTTTTGCAAAAGGGAAATTCAGTAAAATCTGGAATTTGACATTGGCAACAATGAATATATGTTATCTTATTTGCAAGTGTTATTCTTTAAGTCTTAAGAATGTGGACCCAATCAGATGAAATTTCTTGCTGGGAGCTGATCCTACTTAGCTGTACCAGATAATTTTTACTTAGTGAGAGTTTTTACTACGTGTTTCAATAACCTCTGGTCATTATGGATCATGACACATTGTTGTTTGAGTTTGTTGATGCCCTGGTTCTTGGTGTGTGACTAAAATGATTTTTCTCACTGTATTTTATTAATTAATTTGATAACATGCAGGAAAAAAGACTCAAGGAACTTTTTGATAATATTCCTACCTTGGACGAGCTTCATGCTTTGAGTGGAGAGGGTTTTAAGGCTGATATCATTCTTGTGGATTCAGAGAAAGATAAAAAGTTATCCATGTTAAAGCAATTGATTGTGGCACTAGTTAAAGGATTAAACTCAAATCCGGCTGCCATAATTAAGAAGATAGCTGGATTAGTATGTATTTTGCCACATCTTATTGTGTCACCCTTTTATAGTGTATAAGTATATCTTAGCATATTATTGTTGTTTAATGTCATTATTGTAACTTGGAATTTATTTCTTTCCTTCTACAGAAACGTGCTTTACAATTTTGATGCATATTGTTTCAAATAATGCATATGATTATATTCCCAAACAATTTATAAAATAGAAATTTCCAACATCGAAATGGTATTAACTTTTCAAGAAACATATTTATTTTAAATTCATTTGGCTGGGCTGTGTTAACAATTTTTTTCTGATATTAGTAGTGACCGCTACAACTTTTTTTTGGAAGAAATAATTTCACCATATTTATTATTTACAAGGCTGTTGCTGGGCATTACAGGGATTAGATCAATTATGTGTGAAACTTTTCTTTTTTGACTGTTATTAAATTTATTTTTCTAAGCACAGTTAAAGATGTTTTATGCTAATTTTGACCTCTGTTTCTAAACAGGTTTCTGATTTTTATAAGCGTCCCAATGCGGAAAGTCCAGCAAAAGCTGCTCTAGATGAAACCTCTAACATGTTTGAGAATCGAGGAGTCCAGATGCTGGGACAAATAAAGCATGGTTCTTGCCGTCCTCGAGCTATCTTATTTAAAGTATTAGCTGATACTGTCGGTCTTGAAAGTAGGCTCATGGTGGTAAGATTCTGTTGGTGGGCTCAATTGCTCTTACTTACACTGTCTGCATTTGATTGCCAGTTTACTAATGTCAAATATACATGCAAATTTACAATGCATTTAGCAGAAGAATTAATGGTGGAGGCTCAATGTTTTATATTAGTTTTGCCACTCTGTTCTTGCCTTGTGGGATAAGGGATTGGTTTGTTTTTGTTATTCATTTCATTCTTCATTATATCTAATTTATAAAGATATATCTTGTACTACCATTTTCTTTATCAGGGCTTGCCAAATGATGGAGTTACTGAATGTCAAGACTCGTACAAGCATATGTCTCTGATAGTTGTATTAAATTCTGTGGAAATGCTGGTTGATCTTATGCGTTTTCCAGGCCAATTGTTACCACGATCAACCAAGGCAGTTTTTATGACTCACATTTCTGGTGCAGGAGAGAGTGATTCAGCTGAAAATGATTCTTGTGATTCACCATTAGAACCAAACAGCCCTTTGTTTGGGGTTTCAGAGAGGTTAGATCCTAACAGGCTTAAAAACTGTTATTATTGCTTAGGCTTGATTACATTTTTGTTCCCTTTAAATATGATTATGTTCCCCCTAATTTTAGTTACAACAAGATCATGCTGTAGTTATTAAATTGCTGCAATAACGTTGCAACACTTTTCCCCTTATGTGTAGTACTATGGCATGTCATCTCCAGGTCAGCAGATTCAATAAATAAAAGAATATTGTCTTGAATTTAGAGATGAGTAAAATCAATGAGTGTATTTCTAAGCTGATGTATAATATATATATGAAAAGATGAGAAGACTAAAGAACAAGGAAAGGTACAGCCTGTGACACTTAATCCCTAAACTAGGTACACCCAAAAGTAGTATTATAAAACCTGTACAACAAAATAATAATTAACTATTTTAACACTTCCCCTCGAGTTGGAACATATAAATTGTATGTACCAAGCTTGGAACATATAAACTAAACTGTTGGCCTACTCAAAGACTTAGCTAGAATGTTTGCAAGTTGATAATTAGAGCTGATAAATGCAGTACTAACAACCGATCTCTGTCTTTGGTTCTGTCATGAAATACTGGATTGGAGACAATATGAAGAGCTTCTTGATTATCATATTGCAACTTCATCCGCTTGACTTCACAAAATTTCAGCTCTTGCAGAAGTTGCAAGTTCACAAGTGGCCAAAGCCATAGATCTATATTCAACTTCTATTCTGGATTGGACAATAACATTTTGCTTCTTGCTCTTCAAAGACATGATATTCCCTTTAATGAAATACACAATATCTTGTGGTGGATCTTCTGTCAATGGGACAACCAATCCAATTTGTATCAGAATACCCTAAGTTTTAGTAATTCTCTTGTCCTTATACAACATCTTGTCTTGGAACCTTTTTGACATATATGAGAATGTGAGTCACATTATTCCATTGGTCAATGTGTGGATCTTGCAAGATTTCACTAACAACTCCAACTGCATAAGAAATATCAGGTATTGTAATAGTAATATAAGTGAGTTTTCCCACCACCCTGTTTATCTCTTTAAATCTGAAACAATTACACTTTGGTCCACCATTAGCTTCTGATTTTGGGTCCATGGGACTATTAATGGGTTTGCAATTTGGCTAGCCCTATCTCCTCCAGATTATCAAGAGCATAATTTCTTTGTGGAAGTACAATACCTTCCTTTGATTGAGCCACTTCAATACAAAGTATTTCAGGAAACAAAGTTCTTTGGTCTGAATATGAATGAATAAGTGTTCTTTCATTGAGAAATTCTAGTGTAATAATTATATCATCAACATCAAGCATTAGATAAACACACTTCCTAGGAGATTATTACGAAGTGGACTTTAAGCCTAACTCAACCCCATAAAACCGGCTCATGAGGTGAGGTTTGCACCCACTTATATACAATGAATTGTCCTCATCTCTAGTCGATGTGGGATCTCCAACATACCTCCCTCACGCCGAGAGTGACAGCTCGTGCGTGGGATAACATATTATGGGTGGTCCGATAACGGCTCGATAGTGGGTGGCCTGATAAGCCCAACAAACACTCGTTAGGATAGACTCGAAATGGCTCTGATACCATATTACGAAGTGGACTTTAAGTCTAACTCAACCCTATAAAACCGGTTCATGAGGTGAGGTTTGCACCCACTTATATACAATGAATTGTCCTTATCTCTAGTCGATGTGGGATCTCCAACAGAGATGCATGATGATAGAAAATAAAATGATTTGCCTCACTCCATTTCAATAAAAAAATCTGCATAATATGACTACATTTACCAAACCAAGCTTGAGGTGATTGCTTTAGTCCATAAAGAGAGTGACATATTTTACAAACTAGACCATAATCCCATTGAGCAACATAGCTAGGAGGTTGCTTCATGTAAATTTCCTCTTTCAAATAATCATGAAGGAAGACATTTTTAATGTCAAGTTGGTGAAGTGGTTAATGGGGAATAATAACCATAGCAAGAAAGAGTTGAACTATGTTAATTTTGGCCACAAGAGAAAAAGTATCATAGTAGTAAAGACCATAAATTTATATAAAGAAGTGAACTTTAAGTCTAACTCAACCTCATAAAACCGGCTTATAAAGTGAGGTTGCACCCACTTCTATACTATGAAATGTCTTAATCTCTAGTCGATGTGGGATCTCCAACACACCCCCCTCACGCACGAAGCTACCAACTTGTGTGTGGGACTACATATTATGGGTGGTTCGATAACGGCTCGATAGCAAGTGACCTGATAAGCCCAACAAACACTCACTAGGATAGGTTCAAAATGACTTTGATAGCATATTAAGAAGTGGACTTTAAGTTTAATTCAACCTCATAAAATCGGCTTATATAGTGAGGTTTGCACCCACTTATATATTATGAAATGTCCTAATCTCTAGTCGATGTGGGATCTCCAATAAAATATATCTTTTGTCCACCAACTTAGCTTTATGGATCAACTTCACCACTAGACCCAACTTTAACATCATAGACCATCTACAACGAGTGGTGAAGACTTCCCAATGATGTTTGTGAACATTTATATTTAACATTAGGGAGCCTACAATTTCAATGAGATGTTTATACTTCATCTCTTCCATGCCATTTTTGTTGTGATGTGTAGAAGATGTGGATTGTTGTAGAATACCTTGTGAGGATAAAAAGAAGGAAACTTAATAGAGAAATATTCTTTTAGCATTGTCACTTTGGAAGATTCTTAATTCTTTTTCCAAATTGGTTCTCAATCTCATTAAAGACATGAATATGGACAAAAGTTTGAATCTATCTTTCATTAAATAAACCAATGTACATCAAGATAATTTATCAATGAAGGTTACAAATTATCTAAAACCAAAAGATGTAGTAAGGTTTGGTCCCCAAATGTCTAAATGAATGATAGAGAAAATTGAGTTGCATCTTTTTTTAAGTATGCTTAGGAAATGATAACCTAACATCTTTTCCTAATTGACGCAATTCACATTCTAAAAATTGAAGTTCTTAAGACTAGGGAATATTATCTTCAATTTGGCCAAAACTTGGCATGCAAAAGTTTAGGGGTTGAGGTTGCAAAATAGGATTTAGGCAAACTCAATTTAAGGTAGTAAAGACTTCTTGATCATGTCCTTTCTAATCAGACAACTCGTACCAAGTTCTTGAATGACAAAGTAATTAGAATCAAAGGTTACAATTGGCATAGAGAGTTTGAGATAGAAGGACAATGTGGAATGTACAACACAAAGTTAATATTTAAAGGAAATAAAGGAACTTGAACAATTCCATGATATGCAACTTTGGATCTATTGGCTACAATAACAAGGCAAGGAATTTTCAGGGAAGAAATAAACTTGAATGAAGAACTATTATTAGAAATGATGGAAAAACGCTCTTCTTCTAGTAGTGATATTTGTATTTCCTCTTTGGATGGATGATGAAAGAGATTTGAAGAGCGGAAGCATTAAAGAAACTTAGGAGGAGTTTCCATGGATTGAAGTGGAGTTAGGAATTTGTGAGAGAGAGTGAGAGGTGAGGCAAATTCACTAGGAAAGAGTCTAGGCGAATCTTGAAGGAGACTAACCTAGGGAGAACTTAGGAACAAGTAGAATGACAAAAAATGGACAACATTTTATTACTAATTCCAAGTTGAAAAATTACAAGAGAGGTGCACTCCTATTTATAAGAGACATGTCCTAAAAAATCTCCAATGGCAAGGTGACAAGTAGCGTCACATGTTCCATGCTCATGATCCTCTCAAATGAGAAGTTGACAAATGTCACCTTTTAATTGGTGTGGATCCTATCCATTGAGGAAGAACCATGTGGACATTCATGCTTCTCATACCACACCTATTCTTCCCATGCCAAGTGGTGAGTCACTTTACCATACACACCCACTTTATTACTATACACACCCACCCTGCTATACACATCCATTCTTCTATTAGCTCAAATACAAGGCTCAAAATTAAACCAAGGCCCAATACATGGCTCAAATAAAATGTCCTAATCTATTTTTTACAAATTATTTAAACTAAAGTTTGACCTAAAAAGATCTTTGACTTGGTCCTATTGAAGCCAGCCGAGTCTCAATCTTCTTGGAGTCCTTTGACCAAAGCTCTATTTTTCTTTCATGGTGTGGAGGTCTTCTTTGATACTTTGTATAGTCCGTTCTCCTAGAGTTGTTCTCTTTATTGGGTTTACCAAAGATATACAAAAGTCCAATTAGGCCCATTTATGCTAATAAGTCTCTGAACAAAGCTTTAGGTATTTATCCTCCTTATTCCGTGGATGTTGTGGCTGGACGGTTTCCATCAAGAAATGTGGTTAGAGGCACTTGAATCAAGTATGTTAGGACGTTGTCCTTACATACATTGAGAAATACATGTTGAAACGTGCTGAAGAAGATTGAATTGTACTTTTGAAATTTAAAGATTCAAGACTAAAATATTCTTAGTACACTTCATTAGAAAACTTGGAGTCTCCCTTTTCAGATTTAAACAAGTGGACTGCCTTGTCTGAGAAACCATGCAAGCATAACAACTTTTTTGGGCACTGTGTGCATCAAGGATGTCCACTTCAGCTACCACGTCATTCTCGATTGCTATGACCTCCTCTTGCACAAGGTGCTACTATTGTTGAAGTTTCAATAACTTGAGTTGAATTTTCATCTTTCACCAAAGTAGACACTTGAAGAAGTCTAGTCACTAAATTGTGCATTGAAGGGATCTTATCACCAACCAGAATTTGATCACTTTCATGATCAAAATCTGAATTTGGACTTCTTAGAATCAAGGTTGCACAAAACTTATCAATTTTTTTTGTTGATATCCTCCAATGAGTTAGCTACAAGGAATCACTTTAGTTCTACTATTGCTGTCAAAATGTTTTGTTGTATGTCAAAATGTTTTGCTGTCATGGGCCTTCTTCCAAAATCATGTCTTGAAGGATCCTAGTGTATCTAAGACGTCTTGTTCAACTGACTACCATACAAAAACACATTGTTGGAAGTCAAACTTTTACTTCTTAGATTTATTTTCAATGGGAATAACACTACCTTCCTTCTCCAAATGGTCATGGTATCCTAGACAAGGAGCCACAACTCAGCATACTGTGACAAGTAATTTTCCAATTGAGTTTTGTAGTTTGTAATGGCAGGAGTACTAGAGAAAGGAAGGATGGGATTTGTGGTGTCCATTTCAAGTGTAGAGACTCATTGGTATAGGGAGGATCAAGAAGAAGATAAAAAAAACCAATACTTATAAGTGTTTAGGGTTTATATACTCTGATAGATATCATTGAATTTAGGCATGAGTAAAATTGGTGAGTGTATTTCTCAAATAATTTGTTTTGTTATATATATGAAAAGATGAGAAGAGTACAAAACAAGGAATAACTAGAGCTTACTAATCTTAATCCCGAGACTAGATACACCCAAAAAGCAGCTTTATAAAAGTTGTACAACAAAATAATAATTAACCATTTTAACAGTCTTTAAGTTTTATACCATGTTGGAAAAGGGAGAACTATCAAATAGGATGACTTGTTGCAATTTGAAAGTGCCATACAGCTGTCAACTTTTATTTTTTCCTTTTGATCATGCATTTGCCAAAATTGTCAAGTTGATCTTGCACTGAACATTTGCTCAAATACAACTTCCCGATATTGTGTCAATAATAAATGAGTTGATATTATAGGTACAAAACCTCTGGAGCTTCATCTTTAATGTTTTTTATATTTTCTTCCAGTTACAAGAGTTGCCAATTGATTGGTATTTCTTTGTCCCCTCTTTCAGTGTTGAGAAGGAGGAAAGCCTCCAATTCCATAGAAAATTTGAACCATCTTCAAATGCATTGGGCCTTTCCTTGAGAAATGTGATGTTGAAATCAAATAACAGTTTGAGGTAATACTTTCCATTCCCTATCAACTGTTTTTCATGGTGGCTTTTTCCCATTGTTTTCATTTAGGGTGCAGATGGTCCACTTTTTCCTTGCTTTAAGTTTTGTTATATTTTAGCTTTTTGGTGTATACCTAGGGAATTTATTTTAGTCGAATCTGTAATAATGCACGATACTATGTACCAACTGTTTCTTGTTTGAACTGTTTTGTCAATTATCTCAGCTTGTCTTATAGTGAACCCAACATTGGCACTACATTAGGTCGGCGTAGTCGGAGAAAGATCATTGCTGAACAGAGGACAGCTAGTTCAAGGTTATTCACTATTCATTTTTTTTTCCAAAGTGATATGTGGGTATACATAAGTTTGGTTTAGGTTCAAAACACATGATCTATATTATTAATGATATTTGTTTGTTACTTTGTTGATCTGGGTGCTTAGAAACTTTTTCTGTTTAAGTTGATAAAGCCTTTAACTTCTCTTTGATGGCATTACAAGTGTTTTTTTTACTCTGGTTTGTCCCTCTTCTCTTGGTCTGTCAGTATGAGAAGGTTTAGAGTCTTAATGGCTAGAGCTTGAAGTGTGATACTATACTACAAGGTATAGCCGTGGATATTGTTCTCAAGATAAAAAAGGAGTGCCGTATGAACTTATCCTGAACCCTATCTGATAGGATAGACTGATCACTCTTTCCAAATATGGAATATTATATATATTTTCACAGAAGTAATGGTCATGATCTGTGTGAAGTTCATGATTTCTCTATCATAGTTTTCATCTTTACATTTATTTTGGAATTGACACTGGTTGCATTTTTTCACTACACAATGATTCTTGGAAGCAGCATAGGTAAATTTACTTGACATATTTAATTACAGATTACACATACCACTCTTTGGCTGGTTTCAGACTGAAAAATTCAGTAGAAGTGTATCACAGTGGATAGAGAAAAGAATCATATAAGGAGAAATTGGTGATGATAAACTGCACATGGTTTTTTGTGATGAATACGTTTTATTGTCATTGTTTTTTTTTAAACTCATCTTAGACATCATCACTTGACATCTCAGCTAGACTAACACCTCAAAATCCACTAATCATCTGCCATCACATGAAACATAACATAAAAGAGAAAAGAAAAAAGTGCAAAACATTGTTAGTGTTGGCACTTTAGATGTAGTGGCTTACTACTCTTCTAGAAATTTCATGGCTTATGAAGATCGATGTGGTTTCTATAGTCTTCATCGAGTATTTTGGACTTATAAAAGTTATGCATTTATGACTTAAGGAATTGATGGTTTAGGCGTGGCACAAGATGGTGGCTTTAACTATATGCATGCACTAGAACTGCATGATGATGATTGGAGCAAACATACTCGTCAAAATTGCAGTGATGACACTGAGAATGAAATTTCACTTTGTTGGTTGTTTTGTGGTGCAAAGTGTTTAAAAATAAGGCCATGATGAAGACCCAAGTTCTGTGGAAACCAATTTTATTTTTAAATTTGAATCAATAATAGGAGAATATGTTAATTCTGTCATGGAGCATGGATTTGCTTTTCTTGCATATCATTTTGTTTTTTGTCTTTTATATTAGGATGCTCTTGTAATATGCAGACTCCTTTTGGTCTTGTATAACTTGTTGGAATTAGGGTTATTGTACTATCATCCATGGTTATCAAACTCGTGAGTCAACTCGTTGACTTGTTCGAGTTTACGTGTCCACTTGGCCTTACCGAGTTAATTCGGTAGTAGACTCATTTTTTGGGTAAACTCGGCGTAGACTAGGTGAAATCGGATTGGACTCGCGACTCTAGTCCGAGTTGGCGAGTCCAACTGGGTTTTTTCTTAACCCCAAAACGATGTCGTTCTGAATGGGGAAATTAGGGTTTCGTGTTTCATTTTCATTTGCGTTTGTGTCTTTTGTGGACTGCGTCTTCTTCTATGGAGTGCGACGGTTGATTGAACAGAGCGTTCGCTGGTTGCAGGTGGTTGCGGTGTTCGCAGTGGTTGTGGGTTGCAGGTGGATCGTGTGGTGGTTGCGGTGGTCGCAGGTTGTAGGTTGTAGGTTAAAAGTAGACTCTTACAAGTCTATGAGTCGATCCTACGAGTCGAGTCTATGGAGCTTCCACGAGTCTACGTAGACTCGCGAGTTTGAAACCTTGCTATCATCCAATGTTCAAATATCTGAACTTTGATGCTGATGCTTCTATCTTTCTCTATAATTATTTTTTAGTTCCTGCATTCTTTCTATTGATGCATCGACATCGAAATTTTTGTGAATTTATCAGTAACTAATCTTACGTCAGATACACCCTTACTTGCTATTTTAGAGGAGATTTTTTATTACAAATTTTTTATTAGGACTTATGACATGCCTAGTTTGCCTTTCGTTTTGCATTTTGTGGCATTTTGAATGTTGTCATTTTGCATTTAGTGACAAGGTTATCCAAACATTCTCCAAATTCTATATACTAATTTTAATGACTTCTTCTCCGCCTACTTTGTGTTTGAAATATTTCTGGTTTTGCAGTCCAGAACATCCCTCAATTCGAGCACGTGGACGGTCCATGCTTAGTGGTGATAGGAGTGGTGATAGGACAGCATTTAGAGATTTTACTGATGATCAAGCTACATCAAGGTTGTCATCTTTTTTATCCCTAATATCTGCTTTATACTGTTTAGTTATATGGCCCCACTTTTTTTTGCAAGTATACTGTGCCTTTTGTTTTACTAACTTAATTTATTTATTTTTTTAGGGTTCTCCTTACATTCTGAATAAAGACTGGCTGATAACTTTTGTTTACCCAAGATTATCATGTTTTTCACTTTATTATTATTATTATGAACAATTAATCAGTATTTTTACATGATTGATGGAAGAGATTTAATATGTATGTGTGTTGTGCAAAACTTTCAATGAGTATGCGTTTTTAATCTTTAATATCTTCACATTCTGTCTGTCAGTTCACTTTGAAATGTTGCTAAAACCTAAATAAGAAAAAAAGGTAATCACCAATCATCATCAGTCTAGATGCTGGATTGGACTAGGGACTGCAGAAATGATCTACCTTTCTGCTCATAATTTGTTGTGGTTTGTTGCTTTTGAAGTACTGTTTTCTTACATACCCATCATGAAAGCATATCTTACCTCTCTACTTTTGGATTTTGTTGAATTGAATGGGATTAAGTAGGATGAGATTGTGTGGGCCAGCATTTACTTTGCTCAACCCAGGCAATAATTATATATGGAATGATGCAGAATGTTGTTTTTTTGTCCTTATTTTTTTTAATCTCGTGATTTCTTCTTATAGATATGGTTTGTAAGAGAAGTTTGTCCATTTCTCAGATCTAGCTATAGGTCAGATGGCGCATCCTCGTCAGAAGCCCGTAGGATAAGAAGAAGAAGCATCAGCATTACACCTGAGATTGGAGATGATATCGTAAGGTTGATTGTTGTTCTAAGATGCTTCTGGGTTTATACTCGCTTCATTGTGAAGTATGTTTTGCTTGACATATTGTATAATCTGTTTGAAATGTTTGACTGAACAGCTGAATTTCCATTTCTAGTATGTTTTCTTCTTTGTGATTCATTCCTTTTTTGGACATATGCATACGCACATGTATTCTTGGATTTGTTAAAGATGATAACTTCCCTGGATCATTCTCTTCACGTAACATATTTGTGTCTAGTTGATACACTCTTTTTTATCTTAAATTTTTTAGTCAAAGGGTTTCCTTTCATGTTACCTTCTGCATTTGTTTTTTCAAGTGTAGAGAGTTTGATTTTTGTTTTTCTCTTATTTAAATCTCATGAAGGATTACATATGCCCAGTGCAGAGCTGGTAATTTGTATTTATTGAGGTTCATAAAACTAGGTCCAGTTGGGGAAAACATAACATATTTTGGCATTTGAAGCTGGAAGTGATTTATTTGTGGAGCAAAAATAACATCTTTTGCTACTGGATGTTATTCTTTTTTGATTTGTGGCTTTTTTAGGTCGTCTTTCTGTACTTGATATTATTCAATTTGAGGTAAATAAAGTGTGATTTATCTTGAAAAGGATTTAGCTATATGAGAGAAAAGATCTTTATTGAATTGAATAATTTGAAACAGTACATTAACATCTACATAGAGAAATTTATCCCTAAAGTAATGATTACAAAAGATCTCTATACTTGTAATGATTACAATTTCTTCTTGTAACTCAACAAAGTATTTTCTCCTAACTCAACACTCCCCTCAAGTTGGTGAATGAATATACATCATTATCAGCGTCCATGTGAAATTGTGGAATTGTTCTGTGGGAAGACCTTTGTAAGAAGATCAGTTAAATGAAGCCCTAATGGGATGTAAGAAGCGGTGATAAGGCCACTATCTAGTTTTTCTTTGATGAAGTGCTAATCTGTCTCTACGTGTTTGGTCCTACCATGTAGAACTAGATTGTTAGAATGCTAAGAGTTGATTTATTATTACAATAGAGTCATAGCCCTTCACATTTCACTTTAAGATCTTTCAAAATAATTCTCAACCATAACAATTCACACACCTATGTGCCATGGCTCGGAATTTGGCCTCTACACTAGACTTTGCAATAACATTTTGTTTTTTACTTCTCCAAATAACCACGTTTCCACCTAAGAACATGCTATATCTTGAGGTGAACCTCCTATCTGTAACAGACTCTGCATAATTTTCACATCAATATACAACCTTTATATTTAATTTTTCATTCTTTTTGAACAACAATCCTCGTCCTGGTCTTGTCTTTGAATATTGAAGGATTTTGCTCATAGCCTGAAAATGCCACTCCCTTGTATTGTGCATGAATTGACTGCTATTCTCACAACATAAGCTATGTCAAGTCTAGTTTGGGCTAAGTAAATGAGCTTCCCCACAAGTCTGTGATTGGCCTGTATTCACAGTGGGACTACCTTCATCACTCCCAATTATGTGGTTCTGTTCTATGGGAACTCCAATGTTTTTGCACTTAATCTTAACCTGTGTTACCTTGAGAAGATCAAGAACATACTTTATTTGGGAGATTAAGATGCCTTTCTTCGAGTAAGTAACTTCTATCCAATGAAGTAATTTTCCTAGATCTTTTATCTTTAACTGAGCAACGAGCTTTTCTTTCAAGTTTTGTTTCTCATGTTCATCATCCCCTACAACAATCATATCATCCATCATATTATCAAGATGGGACTATTCTTGTATCAAAGACACAAAGGATGACTCAAGAGACTACTAAAAAAAACTTAGCTTCTATAGAACCCTCCCCTTGAACCTGAGGCCACATATAAAAAGGTTCAGTTAATTGAAGAATGACATTCACATGGGTAAAATATTTCAACTTGAAGGATGGTAAGAGTGTTATCCTTTTTTTATCAGAGGTATAGCTAATGAACATACATTTAACGACTTTAGGATCTAACTTCCCACAAAATTGATTGTGTGTGGTTTCTAAAGCACACATGTGGTGGTCAAAAGTTTGAAATACAAATGGAGGGAAAATTCAAATTTCAAAAAATAAAATCAAAGAATATCTTGAATTGGCTGGATTTGGAGGCTGTGTATGCCTCTTGTGCACATGCTTGTCTTGCTTTTATTGACTCCTTGGTTAGCCGAAGTTCACTCTTGAGAATGGGCTCCAATTGAGCTTCAATTTCCTTGCACAAAGACTTGTTTTCTTCTTTTTTTGCTCCTTTTTCTCTTGAGTCTTAGCTAAGAATTTATGAAGCTATTTTGGGCTTGAAAATGCCCATATAAACCTAGTTACTAATTAAACTTCAACATGAATAAAACCCTACAAATTATTAGTTCAAGAAATACAAAATAAGGAAGAAAGAGAAATATTTTGTTGAGCAAGAACCATTTGTCTTGACATGCTTCTTGTAACTCTCTAGTATTATGTGTTCTTGCTCATTTTCTTCTTTATCATTCATGCACTCATTACTACCTCTACAGAATAAGATTTAGGAAAAAACATTTGAGAGAGAAGGGCTTGTTTTTTCTTTCAGCAAGCAATGTGATTTTGTTGTGATGAATCCATACACATTTAAGTGACTTCCCAAATTGTGTTTTTTTTTTTATAAAACTCATGTTAGGACATCATTATGAATTGACATCTCAGCTAGACTGACACATCAATGTCTACTAATCATTTGCCATAACCTGAAACACAACATAAAAGAGAAAGGAAAAGAATACAAAACATGGGGGGACCAAACCAAAGCCCATGTAAGAAAAAGGAACACAACCTAAATATGGAATAAAGGAAATTGGTATTTGTTATGGAAAAAAATCCAAACTAAGACAACGAGGTATAACAAAGTACCAAAACATGTCTAACTTATTATCAACACCCAAATTAGCCAATTTATCAACAAAATTATTTCCTTCCCTAAAAATGAGAAACTTTGAAATCCAAGCGAACACATAGTTGCATACATCTTCTCCACCTTCCTCTAAGAGTCTGAGGAACCACTTACGCATAAGAAAAAACTTGACAGAGCAAAGTAGAATCACTCTCCAACCAAAGCTTTGTGAACCAGTCCTCTGAGCATGTTCAATGGAAAAAATAGCCCACATGACCTTAGCATACAAGACATTCTGATTCCCCAAAAAAGTAGAAAAACCACTAATATATTCCCCACGACTACCTCTGAAGATACCCGCACAAGCCGTGGGGCTTGGAGAGCCTCGGGCAGCACCGTCAATGTTCACTTTAGTCTAGCCTACAACAAGGGAGCCCTAATACACTTGTACAAGAACAGAGACATAACCAAGTTTGGTGCTAATCCAAAAAATTTCAAGATAGAGAAATCATCCATCTAATTAGACATATTACCCGAAATCCGAATGCAGTCCTTAACCATGTGAATCGCAGAGACCATACTAATGCACTCTTGAAATCTAGTATGATTCCTCATCCTCCATATCATCCAAAGAGAGAAGGTTGCCTAATGTGCTTAATAATAGGGCTATTGAGAGACTTAAGAAAAGTAATAAAACCAGAACATGAAAAATTATTAAGAGTAGGAAAGATATTCTGAAGCCAGGACCAAATAAAATAAACAGAAGGACAACTAAAAAACAGATGGTCAATACTCTCCTCTTGCTCCCTGCACAGAGAGCACAAAGAACATAAAACAACACCTCTTTTTTGAACTTCATTATCAGTTGGAAGCCTCTTATGAATGACTTTCCAAAGCACTAAAGATTTAGTAGGAGGAATGAAACTAGACCAAATTAACATCCCCCAATCACAAGTAGAAGGAGAAGAGAAAAAATTCCTGGTAGCTTTCTGATTAAGAACCCCACTGTCCTCCATCCTCCAATTAGGAACATCAGGCAAATCGGAGAGCATCAAATGATTAATAGAATGAATACAGGATGTCTAAAATTATCTGAAGAAAGATACCAACCAGAGTCGTTCCAACCATCAACAATAGTAGAGGTAAGACTACCTCTTTCAAGATAAGGCACCCTAGTAATAAAGGAAATGCATTTAGAAGAACACCATAAATCATTCAGAAATTAATTTGATCACCCCTCCCAACAGTCCATGAATTAATTATTTTTCTTAATTTATTCTTTCCTCCCCCTCCTGCCTGTTTTACGGGGATTCAAAACCCTCTGTGCCATGTATATTTCGGCATTCTTTATAGATATTGTGTGTAACATATAAAAGCATTAAATCTGATTTTCTTGATCAATTAATCTTCGCTTTAATTCTGACTTCAAAGTTGATTAATTTGATTTATTGTTACGATTGGAGACTTGAATGCTATGTCTGGTTCCTGCTTTAAGCTAAATAACTAACTCAAATAATGCATGATTGTGATATGTACCTGTGTTGAGTACAACCAATGATCCTTCTTTCCCAATATCCAAACTTCATAGTTATTTGTTATTTTATTTGTTTAATGTTTTGTATGCGTGTTAGTAAGAAAGTTGTTTGAAATACTGTGATAACCCAGGATCGATTCAATGTAGGGCTGTGCGGGCTATGAATGAAACTCTGAAGCAAAATCGTCTCTTGAGAGAACGAGGGGATGATAACTCTCCGAACAATAATAGTAGTGATGCAAACCTTCAGAAAAATGTATGTTTGCATTATTTTGATAACAGTGGAATATGCTATCATTTAAACCTTATGTTCTGTCTCTCTGCCTGTGGATCATTCAACATCTCATAAAAAAACTCTTTACATCATGCTTCTATATTACCTATATCTTTACTCCACTGTTTTCATAGTCATGATAATCCCATCATTTTGTTGACTGATTTCCATATCTCATGTGATTTGGTTTCTCAAATCATGTTATGTTATTCATATCACTTTAGTGTTGTCTTGGCTGGAAAAAATCTCATCTTAAGAAATTATCTTCTGTGCTAATATTTCTATTTTTGGTTCTGCCATATCATCTTTGTTTCTTCTAATATTTGTGTCTCAATTTTGATTTCTCGATTCTGGTTCATAGCCAGCAGTATTTTACTTTCAAGGCCATTTGTTAGGCAAGATTATGTGAACTATCCCAAACTGGGGCATTGTTGCAGTAAAACGGATTATGTAGTATGTGTAAGACATGAAAATTTACCAGACATTTATGCTATAATAAAATCAATAAGGTCTTGATGTGGGAAGAAAAGGGGTCAAGCATGATCTTTAGAATGAGGCTTAAGGGTCAAAACCGAGCCTGTATGGGTGGTTTGAACAGTACATGTCGCTGCCAGATAAATTTGGGTCTGAATTCTGAGCTGACTGGTTCTAAGGGCAAATTGAATGTAGTTGTGGACCTGTTTATTATTGATATCTACCAAGAAAATTAGGATCTGGTAGAAATGGAATAGAAAAAATAAGTAAAAAAAACAGTAAGAATTTAGATCCTAAAGTTTGATTATATCACACAGCAGAAGAGCAGTTATGCTATCATAATTAATATTTCCTTTTATGAAAAAAATGCATTTCAAATTTGCACTATTTAAATGGACCTGTAATTTATTCCACAAGATTTATGATTGTCCTTTTTCTGTAAGAATTGAATCTCTGTATGTACTTCCAAAAAATCTATAAAGGGAAGAGATTAAAACAACTCAATACACCTAAATAACAAACAAAATACATACACAACACTTGATCAGGAAATAGAACCACCACAAAACTGAACAATGACTGAATATAAAGTGAAATCAAAATATGTTTTCTTTGTGCTAGGGAGTTCATCAGGTTTGTGATGCGGTTTCCAACCCCGCATGTTAAAAATTTATGGTTGTATGGAAGTTAGTGTCTGCTTATTCAGTTAAATTTAACATATTCCTTGCTCTGCATGTCATTCTTATTCTGCGGACAGGTGTCAAATTTCCATCATGATGCTCTATATTCTTGTCAGCATGACCAAGGAAATTCACAGAAGGCAATGTCGTTACCATCTTCACCACATGATTATAGAGGTCATGCTTCGGAGAGAAGTGGACCGTCGAGATACGGAGTGAATGATGAAATGGAGTCAACTTGGAATAAAGTACTGGAATCTCCAATGTTCAATAATAAACCTTTGTTACCGTATGAAAAATGGAATATTGACTTCTCTGAATTGACTGTTGGAACTCGAGTAGGGATTGGTAAGTGTTACTTCTCAGTTAAAATCACATGATTTGTGATCTGCCCTCTTAATGGTTTGAAATAATTCATATGGGCAAGTTAAGAGTCTTGATTTAATTGCAAAGATGGCTTTTAGTCAATTTGTCGGGCTAAATCACAGACCAACTTTTTATGGGTTGGGTTGTGACAGATTTAATCAGACCTGTATGTATGTTTTTGTGTTGGATTTGTGAAAGATCTGATCCGAATCTCTTACAGCCAATGGGAAAAAAGTTGGTGCCTCAGACCCCTAAAAAAACTGCAGTACTAAATATTCTTCTCACGCATAAATCAATTTTTTTTATCAGCTCCCACATAAATCAATGGATCACTTTTCCTTTTCTTCATTTATTAAATTTCATTTTCATCAATTTCAAAGATTGGGTTTTGTTTTGTCTTAGAAATGGGATTAGAAACAGATTCTTGGGAATAGGATTCCTGGGAAATTTTATTAAATATGTATGGTTATTATTCAATTTTCCTAGGAATTATATGTATACAGTCAGTTACCATGGGAAAGATTAGCAACCTTATCGTCATTAGCACAGAAAGTCTTATTCCATTCTGACTAGTGAAGATGGGAAGTTTTGTTCTCACTTATTCACAAATTAACATTTTCAAGAATATTTTATACAAAGGAACTATTTTTATTCTATTTACTACGTATGGGAAACTTTAATTCCCAAGTCACTTAGGAATTTTTTAATATTCCTGAAACCAAATGTCACCTTAAAGGTTAGATTGTATTGTAAAAGGAAAAAGTAAAGAAAAAGAAAATGAAGTGCTGTTAGGTTTCAGTGAAAGTAGTAGTGTGGCCGATCTAAACAAGTTTCTCTGCTTAAGCTGATTTTGTTTTGGCTTCTGCTATTTCGGGATAATGCAACTTTGGTGTTTCTTTTCCTTTTATTTTATATGTTCGGTGTGTTATTTATTTCTTGAGAATTACTAGAAGCGATTGAATTCTATTTCTGCTGTCGATTTTCTCCTTGCTTCTTTGTGAGTGGCAAGTTTACAAAAGTAGTGTAATATTGGATGATAGTTGAGATATTTGATTGTCTTGGGCCACACAACCTTAGCTTGAAACATTTGATTTGAAGTTTGAGTTGGTACTAGAGGGGAATAATATCTTATATTGATTTGGTTTATTAGAAAGGAGTTTATTTATTTACTTGGAGCGGATTCATGTTATGCAATTTTGAGTGGAAGTGTGCTATTCAACTTTTGAAAAATAAAATTGTCTGTTTGACATGTTTATGGTTACTGGTAAATTACTATTTCGAGGGAATTCTTGACCAAAGAAGTAGTTGCTTGAGCATTGATGTATTGTTCTTTTTCAGGTTTCTTTGGAGAGGTTTTCCGTGGCATATGGAATGGCACAGATGTTGCAATCAAGGTTTTTCTAGAGCAAGATTTAACTGCTGAAAATATGGAAGATTTTTGTAATGAGATATCTATTCTGAGGTATCTTGCCATTTATATACTGTTTTTCAGCATTTCTGTTATATATATACATTTTTCTGACTCTCTTTTCTCACTGAATTGGCATTTGTTTCCCTCCAGCCGACTCCGACATCCTAATGGTATTCTCTAACATCCTTACTATTTACTGTTCTATAGTTGTGACTTTTTACGTTGTCCTAAAACATTTTGTTTTCTTTATATGGTAATAAGGGAAGAAAATCTGAACTGTTATCTTTTATTGTTTCAATTCAACTGATATTTATAATTATTTTAATAAATATTCCTTACTCAAAGAATGAAATAATATTGTGCATACTTGGTTATAAGAAATCTCATGTAGCTTTTTTCCTTTGAAATCAGCTGTTATTTATTTAGTGATGAAATTATATGCAGTTATCTTGTTTCTCGGTGCATGCACAAAGCCTCCACGCTTGTCAATGATTACAGAATATATGGAATTGGGATCGTTGTATTACTTGATACATTTAAGTGGTCAAAAGAAAAAGCTTAATTGGCGGAGAAGACTAAGGATGTTACGTGACATATGCAAGTAAGTTTATGGTTATTCTGTTCAAACTTACAGAATCGTATCCGTTTCATTGGCATTTAATGTTATAAACAGGTGTTGCAAATTAATTACTACATTGTTGTCTTTCAATAAATCATAAAATTTCCCTGCCAATTTACTTTCACTGGAGAAATAGCTGCATTTTTTTGTTAATTGCGGAACATAATTTTTTTGTGTGGATTTGTCATTATTTAATTATGAATTATTATTATATTTAATTTTATAACTTAATACGTCTAAAAATATACTTTTCTTGCCACCTGTTTGATAATGATTTAAAATATGAATTATGAATACCAAGTACCTTGGTTGAATATCCTGTTCAGTATTAAGTTTTATGTACCCCATTTCTGGAAAGATTACATTTGGTCTATCAATATGGATGAGAATAACTTGCTTGTGTGTAGGGGTTTGATGTGCATACATCGAATGAAGATTGTTCACCGTGATCTGAAAAGCGCAAATTGTCTGGTGAATAAGCATTGGACTGTGAAAATATGTGATTTTGGGCTTTCAAGATTAATGACAGAGTCTCCCATGAGAGATTCTTCCTCGGCTGGAACTCCAGAATGGATGGCTCCTGAGCTCATTCGAAACGAACCATTCACAGAAAAATGTGATATCTTTAGCCTTGGGGTGATAATGTGGGAACTCTGCACCTTGAGCAGACCATGGGAAGGAGTACCACCTGAGAGGGTATAATATTCAACACATTATCTGTTCATGTTGCGTCATAGTTTCTATTTTTCTGTCATGTGCTTCATTAAAAAAAATCATTTTTCTCTGCTGACTAGGTGGTTTATTCCGTTGCAAATGAGGCTTCCAGATTGGAAATACCAGAAGGCCCTCTAGGAAGGCTGATTTCAGGTCCCTGCAACTTTCCTTTGTTCATGTTTATGGCAGAATTCTGAATCGGCTGCTTTAACTAATTACTACGGTTTTTTTTGTCTGCAGAATGTTGGGCAGAATCTCTTGAGAGGCCAAGTTGTGAGGAGATTCTTTCTCGTTTGATGGACATCGAGTACTCCTTGTGCTGAAGCAATATCTTTTGTACATAGAAAACTTTGGGTAGAGTTTTTACGTTGTATTATCGGCTGATGTTGTGGACTATTTGTGAATTTTGTTCGTTTTCGCAGAACATGCGAAATATGAATCCATATTTTAATGTGCTGCAACTCCATCTCCTTCTGGGCCAATGAGAAAGACGAGATCAATCTATCTCGTATTTTATGTGCAATGAAATTAAAAACAGTGTCTCATGGAGAATAGTTATTCCCGATCCAAATTGGATATTAATCTTGCAGTTTTATGAACTATATTTAAATATTATGATAAAGTTGGTTCCATGTAAATATCATAATAAAAATTATATTATACTTTTAAATTATATTTTTTTGTCTATTTTTTATGATTTTTAATCTTAAATTAATAGAGTATTACTGTTTTTATTCTTTAGGGTAATTATTTAATATTTAAATTTTTCTGATTAGTTTTTTTTGTTCAAAAGTATATAAAAATGATTTTTAATAAATATGGTTAAATGAAGACACCTGGTAAAATTAGATACGTATTAAAAAACAGAAAAAGAACATTGTAATGACCAAAATTTGGTTGACAAGATAAGTTAAGAAATCAACTTTTAATAATTGGTTTAGATTTGAATTGAAAATAAAAACTTATAAACGAAGCAGTTTTTAGTTAAGTTGATTTGAATCCTCAAATTATTGAGTCAATAACCCATAACTCCTATAGTTATGGTATTGAAGTTTCTTGAGTATCAATTTGGTTATGGTTTTGTTGCCTATTGAATTATGCATGATCTTCTCTCGTTGCTGTGGCCGTAGGTAATAATTCACTCAATTCAGTTGTACGTCCTTGTATATATTTGGTGTTTTGAAAAAAAGTTGATGAGATGCTCAGTCAGTGTTTTTTATTCTAGTGTCCCTAAAACAGAACTAACTACTGCAAATTACACATGGGACAGGGTTTACCATATCATACCAAGCAGCAAAAGCCAAACTGAATTTTTGCAACTAACTTTTCTAAAAGATTACTTTCAATTCAAGTACAAGTTAATTCTAGTTTACGCCAAACAAAAATCATTTTTTTTATATTTTCTTATTTATAAGTGTTTATGAATTACTTCATCCAAGCAAACTTTAAATATATTTGGATTGAGGACTTAGTCAAGTTTTTAACTCAAGAATCATTTCTCATCTTTTACTCCTTATTTTTTTAAAATCCAATTGTTTTGTAACTAATTTTAATCATTACATTAAAAATAATAATAGTAATAAGTATGAGAAGTAATTGTCGTAAATTATTCTTAGAATGTTAGAATGAGTATATCTTCTTATTTCAATCGCTAAGTTCTAGATCATTAATAAATTACATATTTAATTTCAAAAATTAGTATTTGAAGAGAAAAATACATTGCATGGGACTTATGTTTTGTTTGGATTTGAAGATGTGTTTGAGGAAAAGGAAAATGATGAATAAGAATGGAAAGATAGTAAAAGGTAAGATTGTTTATATTAAAGAGAAAAAATGAAAAATGAAGGAAGATGAAGAAAATTTTTATAAAAGTTTGTAACTGATTTGATAGATGTAATAGATGTAAATGATAAATTTATTTATTTTAATGGATAAAATTTTAAGATTACAATTTTGCCTTCATAATTAAAATTAATTTTAAATAAATATGATGTAATGGAACTAGTGTGTAATTAAAATATTATTCGCACTACAATCTATGAACTCACTTGAAAAAAATACATTATGGATACATACAAAATTATTGATTGAATTTTAATAAAATTAAATAAAATTAGAATATAAATAATTATAAAAAAATTAACTAAAATTGTAAATTTCGTAAAACTTAATAAAATAAATCAAAATAAATTTATAAATTCATCATATAATTATTATTAAACATAGAACTATATAGAATGCAATATGATAAAAAAATAAGAGTTAAATTACATTTAGTTAAACATTATTCTCATACGATTCGTTAACTCAACTAAAAATCTGCAAATTATCTAACACTATCACTATATATAAAAATGTAAACAATAATTATTAAAAAATTTAAAATTAAACTAGTATTATTATTATTTTATAATTTTATTATTATTAGTTTTATTATTATTTTATAATTTCATTATTATATTTGTTATTATCGGTTTTATTATTATTTTTATATTTTATTATTATTTTATAAATTTACTTTTTTTATTATTATTATTATTATATAAATTATTTTAATTATTATCGTTTTAAAAATTTATTTTATTTATTATTTTATAAATTATTTTAATTATTATCGTTTTAAAAAATTATTTTATTTATTATTTTATAAATTTATTTAATTATTATCATTTTAAAATTTATATGGAGAAAAACAACAACTATTAAGTAGAAGAAGAACATTCACCATCTTACACTATCATTATGAAAGTCAACACTTATACCAACGAAAAAACTTTGAAATTACCACCTACAATAAATAATACAAAAAAATCATGCAACGAAACAACACATAAAATCAATTATTTACCAAATAATCGATTAACCTCATAAGAAAAAAAATCCACAATCAATTCTTCATTGTTTCATAATCGATTATTCTTTGTTCCATAATCGATTATCAATAAAAAGAAAACTCTATAACTGATTATACCTTCCTCTCATATGTAACTCTCACATAAAGTCAAATTTTATATTTTTACACGAGTGAGTAATGGTCTCATATTTTAACTTTCACCATTTTACTCCCTTTCATCTCAAAGTAGTCGCAATTTCATCTTCGTTTACTTGAAACAAGCACATCATTAGACTCACACCACTCTCTATCAAAAATAGGTTTCGTTGCACTGGATTATTAGAATGACCATATATTAAAAGTTCTAATCTATCTTGCTAAAGAGTGGGTGTGAACTCACTACACTAAATTTAAAAAAATTATATATATATATATATATATATATATATATATATATTCAAATCACTCTCAATCCTATAAATATTTTTAGGTTTTAATTAGTTAATATTTGTATCTAATAGATCAATTAAGAGAAATGTTACTTTTACTTATTAAATTATTGGATTATAATTAATAATTAAAATTTAATTTGTAAATATTTATTATTTAAGCTATAATTACATTCATATTTTTATTATCCAAATAATACAGTCAAAAATTGTAATTTTTTAAATGTAAACCTTTAATCAATTTTAATGCTTTAGACGTATAATGTAGAAATAGAAAATGTAAATGAATTTGATAGTGTTTTTTTTTATTTAACAAGAGGATAGGTTAAACTGGTGAAAGTGAACTGGCTAATTAAATATATCAATTTATCTTGTAAAATTGATGATGAGCCTTCCTGGTAAATGTATGTTTGGATTCAGTAATTTGAGTGGAAAGGGAGGCAGAGAAAGAGAAGGAGGAGGAGGGGAAGGGAGATAAGTTCCCTCGTTCTGATGTAAGGAAAAAGAGACAATATACATTGTATTTGGGCAATTACCCTTTTGTTCCTGTAATAGACATGAAGAGACAATTCTCTGAACAAACAATGTTCTTATGTGTGATTCTATTATATTATAATTAAACACATTATTGATTATGATAATGATAATTTATTATAAGTTCTCCCAGTCTCTTGTAAGGAAAAAAGAGACAAATTACATTGTATTTAGACGATTACCCTTTTGTTCATGGAATAGCATGAAGATGCAATTTACACTATGATCGGAGAATGTCCTTATGTGTAGTTCTATTGTACTATGATTAAAGGCATAATCGATTATGCCTCAACAAATTATTAATTAATTATGATAATGATAATTGATTATGAGAGTAGCATTATCAATTATGTATCGAGACACAAGTTTATTATACACTCGGTCATAATCAATTATGACTCTCTAAAATAAATATAGATTTCATTTCTCTTTATTTTTGGTTTGATTGAAAACCATACATGCTTTATCATTTATAACATTAATTATTATAAATAAAAAAATTAAAATACAATTTGTCAATTATTTTAGTTTAAAATGTGAAAAGTTAGATGGATTATTATTTTAATACTTTATATGATTAAAAACAAGTAATTAAGTTTAGAGGTTTATTTTATCCTATAAGAATATATTTTTAATTTTATTAATTTAAAAAATTAATATAATTACACTTTACACTTAAAAGTCAAATGTTTACCTAACTATGTAACTAATGTGAATAATTTTGAAAAATATATAGGTATTAGTAATTTTACAAATTTCCTTTTAGTATTTATATTCATTAGCAATAAGATAAAATTGATATCTAAATCTATAGTTTTAGGTTTAAATATCTCTTTAATGTTATTATTTATTTAGTTGTATCATTAATAAAAATTCAATTATGTCCTTAGCTTATAAAAATATGATAATATTGATATTTTTCATCCAAACTTAATTCAACATTTTATTAATAGGGGATCAAATTTAACAAAATAAACAAGTAATAAAGCAAAAATCTCTTTATTTCTTATTAATTAATCACTTTTTAAATGATTTACATATATTATTAAAAAATAATTCAAAGAAATATTAGTATTTTTTATTATATTATATTTTTTATAATTTATTTTATCACATCAATTCAATCTACTATAAATTTATATCTTAAATGCACTCACTTTCCTTATATTTAAACAACATCACTTTTCACTCATTTTTTTTTTCTATTTTTATTCCTTTCCAATTCCACCATCATTCAATCATACAAACAAAGCATACAATAGAGGAAAATGGTGAAAAAAAAAATGGAATAAGACAATAAAATACGGAAAAAAGAAGGGTTGCAAATAACAAGTTTGATTGTTTACGTTTTTTTAACTTATAAATGTGTTATTCATGCAATAAATTTTAAATAATTTATAATTTTTTTATCTATATCCCTCTTATCTTTTTATTATTTAGGGTATTATATTTTCACTATTATTTGGGAGTGAAAAAATAAATTCGGCATAACTGACTCCTCTTATTTCTCACATCACCTTTTTTTATTCTGTTTTTTTCTCTTCTCCAACCTCCATTGTTTCTTTTGCTTTTATTAGTTTTGCCTCTCTTATTCCGTCAAAACTACTTTTTATTATGCTTTCTTACAAAATGGAAACTGCATTTTTATAAATATAAAAATATAGCAAAAACAATTTCTATTGTGATGTCGAAAATTTAACTCAAAGTAAATATATTTCTGCTTCTACTTTTTTTTTTACAGAAATTAACACAATAGAAACTTATTTAATAAGAAGATAAAGGTGACCAGTTTGAAAAATGAGTGAAAATAACGCGGTTGAAACAATTCCATTTTGATTTTTTTTTTCACATCCTTATTTTATTTAAGGTTATTTTTATTATTTTGTATGGACATTTTTGTCATTTCATTTAATAAACAGAGTAAAGTTTAAATTGGTACGGTGTATGAAAAATTTATCCTCCCATAAATATTAAAATTCTCACTTGCTTTTTAATTTAAATTTTGTTTTGGATAGTATAACTTCCAAAATCTTTAGAATTATGTAATCTAAAACTTTAAAACATTCATCAAATTTCATAATTTGAAAGTCAATTTTAATATTAAATGTTATAATTTAAAAAATCTGAAAGTTATTTCTTATGAAACAAATATTTATAAATAATGGAATTTGAAAGTAGTTTTTTTGTGTGTATAATTTAAAAATTATTTTTAAATTATATAATTCAAAGCATGGCAGGAGAGGAAGGGAGTGACACAGCAAGGAGTAGTTTTGTCTTTTTCACATCTTAGAGTGGAGCAAGAGGAAACCATAAGGTTCAAAACGAAATAGTCCAGAAACCTGAACCTGGAGTCCATAACATTTGCGAAATGATCTGGGCCCACAAACATTCCCTAACCTACAAAACAAAATAAAAAAAAACAATAAAAAAACAGAGCTTCCCACACGTTAATCGCCAAACGTCGTAGCACATAGGCAAAGGTTCCTCAGACGAACCGAACTCACCGTAACACCAAATACCACCGTTAATCTAAAACCAGCACGCCCCAGCCACCGCCACGCGCATCATGGACTCCATCGCCGGAGCTCCGCCTCACACAGCAAACCCTCCACCGTCTCGGCCGTCGCCGTTCCCCGGCCGGGAAGACTGCTGGTCGGAGGAAGCCACGTTCACGCTCATCGAGGCGTGGGGAGAGCGCCACCTCGAACTCAACCGCGGGAACCTCCGCCAGAGGCACTGGCAAGAGGTCGCCGACACCGTCAACGCACGTCACGGCCACGCCGGCGCCAGGTCCCGCCGCACCGACGTGCAGTGCAAGAACCGCATCGACACGCTCAAGAAGAAGTACAAGATCGAGAAGGCTAGGGTTTCCGATTCCGGCGATTCCGCCACCACCTGGCCGTTCTTTCGCCGCCTTGAGTTCCTCGTCGGCGACAATTTCCCGGCGAAGAAGCCTTCCCCGCCGGAGGCAACATCCGGCGATCGACGGAGCACTCCTCCGGCTAAGTCCCCGTCGTGGGCCCTCATTCCGGTCGGTCCTCGATCCCGCTCGCAGAAGCGGCCGACGCCGGCCGCGCCGGCGGCAGAGAGCGTCGCCGACTCGTACTTCCGGCGGAATTTCTCGGTTTTTGCTGCGGCGGCGGCCGCAGCCGCCGAGGCCGATAGCGATAATTCGAACGGTTCTAAATGGAGCAGTGGTAGTGAGAAGAGAGAGAAGAAGAAAAGAGAAAGAGATTGGGAATTTGGTTACAGAGAGGTCGCAGAAGCGTTGGAGAGGTTTGGGGAGATTTATGAGAGAGTTGAAGAAGCTAAACAGAGGCAAATGGTTGAGTTGGAGAAACAGAGAATGCAGTTTGCTAAGGATTTGGAAACCCAGAGAATGAAACTCTTCATGGAAACTCAGCTTCACTTGCAAAAAATGAATCGCTCCAACTCTAAACGTTCTTCTGCAACTGGTTAGTTACCCTCTCTTCTTTCATCTCCCATTAGTACATAAAAGACAAAATTCACAAATAACAAAACACAAAATAACATGAAGCACTGTTTAATTGGTTACCTTCTTAATTTCTTCTTTTATGAACACTATAACTTTATTTAATGTTATTTTGCATTTTTAGTTATTCTGTTGTTGTTATTTATGTGCTATTGTGGTTGATTGTAATTAATCTGTTTAGTTATAGGTAACAGTATTTTAGTGCTGGTGGTGTTTTAAAGCCGGATATTGGTTCTGAATCATTTGATTAATGATTCTCTTAACGGGTATCTGGTATAGCATGATACACCTTTGTTTTGAAACTTGCATGTTAAAGTTTTTTTTTGTTAAACCTTTGATTTTGAGTGCTACCCAGGTTTTTGTTGGCTTGTGATTTGAAGTGGAGGAATTGTGGCATTGCTATGTGTTGATATTTTGAATGCTCCATGGCTAGTAAGTCACAAATGGTTTAATTCCATGTAAACCTAAACACAAACATGCGTCTCCAAACTCTTTTAAAGCGCTCGCCCTGGCTTAAAGTTTTTAAAAAGCCATAGCAGTAATGTGTTTTTGTCATTAAATCTCACATCTATTGGTCACATTTTTTAAATAAAAGGCAAATCAGAAAATTTTGCTACAAGAAAACAGTTTTCAATTATCACTACAGAGGTCAAAACATACCTCTGTCTCTTGCATAACAATATCTGCCTCAGAACTTCAGTCAAAAGAAGCTGCAAGCCTATTTTCCTTTGCCTTTTCTCTTTTACTTATTTTCTTTGTTTTGAGGGGGCAGCGCTATGTTCCCATGATAGAAGAAAATCAGTGATTGATTGACAAATACCAACTGAAATGATTAAAAATACAAAAGAAAAAAAAGCATAACATACTTAGTTGTAAATCAAAGGTCATTCATCCATGAGAGTTCCATTGTCATAAATTTAACCTGCAAACTAGCCCAATGCCGTTGTTTATTCAGCACTTTTTTAAGCTTATTATCATATGATGATGATGATGATATGGGACAATAATGGAACATTATGATTGTTGTTAAGAATCTGTGTTATCTGTGAAGTGCTTGAGTCATAGTTTTATTTGTTGGTGTAAATGTCTCTATCTAAGGCAATATTTGAGCGCCTCTGCATATTTATGCTATGATTGCTTATTGTTAATACAGTGATGGCCATGTAATGATTGTAAATAATTAGAAATCTTGCAATCTCAGAAAATACTGAGGTAATTCATAACCCATACATTTAAGATAATTATTAAGGATTTAAAAATAGAAAACATTACATGTAAAGTATTTTTTTTTCTATACATTAAACTAATTATTACAACTATACTACCCATTTTTATAACATTAAAATAATCTAATTTAAAAAAATATATAATTTTCTTAAAATGTTATTAAAAATATTAAAATAATATAATTTCAAAAAAATATAATTTTGTAAGAATAGTGTTAAAACATTATCTGATAGTTATTTTTAAAAAGAAAAATCATTTAATATTTTGAAATAGAGAGAATTTTTATTTACTTATTTTATTAAATAATAAGTTATTTTTTTATTTACTAAATAATAAAAATTTGTCTAATTAAAAATATTAGCTACATTGTTAAATGGGTTATACATATAAACGTATTTATTTAATTATAAATGAAATACTTTTTTAATATCTTTTTTTATATCATCAAAAACCAAAAAAAATAAAATATTTTAAAAAAAAGAATAAAAATATTTCAAATAAACTTGAAAGTTATGTTACATTATACGAAAAAAAATGAAATAAAATAAGATTTAGGAAGATGAATTTCTATTACTTGAATAATTTAAAATCACTTCACATAAAATAAAAATGTACCTTTTACTCATCCAAGACCTCTCTACTTTTCTTTCACTAATTTGGAATGTATGATGTGGCATGGACTGACAACCTTATTCTATATTTTAATCATGATATTATACCTTCTTTAAATATGTTTACGAAAAATTCGTTTGACTATTATTTTAAATTTCTACAGTTTTTTTTGTTCGTTTAAGTGATACTATTTGTTGTAGCAGTATTGTTTAGTACTATTTTTTCTTAATAGTACTTTTACAGTGATTGTCTTTTAATAGAAGTATACCATATTCTAGTATTTTATATTTATGATGGTTTTAATGATGCTGTTTGCTTTGCATTTCAAAATTGTATTATTATTTTAATAGACTGCTTTGATAATAGTATATTAATATTTCTCTTATATTTAAGTCATTTATTATTTTTTCTATTGAAAAATATTGTCATTCTTTATCTATTCCTTCAATAACACTTTCTATTTATGAATATTATAATATATTATTTTAGAATTATTTTAACAAACCTACACTATTACAGTAGGAGGCATTTTTTAAAAGGGACTGAGAGGCATTATTATATTATTTGAAGTTATATTTTATTTGTATGTTTATAATTTTTTTTTAAAAAAGAAGATAAAGGAACTAGGCCAAGCACACTGCACCCATTAGCTTGAATCACATTTCTTGTTTTTTTTTTGTTATGAACATATTTGACATCTCTATTACATGCTAAATCTTTCTGATATCAGTCTTAGCATAGCTTTAGTTGTCGGATGTGACATTGATTTATTATGTATTTTTTTTTTGTCTTTCCCATGTTGTGGTACTCGAATGAATCTAATGGTTATATTTCTCTGTCCCTTAACAGACAGTGTCTCATAACAAGCAGTGATGGAGACTCTGATCCAAGAAGAACAGAAACATATTACCATTGGACATGGAAGCATCTTTAGCCTTTTTATTTTTTTAATGAAAAAGGAATTTAGGAGAGGTATTTTTACAGTAAGGTTTAAATTTGGTCGTGTTTTAGAATTTTAATAGCCCAATACTATCTTTATGTGCAGTAAATTTTCTTTCTCTGTCACCTTCTAGCAATTCAAGAAAAGGGAACAAAGTGACTGTGAATATTCAATTGGAACTTTAGTTAACGAGTGTGTATCTCAATTTTTTTTTTGTCATATTCTGGTTTTTTTAATCGCTAAAATTGGTTGATTTTGTTTGGATAATTTTTCTATAAATATTTATAAAATATCAAGTAATATGTATTGAGCTATTTTTATAAACTAAAGTAAATTTATTTTTCTTTGTTTTTGCAAAACTTAGATGCTAGAGCATTTTCGAAAGTATTATACAAGTTGATTTTAGTTCGAGATAAACTTTATTTATTTTATCTTATCATTTTTATTTTGTTTAACTAGTATGAACTGAAAAATTGATTTAAATAGAGTCTAAATCATGTTTTTATGATAGTAATTTTCTTCTTTTGGCGTTGTTGCTGCATGGGATTGTTGATGAGTTGGTGGACGTTAAAAGACTCTTTATCTTGAGAGTCAATCAATGAAGGTATAAGACTTTAAATTTTCAATTTCTTTTATATTTTTATGTTTGAAATATCAATTAATTATTAAAATCCACCTTGTTACCAAAACTATACAACTAAAATTATATATTCCAAAAATTTTATTCTTTAAAAGATGTTTTTAAAATGTCAATTTATTTACATTAACTTTGTAAAAATAATTTAAAATTTAAAAATAAAAAAATTTAGATTGCTTTAAAAATTTATAATGAGTAATTTTTTGAAAAATAGTTGTAAAGGTCTCTCTTTCTATTTTGTTTTAAAATACCTTTTCTATATTTAAAATCTCTTAAATTATATAATAATTGAATTATTTTTTAAATCAAACGTTAATATTTTTAATTGCATTCATGACTTAATTATTTAGAGAATATTTTTTAGAAATTTAATTACATGGATGTGATTTATAAATCTATATAAATTTCAATCAGTATTTAATCAATTTAATTTAATTCAATATATACTAATTTACACATATAAAAGAATTAGTCATAAGATTAAAAATTAAAATTATTTTATTTATTTAAAATTTGACAAGAATTAATAATTTTGGCATGTGATGTTGCATTCTCAATATTTACTTACTGATGAACATAATTTTATTTACACATTTATGCTAATTTTATGTTTTTAGTCACAATAGACAATATAATATTTTATAGGATAGACAATTTAGTGGTTATATGGAGTAGATGGTCCAACAACACATTTGTCAAAACTTAATTTAAAAAAGTACTTCAAAAACAAGAAGCTAATGCAAATTTCGAAAACTAGATGATTTGGAAGACGGTATGAAGGAAACATTTGTGCGAGTGAGCTTGATCAAGCAAAAATTCAAGTTACTTTTTTTGAATCAAAACATGAAACAAAATCTAAGGGAAAGAATAAGAGAATAAAATCTACAAAGTCTTAATGATTATAAGCAAATCATCTAAAAAAGTACAAGGAAACAAAGTTCGCGTTAAAACTAGAAACAAAATTTGAAATTTCTAAAAAGTTGAAAACTGAGAAATTGTGAGCAATATCAGAGACAAAATATATTTCCAAAATCCTTGGAGCAAAGAGACCTATAAAAAGATGCAAGCTTTAAAGAGAATGAAGGAAGTCTTCATAGTGAAACATGTTCAAAAAATAGAGCATCATAATTTTCCTACGTTCTTCATTGTAATTCTTTCAATTTGTCTCTGTGTGGAAGATTAAACTCTTTTGAGTTTATTCTCTTGTGATTTCACAATAAATTATGTGGTTCCTGTTCAATAAAGTCTTGTTTTTCAATTTTCTATAGTAGTTTATGCTTTACTGTTGGTCTTTTTTGTTAAGACATTAGATAGTCGAGTACTAGTTAAACAATCTAACATACATTAGATGGTCTCATGATAAGAGAGTCTATGAGTTTTGATGATAATAAATGCTATAAGGTGTGTTAAGAATTTTAACAAAGCTACTATGTGTGCACATTTAGATAAAGACTCATTAGAATGTATATTTAGATTAAAATCTATTAGACAGTCTTGTAGTGTTAAAGTATTAGACGATATTCCTGTGCATATAATAACGAGACAATATAAAGACACACTAGATGATCTTGTAAGATGCATTCGGAAAATCAACATGCTAGACAATCTATAGTATCAAAACTTTTAGATGGTATCTCAGTGTTAAACTCATTAGATAGTCTATGTGATAAGAACATAATAGTCAAACCATAAGGCATTGCCCTATTAGATAGTCCAATTGTCTAGAGACGCACCAAACAGTCTCATAGTACAAGGAAATGTCAGACGATCTCTGAGAACATAATATGCCAGAAGAATCCAAAGCATAAGTAAAACCATACGAAACAGTGCTAATGGTCACGTTAGACGACCGCTAGAACTTATACGCGACAAAGAATGTCTATAATTGATTTCTATGATCTTAGTTTGAACCTTATTTGATGATATTAATACATATAAATAAACATTTTCAAATAAAACAACCGATTGATTAAGTTTGGAAAGTTTTCGTATTTGTGAACATAAAACAAAGCATCACAAAAAGTTCAAATATTGATGGTTTTTGTGATTTTTGAATGAAATATATTTTTTATGATGATTACATAGTGTTTTGAGTACTGCGGCCTTATAGATTAAAATTGAGACAATATTAGAAAGATTTTGAATGAACAATGCTTAACTAGAATGTTTTTGAAAAATCGAGGCACATTTGGTCATTGTTTTAGAACATTTTTTGAAAATATATTGAGGAAATATATCTAGGTTAAATTCTGATTGTTTCTCAAGGTTTAAATCAAGTACAAATTTAGGAAGTATTTGAAAATATTTTAAACATTGAAGTCCTAAAATAGAAGATTTAGATAATTCAGAAAATCAAAGATTATATTTCAGTGATACTCATGCATTTATATGATGATTATTATTGATATTGATATTTCAAATGATTATAGAAAATAATTTCAGCACTTAAAGACACATATGAAAATTAAATCAAGAGTTTCCTATTTGGGTGTCTAATGGAAAAAAGAGGAAGTGCAAAACGAGATTTGTATAGACCCAAGTGTTTTATTGTTGCCAATCATGTTCAAATTGTTTCTAGAAGCGATTATGTACTTAAGATGCACAAAATAAATCAAAGCCAAAGTTTTCGTTTCAAGCGTCAATAACGAAAATGATGAAAAAGAAATTTGAGACTTGAGAAAACTTTCAGATATAGAAGTATCAACCTTCAAATATCTATGAATATGGAAATAGTTCAAAGTTCAAAATCGTGTGATATTATTTGGTTAAGACGCACAAGATATTACCAAAGCTGAAGTTTCCTTATTGAGCGTCCAATGGAAAAATGATGATGCTACAGTACGAGATTTTTGCAAATGATGATCAAAGTAATATCAAGTCTCTAACAACGAGGATATACAAATAGAGAAAAGATTCAAAGATCAACGAGTGATCAAGACACATTAAAAGTTCAATATCAAAACATTCCATTTAGAGCGTTTGATACGAAGAAAATGGTGAATCATCCAGTACGACGAAGATTCAAGTACAAATATGTTAAAACTTTAACGTTTAGATTTCTACAAACGAAGAAACATTTTGAAAGCTCAAATATGTGATTAAGGTGCACAGATTGCATCAAAGTGAAAGTTGCCTTATTGAACGTCTACTACATAAGGAAATGAAAGTTATGCAGATTTGAACAATTACTTGAGTCAAGAGGAATTAAAGCGTCAACGTATACATTTGATTAAAGAAGGAAACAATTCAAATTGTCTCACACGTTCAAGACCAAAAGTTTCTATATGGAGCATTAACGAATACTTGAAGATATGCAGTACACAAAGCTTCAACGGTCATATTCTGACCATTATATAAAGACGTGGAGAACAAAGAACAACATAACAAGAGAGTTGAAAAGATTTCAAAGAGAAATACAAATTTGTTTCAAAGTTTTGATTTGTGCATATTCTATTTGCTTCTTAAAGCATCTAATGACTTGGGTAGTATGCTAAACTTTATAAATCCTTCACTCTGTGAAGTATACCCTGTGAGCTTATATTATTTTCTCTGTTGAGAGTGTTTTTCTCATACTTTGAGAGGTTTTGATCTTAGGGGGAGATTATGATTGATTTACCTGTAGATACTAAATACGTCAGTAAATGGTAGTTCTGCTAATAAGATTTTGTTGGATTTTATTAACGCTTGTTTAATTAAATTAAACTTTGTGAGAAAATTGAAAGGATATCAATCCTAAATCGATGATAAATTCACTATTGAATGGACCTAAGAGTAACTTGTTATCTTTTATTATTTTTAAGCATTTAATCTACTTTTCTACAAAACAAATCTCAACCCCCTTCTTATTTTACTATTAGTACTAACCTTTACTCTTTGTATGTAAATTACGAACACTATTTTATTGGATTCACTATTGGATTCGTTGGGAGACAACTTAAGATTATCTAATCACATATATACTATCATATTTTTTTTTTGTGTGTTAGACGATCTAATTGCGTTAGACGGTTTACGTTGAACTATTTTTAATCTGAATGCTAAACCAGAATTATCACTTACTATTCTCCATTCTTTTTCTCATATAGATTTGAAACTTACTCAAATATAAAGCTTAATAGGAATTGGGTAATACATAATATGAAAGTGAAAATGTATTTGGTGATGTGAAATATATAAACACAACTTATTGATAGTGCATAAATAACACCAATACATATTCTCTACAAAAAAACAAGTATGTCATGGTAGTTATTTTTTGTATATATTATTATTTAAAAATATCTTTGTATATAATTGTATATAAGTGTGGTGGTTTTGCATACCGGCATAGATATGATTATCACAAAGTATAATATGACGGTCTTATGTGAACTGTTGCAGTACCCACCATTTAACACCTTGTATAGAGTGATATTTTTAAGCATATAATTTATATTAGTGAAAATTTTAGAAATTATTTTAATTGAGAAAATGTTTTTAGCATAAAAAATGGTGCATGCCATTATTTGAAATGTCCACTATTATAATAAATTGTGAAATATAATACTGCAACTATTGTAATTTGAATATTAAATATTATAATATTTTTTTTTCATAATTACGAATAAAATAGTTAAACAATATACAAACTTAAAATAAGAAAACATATTCATTCATTCCATTTTAAAGGATGAAATTATCAAAGTTCACATGTGTTCAAAAGTACACAAAATTAAAGTACATGAAATGATAACTTAACATTTCAAAAAATAAATATTGTTCTTAATGTTCAGACACTATTACAAAAACATATGTTAATCAATCTTGCTTCCTCCACTTGATCCTATAATATTTTCATTTGGTGATGGAGCATCACTTCCAACATCTGGTGCCTGAAATAAATAAATAAAATAGTTCTAAGTTATTCATTCATTTTCATTTTTATAAAATAAATGAAGACAACAATATTTAAGTATACTAAGTTATACCTCATTAATAGAGACATGTACCAAACCAACTGGCATGGTAGCAAAATGTCCTTGCATGTCTGGTCTAGAAGTAATGTAGGCAAGTAATGTATGTACTTGGTTCTTCAGAGTTGCAAGCCCAATTTCCATCTTGGTTACCTTGTCGTTAAAATTTGGTGAAGTTGCACCAGAGGAAACATAATTTATACCACTTAACCTTGTTGTGGATCTCTTATTTTTTTTCTTGCATAAACTAGAAGCAATGAACAATTATCAAAACAACATTACATAGTTTTATTAATCATAAAAGTCAGACCAGACCATGCATAAATAAATATTATATTGAACAAGAAAATATAAAACTAAATCCCTCTCTAGTGCAAACATGTACAAATGAAGTTTGTTATATGATTATCTTTTCTTGAAAAATTAGAAATGGAGGGTTTTTAGTAGTGTATGAAATTGAAAAATAGAAAAAGACAAAAATAAAATTGGCATAAAAAAGTAAATGTCTGAAAAAGGCACGTCATACTAAAATTGGAAAAGTAAACTAGGCTTGAAAAGGAAGATCAGGAAATTTGCAAAGCTGAAATCTAGAATGAAAATGTAATTGACTGAGAATGTAAGAAAGTGAAGTATGAATGCATAATTATAAAAGGAGAATGGAAATACAAATATATTGCAGTGAAAATGTAAAATGATTGAAAATCAATTGTGATTGCCAATGAAGTCTTGAAATAACAAATTGTATTAACTAGAAACTAAACTAAAATAATCGGTATGTAAAGTGAAACTAAAATTAAAAGAGATAAAGTGTCGTGGACTAAAATCATAAAGACAAAATATAGAAAACTAAAAAAAAAAAAACAAAATTGGAACATTAATGCAATTAAACTAACAAGAAAAAGTGTAAAACCTAACTTAACTACCAAACTAAACACTGTAATTGAAAGTACAAAAAAAACTAATAAAATACTATGCACACATTCAATAGAAACATAAGACATTATGTTATATGGAATCGAGAATTGAAATCAGAATTTTGTAAACCATGGTTCACTTTTTTCATCCTTAAATGCAAAGAAATCAATCGGTCCATACAATCAAAGTAAGCAAATGTTAATGAAGAATTGAATACTAAAAAAATAATGTTTAACAGATTGTTTGTACTATTCATCCGATTTTATAAAATTCATTAAAAATAGTTAGAAAGTGATTTTTTATCCAAAATTTTGTGTGTTAAAGTGATAGATTTTTTTGAGTTGCTAAAATTTAGTAGTAAAAAACTTTAAATGATCATAACTTTTGACATAGAGCTCAAATTGAGACACATTAAAAATGAAAGTTGTTCAAAATGAGGTAAGGAATGAGATGCCCAATCTTAAAGGAGATTGGAGGTCAAAAATTTCAAAAAATCCACCATTTACTAATAATTTTATTATTTTAGTATTGTTGAGGTTTTTTTTTTGTATATTTTATGCTTTTAGTTCACATACGTACATTTGTCAGAAATTTTTAATTCTTTTTTGTGGTGTTTCCTTGTATCAATTAGATATTTATCAAACCATTACATAAATGTAGAAATCAAATTTTATATTTTCATTTTCACAGGCTTAAGGTTTTGTTTCTGTTTGTTGTACTTTTGGATTGCGATTCTAATTTTTGGTAGGAAGCTGCACCTAGTTATGATTTCAAATCTGGACTAGTTATGATTTCTCTCTTCTAAGTCTAAACATGTAATTTATACTTTACAATTAATCTTTGTTCCACCAATGATAGTACTGAACACACTAGAATTTTATCCTAGGTAACACCTATAAGCAAATCATATATTCTAAATCAAACACCTCGTGCAAATTTATTCTTGCAACCACTATCTGCACATATTAGCATGGCTAGACATGTTAACAACATCAAAAGTGTTTATATAATTTAGTATGTGAGATAGGATGTGTTAATCCCACAAGGTTGTTTGGATCTATTTAAGATCAAATCACGTCTAGCCAACCATGTAAACAAGACAAAAAAAAAATTACATTGGGGAACAAGACCAAGATCTTAATATATCTAGAGAAGGCCTAGTAATATCGAGTCATATGTTTTCATGCAATGTGTGATTAAGATAATCTTAGAATCTACAATAATTGGGAATAGTAATGTTTTCAACAACAAATTTTTATTTCAATAATTGAGATTAAATAAAAGGTTCACATGACTAATTTTGACTTGACTAAAAACCAACCTTAATTAATATTATACCACTTTCAACAAAACTGTTGAGGGAAAAAAGAAAGAGACTTAGGCATAGTAATCTTTCCACACTCTTTCAGCAATTGATGACCCCCTAAATCAAAAACTTTGAACTTGATGTTGGACTAATCTCTGTTAATAGGCATTGGTAAGTTTTGAGAAGACTCCAACTTCATGATTCCTTAGAAAATGCAGACTAATAAGTATTTTTAAATTGGGAAAATCTAAATATAACAACATTTACTAGTTGCCATCATAAACAAATGTCAAAAATCAAATTTTGACCCAAGTAATCAACTTAATATATGCAACACTAGATATTTAATTAGGAAAACATATGAGAATTGTAAGAGATATTTCCTCCTAATTGAAAAGAAAGACATCAGCAAAGTTTCAGCATAACTCTATCTTTTGATCAACACATTCCTGGTTAACTAACCTCATTTAATATGTCTATCTTCATACACCAAAGTGAAAAACACACTAATTATAAGTTGTATAACATCCAATTGTTTGTTGCATTTTGCTTATTAAAGAATGAGATTGGTGGAGTGAGAAATTGAATCATTCGTCGACTTCGAGAAGGATCGCGAGATCTTTTATGTCGTAGTGGTAATCGATGAATGCGACAAAAAATTATGGTGAGGCGTAAAGAAGCTTTAGCCAAAAAAATTAGAAAATAGTCTAAATAAGAGAAATTACATATAAAAATGAAAATGCTATATATGAGCTAAATGGTTTCTTCTCTATAAAAAAATAATATAGAAAAGAAAAAAAAATAATCTAAGAAAGTTTTTTTAATTAGAAAAAAAAAATTAAGACGAAGAGAAGGAAATGCATGATAAAAAATTAGAGTTTATTTATTATACAATACTTGAAATATAGTACTAAATATGACCATTATAAAATTATTGTATTATAAAGATAATTTTGACAGGTTTTTAAAACTATCATTTTAAATTTTAAAATCATCACAATTAACAAGATTTTTTATAGTGATTAAAGAAAGATACCATTGCAATCTGCAGACATGAAAATCTAAAATACACGAGTCTTAAACCATTGATATAATATCTATTGTTTTCTTAATAAGTTATGAGTTTTAGAATTGTGTAAAGAAACATGAGTTGCATTCACTAAGAAATTATTGAATATATTCTTAAACAGGATAACTAACACCATCCAAAATCATTCTTCAATTATATGCAAGATAATAAAAAGTTAAAATATTTGATAAAATTAATGAAAAAATAGAATAGAATAAACGAAAGCAAAAAAGAAGATGAGTAGCAAAATGAAGGAAGAAGATAAATTTAACAATTATCTCATGAAGTAATCCATAAAATATTTTCCTATTTGGATGAAAACATTAGGTGTTAAAAAATACATGTTTTTGAGTAAGAGATGAAGGTACATTTAGTCTTCACTCTCTATTTTTAAAAATCATTATGAAGTGAGCTTTAAACCTAATTCAATCTCATAAAACTGACTTATAAGGTGAAGTTTGTACCCACTTATATACAATGAAATATCCTTATCTCTAATCGATGTGGAATCTCTACCACACCCTCTATTTTTAATTTACCCTACCTTTTGTTTTAAAGAATTTTTTCTTTCTCATTATATATAATGCTTCCACCAATTTGTATAGGTTCAATGTTATCACAATCATCTTTATGATATAATATATATCCAATCGTTTACCACATTACTATCATACCAAACATCTCATCCACCATTAAGGTACTTACCAGTAGAAAACATTTCTCAACATTTTATCAGTCTCTAACTATTCTAAAGTTTGTTGGAATATCGACTGAAATCACATCTTTTTATTTCTTTTCTTTTAAATAGTTTTACCTTTCTTGAATAAATCACAACATTTTTTTTATTTCATTTTCTCTTAAATACTTGTTCCTTTCTTGATTAAGTAACAAACTGTTTCTTCCTGCATCTCCATAAGTTCTTCTGCCACCCTTATGCACAACGTGAAAATACCCTTTTATCCTTCTTGTGCCACCTCCATTGGGTAGCTTCCGGGTTATGTAATCCGGACATGCATTTGAAAAAAAGACTTCTGGAAGCTTAAAAAGACTTCTGGATTACATAATCCGGAAACTAATCATGCATATGAAAAAAGACTTCCAAATTATGTAATCCGAAAGCTAGTTACGAATTTAAAAAAAAACTTCCAGATTACGTAATCCGAAATATTACAAACGGATATTTTTAGAAATATGAAAATTTATGAAGGTAAGAGAAGAATATACGGTGGTGCAGGAAGAAACAGCCTAAGTAACGTTGCTTCCATGCATGTGAAGTTGTATCCTATCAAAATCCGCCCTCACCCTCATCAAATTTTAAAAAGATTTTTTTATTCTTTTTCTTTTAATAACTTCTGGATTATTTTTTTGGAAGCTTTTATCATAATATACTTTTTGGGATTCGTATTCTGAAAAAAAATTGGAATTTTTGGAAAATGTATTAGAACAGATTTTTCATAATAGACTTTCTGGAACGCATATAATAGTTTTGATGAGATTTATTTTCTGAAATGTGTTCCAAAAAATAGGATAAATTAGATGAGGTATTTAACAATTTCACCTGTTTAATGGGGGTGCAAGAATAACTTTGATGAGTGCAGGGAGAAACACTGTGAAGTTGTCGTAAGACCACTGACGAGTGAAGAAAGGGTTGTGTTCTTTTTAGATAACAGTTTGTTGAAATCACTTCCTGCACCTCAACATTAGAGATGATGTTAAATAGGACCACTACATAAGAGAAAACAAAACCCATAACTATTACAAAGCCCGTAAGAAAATAGTTTATTTGACCCTTAGAAGTCTACAATTAACAATAATAAAAATATTCTTACATTTATATATTACGTTAATTTTGAAATAATAATGCAAAAGTATATATTACATTTGATTAAATTTTTATTAAGTGGATCAAGTTTACAATTTTTTTAATATAAAAGATATTGATGTACTTTATCAATAAACTTTATTTTAATATACAGTATGTTTTTCAAAAACAAATGATATCACTTAAATGATTTACAATGTGAATTTTAAGAAGTTTTAAAAAAATACCTCGTAAAATAAGAAACTGGAAATAAATAATTATAATAGTTAGATTAATATAAAAATATAATAAAAATTGAAGATTAAAATACGTCAGAGTTGTATATATTCTCATACTTATTTTTATGTTTTAAGAATAAAATAAAATCAATAATTCGATTTTTTATATTAACTCTATATTCTCCTCATTTTTATTTATTTTCCTCACTCTCGTCTAAATTTTAACATAAGAAACTCGTCTTTCCACCATTTATCCACATAATGCTTCTTTAACTATATTTTTGCCATAACAAACCTCCATCAAAGCATTTTCCTTACAACCTTTATAAACTACCCTCCTCCTTTTAACTAGCCACATCTCATCAACTTGGTGTGTTGTAGTGGGTTCTAAATATAGTCATTTTGTTTTTATTTGTTATCATTTTCATTGTGGTGTTTCTATTTTGATATCTTATTATTTAATGTGGCTAACCTTATTAAAAATTGATTGAAATTAAAAAATTAAAAACCTTATATAATACCATGTTAGGAACTAACTCATTCTTGTATAATTAACTTGCAAGAAAATATTACATCCACTTATACATTTTAATTTAAATTGATTTTATTTATACTTCACCTAAACTTTTTAAACTAAAATTATTTATTAAAATTAGTTAATTATTTGTTAGAAAAGACAACTAAATTAGTCTCAATCATTTTGTAAACAATAGTTAGTAATGATAACAACAATTTTAAGAAAATCTTCTTATCACAAATAAGGGGCATTATCTATCTTTTACAACTTATCTACATACCATTTAAAATAATTTATTCTTACACAATGTGTAGGGGAGGGTTTTTCTTAGTGCTCATACTCTTGTAGTCCTTCGTCTTCTCAAACGCTCAGACTCCTATTCTCTCAGTGGTGGAGTGGTGGACTATCTGCAATTGTACTTCGACGCTAAGTCACCTTTAGATCTGATTATGCATATTTAAGATCAAAATTTTATTATCTTGTTTCTTAGGATGCTCATTTATTTATAGTGATGCTTTTGGGCCTTCAACTTTATGGATGACTAAGTCATATTCCACTCTAACCCAATTACCTCTTGATCACAATTTGCATAGTGTTTAACGTGGACTCAATTACTCATATAACACTATTTACACCTTTATTTTCCCATCTAGCATCCTTTTGTTTTTATTTTCCTATCTAGCACCCTTTTGTTTTTATTTCCCTATCTATCACCATTTCAAAAGTAAAAAAAAAAAGAGTTAATAAATTAAAAAAATTGATAATTTTAATTTTGAATGCATTAAAAAATATTTTTAATGTTTAAAATAGTTAGAAATATAATTAATGAATAAAGAAATAAGTTTTTACAAAATAAAAAATTAAAAATTAAAAAAATTTAGTTTATTTTTTTTAAAAATGAAGAAAATAAAAAATTAAACCCTACAATAACATAAAAGTTGAATCTATAAACAAAAATTAGTATTTATTTTTATTATTATTGTTGCAAATGTAGTTAGTAATTAAAATTGATAAAAACAATATGTATAATTTGAAAGAGTTGATTAACTTAATGTATGAGGACAATTACCCATGTTGACAACATCTTTCTTTAGTGTTGTATTTCTAAACTGCCTCATGAAGTTTTGTGTTATGTGTCGAATGCAATACACATGCATAGAATTATTGTTGTTTCAACTACTACCGTTTATAGAGTATGCACTCTTTATTGATTCGTGGCGGTCATAAATGAGACAGAGACCATCTTGCGAAGTGACATATCTTCGTAGGTTTCGCAAGGAAAAGAATTAAGCATCAGCAGTTTCACCCTCTACGATGGAGAATGCAATTGGTAATATGTTGTTTCGGTCATCTTGCACAACTGCGACCAATAACATTTCTCTATATTTCCCATACAAGTTCCATCCACTTGGACCACCGACTTGCAAAATTTGAAACCATCAATGCATGGTTTGAATGTCCAAAATATCCTCTTGAAGATGATGTGGTCCGTGTCAAATTGGTTTTCTTCATAAGCAGGTTGGATCTTTATTTTCCATATAAACCCAAGAACGTAAGACAATTTTTTGGTATGACTCTTCCCAATCGCCATATACATTTTCTATGCCTAGTTGTTTTCCTAGCCATGTCTTTTTATATGTGACTGTATACCCCAAGGATGACTTCATGTGTGCTATGGTGTGGAAGGATCAGCTTGGATGATTTCATGAATGCTTTGTGCAATCATTCAATGCCTTCTTTCATTCTTTGTAGGGTCATTCCCCTTTTGATAGCAACAACTTTTGGTGTCATAGAACTGAATGTACATCCTTCAATGAGACATTTTTTCATTGATCCATCATAGTGAACAATAACATATAATGCCATTTGTTGACAACAAACAAAATGTTTGGTGTGTAATACAAAAGGAAAAATGTAGAAATCAAAGATGTTGGGTGTGACATACTTATTTAGTATCGCCTTATATCTCTTTTGTTTAAATTTGTTTTTATATTTTTTTTTTATCTTTATCTTATTTTGTTTTGCCTTTATTTTATATTTTTTCTATTTTTAGTTATTATTATTTTTTCTATCATTTTTTTTATTGTTGTTGTTTATATATATATATATATATTTTATATATTTTTTTCTTCTCATTTTTAAGCATTAAGTGTAGCATTTGCATTAGTTTTTTTTTTAGGATTTTGCATTTAGGTTAGACACTTCAATATTATGTGTGTTCACTACTAATTAATACTAATTAGTTTTTTTATAATTGTGTCCTGTATTTTTTACTTGAAATTAACATGATTACATCATCAATAATAATAAAAATAAATACTAATTTATGTTTATAGATTCAACTTTTATGTTGTTGTAGGGTTTAATTTTTTATTTCTTTCATTCTTAAAAAAAATTTAAACTAAACATTTTTAATTTATTACTTTTTTTATTTTTATTTTTTAAAAAATCATTTCTTTATTCAATAATAACTATTTTAAACATAAAAAATATTTAGTTTTTTTAATGCATTCAAATTTATTTTTTTAATTTATTTTTGAAATGGTGTTAGATAGGAAAATAAAGATAAAAGAATGGTAGATAAGAAAATAAAAAGGGAGATATAAGAGGAATTGAGTTATTTAGCGTGTAATTATATGTTATTGGAGTCATTAAATCTCTCGTGTTAAGTGTGGCGTGCCAAGATGCCAAATGTGGAGTAAGTGTAGGACTGAAAGGCTCCCTACCATTGGCTAGCACACAATTCATCTCATGCTCGATTGGTGGCTTTGCTTAAAAACTTGTATTCAATCTATACAAAACTAGTAATTAATGTAACAGCCATAAATAATGGGAGGTTTAGGTTTCTTTGATTTTTTGAGTTAGTTTGTTCTATGTTGTCTCATTGGTCTAACTTTTTGTTATCTCTATCTGCAAATGGTGTTGTTTAGAAGGATGGAAGATTGAAACTGAGTGTGGTTCAACAATCTGTACTTGGCTAGTGCCTGTATTTTGAACTTCTATGCAAGGGATATCCAAATGGAGCTACAATATGTGAATCATATGACTGATCAAATGGCAGAGGTTGGAATCACACAGTATGCACCAACATCTATCTGTCGTGTATGATCATTCCTAGGATAAGCTTCTTGTTCAAACCTTAGGTGTGCTGGAAAGTGCCTCTGCAATTAAATCATCCTCCAAGAGTCAGGTTAGTTGAGAACTGTGTGTAGTTATATTTGGAGGAAAGGAATTAATGATCTCACTCGATAGTGCGTAGTCTTTTTAGAAGAATTTGGGAGTTGCTGTAACTCGTAATATGAACCAGAATTAAAGTGGTAGCTTGTTTGAATTTTTTTTTGAGATCTTACATTGATAGACTATAGATAAAATATTTCAGTGGATATATAAATGGATTTAAATTTTATTTTATGAAGGGGAAGGGTAATAATGTGTGCAGTGAACCATATTGAGTGAGAGTGATTGTGTTAAAGGAGATGGAATAATGTTAAACTAAACTCCAGAACGCTAACAAATAAATATATAGTCAGAGGAGACTGAATGGGGATAATTTGCTTATTAAGTTCAGATTAGGAATGAAGATAATTTTCTTATAAAGTTGAGATTATGAACTAGTGTTTAAGTCTTGTGAGTGTTATATTAATTATCTTAAATCTTATCTCATTATGGCTTTGAGACTTTTCTATTATCAGACAGGATAGGATATGCTATAGAATAAGAGTCTATTTTTTTGTGTGTGTATATATTAGCATTAGCTGTATGTATGACAGCAATGCATGAGTTTTTATTTATTTATTAAGAAGATTATCAAGCCTTTGTGTCTTTTTAACATAAATACTATCTAACACTACTTATATATATATATATATATATATATATATATATATATATATATATATATATATATATATATATTTTTTTTTTTATTTTTTATTATAAAATTTTTTTTGTTTATTTTATATAATTTTTTTTTTTTTTT